>JAEHJW020002691.1_pt1 | contig 19158 bp, 14 predicted proteins | sample 9271431 | NCBI WGS metagenome assembly JAEHJW02 | reverse complement strand
GTTTTTGCAACTTGTGCGCACCACACCGATGCATTCGCGCCCATCTACTCCCGCAAAAACCGTTGAGTGCCCGTCTTGCCACACCGATATCCATAGTCGCGGTTCCGGCGGAGATGCTTGCTCGCTCATTTCGGCACCTCCGTCGGCTTCTCCGGCGCTCCCCGCGCGTGATTGATCTCCGCTGAGATCACGTGCGCGGCCCAAAGCACGAGCGCGGCGATCGCCCCGGAGACCTCGGGGGGCATCGACAGATGCGCGAGGCCGGCGAGCCATTGGACGATGCTGGCGATCATCGCGGCGGAGACCGCGACGGCGCCGGTAGTGGTGGGGGATGAATTCACTTGCGCTTTCCTTTCGTTGGCACCTCAGCGTCCAGCGCGCGCTGCAAAAGCTGCCTGATGGCTTCCGACAGCGACGCAAACCGATTTTTATGTTGCCAATCCACCAGCTCACGATAAAGCTTGGATGGGATTTGCAAGCTAACTCTGACTGGGCCTTCATACACGATAGGGCTACCATCCTTTCGGGAGATCATAAGACGTGTAAATTCATAACTTATGAAAGAGCCCCCGTCAAGGGCATTGAACGCCCCCTCGCGCGTTCTGTTACCGGACGACACCCTCCGACTTGTCAGGCACGCCCGCCGCATGGCGCATTTCGATCAAGCGATCTAGCCGCGCGGTGATCTCATCGAGTTGCCGCATGATCTGTGTGTCCGTGGATGTCTGTCGGAGAGCGGAATCGGATATTTCTTTCTCAACGCGTTCAATGTCAGACTTGCGGTTTAGAGTTTCCTCTGCGACGAGGGCGCGCGCTTCAGCGCGGAGCGCCGTTGCGTCCGTGTCAAATCGTTTTTGCTGATCTTGAAGCTGCGACATGGTTTGTTTGATCTGTCCGAATTGCTCGAACCCACCACCTATCGCGCTGATGATAAGAGCGGCGTTCAGGATGTTGCCCCATGTCCAGTTCATTATCTTCTTCTCACGTGTCGTCATTTCGGTCATAGCGCAAAGCTGCCAATCCTGGCGAGCGTAACTGCCGGAGTGCTTCCCACTGCGGTAAAAACAGCCAGCCATCGGACGGCGTTGCTTGGCTCAATGATTCCCCAATCGTTGGACGGAATGGCGGAAATAGCCGACAGACTGACACCTGTTCCTCCCGTCAAAGCGAGGTTATAATTCGTCCCGTTGGCGATTATGATCTCAAAGCCACTGTTTACAACCGCGCCGCCATAAGCGGTCAATAAGTTCAGGGCAGTGTCTGTCTGATCGGTAAAATTCTGCGTAGGGCCTGTTCTCCATATAACCCCTTGGATCATTTCCGCTGCGGGGTAGACTGACCCAGTAGAGGAAGTTATGGGCGTCGGAAGAGCTATAACTGGCCCTCCTGCGCTCACCGCGACCCCGTTAACGCTCAAACTTGCAAAATTCGCACTGCCTCCGCTGATTTTTGGCACTGAAAGCGTCTGACCGGTGCTGTAACCGCTCTGAGCATCGACCTTTGAGGACCAAAGCGAGTTCCATTGCTGGGCCAAGGGTATGGTTCCGGGTTGTCCGTTTTGCGGATCTACCCATCCCGGATTGCTGTTTTGTCCGCTCACGGCGTTGCTCCTTGTCTATCTGCTGCAATCCGGCCGCGTTCGTCCGGCGTCAGATATCCTGATGCGCGCTTGATCTGCCGCGCCGTGGAATGAGGATGCAAAGCCTGCTGGATTTCAAACCTTTGATAGCCCGGTTCAATCCCTAGCCTCGTCATCGCCTCTCGCGCCGCTTGGATGTTCCCGTTTCTGATCTGATTTTTTATGCCCGGCATCGCTTCCTGCATGACGTATTGATGCTGGGCGCGCGCCGCATGCATCTCACCTTCCGCTGGGCCGCCTGGGTAGCCCTGCGAGACGGAAAGCCCAAGACCGCCGCCGACTATGCGCCCCGCATCAAGCAGGCTGCCGTGGCCGGTTACGATGTTATAGAGTGCGCCAAGCGCCCCCGATGGCGTCACCCCTTGCGCAATCGCCATCGCAAGATGAGTGACCGCCTGCGTTGCCGCAGTGCCGGCGCTTGCGTAGGGGTCATACATGGGATGACCCGGCGACATCTCGTTCGTCAACAGCGCCACGGCAGGACGCACGAACGGGCTCTCCATCGACTTCAGTTGCGACATGAGGCCCGAGAAATACCCAACCATGTCCTCGACGCTCTTGCCGAACGGCATCCGCGCATAGAGCGCCGTGCCGTCTTTCTTGAAGCCGATCAGGATGCGGTCTTTCTTCCCTGGCTCATGGGCGCCCATGGGCGTGAACCCAAGAAGCGTGTCCATTATCGAAAGGGGATTCAGCTTCTCGATCGGGTGCGCCGAGATGGCGCGCGTCTCCTCGCCGATCCGATCCAGTTCGTCCTTCCACTGCTGACTCAAGGATTGTCCGCGAGCAAGATTGATGCCCGTCTGCACAAGGCTTGAGCCGATGAAATAGAATCCGAGGTCGGACACCACAACGCCGATCGCGGCGCGGCGCGCGGCGCTGTTGGCGTTGAGCATGGCTTGCGCGCCGGCGTCCCGCTCGATCTGCGCCCGCACATCGAGAGGAAGGCCGGCGACGGCCCGCTTGATGACGCCCAACCCACCGAAGCGGTAAGAGCGCGAGAACAAGAGAAGGTTGGCGGCTTTCCGCGCGCCCTCACTCATCGCCTCCCGCGGGATAGAGCCGGTTATCATGTTCGACATGTCAGCGGCGATCCGCGCCGACTCGGACGCCCCCAACCCTTGCTTCTGCAATTTCTGGCTGTAGTGCTGGAAAATACCCATCTGCAGGTCGGCAACCCGATCCCAGAGGAGGGTTTGATGCATGAATTTGCCGGCGGTGTCGATCGCGCCTTTCGCTGCGTTCGATGCGCCCTCGCCGAACGGTCGCGCAATGGCGCCAGCAATCTGAGCGGTCCACGAGTGGCCCAAGCGGAAGTCTGGGTTTTCCTCGAACGAGGAAATATCCTGGCGTCCGAAGTCGCGTCCGATCGGGCGCAACCCGTGCATCGTCGCCCAGGCCATCAGGTCGGCGTTCATGCGCGCCGCGTGGCCTCGCATCCCCATCCCGATCAGGTTCGGGTTCACCGGAAGCGCACGGGACGCAATGACGCCAAGGTGACCGACGCCATACATGATGCCGGTCATCATTTTTCCCTTGAGCGCCATCGCGCCGCGGTAGATCATGCCCTCTTTGCCGGACAAGATCGCCCGCAGTGGCCCTTCGTAGTCACCCCGGATGTAGATCGGGACGGTCTTGTAGATCGGCGCGCCATCCGCGTCCGTGCCAACGACGATGCGCTTGGAAAACGCCGCGTTCTCGGGGATGGTGAACCACGTCTCGCCGTCAGGGGTCTTGACCTTCTTCGCTGCCTCCTCGGTTTCCTCGACGGTCAAATGCTTCCGGTGGATCATCTGCGCCGTCGATTTGCTGAAGCCGACGCCGAACGGATTGAGCGGCCGCGCGCCATCGGGGATGCCGATATGGACGGAGTTCCGGCCTGCGCCGAGGCCAGCGCGTTCGATGTTGTTGAGCAGCATCCTTGCTGCGATGGCTTCCTGCAAGCGTCCCGTGGCGATCGCCAGCGTCCTCAGATCGCGGACCGTGCGCGCCTTCTCGGTGCCGACGTCAAGCTGCATACGGGTGACGTAGGACGGCAGACCTTCGGAATTTACCATCCCTAGCGACTGCGCCGTGCGCCATGACCGCTCGGCAGAGCGCGACATCTTATCGACCACCGCGCGCATCTCCGGCGCAAGGCCCGCAACCCCAAGCTCTCCGGCTTCGCTGCCGGTCTGCCGATGGACGCTCTCGGTGTCCATCCGCTCCCAGGCGTTCTTGAGTTCTTCCCGGCTGAAGCTCTCGGTAAGATGGCGCACTGTCTCGCTGGTGGTGTGCCGGATCGTGGCGATAAGGTTGGCGTAGTCTTTGGCTTGCGCCCGCGCCATCCGAACGCCTTCGCCGCGACCAGCCGCCATCGGCGCGACCATCATCTTCACCGCATCGGCAACGTCGCTGACCTTGTGCGCCGCAGCGGCCAAATGCTCTCCCACCCGCGGGATGCGTGCAATGCGGTCGAACAGGTCGTCCCGATCCTTGACCGGCGTCAGGTCGAGGCTTTCTTGCCTTTCCGCAAGGCCAGCTTCCGGTGAAACTCGATCGACAGCTTGAGCATCTGCCGAGCGTTCCTCAGCGCGCTCCTGACTGTCAAATCGTCCTGCGGCAGCTTCGCGAGCTTTTGCAAAAGTTTCCTGAAAACCTCTGGCTCCGCTGACGGCGGAGGCACGTCGATCAAGTATGGCATGGGAAAGTTCCTTTGCTACCCTCTCGGCAATAGAATCTGATACCTTGGAAAGATGATCCTCTATCTCAGCATCATGAAACCCTGAGACGTAGTCAATGACACCGAGCCTATGAAGCGCTCGGCTCACCACGTCGTAGAACGACTTCTTATATTGCTCCAGCGTGATTTTCCCGAGACTCACAAGATCGGACAATAAATCTTGGGTCGCGTAGGATGCTTTGTTCGCGAGGTCCGTCAGTCGCGCGGCTTGTTCAAAAGCATTCCCGCGCGGCCAGTTCGGACCACGCGATGCGCTGTAAATTGAGCCGTCATGACCAACAGCAAGAACGCTATGCAAACCCGGAAAGGAAAGCGTCGATAGGTCATCGACGGAAAGAGAGCTTCCGCCCGGATGGTTGTGGACCGCCACGATGCGCTCGGATGGATCAGACATCCGCGCGGCCATTTCCTCAGGAAATTTCACGAACCCGCGTTCGCCACTCGTCGAGGCCGATATGACGCGCCGGGTTGCAGCGTCATACATCGCCAGATGCTCGGTCCCGGTTTCATGCCCAGCGCGGAACACATATTCAACCGCCGCTTTCTCATGTTGAACGCCAGGCGCCGAAATCTCCGAGAACCTATCGGCGTCATTCCCGATAGGGCGGTTTTCTAGCGGCAGCCGCTCTGTCGTGTCACGGTAAGCGAACAACCCCTCGTCGGCGCGCTTCTGCTCACCTTTCGCCAAGAGCGCGCCGCGGCCAGCCTGATCTCGCGCCGCCTGAGCCTGCACCGCCGACCGCTCCATGCCGGGGAACGCCATCTGCTCCGTCGTCGGCTTAACGCGGCGCACGAACTCTTTCTTCGGCGCAAAGAGGTCATCCTGTCCCGGCGCTTGCCGGGCTGCGCTCAGACCAGGCGGCTCCGTCTCCATGAGGCGTGCAGCGCGATCCTCCTCGCTGATCGGACGGCCCATCGCCTCGATCTCTTGCTCTTGGATGCGCGCCGCTTGCTTTGGACCAACCCCATCCTCGCGCTGGATTTGCTCTAGGGTGCGGATGCCACGCCTTGGCGCTTGGCCTTCTCCCTCAGGTCGCGCGCCGCCAACAATATCGCTTGCCGGTATGCCTGCCGCTTCTCCTCGTCGCTCAAGGGTGCGTGCGGTGGCGAGGAAGATGGAGGCTGCTGATTTTGCGTTTCCACCGGACGCAAGTTTCCGGGCCGCTGCGGTGAGGGCATCAGAGAGGTCTCCTTTCGAGCTTGCATTGGCGGCAATGTAGGCGAGCAGTTTTTCGTTCGAGACTTTCCCGCTCTTATTGCCTTCGGCGTTCAATTTGTTGCCAGCGCCGGCAAGCGTATCTTCGCCTTCGATGGCAGCGCGGAACACGCTACGATTGCCGCGCAACACCTTCATCGCGGCATCCAAAACCTTGGCGCGCTCAGGGATCAAAGACTTGGAAAATTCCTCGGGGCCGAAAAGGCCGTTCTCCTGCTGCCGCTCAAACCCGCTGTTGCGAATGTCGCGCACCATCATCTCGGCTTGGCGCGCATTGTCCGGCGGATGCTTTGCCAGCATGTCGAGTGCGGCGACCTGCTCGGCAGGATCGCGGATCAAAGCGCCGACGTGCGAGGCGTAGTTTTCCGGCACGATCCCGTTTTCGACCATGCCGAACGCTTGATCACCAAGTGCCGCAAGACCACGCGCATCCTGCACCAACTGACTGCGCGGCGGCAGTTCGGGAAGTCTCATATCTTCCGGGAGAGCCCCCTTGCCGCGCAAAATCCTGGCCGCATCGAGCGGTGTCCCAGACCCTTCAGCGATATTCTGATAAGCGCCGAGCACGCGCGCATATTCCGGGGAATGATCCTCGCCGTTGATAACCCGCACAGGAAGCTGGATTCCTTCTTGCCCAGCCTCTTGCGCGCGCTTGGCGAGGTCAAGCCGTTGGTGACCGTTAACGACGTAGAGTGACCCATCCGCGTCGCGGTAGGCCGTCAGCGGGTTGGCAAGCATCGGCTCCCATCTCTGCACCCCCCGTAGCGCACCCGTGACGCCGTTTTCATCCTGGGTCGTCTTGTATTGGAAGCGGGATGCGTCCGTCTTGAGATCATCGGGCGAGAGGTATTGGATTTTGTTCGCGCTCCCTACGCCGGCGTCCGCCGCAGTCAATTCGGCGCGCCGGCTCTGCACTTCCTCGGGCGTCGTCACGTTGACCCTCCCGCCGGGGACTTGCGGCGAAATCGCATTGATCGCCTTTGGAACACCGGCAGGAGATGCGGCAGCCTCCGTTACGATGTTGCCTTCCTGGTCTGTCCCTTGGACGGCCAAAGGACGCCCAGAGGCCGCCACCTGGGATTTCGATTCTGGGAGCCCGAGCAGACCTCCGATGAGGTCGTCAGTGAGCGCGCCGTTGTTGCTTGCGTCGCTGAACAGTCGCGCCTTGTTGGGGTTCGTGGTGAGCAAAGTCCCGCTTACCGAGGGCACCGCATACACCCCATGAGGCAGCCGGGCGGGCATCTGAGTCCCCGCAGCGACGAACATCGCATCCTTGGGATTGTTGGGATTTGCGACGGCCTTCACCTGGGCCTCAATGTCGCTCTGTGGTTCCGGCGTGGTCGGGGTCACGGGAGCGCGCTCAACTGGCGCCCGCGCCGAGTGGACCGCGCCAGGCGGCGGCGTGACGCCCCCATATTGGTCAAGCAGATCGAGGGCCATATCCTGCGGCATCGTCGGTGTGACGGCCTGCGGTGCCGCGACTGGCCGCTGAGGCGCGGGCGTTGGCGTCTGCGGAGTCGTAGGCGGTGCCGGCGCCGGCGCTTCGGGGGTCTGTGGCGCTCCGGCGATGGCAGCTTCCGGGGTTCCCGTGGCAGTCGATGCCGCACCACGCGCGTCCAAAGCAGCGCGCACGGCGCGGCCTGCGCCTGGGATCAGCGCGCCTGTCAGCGCGGCAGGAGCGAATGTCTTAGGGTCAATGCCGTCGCCGAGCTTGCGCGTCGGGTCGTAAGTCATGCTCGCAATGAGGTTATCCGCCATCTGCTGCGCCGCCGTGACGCCGACCATTGATCCAGCGTTGACGGCAGCGTCGCGACTGATGTGGGTGAGCGCTGCCGTGATCGGCCCGCGCGCCGCCGGCGCAACCGACTTGAGCAACTGCGCGCCGGGTATCTCCAGCAAGCCGCCAGAGACCAGACCCCCGAGGAGCGCCGCCGTGTTGGCCTCCTCCGGCTTGGCGCCCTTCTCTGTCGCCGCATTAAATGTCTGCGTGTAGCCTTGACCGAACGCAGCCGCCGCCGCACCGGGCAAGCCTCCCACCATAGTTCCGACGACCAACGGCGCCATACCGCCGACCATCCGCGCTGTTTGCACGGGGACGCTATTCGCCACACGCGGGTCGATGGGGAGCGACGCCATCATGGACTCAGCGGTGGACTGCGCTTTCTGAGTCGCCGTGCCGAGCGCGTTCTCGGCGCCGCTCGGCCCAGGCGGATTGGCAAGCTGCGCGCTGATCTGCTGGCGGATGATCTGACGCTGTTCCGGCGATGCGTCCTGATACCCGAGGGGGTCTTGCATCGCGGGCACGCGCACGCCGCGGTCGATCTGGTCCAGAGTCCCGAGAAACCCCGCTTGATGCGCAAGCTGCGCATTCGATGTCTCACGGGCGCCTCGAAGGGCTTGCTGCGCCAGGCGAGGAACGGCTGCCACGGTTTCGCCGGTCGCCCCGATCGCGCCTTGGAGCGCCCCGGCCATCGCACCGCCTACATATTGCGGACCAGACGGCAACCCCGGTTCGCCGCCCCCCGCGTAGATGGGATGCGAGTCGGGGTTATAGACGGGAAACGCATCCCAGCCCCCCGAAGGCGTCGATGCTGTAGCTCCGGCTGCCGGCGCGTTCGGTGCCGGTCCCTCTACGGCAGGAAACGCATCCCAATTTTCAGCCGCATCCGTCACGGCACAAACGGAATTTGTGGCGTCGGAACCGTCCGAATAATCCCGTTGGGGTCTCGGAATTTAGTTCCGGGCGGTAGCTTCGCGGCTTCTGCGGGTGTCGCTACCTGCGGCATCGAAGGCGTTTGGGCTGCCTGAGTCGTCGGAACCGTCGTATCCAGCGACAAAGATGCGTCCGTTTTTGGCGCCGCTGCACCGGGGACAGGGCCAAGCACACCTTGCACGGCAGCCGCTATTTGCTCGTGAGACCAGTCAGGATGCGCGGCGGCCATTTTCCCATAGACATCGCCATAGGCTTTCCCGTAGGCGATGCGATCAACGCCGGGGTCAGACGTGCTCCCTTGCATGTTCTGGATGCGCGCCGCGGCAAGCTGTGCCCGCGTTTGGGCGTCAAGCTGCCGAACCTGGGCTTGCGTCAGATCGGTCTGATTCCGCAGCGCGATCCGGCTGGCGTAATCCTGCTCCCGTGCGGCGCCCGTGTCCGCCCTCTGCTGACCCTGGCCGGCGAGCAATGTGTGGTAGTCGGCCTGCTCGGCGAGGCGCTGCTTGGCCTCGTCCACGCGCGCCATGAGGTCATTCGCGTGCTGGATGTCGCCGCGATAGGCCTGATTGGCACCGGCCACGGCCTCCCCGAGGCCGGCGAACGGTCGCGCCGAGGTTGTCGCCGCCGCGCCACGCCCCAGCCCTTCCGCGATGTCAGCCAAGACATTCGGCTTGTAGGCCGCCGCGTCGCGTTCGAGCTTCGATAGCTGGTCGCTGTAGTCGCGATTGAGCGAGTTCGGCGCAACCGGGATGCCGGAGAGAGCGCCACGAGGGTTTCCCATCCCGCCAGAGTCAGACGACGCCACGGCAGATATTGGATTTCCCATGCCGGACGCCTGCGATAGCTGATCCCAGGCAATGCCGCGAGCGCCAGCCCCGCGCGACGGCGCACGGTCAGGCGGGATGGGGGGAGTGTAGGTTATGGCGTCAGGGGACGGAGGCGGTGGGATACTGCCCGGATTGCCAATCGATGCCGCCGGAGTGGGCGCACTCGCGGATGCGCCGACATTGCCGCCACCGGCCCAGATCGGATAGTCGTCAGGAGCGCCGCCGTCCGCGAAGCCTTGGACCGAACCGCCGCGTTTCATGAAGCCCATCGAGGCCAGCCCCAGGTCGCCCGCCATACCTGCCATCGAACCTGCCGTGGCGCCCGCTGTCGTCAGATCGGCGGCGGCCACCCCCGTGCCGGCCAACGCGGAATAGGCGCCCAAACCCATCGCTCCAAGCCCAAGCGCCCCGCTCATCGCGGTCGAGTATGGCGAAGGCGTCGTGCTCGACGTGCCGCCGGACTGCGAGCCGATCCCCTCCGCCGCGTTCGTCACGAACTGGCTGGTCTGGAACGGATAGGATTGCTGCGCGAGATAATTCTCATAGGGCACGTTCAGCATTGCTTGGTTCTGCTGCTGTTGCATCGTGCCGCTGCTCATCAGCGCGTTCGCGCCGGTCAGAGCCGTTCCCTCCGCCGATTGTCCCAAGGCGCTCATGCCGAACCCAGCTTGGCTGTTGAGCCACGAATTCGCCTCGTTCGCGCCCAACTGCGCCTGCTGCTGGGTGTTGAATTCGCCCAGCGCCGAATTGTATCCCGACTGCTCAAGTCCCGCGATCTGAGGCGCCTGCGCAAGCTGCTCCTGACCGGCAGTGATGCCTTGTTGGACGCCAACGCGATTGCCGCCGAGCGCACCCTGAGACGCCGCATTCCCGGTGATCTGGTTCGCGGTCATTGCGTTCTGGTTGTTGAACTCGGCCTGCGTCGCTTGAACGACGTTCTGGACGTATGGGTTGTAATACTGATTGACGTTGGATGGCGAAAATTGCTGGGTGCTTGCCCAGAGCGGCGTCGTGCTGGCTTGGATGTCGGATTGCGCTTGGTTGAAATAGGGCTGCGCCATCCCCTGCGCGGAGCCGATCTCACCCATCGCTTGCGTCTGCTGCGGCGTCAGGCCGGCCACATAGGCGTTCGGGTTGCCGCCGGCATAGGGCGTATAAGGCGTGCTCGCGACCTGCTGCGCGTTCGCGAGCGCGCCCTGGTATGCCTGCTGGACATACGCCGGAGGCGCCGAGTTCGTAACCGTATTTGTGCCGCCGCCCATGCCCATCACGCGATCTCCTTGCCGGCGTCGAAGCGGTAGAGCGAGCCTACGCGCTTCGCGAACCTACTGAAAAGCCTCTCCTTGCGCGCGAAATCGACGCTTGGCGCCAAGGAGAAATAGACCGGCATCGCCGTCTGGGCCGACCACCATCGAACAAACTGCAAGAGCTTGATCGCGCAGCGGCTCGCACGGGCGTCCTCCCGGACATAGAGCCCTAGCTCTGTCCAGTAGTAGCCCTCCTCTCCACTATACCACATTTTCGCCAATCTCAACGCAACCATGCCGACCGCGTCGCCCTCTTTTTCGGCGAGCGCGACAACCGTCATGCTTTGCGGCTCGAACGCCTTGGCGATTTCAGCGCGAACAACGGCAGGGGAAGCGGGGCCGACCGTGTGCCCCGCCGCGCTTGAAGCCATGACGAGATTGAAAACGGTCTCGGCATCTGCCCCTGTGGCAATCCGAACGCCGGATGGCTGCCTACGAGGCGGCGTCATGCCGGCGGACTCGTTGCTGCCGCCGCGGAAAAGAAACCTGCATGTCCTGGGGCGCGCCCCAAGCGAAAATCGCCCCGACCTGCGGCGCCTCGTGGTGAACCATCCCGATCTTTCCCATCACACGCGCATTGACGGGAACCTCGAACAGGAATGGCACCAGCTCGGCGCCCGCCGTCTGCACGCTCTGATAGAACCACCGCGCGAAGCTCATCAGCTTGGCCGCATGGCCGGTGCCGCGCCACGCCTTGCCGACGCCGAACCAACGAACCCGGAAATGCGGCTGGGTCGTATAGGGGAGATGATCGAGGAACACGCCGATGCTCGCCTCGATCGCGTCCGGTGCGCCTATGGCCCCGACGATGCCATCCCGCAGGACGGTATTCACCATCCCCGTGACACGCTCATGATCTATCTGCTGGATCGCGCCTTCGGCGAGATTGTCAATCACAAAGTCCACGATCGCCGGCAAATGGCGCTCTCGGGCACGCCACACGCTCATATGCGCCTCGGTCAAGTTTTCTCTCCTGGTTTGACCGGACCTTTGAGGCGCCTCATCTCCGCGATGATCCGATGGCGTGCTTGCACGACAAATTCATCAAGCAGCCGATGCCCGCGCTTGGCGTCCCCACCGCCGAGGCGCTTCACGGCTTCGGGAGGAACAATGAACTCGCCCCCTGCCGCCGCGATGGGAACGTGATCGGTCCGGCCCCCCGACGCTTGCCCAGCACCCCAATCCAAGGGCGGCGGCCTGGGGATGTTGTCTCGATGCGGCCCCGTCCGTCCTTGCGGAATCCCGTGAGGCCCTGTGTTCAGCGCCTCCGTCAATACCCGCGCGCCGGCAAGCGTGTTGCCCTCTCCAAGCCCAGAAACCACGTCGGCAGGGATGACATAGGAGTCAACCGGCGCGTTCGTCGCGATGTGGTCCGTGCGTCCGGGCACCTGCGAGTGGAGCAAGCCGGTGTCGGTTGCCTCGCGCCGCGTCCACCACGGGTCAGCCATCCCCATGCTCATGCCCATCGGCGAGCCGCCGAAGGCAAAGCCTGGCACATGGCCGCCGCGCTGATATGGGCCGGCGGCAGAGACCGGCGCACCGAAGGCAGACCCAGGCGGCGCGGCAGCGGTCGGCGCGCCGGCAGGAGGGGCCATAGGGGCGCCCCCGACGGGTGGCGCGGATGGTGCCATCGGAGACCCCGCTGTCCCCCCTGGCGGTTGCGCGCCGGCGCCGACGTTAGGCATCATCTGCTTTTGCTGGAGAACCTGGCGCGCAAGCTGCCCCATCTGGCTGCCGCCCATCATCGCGACGGTCTGTTGCAGTTGTTCCGGCGACATGCTTTGGAACCGCTGAATCATCTGCGACATGCCCGGCATCGCCGTCATGGCCGACGGCGGCGGGCCGCCGATGGTGGCCGTGCCGCTCATGAGCGTTCGCCCTTCACCACGCGCCGGCGCGGAGCGCGCGGGGGCGGGTCTTCCGGCGGCAGAGGCTCGGGCGGCTCGCGGTAGGGCTCATCGCACACCCATTGGTCGCCGAGAACCCCGCTGACCCGGTTCGCAACGCCGATGTCGCCCTTGCGGAAAGTGTGGCCGCGCGTAAGCGGCTGGCCGTCGATCTCGAACACGACTCGGTTCGCCCCAAGAACACGGCGGACCGGAACGCGCAGCATCTCCCCCGGCAGAGAAACGGTGATGAATGACCCTACCGCGGGCGAGAATCTGTCGTGTTTTGCGGCGCGCACATAGAGCGGTCTTGCTTCAGGCATCGCGCGTTCCTCTTATGATCCGACCCAGACCCATGACGGGGCGGCGGAATATGTCAAGACAATACTGGATTGCGGCGCAAGAATAAATAGGCCTGCCGTAAGTCCGGTCGTGAGACCATTCACGGAAACCGCGCTCACGGTCCCTCCGCTGAGATATACCGAGACCGGCGCCGTCCCGGTGTTCTTGACGGCGGTCCCAGACGCCGGGATCGCTGGCGTGACGGGATTGAGCGGCGCGCCACCAGCGCCGAGCGCGGCGGCTATTTGTGCAAGCGTCTGCTGGCTGAGATAGCTCGCCTTGATCAATTCCTGGAGGGCGACGACGAGTTGGGTAAGGTTGCCGCCTTGATAGCCGCCAGGGCCGCCCGCGCCGCCAGAATAGTCTGACATTACCGCCTCCCTGCGGCGGCGACCCGGTATCGGATCGCGCCAAGCCGGTTGAAGCTCCGAAGATCATTGCCGCTGAATTTGAACGCCACTTGGCGCCCGCGAACGCGCGTGTTCACATAGGGCGTCGATGGCGTCAGATTATAGGGGCCGTGCGACAGAGGCGCAGCATTCGGTTCGCGGAGTGCGGTGATCTCCATCTGGATGCTCGTATAATCCCCGAGGAAATCAGGGATCACCATGTCGAGGAACGGATACTCCTCCCCTTGAGCAACGTCGATATAGCCGGTGGACCACGACCAGTTGATTGGCAGACCAGCCGCGTCGGTGCCGTTCTCATGCTGGTATAGTTGGCCGGTGGAACTTGCCCCGATAGGGTTGCCGAGCGGCGTGACATCAACCCATGCCGTCCGGTCCAAATAGCCACAGTCCCAGAGATTTTCTAGGTAGTTGTATTTGACATACCCCGTTGGCGGCAGTGTCCCACCGATGGCACTTACGCCGATCTCAAATTCTCCGATCGGATCGCCCCCAAGCAGTGACGGGTCGAGCGGGAAATACCAGGCCGCCTCGTTGAATACCGTGTTGACGGCGCAGAACACCGCTTCAAGCTGTGTGAGGTCGATCTGATCCCACATGAAGTCCCAGACCGGGCATTTCATCGGCTGGACCATAAAGCCGTTGTATTGGAAGAACGTGCGCTGGTTGAGCCAGATCACGAGGTATCCGGAGAGCGGCGCGATGCAGCGCATGGACAGCGCCTCACACGCAACGGCAACGCGGTTAAACCCGAAAACGTAGGGCAAGCCTTGATAGGTCATGGACCACAGATCAACGTCGGTCCAGATCAAAACACCGAGACCGAGACCGGACGCCGCGACTATCTTCGAGCCTGACGGGATTTGATAGTTCCCAGCTTGGTTCGTCGCAGTCGGGGTCCAGTCGGTGAAGTCGCCGGCATCGCACCAGGAAACCAAAGTCGGTTGAAGCGATCCGCCCGCTTCCGATCCGAACGCGGCGACGATCTCGGCCTGGGCAACCGTCCTCACAACGCGGCAGGAGGTCGGCGCGGTCGCGGAAAGCTCTTGCGCGACACCTTCGGTCTGAGGTGACCAATAATAGATGCCCCCCTCGGTTGGGGATGCGATCAAGTCCTGGCCGAAATGCTGCAATGACCATTGGCGCATCGGTGCGGTCTGTTGCCCAGAACTTTTGATCCCGTATTCGCCCGCTCCATACGCGCCCATACCCCATCCGGTTTGCGGGGTATTCACCGCATATCCGGTGGAAATGTCATACGCTATTTGCATATCCCCGCCGTTTTCGGACGCGCTTGCGGTGCTTGTCGCGACATCGGCGGCGGTGATTGTGAACGTGCTGGAACTCGGAACCGTCTGCACGGAATAAAGGCCGGAAAGCGTGATGCCGCCAACCGTGACGGCGACGACTTGGTTCCAAACATCCCCCGCAACCAATCCATGATTGGCAAGCGTGACCGTGACCGTGCCGCTGCCGCTGGTGGTGGCGAGAGATGCAACCGCGCCGCCATCGCTCACCGTCGCCGTAGGCGCCACCGGAACCGTTATCGGATAGCTGCTCCCCGCTGCCCCGCTGATCTGATATTGGCCGAACAGAACGATGCCGCCGACCGAAACATGTGTGTTGAAAGTGAGCCAGTCAGAAGCAAGCGCGCCATTGCCAGGGTCGTTGACGGTGACGGTCGAAGAACCGCTCGTTGTGGAAATCGAAACGGGATTATTCGTCGTCGTTCTGATTGGCGTAATATCCTGAAGCTGACCGCCGTTGACGACGTAGAGCTTTTGTTCGGTGCCGAGAGCCAAATACGGATTGCCGTTGAGGTCTCCCCACCCGTGCATGCCGCGGCAGGTTCCAACGAATTGCTCTGGGATAAGCTCTGTCCAACCGCCGATCTTTTGCGGCAGACCATCGAAGAACCGAATGAGTTGGCTGGTGGAAATGCCGCCCTCGTTCAAAGTCGGCGTGCGTTCGACATTGACGCCAGGCTTGAGCGTAAGCTTTTGCATCGGCATGGATCATGCGCCCGCGTAAATGATCCAGTTGACGCCAAGAGATGGCTGCATGTTTTGAGAGCCGCCGGAACCAGCGTTGTTTACCGTGACGCCCGTGTAGGCTGTGTTGACATAGATGTTTGCGTATCCGGTTTGAATGGAAATTCCGGTATAGTTGGAGTATGTATAGTCCGAATGCGGACCATAAATCTGCGTTTCGCCTGCTCCGTGCGTTTCAGAGCTAACCGAAGTTGATAGGGTATTGCCGCTTTGCGCATGAGAGTGCCCAGGATCGTTTACCCCGTGCCAGTGTCCATAGTCCCCGGCTGTGTGGATGTGGCCAGGGTCGTTAACTGTGTGCCAATGGCTCTGGAGATACTGGCTGCCGACTTGGGAGCCGAGAGATGTAACGGGCGAGAGATTGGCGGGGCCAGAGTTCCCCATACTATCCTGCCCGACGGGCGCTCTGCTTCGCAAATCCGGCTTGTTGAATGTGGTCGCGCCGTCCCCGACGCCATAAGGCGCAGTTACGAACGACGCACCGGATGACGACGTGGTTGCGGCAGCCGAGAGCGTCCACGTCCACGCGCCTGCCGATCCGCTTTGGGCCGTGACGATAGTGCCTGCGGGAATCCCAGGCCCGGAAATCGGGCACGGGAGAGTCTGAATGCCCCAACCGCTCGTGACGGACATAGACGTTGATCCGGCGGTCGTTGTCCCCGTGTTCGCTTGGGTGATAGCATTGAACAAAGCGGCGTAGGTAGTGCGACTGATCGCCGTCCCGTCGCAAATATGCCAAAGTGGCGGCGAGATTTTACCTGCGTAAGCGACCATTTCGCCAGGAAGACGAGCAGCGCTGAATTGCGGCCCGACGACATTGGTCCCGTCGCAGACGAAGATCATCATATAGCCGGGAGGGACGGAAAGGTTTTCGCCGCCGGTCGCGCCGGTCGTCAGAATGACATCTTGGCCGCCGGTTGTCTGGTTCCAGACGAACCCGGTTTTCGGAACCTGCGGCATTGTCACGGTGCATGCCGCAGTCAACGCGCCGGTGAAATTGTAAACCGCCTGCCGCGCCTGATCGGGGGCGTTGTTCGCGACCGTGAGAGAATAGTTCGTCAGCCCCGTGAGCGAGATCGCGGATGCGCCGGTGACGGCAGTTTCGAGAACCTGGATGAAGCTGTTTAGGATCGTGCCCCACGAGTTCGTCACGCTCGGATCGCCGGGCGTCATGATCGGGAAGCGGAGGTCTGTGGTATAGGTGGTCATGGCCTCGGGCTCCCGGAAAGCGGCGTCGGAGAAAACGGTTGCCACCCGGGATCGGAACCCTTGCGGCGCTGTTCTTCCTCAATCGCGTTTTTGATATTGGACTGGTAGCGCGCTTCCCAGGACATCGCCATCTTGGGATCGTCGCTCTGCATCCCGTAGTCGCGCATCCACCCAGCGGCCTCCACCATGCACGCCGAGAAGAACAAATCCCATAGGTAATCCCCGAGATAGGTCTCCGGGTTCGTCGCGCTCATTACAGCAGGACGCCATGTGCCCGTCACCTCGGCCATGTAGTTTTGATCCGGCGTCGGCGCGACGATGGCCGTCTTGTGGTCGAGCATCGCATAATAGGCGACGGGCTGCCCCGGCGGCGAAGTTGCGCTCTCGGTCGGCCATACCGAGTCAATCCAGTCAACCGAGGTCAGGAGGAACCGAACCCTGACGCCGGTAAGCGGGTTCACCGGTCCGGGAAGCTGCCCAGGCCCCGGGAGGATGGCGGCGAGCCCCTGCACCACAATGGGATAGTTCGGATAGACGGGAAACCCGTTGACGGTCTGGCCGCTCATCCCATCGAACGGCAAGATACGATTGCCGGCGGTGAAATTGAGGCTGGTGTTCTGGCCGCGCGTCGAGAGGAAATCAAGTTCGCGATAGATGCGAAGCTCGGCGTTCTGCACGAAGTTCGGAATCGACAAGGTGAAGTCTGGGTTCGCCAGATCGCCAAGCTGCTGGCAGTAGGAGCCAAGCTGCGAAACCAAATCATCCCACATCATGAGCGCGGCCCTCAGTCATCGAGAATTTCCTTCACCGAGAACAGCGGCGTATAGCCCATCTGCTGGTCGTTCCAGCCTGGCCGCGGGTCTTTAGTCGGGACCGGATCGGGGCCAATGATGATCGGACGAAGCTGCGGCTGCGGCACATCGTCGCAATAGCGGCAGACGAGCAGCCAGAGGTTTTGCAGATTGTTGCCGCGCCAGTCATATTGCCATTCGAGATCGCCATGCAGCCAGCGAAACCCGCACCGATCGCAAAACGCGGATGCGCGCGGCTTCTGGATATCGACCGGAACATATTTTGACCGGATGCTAGGCATTGCTCAATCCTATTTCCGAAAGTAGCCGCTCATCTCTGGCACCCAATAAGTGGATACCTTCTCGCGGTCCTCGGCCTGGGCCTCAGCATACGCGGCTTGCGCGTATTGTTTCAATGCAATCGCTCGCTCCGGGGGCGCCCATTTCATCGCCAAGTGCGCCGCGACCTCGGCGGTATAGGCCTCGAAGAACCGCTGCGGCATGTCACCCTGTTGGCCGTTGGCCGGCATGGCGTCCTGCATCTGCCGGAACACGTAGTAGCAAAGCTGATACGGTCCGTTGGCGTCCGGCACCGGCCACACATTGATCGTTCCCGGATTGGTGCGGTCGAACCAGTAGCTTGTCGGGCGCCCTTGCCCGAGCTTGTCTGGGATCGCGGCGTAGTCGTTGCGCGAGAGGGGATAGAGCAATAGGTCGTAGGGGTCAGACGACTGCGTGAACTGGCTCATCAGAGATTGCTGCGCGATCGCCGTATTGCCGCCGTTCTCCGCCCCCGTCGCCGTCGCCCCCGCCGGGTAAGGCACGCCGATGACGAATGTGTCGGAAGACGGAACCGAAGTCACCACGTAGGGGCCGCCGATGACAACGCCGCCGACGGTAGTGGGAATTTGCGCCGTGAAGCTTTGACCCGGCAGGTAGCCGTGGTTCGGGAAAGTGACGGTCACGTTTTGCGAGCCGGCCACCGTCGAGAACACCGGCACGACGCCGCCTTGGTTGACGGTCGCAGTAGCGTTGCTCGCCGCTTGGATGGTGTAGGTCGTGCCGTCGATGACCGACTGCACCTCGTAGAAGCCGCCTACGACGATGCCGCCGACCGAGACCGGGACGTTGATCGAGATGTAGAACCCGGCAGCGAACGGGGAGCTTGTTGGCGCGGTGATGGTAACGACGTCGGAACCAGCGACGGTGGAGAATTTCGGCGGGACATTGACCGGCATCCCGAGGTCGAATTGGCGGAGGTAGGTGTCGAGCACGTTGATGACATCCGCATCGACAGGATAGGAAATCTGTCCCTGCGGCATCAGAACCTTGACGAGATCGACTTTCCACAGATTGATGCCGCGGTTCGACCATGCCGACTGCACGAGGTTCATCGTGCGGCGCCCGGATAGATAATGCTCCTGCGTCAATTCAGACGTGCGCATCCCGCATCGCTCGAACGCTTCGACCAGAATTTCCGATAGCGCCGGCGCATAGGTGTAGGTGCCGGAAGTGTTGGACACGTTGTTGTCCTCCGAATACGGAGAGCCCCACAAAAGCAGGCGCTCAATGGCCGGCGAGACGTTCACGATCGACACGCTCAACGGGGAAGCATACATCGTCATGGTCGCGCCGACCACACCCGCGTTCACGTCGTTGTTTTTAGTGGATAGCGGCTGCGCGAGAGCGGCGACCGATGCGCCGGAAAGATGCGGCTCTACCGCCGGCAGCAAAGAAGACGCGGCAAGGTGGGCGGTCGCGCTCGGGGCGGCAATGGAAATCTCGGACGTGAGAAAGCCGGCACGCGACTGCGCCGTGGTGCCCGTGACGCCCGTCTGAACCGCGAAGCTCACGTTGCCAGCGTTCGCCTTTGCGTCGGCTCCGGCAATCGGCGCGCTCACGACACCGCTCAACGGGCTCGCCGCTGTCGCCACGCTTGCGCCGGGGGGGCGGAAGGAAATCGCCGCGGTCAGAACGCCAGCGCCAGCTTTCGCCGAGGCGCCGAACACCGTGACGTCTGTCCCACTGCTCGCCGGCACGAAATACGT
>JAEHJW020004975.1_pt1 | contig 19164 bp, 19 predicted proteins | sample 9271431 | NCBI WGS metagenome assembly JAEHJW02 | reverse complement strand
GGTCCTGCGGCGTAAGATAACCGCTGGAATCCGGGTTGCTGTACGTCAGCACCATCCCCGATCCCTTGGTCAACAGCACCGTTAAACCTGTTCCGCTCATCCGCGATTCATCCTTCTTATCAGGTGACTGTCACTGCTCACAGGTTACAGGTTATAGGTTACAGGTTACAGGTTACAGCGGAAACGCCGCCGCCTCGTCTGTCACCTGTCCGCCTGTAATTCCGCCGATCACCGCGCCACCGTGGCGCGACCATCGGACGCCCCTTGATGTTCGCGGCGTCCGACACGCACGCATGCACGGCTCCCGGCTACACAATACAGCTTTTTACATCATGACGGCAGGTCCGGCGTCTTCCGCGCCGGATCAATCTGCAGCAACGCCTTCTGCAACTGACTGTACAATACCGGCAACTGCGCCGCGTCCGCGCCCAACGCCGCGTCAATTTCCTTGCGGCCACGACTCTTGGTGATCTGCGCTACCTGCTGCAGACCCCGCTGCATCATCATCACCGTCTGCGACAACACCATACGAATCCGCCGCGCGTCGTCCGCTGATGTTACTTCCGGCTGGATTGCTTCCAGTAAACTCATAAAATTACCCTTTTCTTTTCGATAACTTATAAACTAAATCCCGCAACCTGTTGGTCTGGGTCCGATGCCGCTACGGCGTTCCAAACGATACCTGCACTACTGTAACCTTGGCCACCCAGCGGATTGTATCGGTTGAAATCCCGGTTACCTGCACCTGAAAGCCGGACGAAGCGGTAACTGTCGCGCTGCCGGTGAAAGCGCTATCCAACCAGGAAGTTGTCGCTGGAGTTCCTACCAATGAATATGTGCCGCTGTTGTTCAGCTTTACGCATCCTTTGATTTCCCATGAACCCGATAAGTTGGTCGTGCTGTCATAAGCCGCCACGTCGGCCGTGAACCTCCAGGCGGTCTGATTTGCCGGTAAAACAATGCCGACCAAAGAACCATCGAGGTAAAGGTTGGTCGGAGTGGTATTCGTAGTGGTGTTGCGGACAATGAAGGTAGAAGTCTGGGCATCGCCGGCATTGGCGAAAGCTCCCGACGAGAACGAGTTTTGGCCATAGAGTGGTGAGTTGGCCTGACTACCCATTGCAACGGAATAATCTCCGTATGCGGAGCTGTCCTGCCCCGTCGCAACGGAACCGTATCCGCCTGCGCTGCACGAAGACCCAACCGCGACAGAGGAACCTCCGGTTGCCGTACCCATGAATCCTATCGCTGTGGAATATGAACCTGTGGCGAGTGGACTGTTGCCAAAGGCCAGTGCACCAGGAGCGGAAGCGGAACTGCCAAGCCCCATCGCCAATGAATAAAATCCCGAGGCGTCACCACCGAAGCTGACGGCATTACCGCCGGTGGCGGCGGCCATATCCCCAACAGCAATCGCGTACGGGCCAGTGGCCATCGCTCCGCTCCCGATGGCAACCGCTGGGGACTGTTCAGTGGAAAGAGAAGCATCGCAAACGTAGCCGCCGGTCATTCCAGTTAGGCTTCCGGCGGTCACCGTGAAGCTCGTCGCGCTCGTGGCCGTTACCACTTTCGTATTGATGACGTGGCCGTTCTGATCGGTATATAACAAGTTATCGCCGACAGTTGGCGTGGCGGCGAAACCCGGACTGTACAGTGTTACGGTATCACTGCTGATCGATTTGATTTGTGAAAATCCGTAGCCCGCTATGCAGTTGGAGCCGACCACCATTGAATTCGTGTTGGGGTTGATCGCATTGCCAGTACCCTGATTAATCGGAGCTAGAATAACCTGTTGCCACACCGCCGCACCGGGGGCACTGCTCATGCAGAGGAAAAGTTCATTGGTGGAACTGTTCAGCCACAATGAGCCGGGAAAGTAATTCGCTGTGCTGTCGTTACCGGCAGTCGGATTACCCGTCTGCGTCCATTTGCTTAATGGATGCCAATCCACCAGGTACGTAAAGTTGTTGGAAATCGCGAGACCACCGCCACCCGGAGGTGGAGCATCACTTGGAAAAACCTGTAGGCCTCGGTAATTTGTCAGACTGGACATGACATCAACCCTTTTGATTTAAAGAGACCTTGTCCTTTGCCACTCATTAGTCGGTTGCGGGCGGATTACGCCTGCCTATTGATGGCCCACCGAACAGTTTTCATCACAGATGGTCCTTTATACGCTTCTCCACGGCGAACTTGTGCGGGGTAAATACCGGTTGTCCTGTCACCGCACATTATCCCATATACGCTCTTGCAACACCCGAACCGGCATCCAACAAGACGCCCCCTCTTTAACTGATGGCCGGAAGTATAACCAAGTCCGTCGCCAGGCGTCAAGAAAAAATCGCCTTGAAACAACGGTGGGTCCATCCTCGTCGAACTTTGCTGCAAAACCAACATGAAATATTTGGATTACGTCGCCGTGTAAGTTCACCGCGTCGTTAGATCGCATATCCATGCATGTGAAAAGTCGCGAGTACATATCGGTGGATTCCGGATAATCAAAACGGTGGGGGACATCCACAGGTGGCCGCTGGCCAGCAGTTCAATTACGTCGCGATCAAACTGTTGGTGTCTTCTTTTTTTTTATTTTCGGTTTATAACCTTACCGATCTTCCTGGACCGTGTCAGGGTTCACATTTCGTTCGCCGAAGGTCACGGGAACATTTCGAGACTGATACGGAAATCGCGCGTTGAGCCATGCCTGCCGGTTGGTGCAACCACAATCTCGCCCCGTGATCTTGCGGAACCACCGTTTATATGGCTCTCCGCCCGCCGAACCAATCAGTCGGGCCAGTGTGTCACCGATGCCAGCGTCCGTCGCAATGGCCATTTTAGAAATGATTCTCGCCGCCAGAGGCAGGGGGGGCGGAGGAACTGCCCGTTGCGTCTGCGGCAACGATGGTGCTGTCACGCCCCTCAGACTGGAATGTCCTGCCGTCGAGCCATCAGGATCGGTAAATTTCCCAAGGGGACAACGTCCGGCCTTCGCCAGTGAGCCGAAGGATCTTTGGTTATTATCCGCAAGGCAAGGTAAGCCGATCCCAGATCGTGGTATGCCAGTCCCGCGTTGTACGCCATACTCGCAGCGTAAGCATATCAAGAGATTACTCATATTGGTTGTACCGTCAACGTAGCTGTGCCAACCCCGCCATCGCAATTGTCCATGGGGCCGGGATCACAGGCAAGTGCCCCTTGGATTGGATACATCGTAAATGAGAGCGATCCGCCCGGAACGCCGTGCGATCCCCCCGGAACGTTCAGTTGGCCTGCGAAAGTGCCGCTTATGTCTCCAGCGGAACAGATAAAACATTGCCAGAGATCACCACTTGCATTGCTGAGGGATGCGAGAGCTTGCCAAACCGCTTCCCCATTACATACCGTACATCCAACCGTTACATCAATTGAAAGAAATTGGCCGGTGACGCTGCCACTCCATGAATTGCCAGTAAAGCTGAGGTTTCCAGAATATTCCCCCGAGCCACCAGGTCCCGCAGGAGCGGTATTGCAGCATGGGTATATTGGGAGACCTTGTGAGCAGGTGTCGACGACAGGGAGCACCAGCGCAGCAGTAAGATTAGGGGTATCTGGTGCTAAGGAGGGGCATGTTGAATACCCTCCGGAACTTGAAGAACTACTGGAACTGCCACATTCGTCGCAAGAGTCGAACGTGCCATCCACTGAGGATACCTCAGCAGGCACCGGCACGCCACCGACGCGCTGATAACATTGGCCGCCAACCATTATGACGGTAGCGCTGGTCGCGTTGGGATCGACATATATCTGGTCGGCCATAAAACACCTGCCCAGCGAGTTGGCGAATCAAATCGCCAATGCTCCTTCAAGTGAACCGACGTGAGAATATACGTACTTTTTGTGAACGTCAAGAAACAAGCAATGGAAGCGTATCGGCTCCGCACTGGAGCAAAAACTCAATTTCCATTGTTAGCGGCATCGCTAAAGGGCTGAATCCAGTAGCGCGCATCGTGCATCCAAATCCGTGAATACTGCGCATACCCGCTTATTCTTGCCGCTGTTACGGCTTGCCGAATGACACCTGTTCGACCTTCGCATGCGCTGCCCACCGAATCGTCTTTGAAGCGACGCCTGTCACCTGTACCTGCAAGGCTTTGGCGGTGTTGTCGGCCACGCACGTCGCCGAGCCGGAGAAACCACTGTCCACCCAGGACGTTACCGCGGGTGTGCCGACCATCGTGACATTGCCGTTGTTGTCCCGCTTGACGCAGCCTTCGATTTTCCAGCGACCGGCATAATTGTCCGTGCTGTCATAAGCGGACACATAAACGGTATATCCCCAGGTGGTTTGGTTGGTAGTCAATACCAATACCGCCGATTTTCCATCAAGGAAAAGATTTGTTGCGGTAGCCCCTGAGGTTGAATTTCTTAGCACGTAATTCGATCTTTGAGCATCGCCCGCGTTGGCAAACTGACCTGCGGCGTAAGCCACCTGACCAAAGTTGTCCGCATTTGCATACGCTCCTGCGGAAGTTGTGTAAGTTCCTGAAGCGGAGCACTGCATCCCAAATGCAAAAGCGCATATTCCGGCAGCTTTACTTCCGTGGCCGCCAGCAAGGGCGTAACCTCCGCCAGCGGTCGTGCCGGCGCCAAATGCAAAGGCATAATTGCCCGATGCGGTCACGGGTTGAATACCGCCGCCCCCGGCAAATGAATAATTACCTGATGCGGTCGCGACCCCGCCAAAGGCGAAAGCCCCCGACCCCATAGCATCGCAACTGAGCCCGAACGCGACAGATCCGAAGCCGCTGGCGGTGGAGCCAACTCCAAAGGCAAAGGAGTAATTGCCAGAGGAAACTGTCGGGCCCAAGCCGCCACCGGCGAATGAATAATTGCCCGATGCGATGGAGGAGCCGCCGAACGCAAACGCGTTGGACCCACTGGCCCGAGAAAATGCACCCAAAGCCACCGATCCGCCCATACCGTCAGCGACGCAATTGGATCCCACCGCCAATCCCCAGCCAGTAGCCAGTGAGGTTGAGCCAATGGCAAGCGATCCGGCATTGGAATTTGACGTGAGCACGACCGCCACAAATCCAGCACTAAAAGAGGGTGCGGATGCTACTGAAAAGTGTTGCCCGTCAGTCACCACCGTAATGGTTGTTTTGAATATGATTCCACTGCTGGAAAGGAATGTTACATTATCACCCACAGAGGGTATATCGAAAAATGGTGCATCCGGCAATGTGATAGCAGAGCCTGAAGCCGTAAACCGTTCACCATAAAACGCCGCCATGCAGGCCGAACCAACCGCTACACCCGAAGAATCGGCGAAGTTGGTGTAGCCGGTGCTCTGGTTGATCGGAGCCAGAATTACCTGTTGCCACACCGCCGCACCCGTGGCACTGCTCATGCATAGGAACAATTCATTGGTGGAACTGTTGAGCCACAATGAGCCGGGAAAGTAATTCTCTGTGTTGTCGTTACTGGCAGTCGGATTACCCGTCTGCGCCCATTTGCTTAATGGATGCCAATCCACCAGGTCCGTAAAGTTGTCGGAAATCGCAAGACCGCCGGCACCCGGAGGTGGAGCATCGCTTGGAAAAACCTGTAGACCGCGGTAATTTGTCAGACTGGACATGAAATTCTCCTTGTTAATTTGTAACAGCGTTCAAGCATGGTCTTGTCGAGTCCCTAATTTATTATCGACCGTGATATCAGGTCATGATCATGCGCGAATATATTCCGGCTACTCTGCGCAGGGCATCCCGTAGCTCACTTTCCATACTCCCTGCGTGGACCGATAGGTGGTCACCATTTGCCCACCGGGCAATGTTCGTTCTCACTGGCCACCTTCGCACGCAGGGCGCAGCCGCACATACCGCAAGTGGCGACGATCCCGCGTATGACGGCCCGACGGTGTTCGCACGCAGCACAGATTTTTAAGCGAGCCACTGCCGTATCGCGCTCCACCCGGTCCATCCGCAACAACCATTTGCCTAAACCAAGCGCCCCGCGTACAACACTGACACGTTCAGCGGCAACGCTGGAATGCTGAACTACCGTCGCAGTCCAAGAGGGATTGGTATTGCGCGGGCATTGTCGGCACACCCCCAAACTGGGCCTTCCTCCATACAAATTCAAACTGCAGCAGCCACCGCCTCGAACACCACAGTTTTTCCAATAATCACACGCCATTAATTCACCAGAATTTACTGATCCAGGCCTATGCGTTTTCGCTACGGCAACCATCCAAATTGCTATCTTCTCATGCGATTTCCACGGTCGCTCGCGGATCACAACCGCCAGTGCGGGTGTATATGCCGCTGAAGCCGGGACCGGTAGTTTTGCTGCCCTGCCAGACAATTTCGCCGGAGTTCTGACCATTCTGACCGGTGATCTGCATTAAGAATGTTGCGGTTGCGCCATCATACCAGACACTGGAAATTCCGGGCGGCGGGAATTCCCACATGCGGTGGCCATTGTAGCTGCAATCAAAGCAACCGTTGCCGGCAAAGCAGTAGCGGTTGGAATAGGCGCAAGTTTGCGGGTCAAAATAATCAAAAACGCCATCCCAGACACAATCACCGGGAATGGCGGGTGTGGCATCCGGACAAGGTGTAAAATAAGTGTCCACATAATCCAATATCGCCAGGCTGCTGGGCGCGTCAGCACATGGATTGTTGCAGCTTGGATCATCGCAGGAAATCAATTCCGCATCGACTGAAAAGACCTGTGGCGCAACGCCAACGCCGCCGACGCGCTGGTAGCAGACTCCACCAACCTTGATGACGGCACCCGTGCCGACAGTCGGATCGACGTATATCTGATCAGCCATATCACTTGCGTCCTTAAAAGATCGAACACAGGAGCCGAGCGTTACTTGGCGACTGGAAAACACGCCCCACCGATCTGGCACGCAAATATGCCAGATCGATTTCACCTCCTGATAAAAGGATAATCCTGAAATTCTTAACCGTCAATTCGACGCGATCCGACGCCATGAAGAATTTGCAGATTGTCAAGAGGCACCCCGATCAAGGGAAACTTAATGTTAATACGTCGTGGCGCTGAACTGATAAACCCCATTCGCAAATCCCCGTATAATGAGCGATTCCGAGACCTTGCGCGCTGGTGCTGTTGCGATCCGTTCAATAAACACTACCAGATTAATCGCCGCAGCGATGGAACGCTGCGGCACCGTCTGGGAAACCTCTCCGATCAAATCTTCCAGCCTATACAATGCATCAGTTGCACTGTTGGCGTGAATGGTAGCCACGCCGCCGGGATGGCCGGTATTCCAGGCCTTGAGCAGTGCCAAGGCTTCACCACCCCGCACTTCACCGACCACAATTCGATCAGGCCGTAGCCGCAGCGTCATACGCAGCAGATCATTCATGGTCACCTTGGGTTCGGTGTTTTTGGTTAGCAGTTCCACCCGATCCGGGGCTGAGCATTGCAGTTCACGGGTATCTTCAATGAGCATCACACGCTGCATCTGGAACTCCGGTTCGTGTAATATGGCGTTGACCAGCGTGGTCTTACCGGAACCGGTGCCACCGGCGACGAGAATATTCTGGCGCTGGGCAATGGCATGGCGTATGCTTTTTGCACCATCCGCCGCCAGCACGCCGGAGGCCACATAATCATTGAGTGTAAAAATCCGCGTTGGTCGTTTGCGAATTGTAAACGTGGGCCGGTCGACCAGCGGCGGCAACAATCCCTGGAATCGTTCTCCCGTTGCCGGTAATACGCCGGCGATGGATGGCGATTCAGGATTGGCGTTTTCTCCGGCATGGGCGGCCAATAAACGAATCACCGTTTCCGCCGAACTCGAATCAATAGCGCCCATACGTTGGCGGCCCTGGCCGATTATATCCACCCATAAACCGCCATCGGGATTGGCCATGATCTCCACCACATCGGGCCGCGCCAAGGCACCGGCGATGATTGGCCCCAAGGCGTGATTCAGGCTCTCATTGTGACGCTGCTGAACAATACTGACCCTATTTATTTTCCTTTTTGGTTAAACCACTTGGATAACATTCCCGGTTGGCTGCTTGGCGCAACGAATTCAATATTAACCAGAGTTCCGCTACGAACCGTCTGTTACGTTGTTGCGGGGCACGCCGTTCGGACCTGCCAGCGGTTCCGGCTGATCCGGTTTCACCACGTCATGAAACAATCCGGGTTCGTCATACCCGACACGGATGCGGCGACCTGCGGGCTGATGGGAAACAAGCGGCTCCTTACCGCGTCGGTCCGCATTGTCAATTGGTGGTGCTGCCGCTTGGCTGGGAGGCACGTTGCCATTGGGCGATGGATTTAACGTCTGCGCCGGTGCCGATTCTGAAGTTACTGATTCGGCTGGAGTTGGGCCGTTGGAGTCGCCCTGGATAGCAGCCAACAGTTCCGGCACCTCACCCAGAATCGACTTGTTCTGCCGCAGATTACGGGCCAGAGTGTCCAGATACCGATGGAATCGTGCCTTGCCGCTCAACAGCGATGCCGATCGCTCATGATCTGGGACCTCCGGCGTATGGTTAAAATAAGCCCGAATGCTCAGGCCCACCATTTCCTTGAGTATCAACAGATCCAGATTCTGGCGTTTTTCCAGTTTCTGGAGTTTGAAAAATACCCGTTCTACGGCTTTTAGTAGTTCCGCCTCACGATCCGAGCGATAGGTCGCCAGCAGGGTTTGTGTCGCCGCGTCGGCGACTACCCACGTAAAGGCTTTTCCAAGCTCGGCGGCTTGGGCCTTGGCGGCATCGTAGGCTGGTCGGCTCAGGCTGATTGAAAATTTGATTTTTTCATCGTTCATAACTGATACTCATCCTCCGGGCTATGACTTGGTAAATGGCCTTGTGAATGAATCTCTTCCGCTTGTGTCTTGCTGTTGTCATCCGTCTGATTCGTAGAAGCTCTCTGCGAATGGGCCGGTGCCACCACTTCATCCACTACTCTGGATTGTGTTCCATCGGCTTGCGTTTGATCCCTGCCATCAGCATACACGCCGGCCCTCGCCGAAACGCTGGGATCATGGAGCCATGCAAACCATGGTTTGCCCGCTAAATCGAGCCTCCTGGCTTGTTCCGGCGGCGGAAGCAAACGGCTGGTGAATCGTGAATCCGCGTAGTAACGCAGTTTGGAACATTTAATCGGTTTGCAGCCGGTCACAAAGACCAGTTCCTGATCCGTGGGGAATTCTCTTACATCACCCGGTTGAAGCAAGGGTCTTACCTGTTCACTGTAACTCACACCATGATGGCCGCCGGAGAATATTTTGGCCGGTTGGCTGTAACCAGCCCGGTATTCCACCACGGTGCCTGTCATCTGGCTGACCTTCTGCTGGGTGACCGGGTCGCTGGAGGCAAAGGTGGTCAAAATGTGGCAATTATCGAGAATGGTGTTGTGCGGGCCGTACTGCTCGATGATGTCGTTGAAAGATTGGACAATCAGGTGCGCCTTAATGCCATAACCGGCCATCTGGCGCAAGTTCAGAGAGAAAAAGTCCAATTTCCCCAACGTGGGGAATTCATCGAGCAGCAATAGCAGCCGGTGCTTCTTGGGCCGGTTATCCGCATCCGCATCTATGTGTTCCATCAAGGTGCGACATACCTGGTTGATCAATAGGCGGATCAGGGGTCGTAATCGGGCTGCATCCGATGGCGGTGGCTGGATATACAGACTCATGGGCCGTGCGCCGCAGACCAGATCGCTTAACTTGAAATCACTGGTACTGGTGTTCCGGCATACAATTGGATCGGCATACAGGGTCAGGCAACTGGCGGTGGTACCGCGTACACTGGCCTGGAATTTATCGGGCTGGGCCAGCAATTCCTTGGCCACCAGTTGAATCTCCGGATGGGGTTCCCACAAACCGGTTCCGGGATTCCGGCGATGGGCCGCTGATGCCATGGCTTGGCATGTGGCCTGAAATTCCAGCAATCTCTGCCGGACTACGGAGAGGTTTTTGCGATCAGGCGGTTCGGTATACAGAACATGGAGAATCAGGGCTACCAGTAATTGCGATGCCTGTTGATCCCATATATCCAGGGTCTGTTTGGCCCCGGTGGGATTAATAAGCATCTCCACGACGTTCTGGGTATCGCGAATCTCGGCATCCCCGGGCCGAATCTCCAAAAGCGGATTGATCCGCACCGAATCGGTTCGGGTGGGATTGAAAAAGACCGTATGGGAGAATTTAGTGCGGAAGCCTGCGGTAATGTTCCATAGTTCATTTTTGACATCGTAGACCAATACACTGTCAGTCCAGTTCAATAGTGTCGGTATAACGTGGCCCACGCCTTTGCCGGACCGGCTGGCACCGGATACCAGTTGGTGTTCCGGGCCATTGTATGTGAGTAATTCCTTGTCCAATATCCCCACGACCGTACCGTGGCCGGATAGTAAGCCGGCATTCCGGATGTGGCCACGCGTGGCCCAACGATCACGGCCTATTGCCTCGACCATCGGCGGACCTTGCCGCCGAAAGACAATCAACAGCACCGTCGCCGGCAGCATGAATCCCAGGGCTATCAGGCCGGCTTGATTGAAGGCCCGTGAATGATTCCTACCGTACTTCTTATACCAGTCAAACACGTCCCAGGGTGGATAGAGCACCAAGCGGCCAATACGGATTCCCCAGCCCAGTTTGGGATTATCGCCCAACTGATAGGCGGCCCACTGGATGCCAATAAAGAGGCCCAGCAACATCGCCAATGAATACAGTATTAAAATCCATTTGCGGCTCATTGGTGGATCTCCGGTTCCAAATGCTGGACGTGATCGAAGAGCGTGCGTTCAGGCAACTGGCTATTGGATTCCATGGCCAACTTGCCGGATCGGTCTAGGCGAAGCGTTACCGCATTGCCCACACGGATTGAATTTAACAGGCGCGTCGGGTGGGTGACATAGACCTTCTGTGGCGTCGTGATCAGTGCGATCTGCCCAGCCCGAAGTTCCCGCAAGCCGGTGTATCGGCCCGTGACGGTCACCTCGCGTGGCAGCCGGATCGCAGGCCGTTTGAATTCGCTGGCGATGTCCGTAAGAACCCGGCGGAATTCCACCGATCGAAGGTGGGCCACGGCCCCGGCTTTGAATGCAATGGCCATCGGGCCGGTAAAGTCGGCCAGTCCCTGCCCCACCAGCCATTGCCGGCGCTGTTTCAGAGCCTCGGCAAACTGACCCTTCCATAATGCCTGGGATGATTGGCCCGGTTGGCTCGGTTGAAGCAATTGCCGGTCCAACCAGGTCAATGCCTGTGCCTTTACCTGCTGCTCCAGACTATGTGCAGAGACAATACGCAGGTCGGTCTGGCCGCGTCGTGCGGTGGTGAATTTCTCAAAGACTTGGGCATCAATTCGGAACTGGTTTTCCGCCATCTGCTCCACACCTGCACCGTTATGCCCGGCGACAAAGGCCAATTTGGCCGTTGCCGACTGAATCCGGGCGGCGGCCTGATCCGGCGTAACTTCCGAATGCTGCTTGGCCAGAAAGGCCCCATGGTCCGCGGCGGTATAAATACCGTCATGGCTCTGGATGACGGCTGTTATCTCACGGGCAAGAACATTCTGCCGATAGGCTTTCGCCCCCAATTCGACCACGGCACCCGCTTGTGCTCGGCGGAAACTCTCATCCTCCGGAACCTGGCTGTAATAGAGTCTGCCGGTGCAAGCCCGAACCACCACAAACCTCCGGTCACTGATCTCATCGACACTCCCTTTGGCCACCAACACGCCCAGAATCGGTTCGGCCAGAGCAGTTCTGGCACCCAGACGCTCAACGTATCCCGCCTGGTTGCCCAGTGTTGCGTAAAGGACTTTGATGATGTCATTGCGCTGCCCCAAGTCACGGAGCTTGAACCCAAATTCCGGGTTTATAATCCACCATGTTCCCCTGCCCTTCTTGGCCAGATCCATGGTCTGAAGGAACTGCAATCGGCCCAGTATGCGAGTCCGGTCATCGGCACCAAAGCCGATGCGTTTATTGGGGTGCAGATCAATTTTGCCGGATTCCAGATGCCGTTCAATCATCCGGTCCAAGGCGGTGAACCGTTCGGCCTCAATTTGATTGTCATGCTCCCGCCGGATGTCTGCAGCGCTGCGTGGACCGAGTATTTCAGTGGCTGCCTCTTCGGCTCGTCGGCGGATGCCGTAAGAGACATATTGCCGGGGGATCACCAGGTCTGTACCGTCTTGTTTGATTCCCCGGCACAGGATGTGGGTATGCGGGTTATCCGTATTGTAATGATTGACTGCCAGCCACTGTAACGGGGTTCCCAAGTCCCGTTCGACCCGGGCCATGACCGTGCGAATATACTTATTCGTATCCGGCAGGTCACCGGCATTTTCAGCCGAGACGATCAGGCGAAAATGATGCCGGTCCTGCTCCCATGCGGTGACGATCTGGCGGGCATTCAAGCCTTCCCGCATAGCATCGTAGAACACCCCACGCTGGCCATCCAGACTGGCGCTTTCCCGGCCAACATAGGAGACATGCCGTAACACACTGCCGTGGACTTTGCCGGGCCGATGGCGGCTCACATGAACCTTGACCACCACCCGTTGCAGGCGATCAAAGCCACCGGTTCCACGACCGGCTTTGCGCGCCTTGGATGCGGCGCGGCCCTTAAAGCCGGCGAGTCGGCGTGCCAACTGGCTATTGATGCTGGGCTCACGGGCATGGCCGGATCCCATGTGGCCAAGGCGATCTCGATCATACGGATCGGGCCGTACGGCTGATGGCTGGCCGGTCTGATCAGGCCGAACGGAACGGGTACTACCACTTCTGGATGCCCGTTTTGGACGTTGATTGGATCGACGCATTGCACACCTCACAATTGAAACAAGACGGCTTAAAATAGTGGAACCCAGGAGAACCCACGAAAGTACCATGGGTTCCTCGTAAGTCAAGGTAAAACAAGCAGATACAAAAATCTGGGTTCCAACTCCTTTATCCTGCCTTCCATTTTTAATTCGTTTCTCATGGCCGTTTATCCTCAAAGTTAATTCCGTTTGTCATCAATAAAGTTATCGCAGTTGATTATACCTAACGCATACCGAACGTCAAGTCGGGGGAAAGTGGGGAGCAGGGTTTTTGCTCATCCGGTGCGCCAGCAGGGCATAGAATCCGGGGGCAATTGCGGGGGCAAGGACGGTGCAAAATGGGATCGCATGTGGAGCGGGAGGAGCGTTACGCCGACATGGCCATGGGGATGGGCCAGACCAGAAACAAGGCACACGAGGGCGGTGCAAGCCGATGGAACCGGAGCAATGTGGCAGGGCTTCGGGAATAGCGGCAGGGCAAAGATTGGCGGCGTGCCAGCGGCGCGATCCAGCCACTATATCGGGCATGAGTTGGGCGTATCCGGCGGGGAGTATATTGGTATCAAGCATGGAATGGTCTCGGGTGGTAGTGTGCCTTAATGGTTGCCGGATGCGCTGCGTTTAAGCGCCGGGGTTCTGGCATCCTGCGACACTGTGGCCAAGGCTTCGGTCAGTGATTTCGGCAGACACTATTCCATGCAATTTGGATCGGGACGGTATTCCTCTGCGGATGGCAGCAATGGCCCGGCTGATTCCGCTTTTGGTGGGATCAGCCGGGCGATTTTTTTTAGGGATGGGGCGATGTCCAGCCTTCCTTCCACCTTGGCTTGGTCCCGGTTTAAGGCCGGGGTTCCGGTTAGGATTTGGGTTGGGATTCCATCTCCTGAATCGGGTATGGTACTATCTGGCCGGCCAAGGTTTGCAGGCTGAATCCTCGGTCATTGGATCGGCTGGGGCGGGCGATCACGGCCACAAATCCCTCGCCGAAAATGGATTCCCACTGTTGCAGGTCCAGCCGGCATTCCCGGTTCAACGGGCCAGCCCAAACAAGCCAGTTGGGTCCGTTCTTGGCCATGTAGACCACGAAGTGAAAAGACCGTAAGCGAGCGCCGGCAAACAAGGCTCGCTTGGCTTCATCCACCCGGATATAGGGAAGTTTTTCCTGCTTAATCCAGTCTTCCACCTGCTGGCGGAATGGAATTTTGGGGGCGCTGATGCAAGCGTCATCCACCGGGATCGACGCCGCGGATGGGGCTGCCGCCACGGTCATATTCGGCTGGTCGGATAATGCTCCAGCCGGCCTGCTGGCCGATATGGTCTGGTTCTCGTTGTCGGGTGTTGCCGACATTGCGTTGCCAGCCGCGGCCAGATCATTGCCGGCATTTTCCATGGCGGCGGCCGCATCGACACACCCGGCGCCCGGTGGGCGCATGGCATCTCCCTGGCGGGATATTGCCTCCTCCTGATCGGGTGAAGTCGCCTGTTTGTCATCAACCTGCCCGGCCAGTGGAACCGGCCGGGTATCCGGTTGATTGACCGGCAGCTTTGCCGGTTCAGCGGCCGGTCCATTGTTCTCTCGCATGGCGGCGCTAATGGATTCGAGCAAAGGAAAATCGCCCGGCTGGGTCATCCGGTAACGCCGTATCGGGCGGTTCTGTAATCGGTAATAGTTTCGCATCACTTGTCTCCTGCTTACTGGTAGCGTTCTCAATACCTTCAAGGCGTAAACCGGCGGGGGCTTGCGTGTTCTGCAAAACCCCCGCCATGTTCACAAACCGCTTAACCAAGCCTTTAACCTGCCGCCAGCGTTAGCGCCCTCTGGTAGGCTTCCTGCTTGGCATGATGCGAGCTGCCAAACCAGATTGATTCCAGTTGATGGTCGGCCTTCTCAAGGGTATTGGCGCCCTTAAAGTTTCTCTGATGGTCAAAGTATTGGCTTACCGCGTTGTACGCCGCCCAAGCTGTGCCGGTTACACCCGGCAGGGTATTGGTGGCATTGGTAAAGTTATCCTGAAACTGATGGAATATCTTCCGGCGGCGCATCTCCGCCCGTTTGCCCGTGGTCGGCGGTACATTGGCGTTAAAATAACGTTCCAGTTCTACACCAGTCATCTGCTTATCCAGCATGGCATGCAATTCGGCATCGAATTGGTCAAACCGGGCATGGATAATACCAAGTTTCTCACGGGCTTCCGATACCCGTTCCGATAAGCTCGGCCGGTGGCGGATACTGATGCCTTCGCCCAGTCCATCGCGTAACGCCAAGTTAAGCGTATTCTGGCAAACTACCCGTATAGTGGTGGGAAAGAGCCGTAAGGCCTTGGAACCGTCATGGGAGTTGGTAAGCAGAATATAAGGCTGGATTGCATCCTGTGTGCCGGCCATATACTCGGTGGGAATACGGGCCAGCATCCAGACTACCCGGCCATCCTTTAATGCGCCGGCAGTCTCAAACATGGCCAGTTTGTCGGCTACCAACGCATCGACAAAATCGAACGATTCCCTATTTTGAAAGATACGGTAATGGTCGGATACTACGCCCAGTACCGTGCCGGTATCCTTGCGGACATTGGCATACTTGTTACGTACCAAAGCCTCTTTGCCCAGTTCCCGGTCAAAGGCCTTGAGTTCCCATTGTTCGACCTCCCAGTTCAAGCGCGCCAGTTCAATGGCTTCGGCGCTGGTAACGGCATTGGCCACTACTTGACCAAGTTTGTGCCATGCGGGGGTGCCGGTAACAAATACCGCCGGTTGTCCAGTTGTCATATCCAGTTCATGCATAAAAACACCAATTTACAAGTCCCGATTGGGACCAGCCTTTCATAAAACAATTAAGAAAATCCAGTTGAAACAAACCACTAAAAGCATTGGATTCATAAGGGGAGAGAGAGGGAGAGAGAGTACCCGCCGCCAAGTCTTTACTTTATCGTTGGCGGCGGGCTACCTCCGTCTCCACTACACGGGGAGCACCTCCTGCGGAATCAATTCCGCCGTTGGTGCATGGCCAGCCGTGGAGCGTTTCCGCTTGCCGGCGGGCTTGGCCGTCCGGTTCGGGTCGGATTGGCTCTGATCGCCCCTTCCAATAAACTGGAACCGTTCCACCACCGTACGCACCTTGCTGCGGGCGTTGCCTTGGTCATCCTGCCAGCGGTCGAGCTTCAAGTGCCCTTCCACCAGAACCGGATGACCTTTTTTGAGATACTGGCCCATGGTCTGGCCCGGCTTTCCATAAGCCGCGCAGTCCATAAACAGCACCTCGTCCCGCATCTGACCGTCGGCGTCCTTCCAGCGCCGATTGACCGCCAAGCCGAATTCGCAGACAGTTGCCCCACTGGGCAACGTGCCTGTGCTCGGATCCCGGGTCAGATTGCCCAAGAGAACCACCTTGCTGAAGGAACCCATACAACACCTCCTGAAAATAGGAGCCAAAACGTAGACCGCCTAAAGGCGCGTCGGCCCATCGCCGCCGCATTTTTTTTCACCTCCGGCCTACGCCAGACAGCGAGGCCGCGAGGTGAAAAAAGAACCAAAGCAATCTGTTTAAGCCGGGGATGTCCGAGGGAACGGAAAAAAGACATGCCACGCGCACGCCTGGAACGCAGCAAAGCGCAGTGAAGCCGGAGCATGGCAAGCGCAGCGGTGGCTTTTTGTAGTGGACTTCGGACCGGGACCACGGCGATTTCCTGATTGTTCACAAAGATGCCCTGAATACGTCCAAGGCGAACAATCTGCATCGTGACGAAGTGCGTCACTTACGTATAATCACTTTCCGTGATGTGTGGTTTTTCCAGTGCCGATCACGCTCCAGTAGAGGGGTGAAATGCCGCTTGATCTTGTAAGAAAAACATGCTAATATTCCTTACATGATTTCCAAGAGAAAATCGTTACATTCTATTGAATACCGCATCCAGGCGTCGATTCGCAGGAGGGGACATGGCTGCGTCGTTATCCCGGCGGACTTTCTGGACATTGCAAGTCGAGAGGCGGTTGATCTGGCGCTTCATCGGCTGGCCCGAAAAGGGATCATCCGACGTCTGGCGCGCGGCGTGTATGACTTCCCGAAAGAGCATCCGGTGTTGGGATCGCTTGCCCCCTCTGCCGAGACCGTGGCCAAGGCCCTCGCGAGACGCGACCACACGCGTGTTCAGCCTGCAGGAGCGTATGCGGCCAACGCCCTGGGGCTTTCAGAGCAAGTGCCAGCTAAAGCGGTGTTCCTTACTGATGGCCCGACGCGGACTGTGAGGATTGGTTCGACCACGATCCAGTTGCGGCGGACAACCGCGCGGAATATGGCTGCAGCAGGACGATTGAGCGGTCTTTTAATTCAGGCATTGCGCGCCATGGGCAAAGAACATGTAACCAGGCGGCACCGGGAGCACTTAAAACGCACCCTCCCGGCCAAACAGCGCCGCGAACTGTTAGGCGACCTGCCCCTGGCGCCGACGTGGATGCACCCGATCTTTCGTGAACTGGCAGGAAAGAATCCATGAATCTCAGCTTTCTTGCCTTGCCAACGGACGAACGCCGGCTGTATATCGAGCAGGCGGCAACACGGCGAAGCCTGTCACCTGTTATCATGGAGAAGGACTTTTGGGTTTGTTGGTTGCTGGGCATCCTGTTCGAGTCGGAATTTGCGGACAGCTTGGTTTTCAAGGGCGGAACGTCTCTTTCGAAAGTGTTTCGCGTCATTGAACGATTTTCAGAAGACATAGATTTATCGCTGTCGCCCGAATTTCTTAAGCTCCCACCTGTGGGTATAAGCCGCAACCAGGTCGGCAAATGGATGAAGAAAGCCGAAGCGGCGTGCGGCAGCGCTGTGCAAAACCGGATTGGCCCGGCGCTGGAAGCGGTGGCCACCAAGGTGCTGGGAAAAGGCGATCGCTCGTGGTTTGAATTCCAGATTGATGCCCACACGCAGTCCCCGGTACTTCTTTTTCATTACCCTTCTTCGCAGCCGCCAGGCTTTCACTACCTGCGGCGCTCGGTCAAGTTGGAATTTGGCTCCCTTACCGACCAGCAACCGATCGGCCGTCACTCAGTACGGCCTTGGATCGCTGATGTCTTTTCTGGTGCGTTCGCAGATTGGCGTTGCGAGGTAATAGCCCTGGAAGTGGAGCGAAGTTTCTGGGAGAAGGCGACGATCCTGCACATGGAGTATCACCGGCCGGCGGAAAGGCCCATACCAGATAGACTCGCACGTCATTACGCCGATATGGCGGCACTCTTGCAACATCCGGTGGCTGGTAAAGCCGTTGACCGGGACGACCTGCGTGCACGGGTGGTGAGTTGGAAGAGCCAGTTTTTTGGCAGCGCCTGGGCAAATTACGAGCAAGCGACGCCTGGCACCTTTCACCTTGTCCCGTCACCGGAAAGATTGCCCGCTTTGCGGCGCGACTACCAGGCAATGCGGGACATGTTCCTTGCCGAGCCGAAAGGTTTCGACGAAATACTTGCGACGTTGGCGACAGTTGAAGCGCAAATTAACCGTACAGTTGAACAAGGGCCTGTCTGATGAATTCAAAAACCTGAAATATCTTCGGTTCATCGCCAATCTCGCCATGGCTTGGAAGTGAACCGCCAACTTCTTCATACCGCGTGTCTGGCCTTCGTTTAGTTGAGTCAGTTGACACCTTGACACCGCACTGCACCACGTTGCGGTTGCGATACGTAGCACGTATTCGTATCCTTACATTATATTTTCTAATTAAGAAAGGGTATGACATGAAAGAACCTGGACTGGACAGGCGTTACCGTGACCGAGACGTACCGAAGACTGGTCGCATTGATCTGAAGCGAAGAGATGCACTGAACAAGAACTTGCCGCAGCCAATTCCAAGATTTTCCCCGAATGCCACAGTGGGCTACATGCGGAAAGAAACCGGAAAAACGAGCTTGGCAGATATTCGCAAGGCGGCGAAGAATCGCTGATCGGTAAATGATCCACGTCTACCGGTTTGTTACCGTTTTGATATAAAAATACCGCCTTACAGCACCAAAACTCGCAACGTGTGGCGAAGCCTTGCAAAGGGCATTTTTCGCAGTAAAATAAGGGAATTGCTGGGATTCATGAGCTTTTCAGCAGCACGATTTTAACTGTCCTACGGAACCGAAGGTTGCAGGTTCGACTCCTGCCGGGCGCATTTTTGCCGCAGGCAAAAATAGAGTCCCGGCGCGCCGGGGCGGTCTGCTCTCAACTTTCTACTTTCATTGCTGGATAACCTATGGCCTTCACCTTTAAAAAACTCATCGTTTATCAAACAGCAATCGCCTTCGCTGATAGAATCTGTTCGCCCATCGCAGCGCTGGGTTTACCGAACCGTCAACGTTAGCCGGCACATTTAATGTTCCGGTGGCCCGGGACGAC
>JAEHJW020009850.1_pt1 | contig 19171 bp, 24 predicted proteins | sample 9271431 | NCBI WGS metagenome assembly JAEHJW02 | reverse complement strand
GTGCGGACGTAACCGCTGCAATTGATCTCATTCTGTGGGGTCATGGCGGCCCTGGCCGCCTCTTCTATCGTCTGCTTCTTTCGCATAGAGCCTCCGTTTCGCAACCGGCCAGCCCACAGCGAAAGCCATGGGGGCCGCGAAAGGGGCATCGTGGGCGACCGGCCCAGGCGGTCGCCCACGTGGAGCAGGGGCTGCTCTCGCCACGGGCGACCTGGGGGCGATGCGCACCTGCGAGGTGCGCCTGCCCGCCGCCGTGAAGATTGCCCTCGCCGTGCCGCTGGTGATGGCGCTGCTCGGCGCCGAGGTCGAGCTGCGGCTCAGCCCGCAGATCGACGTCATCGCCACCGTCGTCGGAATCTGTGTCATCTGGGCGTGGCTCTCCGGTGGGCCATCTGCTTCAGCATGAGGCGAGCAGGTGGGGAGCTGGGCTGTGTGCCCAGCTCCCCACCACACCTCGTGCTCATTTTTTGAGACGGCCCCATCTCCATTCAAATGCCGTCAAATGGGGGAGCGCACGCATGTGATTCAGATTGGACCGCGTGATCCGAAGATCGGTGGACGAATACCCTTCGGCCATCACGTGGATCGAGAGGTCGCTCGGGCTGATCGCAAACAAGCCCGCGTCGAACATGCGGTGGTGCGTCGCGCACAGAGCAAGGCCGTTGCGCTCGTCATCGGAACCATCGTGCTCCTTCGGGACAACATGTGCTGCCTCGATCACCCCAGACACCGCGAGATCGCAGACAGCGCACACGGCCCCCTGACTGTCCAGCACGCGCCTGCGGAATCTCTGCTGGCCAAGCCGAGCCTTGACCGCCCGCATGTGAACGACGAGGTTGTTGGCGAAGACTCGAAAATCCGTCTCCTGGTCACCGTGGCGACGTCCAACGGTCGTCATCACCTCTGAGATGAATACCTCTTCATTACCAGACGGGGAGGAGTGAACAGCCTTGTCAGCAACCCAACGAGTGTCCCCCCCCTATGGACGTAATTCTCCGCGTAATTGAAATGCTCTCGGAAGCGATCCCAGCCATAGGTGACCATTTCTCCTTGGAGTAGAACGATGATTGGAAAACGTTCCTCGCCCCATATATGGGCAGATAAGCGATGAAGCGGCTGACTGATACGGAAGAGAACCTGCCCCGCATACCGGAAATCGGTGCTCTCCAAGAGAAGAAGGAAGTCGCCTTGCGTCATTTTCCTCAGGACACCTGAGGCACCGCTGGGCAGCCCCCAAATCTGGAAGCCGGTCGGTGCTGCCTCCTCGATCGTCGCACGTAGCTGCAGTTGCTCAAATGGATCGATCCCGTCGATGAAGGGCTCGATGTCACTCAACATGAACCGTCGAACGCCTTCGTCGGGCGAGCCGATGCTGCGAGGTGCGTCTCGCTGCCACATGCGTTCCCCGATGTGCTGGTAGAAGATCGTCATCCCTGGCCCCCTGCTCGATTCTTGCCTCGGCGAGATAGTGCTGACAAGGCCAACGCTGACTGAAACGACATGGGCCGAGGCCGAGCCGGACCTGCGGCGGAACCCGTGGTTCGGGCATGTCGCATGCGTCCCACGCGGCGACCGGCGGCGAAATGGGGCCGTTGGGGGGATTGTGGTGGGCCGGACACGTGATGTCGCCGGGCGACGGTGCCACGCTTTCGGAAAGCCCTTGATTTTCCTGGAGAAAAATGGCGCGCCCGAAGAGATTCGAACTCCTGACCCTCAGATTCGTAGTCTGGCGATATGGCTGTTTTTGGGGTGTCGTGAGACGACAAAACACTATGAAATATAACATTTGTCTATTCGTGTCTTGCTCTGTCTTTGCATGAAGTGGTATCCATAGAATATCCTGGATACCAGGATGAATATCGAAAGATTCACGCATGGCAAGCCGCCGCATAACTGCCGAGATCGTAGAGAAGCTGTTGGAGGGCGAGCAGGTATGGGACACGGAGACGCGCGGCTTCGGTGTGCGGAGACGCGCTGGCGATCCGGTATACTGCCTGAAAACCAGGATCAAAGGGCGGCAAGTGCTCTATACCATTGGCCACCATGGCCGGGGGCACTGGGGACCGGAGAAGGCCCGGCGTGAAGCTATCCGCCTCTTGGGGCTTATCCGCGATGGCAAAGACCCTGTGACCGCGAAACAGGCTGACCGAAAGGCTCCTACTATGGCAACCTTTGCCGCCCGGTATCTCACCGAATATGCGGAAAGGCAGAAGAAACCCCGGAGCGTGGCGGAAGATCGGCGCAACTTGGAAAAATATGTCATCCCGGCGCTTGGTAGCCGCAAGTTGGTGGATGTGAGCAAGGCGGATATTGCCCGGCTGCACTCCAAGATGAACGAAACCCCTGTTGCGGCCAATCGCGTATTGGCCCTGCTTTCCGGCATGATGGGGTGGGCAGAGCGCGTAGGCGAACGCCCGGATGGCACGAATCCGTGCCGCCACATCGACAAGTACCCGGAGAAGGCACGGGATCGGTATTTGAACGGGGAGGAACTCGCTCGCCTCGGCGATGCGCTAACTGCCACGGAAGCCGACTGGCGCGGCGTCGCCATCATCCGGCTGTTGCTGTTGACCGGCGCGCGGCTGTCCGAAATCCTTACCTTGAAATGGGAATATATCGATCAAGAAACCGGCGTCGCCCGGATACCGGAACATAAGGCCGCAGTGGCCGCTCCAGCAAAAAACCTGTTTCTCTCCGCCCCGGCGCTGGAAATTTTAGCCAGCCTGCCGCGCGTGGCCGAAAATCCTTATGTCATCCCCGGCGACAAAATGGGAAAGCATTTTGTAGGGATTCAAAAGCTCTGGCAGCGTGTGCGCCGCGAAGCTGGTGTGCCCGATGTGCGGCTGCACGATCTGCGCCACTCCTTCGCCTCTGCGGCGGTGTCCGCTGGTGATAGCTTATATATTACGGGCAAGCTGCTAGGCCACAAACAGGCCACCACAACCCAGCGATACGCCCATCTGGCGGCGGACCCCGCGAAAGCCGTTGCGGATCGTACCGGCAACCGGCTCGCCGCGATGATGCAGGGCGGCGCTGGTGAGGTGGTGCGGCTTCCGGTGCCGCGCACACGGGGGAAAGTATGAGCCAAGTCTCCGACAGTGCCGCGCATTTCCGCAAGCTTCTGGCGGAAATGACCAAACCCGACTGGAAGCGGAAGGATGTCCATGCACTGCTCGATGCTGCCCTGGACCTTGCTGACGCCGGGGGCGATGTGGAGGGTGAGGCCGGGCAGCTATCGCAGGCGGCGGCGCTGACCCTCTCCCGTGCCGTTGCAGGCTGGATGGTGCCGGTTGAGCGTCCCGATACGGAATGGGATGGCCTGGCCGCAACAGACCCGGAAGCCTGGCGCGAAGCCGTCATCGAACGGCTGCGCCTGACTTATGCCCTTCCCCCCCAACGTGTCATCGACATATTGATGTTCGCCCTTACAGATTTGCAGGGCGGAAGGACTCCCGGTTTTCTCCAGCCATCGCCCCGCGATCCAGGATACGGCAAAGACCCCATATCGCGGCATCATTTTGAACAAGCGCTCCTGACGTGGATAGAAATGGAAAAGGCGCGCGGCAAACGAGCCAGACAGGCTCAAGAAGAGGTTGCTTTCGCCATAGAACGCTCGGCCGCCCCCTTTCAGGGGGTGCCCGCGTGGCGCACAACGGAGCCGTGGTTACGAGACTGGCGCGCCCGCCATGGCAAGGATCATGTGAAAACGGTTCTAAGCCAAGCCCGTGCCCTCGCGCGAGGCAAAAAACTTGCGCCGCCGTTTTCTGCGGAGTTGACGCTGATTCGCTTTATGGCGATGGCAGAGGGTGGGTTACTCAAAGCATTGGCTGATGGGTGGAAGGCGGCACGTTCATAATTCCGACTTTACGGCTCTCCATTTGCCGGAACACAGTCTGATCTTTGGTGTGTAATTAGACCGTCAATTCTCGACACGAAAGGAATTGACGCCGTGAATGCTTTCTCCGATGCCCTGCTCTCCCGCAAAGAAGCCGCTGTCTTTTGCAAGATTTCCGAACGCACTCTGGACCGGCAGACCGATCTGCCGCGCGTGAATCTGACTGAGCGCCGCATCATGTACCGCCAGTCCGACTTGCTCGCGTGGATTGCCGGGAAGACGGCACCGCGCGCCCCGGCTGTTCCGGTCAACGACAACCGCTCCCTCCCCAACGACGCTGCCTAAAGAAACACCGCCAAGGCTCATGTCCCGGCGGTGCTTCCTCAAGGAAAGGATGATGACTCGACATCGTTATCCTATCTCACGGCGGCGTAGAGGACAAGAGTTTCCGGCGGTCCTATTTGTAAAGGACCATCATCATGACTGCCGATTTCAATTTCAACGACTTGAACCAGTCGCGTGTTTCCACCTCCTCCCTCCCGGCAGGAATCGCGCCCACGGCCTCTGATGCGGCGCAAGCCGCTCTCCGCGCCACCCTCACCGAATTGTTCATCCTGATCCGCGTGTCGCCGGAACAGGCCGCGCAGTTTATCGAGTCGGCGGTAAACGCCATCTACGTCGCGGGCGAGGCGCACGGGCTGAATCTCCCGGTAATGACGCTGGGGCTGCGCTGATGGCCAAGCCAACAAGCAAGCACCGCTGGTCTAAATTCACCTGGGAGAGCTGGAGGGCTGATCCGGCTCTCCGGCTCTGTTCCATCCCGGCGCGCGGCTGGTGGATGGAATTACTGTGCTTGGCGCATGAGGGGAATCCATTTGGGCATGTGACCGTGAACGGGGAAGCGCCATCGGTGGAGATGTTGTGCGCTCTCGCGGGCGGTTTGTGCCCTGTCACGCCGGAGGAAGTGACTGCCTGGGTCGCTGAATTGGAGCGGCATGGTGTTCTGTCTCGCACGCAAGAAGGCGTGATTTTTTCGCGCAGAATGGTCCGCGATTTTGAAGCGTTCAAGGCGGCGCAAAAAAGTGGTCGGCGTGGTGGAAATCCGATTCTTCTCGACAAGAAATCTGCGAAAAATCAAACTGCCAGAGATAAGGCCACCCTTAACCCTACCCTTAACGGGGGCGATAAGGCTCCCCTTAAACTAGAATCAGAATCAGAATCAGAATCAGAATCAGAATCAGAATCAGAATCAGAATCAGAATCAGAATCAGAATCAGAATCAGATATATATTGTGGTGCTTCGCACCCCAAATCTACCCGGTCTGTGGGGCAGTATCTGCCCGAAGGCTGGACCCCTTCCATGGTGGGCCGGGCTTATGCCGTGGAGTGGGGCTTGAACGTGGACCGGGAGGTGGAGAGTTTCCGAGATTATTGGCGGGCGGCAAGCGGGAGCAAAGCGCGCAAGCGAGATTGGGATGCGGCCTGGCGGACGTGGTGCCAGAACGCCGTGAAATTTGGCGGCGCGAAGCCTGCCCCCGCGAAAGCGGACACCAATTATGCCCGCAAAACGTTGGGGAGTTTCCTGTGACCAAGCCTGAAACGATCTCCGCCCTACTGGCGGGTGCTGACATTCGCGTGAAGCGCGTTCCGTCGCCGGGGCAGTCGGTCAAGGCTCTGTGCCCTCGTTGCGGCGGCGGGCGCACGCATGAGCAATCGTTGTCCCTCACAATCGACCAGGACGGCGGCGGAGCCACATGGCGCTGCCATCGTGGCTCTTGCGGTTGGCAGGATGGCGCACGCCTCTCCATTGCCGCCAGCGCCTCCTACGCGCCGCCGCGCGCCGTGTCGTACCAAACCCCGCCCCCGCACGCCGTGGCGAACGATGACCGCCCTGCCGCCCTGTACGAGTTCTTCTCCAAACGTGGTATCGGTGCCGAGACGGTGGACAATTTTGGCCTGTACCTGACTGACCGCCGCTTCTCGGTAGCGGGGGAATGGGTTTCTCGGCCGTGCATTGTGTTCCCGTACCTGCATAGCGGTAAGGTGGTGAACCGGAAATATCGTGCCCTGACCGACAAAAATCTCATGGGGCAGGAAAGGGAGCCGTTACCCTCGCTATTCAACATCGACTCGGTTGAGTCGGATGACGTGCTGATCTGGTGCGAGGGTGAACCGGACGTGTTGGCGTTGCATGAATCCGGATACAGGCAGGTGGTGACGTTGAAGGACGGCGCACCGGACAAGCCGCGCGCCGAGGATGACCCCGCCCGCGAGACCGATAAACGGTTTGCCGCACTCGCCACACACGCGGAAAAGCTGGGCAAAATCGAGAAAATCATTTTGGCGGGTGACGCGGATGACCCTGGGTGCATCTTGCGCGAGGAGTTGGCCCGCCGTCTGGGTCGGCATCGCTGCTGGACCGTGGCCTGGCCCGAAGGCTGCAAGGACGCTGGCGACGCGCTGCGCCTACACGGGGCAGATATCGTGCGTGCCTGCATCGAAGCCGCCCGCCCCTGGCCGATAGAGGGCATCATTGAAGTGACGGGGGCGGCGCTCCGTGAACACCTTGCCCGGCCCGCGCCGCCCGTCCTGTCCACCGGCATCGAGTCTGTGGACCGCGTGCTGAAACTGCCCGGAGAGGGGCGTGTCATCGTCGTCACCGGCTTCCCGAACTCGGGCAAATCCGCGTGGACGCGCTACACGATGGTCCATCTCATGAAACGCCATGCCCGGCGCTGGCTCGTTTTCACCCCGGAAATGGCCCCGGTCCTGGAATTTGCGGCCCAGGCCGCGCAAATCCTTATTGGCAAGCCCGCCCGCCGGGTATTCGAGCTGCCCGATCTAACCCCCATGACAGATGCAGAACAGGACAAGGCCGGGGAATGGTTGCGCGGACGGCTCTCATTCCTGGCGACGGATGCGGAGGATAATCCGCCCTCGGTGGATTGGATTCTTGATCGTGCCCGTGATGCAGTGCTGCGCCTCGGGGTCACAGACCTCTTGATTGACCCTTTCAACGAGATCGAGCATGTGGATTCCCAGCGCGAGACGGAAACCGCCTTTATCGGACGGACCCTCCAGCGCTTCTGCACCTTCGGGCAGCATCATGGGTGCAACATTTGGATTGTGGCGCACCCGGCCAAACCCATGCGAGGCAAGGACGGGGAACCGCCAAAACCGCCTGGCCCCTATGATATTTCCGGTTCGGCGCATTGGGCAAATAAGGCGGACCTGGGAATCACCATTCATCGCCCGGAGGATGTGACCTCGTTGATAATTTGGAAAGCGCGCTTCCATCGGTGGGGCAAGAAGAACGGTTTTGCATTCATGGAATATGACCTCGAAACCTGCCGGTATCGGTCAGCATAACAAGTAATTTTTAGACCGTCCGGCTGAGAGTTTTCTCTGTCAGTGAAAGTCGTGACGGGCAGATTACCCCAATTGAGACGGTATCTTGCCGCTCCGAGATTGCAAAGGAAGAAGTGATGGCCTCGCATTTTGATGAATTGCTCAAGGAGCTTGCCCGCCATGAGGCGGCGCTTTCCCGCCACGAGGGAGACTCGTTCGTGAAGTCCCTGACTGCGCCGGTCCTGCGCGGTTTCAATGCCGTTGACCGCGCCACACGCGCCGTGAACGCGCTTGGTAAAAGCCTGGGCAACCCGTTCAATGCGGCCAAGTCCAAGAAACCCGGAGCGCCCTCCATTGAGGAACGCCGGGAGATGATGGCCAAAGCGCTCACGGGCCTGAACCTGAAAATCGGGGAGGCGGCGGCTTCTGGCAACCTGAGTGCCGTCGAAATCGCCACGCTTGAGGCGCGACTCCACGGCCTTGTCCAGCGCGCCGCGCCGCATCTCAAAGCCGGGGGGCGATAATGGCCCGGCCTCGCAAAATCCCCACGCGCTCCATCGCGGAAATCGAATCTGCCTTCGCGGAAGAAATGGGGCAGCTTTCTTTGCTCCAGCGCGACTTACGCGATGCCCTTGTGCTGAGGGAGAATACCCGGTCCTATCGCGCCGCGTTGGCGGAAACAGAGCGTGAAGTTGCCAGCCTGCGCGCGGCGCTGGAAAATGCCCGCGCCCTCGAAGCCGCCCGGCGGCAGGAAGAAGTTGCCGCCGATGCCGCCGCTCTTATCGAGGAAGCCAACACGGCTCATGCCGCCTTCCTTGCCACGCTCGAAATCCCCTCCCTTCATTTCAAGGAAGCCACCGATGCCTGCTTTGCCTGAACCCTATTCGCAACATATTGAAACCCTCACGGGGGAGATGGCCAGTGCCGCGCACGATGCCGGACGCGCCCGCCGCGCTGTCGAGGTGGAAGAGGCCCACCGACAGCAGATTGCCGACCGCGTGGCCGATCTCGCCGCGCGGCGCGAAAACATCATCGCGCGGCGCAGCACCGGGGCGCACGCTGAGGCCGATGCGGCGGACCTGGCACTGATCCAGGCGGACACGGAAGGGTTGCAACTCCTCCTCGCGGAAGCGGCGGAGAAGGTGGCGCAAGCCCAGCGCGTCCATTCCGAACATGCTGCCCGCGCCTCCAGCCTGCGCCAGCAGCTTGCGGAACTCCAGGCCCTAGCCAAGCGCGATGCCTTGATTGAGTATCTCGCTGCCCTGGGCGAAAAAATGAACGAGGGCTTGTCCGGGTTGGAGGAGGCGGCCCGGTTGACCGGTTACAGCGGCCGCCCGTTGTGGTCGCCTCCGGCCCCGCTCTGGGCGGCGCTTCGCAAACTCGCCGCGCAGTCCGGGGTGCTGTAACCCGCCATGGACTCGCGGCTGGAACTCTTCACATGCGAACGGCAAAAAACGCGACTGACGGTGGCAGGATGCCGCCGCATGTGGGAGTCGGCGCATGACCCTGAACGCACACCGCACCCCTGGGAAGGTCGCGCCGCTTGCGTCGCCTGCCCGGTGGGCGCGGGGCATGCAGGGCAGCGGGTCAATCCGGTTGCAGCAGATGTGCATCTGCTCGCCACTACCTGCCCGCGTTGCCTGCGGCAATCGGAGAGGATCATCAACGGGCGATTTTGCGTTTCCTGCTACAACCGCCACAATGAGGCGTTGCGTGGAAAAAACGGCAAGGGCAGCACGCCCAGGCTCTGCGCTCATCTCCATGATCTGGAAGTCGCGGTGTCTGGGGCGGCCGAGGACGTGGAAATCCGCGCGGCGCACAGTATTACCGGAGCAACGGAAGTCATCATATCCGCTGCGAAACATGCGGAGTCTTCCCTTTCATTTTCGTGGGCTGCTTTCGGCCCCGGAAACATCTAAACCGTTCACAAAAAGGAAACCCCTACATGAATGATGTATTCGGTCTGGGTAAAATCACTGACGCGCTGGACGGCGGGCACACTATCACGGCTGCCGCCAGTAAGCTCAGCATCAAGCCGCGCAAGCTGGTTGAATGGCTAAAATACCATCGGTGGATGTACCAGCGCGGAGGAGAACTGCACGCCTACCAACAGCAAGCGCGTGCGGGGCGGGTGGTTAGCAAGATCGTGCCATTGGCGTCGGACGCCGGGGAAACATTCGATCATGTGTATTGGTGTCCATTGATTACGCCCCAGGGTATGGCAGAACTCGCTGCCGCTTTTGGCGTGGAATTTGAGGCGGCGGCATGAGTGCGGCACTGGCTGTGTGCCCCGCTGCTGCCGGAAATACCGGGGCCAGTTCGCCGGTCCCCGCGAACGATGCGGCTATTCTGTACCGGCGCACCGCGCACGTCTGCCGTACCTGCTTAGGCCCTGTCATGGAGCATGGCGGCGGCTACGTATGCGCCGTGTGCGACGCCTCCGGGGCCACGCCGTCCTCGATCTGCGGGTGCGGCATCAAGGTCCAAGGCCCCGGCGGACGGCGGCGGCTTTTCGCCTGCACTCCGAATCCGGCTCGCGGCCCGGCCTCGCCCTCGGGTTATGTCATCACCTTCGCCCCGGAGGCGATTTGATGGAGATGACGCCGTTTGCGTACCATGAGGCGCGCGAAAACCTTTCCGATGATCTGCGCGCGGGCCGGGTGGAGCAAACGCCGGAGGCAATTTTCGAGCATGTGCGCGCTTCTGCTGGCGTCACTGCGAATGCGGCGGCGTGGTTCACGGAGCGGTTTTTTAACGATCTCCGCCGCTATTTGCAACGAAATCAGATTATTCCACGATAACCGAAAATGTTGAAAAACCGGAGCCTGTCCAGCATTATTGGCGCATGAAAACGCTAAGCTGGATGATTGGGTTTACCGTCATCATGAACATTGTAATTCTGGTATTCGGCAGATAGTGGACGTGCCTACCATTCTCCCGGCTGTGCCGCCGGTCGCGGCAATATCCCGGCTGGACAAAATGATGTGATTCCCGTGGCGGTTTCTGCGGCATTATGTCCTGGTTACGCGGACATACAATAGGCAATCCAATAGGAAATAGAAGGGGGATACGGGATGGAGCCGCGCTGGTAAGTATCGGATTAGGGTTGATTTTGGCCTCGTTTCCTTCCCCGGTGTGGCGTCCTTCTCATGGCATCTCAAATGGGGTCTGTACGAATCATCGGCTTTACGCCAGCATGAAAACCCGCCTTGGGCCGCGCTGATTATCACGGTTTGAGAAATTCTTAGGGCGCTCGGGTGGCTCGTGACGCGAACCTGACGGCATGAGTGATGACATAAAAATGGAAGTGATTGCCGCCGCGCGTGCTGCGGCAAATGGGCGCGGCGGATGGGCCAAGGTCAGCATCGCAGCTTTGGTGAAACAATTTGCCGGGCGGGCGTCGCAGGCTTCAATTTACAGGTGGGTGGCGGAGGCGAAGGAGAAGCGCGGAGGTCGCGTGCCGGTTGACGTGCCCTTTGCGGCCCCGGCTCCGCAGCCGGGCGACCCATCCGTGCCGGTGCCGGTCACACAACTCGTCCAGATGTGCGTGCAGGCAGGGCAGGACGTGATGGCGGCGTCGCGGGGGCCGGACGGGAAGCCGCGCAATTCTAAAATGCTCATCCGGGCCACGGATAGCCTGCGGCGCTGCCTGGAGACGGCGGTGCGGTTGCAGGAAGCCATCGCGGATGCGCTGGCACTGGAGGAGTATGACCGGGTTATCCTGGATGAAATTGCCAAGATTGACCCAGCGGTGGCGGCGCGCATCACGGCCCGGCTCCTCGAATTGAACGCCACATACTCGGCCCGACTTGGTATGGAGTCGAAATGATCTCCTCGATCCCTCATGCTCTGGCGCTGCCGGATTTCGTCATCGTGCCGCCCGAGGCGTTGCATAACCTGCGTGCATTGGTCGAATGCACGCTCGACGCGGTGAATCGTGGCGATTTCCCCGCCCCCTTCGACGAGGTAGATATGGATGTGGATACCTTTCTTGGGGGCTTTATAATCGCTCATGGTGGCAGTTTAGCGGGGTTTGTTCGTCGCTGATAAGCTATGTCCTACCGTCTCCGGTTGTGCTGCTTGTTCCAGGTCGGCAGGTCATCACGGATTGCGTAGGGTTCGATCTCCTTTGCGATCTTCGCGGCCTCCGGCCCGCTGCCGGTGACGAGCAACTCGACCGTCAAGCTCTCCCGGTTCACATGAATGAGTTGGCCGGATTGGTGCTTGCGGCCGGAGTCGTTCTTCCGCGTGTAGTCTCTCAGCCGCTTCTGTAAGCCGCCATTGTCGTATTCGATCGCACGACCGACATAGACGACTTTTCCGTTCTCGTCTCGCATCCTGTAGAGGCCAACTTTGTCCCGGTAGTAGGACAGGTCGGCGGCCAGACCGCCAGGCAGTTCCTGCCAATCAAAGATCGTTGTCGGCTCGTCGTAGTCTCCAAGCTCGTCGATCGGGGCTCTCGATGTCGGTGGTGTGGGCTGTGGAGAGGGCACGTATCCGCGCCGCTGGTACTCCGCCTCCGCCATGGTTCTGGTCTCGTTGGCACGGGCCGTCAGCTCTTCAGCAATTGAAGCGACAATCGCTTCCCGGTTTTCCCACACATGGTTTGCCGCCTCTCTCAAGGCGGTCACAGCGGCTTTCCCAGCCTTTCCGGCCTGATATTTCAACTCCTCCTTAAGGAGCGCCAGCAACCCCATACCTACCTCTCCAGATTTTAATCTTCCTATATATTGCACTCTGGAACTGACCGGTTTCAACAGCCTTGACTCCATTCCCGTCTCCAGCCTTGCAGGTGAAGTTTACAGTGCGGCGCGGAGTGCGGCGGGCATGAGAGGGAACATCCCCAAATAGGCACCATCGAAATCCAGGCCGCTCTCTGCCTCCGGGTACGCTACCGCGCCCTCGCACAATATGACCATCGTCTTGACGAAAGCCGCCTCCGGAGTGGAGCGCGCCAGGGCGCGGCCCTGGGCATAGGCGCGCATGAGCGCCTCGCCCTCCGCGTCACCGGCATCAGGTGCGGCGCAGGCGGCTTGCGCCTCCCGGATGGCGATGAAGGCGGCGATGGCGTGTTGATCGGGCTGGGGCATCGGGTTTCTCTTTATTTGTGTTGCCAAGGTATCTGTCGCCGGACCCTGGAGTCAAGGTAAAAAATATAACAAAAACAATAGGATGAATCCTGTTTTCGATAGGAAACATCCTATCGCATTAAGCCTCACGCGGCATCCTTCTCGACCGCTATTCACGATGCTGCTTATGCTGACTCTCCCCACGATTGATTAGGCCGCCCCCGCTGTGGTACCGGTCCGCCGCCGCTCATCTGGTTTTCAAAGGTGAGGCGACGGGCGAGTGTCCGCTATAGTCCATGGCTTTGATTAAATATCGCGCTTTTTGCACCAGTGCTCTCGTGCTACGTGAACAACGATGAGTGATCGTGACCGAATTAATACCTGCGACAATGAGCGTACCCTCGTAGTTGTCCCCGACGCGAACGTGCTTATTCATGGAAAGGCACTGTCTGAGCTGCCGTGGGGAGAACTGGAGCGTCAAAAAATTGAGGTGTTACTTGTGGCTCCCGTTATTCGGGAACTTGACAAACTCAAAACTCAGACGGGTCGTCCAAATAAGATTGCTCGGCAGTTGAGTAGCGATGTTAGGGGGATGCTAAGTCTGCCAGATAAAAGTGCCCTGGTTCACGCTTCATCTCCCAGGGTAACTAAGAGGGTGGATATACGCACGATCACAACCGCGAGGCATGAGGCCCTCAGACTCGACCATGCCGATCAGGCGCTGATAAATTACGCGCTGCATATTCAGGCTGAAGGCCAAGATGTTTTGTTGCTGACGGACGATACGATTTGTGGCTCCACTGCTGGCGAATTCGGTTTGCCGGTTAAATTTCTGCCAAGTGAATGGCAACGTGACCCCGAGCCTGACGAAGCAACGAAGGAGAATTCAAAACTTAAGGCAGAAATCAAGCGGTTGCGTGAAGCGGAACCCGTAGTCAAACTTGATTTTTGTGATGATGCTGGTGCGTCGATTAAGGGGGTTGATGCTCAAATCAAGCACTGGGACGCCTTGGGCACAGAAGAGATCGACCTGCTAATGGAGGAGGTACAGAGGTGCTGTCCGGCAGCTACTTCCTTTGAGCGGCCCGAAGACTCTACCCCGAATACGATTCACGGGCTTCTGTCAGGGATGGACGGCATTATGCGGCGAATGACCAATCCTTGGGTCGTTTACGAGCCAGCAACAGAGAAAGAGATCGAACGGTACAGGACACGAGATTATCCCGAATGGCTCAGTGTAATTCGGCAGGCGCTAGGTTCCTTGCACGAAGAGCTGAATGCACGTACTCAATGGCCAATGGTTCAGGTGGTGGCGGCTAACATTGGGACACGACCGGCAACCTCCGTCTTGCTTCAGCTTCATGCGAAGGGAAAGTTTGCCCTACTCGATGCAGATACGGAGGGTAGTGACGATGACGATGAAACTGACGGAGACCAGAAGGCAAACCATATAAAGTGTTATGAACTTCCACTTCCACCAGAGCCTCCCCGTGGCAAGGAGCGGTCGATAAATTCTCTCGGGGACATTCAACGCCAATTTTTTGGCAGCCATCTTGAATCGCTTAAGCCATTGAAGTTTCCTCTCCTTAACTCAGTCTTAAATGAGCGTTCGGATGCTTTTTACTGGCGTAAGGGCCGGGGGGAGTGGGGAAAACAAATTGAGCTAGTATGCTCATCCTGGCGTCATGGACAACAAGGTGTAGGCTTCAAGCTAAAGATCAAACCTGACGAGCGGGTGGACATTTCCGGTGCTATTGCAGTTGAAGTTCATGCACATAATATGACTGATCCGCTATCGGCACATCTGCCGATTCGTATAAGCTTTGTACACGGCTCTACGAAAGATGAGGCCCGATCTCTGGTGAAGGCGTTAGCAGTATCTGCGGACTTTCATGGGCGTATCTGATGCCGACAAGAACGTCGCTACCCTAAAATCGAGGCTGTAAAAATAATTACGCCCCGTATCATGCTTTAAGTAATCACAGGCATGGCAACATAAAGTCACCCAGCGCGGCGGAAGCTGTAGCCGTTGCCCTGTTTGCCTGCCAGCCCCATGCGGACGAGGCCGGAGAGGACGGCTTCCACCTTGGGGCGGACGGTTTTGCCGGGTTTGAAATGGGCCAGGATGTCGCCTGGCTCCAGCACGGCTTGGGCGTTGGCCAGCAGGGCCATGATCTCCGCCGTCTGTTCCATCTCGCTGGCGGGGAAGGGCTTGCGGGCGGTGGTTTCCTCCTGCGCCTGCTCGCGCATGGTGCCCAGCAGGTCCAGCTTTTGCAGCGCCGTGCCAAAGCGGGGGATTTGGTATTCCGGGCGCAGCCATAGAACCTTGCCTCGCGCCTCTTCCGCCAGCCGCGCCTTGTTCAATGCCACCAGCCGGGAGAGAATTTCCGCCTCCGGCAAATCGGCGTCCCACCCGTAGGCTTCCGCCACGGCAACATCCAGCCGGTCGTGCAACTCGTGCAGGATGAGCACCAGCCCGTCATCCATGACCCGGCGTTCTTTCTCATCCAGCCCGGCCACGCCCTTCTCGCGGATGGCCTCGCGCACGTTATACAGGCCGGTGAGGGTGAGGTTCTTGTTTTTATCCGCAAGAACGGATTTACGGTGCGCGTCCAACTCCTCGGCGATGGCGCGGATTTTTACCCGTTGCGCCTCCGTGGCATTCGGGAAGGGAAATGGATCGAAGCAACGGGATTTGGAATAGCGGGGGTCGTTGCCGATCCCAAGCCATCCACCTGCCCGCAGTGCCCATACGACATGAATCCGCGATGACAGCACGCCAAGGAGAAACGCATCATCGGAGCCGATGGCAACCAGCATGTTATCCGGCAGAATCGAGGCCTCGAGAAATTGGAAAACCCGGTGCTTCGTCGTTTCTACCGTGGCGATGTACCGGGGCAGCCCTTCGAGCGCGGGCCGTAAATCCTTGCGCGGCTCGCCAAAAATCCACCAATTATCCTTGTAAGAGGCGCGATTGTTATTGTCGCGCTCAGGCTTCACCGCCTGCAAAAGGTGTTGATACACCTCCGGGAAACGCGCGCGCACATCCTCGGCTCTTAGACCAAGAAGGTCGATCACCATAACATTTCGGGAGTGAGAGGTTAGGTCGCGGCCATTCCGGTAATCGCGGATATGCGCCTCAAGTCCAGCGCGCTTGCCAAGTCCAAGCTCTGCTGCTTTTTCAGGGGAGACTATGAATCCCTCGCCGATCAGTTGCACGCCGCGATAGCCCAAGCCTTCATTGGATTTCAGTTCTCGCGCTCTTGAGAGGTCGATGCCAACCGTCAAATCGGCGTTGATTTTTCCAGAGCTTTGTGAAAATCGGATGACCGGCGCGTCCGTCTCCAGCCCAGACTCATGCGTCGTTTCCTCCAGCACCCCTTCCTTCTTGCCAAGCTCTGCCACGGTCATGGCGATACGCACAGCAGCGGAGTCCGGCAGGGCCTTGGTCCATGGATGATCGGGGATGGCATGAACCAGACTGACCGGCACACGCGCCGTCAGATGCCGCTCCACCACGCGGCGCTGGAAAACCTGAGTGATGGAGTTCGTGGTCACGAAACCAAAACGGCGTAGAGGCGAGCCTTTCCTGGCCAGCAGGGTGGCCGCATGGTCCCACCAGTACATAACAAAATCGGCGCTGTCGTTCATCTCCGGGTGCGCCGCCCACAGGGCCTCCGTATATTCATCCCCCAGCCGCGCGCGAATATCCTTGCCCCCGATAAACGGCGGGTTGCCGACGATAAACTCCGCCTCCGGCCATTTTGGACGCCTGGGTTTCGTGCCGGAATTATCCAGCACCGCGTCCCGCTGCTCGATGTTCTTGAAGTCGCGCAAAATCGGCTCGGCGGGGATGCCGCCATCGGTACGGAAATGCCATTGCAGATACCCTATCCACAGCACCAGCTCCGCGATGCCCGCCGCGCGGGGGTTCAATTCCAGCCCCAAAAACTGGTGCGGGTCCACTGATGAACCGGAGAGTTCCGCCAGTTTTTGGTTGCCCTGGAAATTGAACAGCGCGTCCAGCACCTCGCCTTCCAGCCGCTTCAATAACTCCAGGGAGACGTAGAGGAAGTTGCCGGTGCCGCAAGCCGGGTCGAGAATCCGCAAGCCGCACAGGTTTTTGTGGAAGGTTTCGATGGTGGCAAAAGCCTCCTTCTCGCGCCCCTCGCTCTGCTGACGCTCCGCCGTGGCCAGCGCCTGAGTCCAATCCGCGCGCAAGGGTTCAATGACTGTGGCCACCACCAGCCGCTCCACATAGGCGCGGGGGGTGTAATGCGCGCCAAGGGAAGCTCGCTCCTTCGCCTCCAGCGCCTGCTCCAGCAGCGTGCCGAAGATGGAGGGGTCAACCTCTCTCCAATCATACCCGGCCGCGATTTTCAGCGCCGCAATCTGCTCCGGCTTCAAAGGCAGCACCTCGCGCTTCTTGAAGAACGCGCCGTTGAAGCGGCGGACCTTCTGCTTGAGCGCGTAGGCGAAATCGCCTTTGTCCATAGCCTCCCAAAGCTGCCCCACCATGGGCACGAAGCTGGCGGGGTCTTTCTCGCACTCCTCCAGCAGCCCCTTGAAGGATTTTTCCGGCAGCAGCGCCGTGTCCTCGGCAAACATGGTGAACAGGCAGCGCATGAGGAACATGGCCACGCGGTCTGGCTTGCAGCCCTGCTCCTCCAGCGCGCGGGAGATTTTAGCGAGTTCCCTGGCGATGTCCCGCGTGACCTTAGCGGTTTGCAGGGAGGGGTCCAGCGCCTTCGGGTCGGTCCAGATCAGCCGCAGCCGGTCACGCACCTCCTGGCGGCGGAGGTCGTTCATGGTGATGCGGAAGCCTCGGCGGTCGGGGAATTGCGCGTAATTCTTCCCCTGGCCAGAGAAATCGGCCCGCACCTCTATCTCGCGCCCCACGTCGCACACCAGGATGAAGGGCGGCCAGCCATGCTCCACCGGCAGCGCGCGGGCGTAAGCCTCGGCCTGGTGCCGGGCATTCATCATCATCACGTTGGAGCCGTTGATCTGCTGCCGGGTACGGCTGCGGCGGCTGTAATCGTCCACGTCATCGGGGAACAGGCTGCCTTGCAGGGCCTTCGCGCCGCCTTTCAGGCGGGACTGCTTGGCCTCCAGCACGAAGCAGCCGCGCTTGTAGAGGTCGATGCGCCCGTTGCTGGTGCTGTCATCAGGGCCTATGAGCTTTACCGCGCGCTCGAACACATAGTCGTTTTCCGCCGTGGTGGCCTGGGCCGGATGAGGGCGGGGAACGCCGATAATGTCGCACAGTTCGGACAGGAACATGGCGTAATTGGCCCGCTCGGCCCCGCCTTCCTGGCCCTCCCAGCGGTGGATGAATTTTTCAACCGGATCAGGCGCTTGGCTCATACCGGGAGGTTAACGGGATTTTACCCTGTGCCGCAACAGTGGACGCGGTGATAGGGCCTGCTGGAACCCTACAATCCGTCAACAGCCGTGCCCGGCTGGCGTGCGGCAGCAGAATATCTCCGTCTCACACCGCGCCCGGTTGGAGTATAGGTGGCTTTTCACTTTCGAGCCAGTCGGCTGCCAGCCGCCAAGCTACAGCGCCAATAGCATCTTACGGAATGATTCCCAGCGATCCGAGACGAGTTCTGAAACATATATCTGAGGAATGCCTAGAGCAGCTGCAAATGCAGCGTAATCCAAACGCCTCTCTGCCAGGGCGGACATAAAATCCTGTCTGACATCTTCGGGAAACATTACCGCCATAGCCGCCCATTCTGCCGCACGGTCCACGATCCCGCTTAGCTTAGCCTCTATGGGGGCTTCACTTACATTTTTGAACAAGTAACTTAGATGCGCGTCGAGGCCATCCGCCGTTGTGACGGCTGCATGGAGGTGCTCGTCAAAAACGTGCATTAGCTCTTTGATACAAATAAAGTTTTGCTCGTCGGAATCGACATTGGCATTGTAAAATATGACGGAACAATTTTGATGTTCTGCATACACCCCGTTGCGCCGACGAAAGCGAACGTACAATCCAAGCAACTTATTTGGATCGACGTCTATAGGGTGAAATTCAATGTGATCTTGAATCCCGAGATCGACTATCTGATCCCTCACGTCCTCTGCGTAGACGGGAAGTTTCGTGAAGGACGAGAAGAACGTGATAAGGCGACCGACTGACATCCAACGTTCCAAAAAAAAAGCCCCCTAAGGGGCTTGTAAAAAAACCACTACCGAATCGGTAATTACTAACTTCCCAAAAGCTCCGCAACATTACGTTGCGTTGTACGACCTTCTGGCAGCTGACTTGCTGTTGACGAAGCAAAAAAATTCTCCAGCACACCTTTGGCGACGGCGCACAGTTCCTCAGCCGTCAAGTCGGGGTCACGGCCACGGAGGAATTTAATATCCAACACTTCAATGTCCGACCTCTCGAAAAGGAAGGACGACAAGTCCTTTTCTGACATTGCGATCACCCTCACTATAATCTCCTACTGATACCGCATCGCGGCAAAAATAGGGTAAAACTGTTCCTACTTCATTACCAGTACCAGAGAATCGCGCGCGCACACAAATGATATTTTGTCAAGGGCGGGCATCGCAAAACGAGTACGGTTTCGTCTTGCTCAGCATGTAAACGGGACTAGGCCCTCCCGCAACCCCTGGGAGAGGGGGGGGATAAAATAAAATTGGCAGCGAACGGCGTTCGCATAGATGGCAGAGCAGAAGCAGGGCTGCTTTTTTGGGGAAGTGGTATCCCCCTGGTATCCGGCCTATTTTGCCGCTCCAAGGAGTTCTATCTAAGCTATTGAAAAATATGGCGCGCCCGAAGAGATTCGAACTCCTGACCCTCAGATTCGTAGTCTGATGCTCTATCCAGCTGAGCTACGGGCGCGTCGTGCGGCGCGGTTTAGCTGAAGCTTCACCGCACTGCAATAGTAGCGGTGAAACT
>JAEHJW020003105.1_pt1 | contig 19187 bp, 21 predicted proteins | sample 9271431 | NCBI WGS metagenome assembly JAEHJW02 | reverse complement strand
CGTTGATGATAAGGCTTTCAAATGCCCGTGTATCAAGTACGACCAAGAAACTCGATGACGCGGGCACCGGTAGAGCAAACGTTCCCCCGCTGGCAATCGTCAACGGATTGAGTGTGCTTGGCGTGCCAAGTTGATTTATGTTATTGGTCGGCGGCAGCGATGCACCTGCGATCAGGCCGCCTGTTGGTTCTGTCCACGATGTACCGATGGGGATATTGTTGGCCTGAATCGTTTCGGTTCCCGTCGCCGTACTTACGCCAATTCCCCATGTGGTGGCCCCATTCGCACCTGTGGGCGAAGCTGCAACAAGCAGATAATCTGCCGATACCGCCAGGCTGGACTCGGTCGATGGAGTGGTGCTTCCAAGCGGTGTGTTGAGCCATGTTTTTGCAAAGTAAGTTGCGGCTGTAATCGTGCCGCCAGCCACCTGCGAAAGCGTTGGGGCAGCGGGAGCCGTCAATGGTCTTCCTGAAAGCCAAGGCACGTAAGTGCCGCCTGTACGCGCGGCCGCAAGAATTCCAAAATCGGTCAGATCGCCACCGGCCCCGACTATAAAAGTGATACCGATAAACGCGGGCGCGTGAAACACGTCCAGTTGGAAGATATTTCCCGCAGCGGTCCCTACCGTTTGCGGCCCGGCGTACACCGAAACACTGGGGTTGTATTCCGCGTATCCAAGCGGCGGTGACGACAATTTGATTTCTACCATAAATCACCTCATTAAGAGTAATGTTCGCCAGAATGAATTCGCTTCATAGTTTTACCCCATCCTTTTTCGGCGGCTTTTTTATTGGCAAATCTCCCCAGCACTTTGCCGGTGTGTTTTGACACGATAACCTCTGGCTTGCCTGGAGCGCCGGAGCTTGGTTCACGCTTTATATATCGGTCACGTTGTTTGCGATCCATGGAGAATCGTTGGCTAAGGTTTTCTCCGGAACCACCGCACATATTGTCCATACACATCTCCTTGTCACATATACTTCTGTAAATGTTATATCTTTGCTTCCGCTTTGGCAACCTTAACGTGATTCAGCTTGACAAGCAGATCGCAATCCATTACCACTTTTTCCCGTTGCCCGGTCTTGCCAACCCATCGGGAAGTACGCAATCGTCCTGTAACAAATACCGGGTCGCCGGTATGAAGATTGTCACGCGCGAACTCCGCAAGCACGCCATAACAATTCACATCTATATATGTTGCACAGTCACGCGGCCTGCCGGTCTCTGAATCCCGTGCCCGATAATTGCAGGCGGTCAGCAAGATTGTCATCTTTTTGACAACCTTATCGGTCGGCTTCTCAAGGTATCGCGGCTCGGCGGTTAGCCGGGCGGTAATCTGAACTTGGTTTAAGTCACTCATTGCCAATCCTCGTCATTATTTGCCCCGTCCGGGAATCCGGTAAATGGCGTGCCAGGTTCTCCAAACGGGTAGTCATTTTGATATTCCAACGGGAGGGGGGGCAATTCATCCAAGCCCACGTCCGGGGCGTTCATGGCATTAAACGCCGTGGCCAAGGCGTCCACGAAGTCGTTCTTTTCGGCCTTGCTTCCGTTTACCACCTGCATTTGATCCAGCAGGGGATGCAGGCTGGGGTCAGTGCTGAATCGTACCCATCCCCTTTCGACTGCAGCCGCAACGGGTCTCCACCGGTCTAATTTGGTTCCACTGGTGGGCGAGAACGTCAGGTCATAATCGGGCAAAACATTATCAAGGAAATGGGCGTCCATGATCTTGCCAGCCGCAGCAGGCTGGTGTTCGATATTGATTCTTGTTTCGTACCCGTCGCGTTCCGCGCACCGCTTCATCTCATCTTCCAAGTCCTTGGGGGTGCCCTGTAGTGCCACCATATTGACCACCACGTATTCGGCAGGGCCGATTCGATGGATAAGCACCCCAGCGGCATAATCGGGGTTAGGATTCTCGTATGTCGGTGCGGTTGCGGCAATATCCCATCCTCGAACCGATTCGACGATTCGTGACCGATCCCATGTACTGATACGTTCAAACGAATCGGCCATGCGAAACAGGTTGCCCGCATCCTGTATCCAGAAGTTGCGGTGAAACTGCCGGGCGCGTGTTACCGGATCAAGTGACGATTCGGCCATGGTTCGATACTCTTGGGTATCAATGCCGGGGTTATCCTCGGTGATGGATTCTATCCATAACTGATCGGGTCCGGGCTTTTCAATGAAGCGTTCAACGTAAAACTTCTGGAACGGGCCGCCGGGGTTGGAGTTGGAAAACAAGCGTCTGGGGATACCAGGCACGCCACGCAAGGATCGGTTAAGGAACGTGTATCGCTGTGACGGGGTGTAATGCACTTCCTCGATCCCGGCGAAGCTCATGCCGGTTCCCACGACATCTTCCACGGCCTTCATGGAGTTGATCGGCTCAAAGCTGATTCTCGCCCCGGACGGGAAGTGCCACCGATGATATTTCGCATTCCACTTGGCTTTGGTTCCATCGAGCCATTGGTGGGATTGCTGGATGATTCGGTCAGACTTTTCCATTGCCGCCAATGTTTTGCCGAATATAACGCCAACGTACCGTGGGTGATCGACGTGTTGTAATGCGGCAGCGAGCAATCCAGCGGTCTTGCCGCCCCCGGCGTCGCCCGCATAGTAGATTTCTCGGTGAGGCATCATCAGCAGCAGGCGTTGTTTTGCGGACGGGAACTTGCCATCCATTTTGGGTATGAATGGATTCTCGACCACGGTGCGAATGTAGCGTTCTAGAACCGCCGGGCTTTTGATGTATTCTTCAATCTCTTTGATTGGTTCCATTGTCAAAACACCATATTTGGATTACGTTCGCCCGAACAATACAACATCCACCGCACGAGCCGTGGTCGCAACTTCTCGCTGATAACGTGGACGCGACCACGGGGATCAATAATGCTTCCCCATTGCACTTCGCCATTTTTGGATCGGATATACGGATATAACCGAACTTTTTCCATAGCCAGTTTGCAAAGGTAGTATTTGCTCAATCCGGTTTCCTTGACCAAGTCTCTTATCAATGACTTTCGCTCGCGTAGATGCTTATTGTGCATATCAAATGCTCGCTAACAGGGAAGATTTTTTATATTCCGATTCCGCAATTTTCATGTACCGTCTGAACAGGTCTTGAAGCGTCATATTGGTCGGGCCAACGACATGTCCCAACGGCCTCGGCATTCTCATCAGGTCGAATACAAACGTTTTCGTTTCCGGCGGCAGTTGGCGGGGGCCGCTGGCTGTTTGGACTATTTTCCCCGGGACGTTCATTCCAACTTGGCCCTTGAATAACATTTCCGTTGAGCCAATCAAAACCTGTATTACGTTCACGCCGTCTGTGTAGGATTTTATCTCGTAAACGGATGCAGGCGTCCCGATAACGTCTGGCTTGCTTGGCGATTCGGCCTCGCCCTCGTTTAATTGCATTGCCGGTTCCATGGAATACTCCTTGTGTAAAAGTGAACAGAAAAGACAACAGGTCGCATAGTCGCGAAGTCAATCGTGATTGTTGTGCGGTTCGATAGCGTTTTGACCAGCCGCACCCACGGCAGGTCGCGGTAATCCAATCGTGGATTAACTCCCCATCGCTTTCATCCATCGCGTCGTGATTTTGATACTTAATCTTATCGCCCCCGCACGCGGGGCACTTCAGGGTTCTCGGCTTGTATGGGGGGCGTCTCTGTACTGCATCGTAACAGCTTTTACATATAACCAGAGGGTCTTGATCTCCCCGTAGCCGCACATACCATCCAGAACCGCGAGCCAGTTCTGCGGCCATGAGGTCGGGCCGGTCTTTTGCAGCACCAAGGATCAACTGGTCTTTGAAAACAATCTCATTTCGGCAACCCGATACCGCACAGCTTATAATCACGTCGCCACGTTCCATGGCTGAATCATCATAGTCAATCTCTTTTTCATCCATGAACATAGTCGCCTCTTTTCAATCGTGGGTGACTGTATCCAATGTGGCCCGCTTCCGATACAAAGTCCAGTGATCCCTGCCGGGCCGCACTTTCCCATCGTGTGATCGTGTCACGTCCATTGTTGCGTTTCCGCATGGAATGCAATTCGTATGGCCATGACCATAATTGAAAATCTGGGTCGGCGGAGAATGTCACGATAAAATCGCTTGATTTCTGTATGCGGAGAAGGGCGCGGGCGTGGGCAAAACCTATACATGCAATTCTCTGTATATGTGCATCTATACTGGTTGAGGCCGGTACTCGCCACTTGGATCGCATTTGTATGTAGGAATCTCCAAACTTAGATGTATGGTATCCGCCGAAAAACTCATCCATTACCCATCCGCACCACGTCAACTCGCGAAGTGAGTCTATATGAACGGAAATTTGCATACGTTTATTTGCAATATGAAAGCCCGCAAACAAGGCCGCGTTAATCGCTATGGGGTTAATGGGCTTGAGAAAGATCAATCCGATCCTCCTGCGTGAGTTTGTTGAACTTGCGGAACGCCACGGCCTCCAAGCACCTTTGGCGTCTGGCTTTTTCGTAGGTCAAAACACGCCGGGTAATACCGCGAATTCGATCCGAGTGCATTTCAGCATTGTTATGCTGCCTGTCCTGCGGATCGTTTCTTAGCGAAAAAGTTCTTACCATGTATTCAATATATCGCAAAGTGATAATTTGTGTCAAACGGTACACGATAAATTAAAATAATTATCACATAGCTTGAAAAAACAATCACATTCCGCATCCATAACGGTACACCAAAAACAATTTGAAGGCTTTCATAGGAATCTCATAGAGGTACCTATGGCGAACGTCGCGAACGCAGAACCCCTTCCAGACGCAGTAGACAAGATACTGCGCGAAGGGATGTCTTACGCGCAATCGCGAGGCCTGTCGGGTGGGGACGCGGAATCCATGGCGTTCCGACACCTAAATCTCGCTGGGTACTACAAGTCTGATAGCGGCTGGAAGCAAATGGGGCCGGATCGCCGGCAAACCGTCCAGATTCGCCGGGCCGTTGAACAGCCGGATGGAACTTTTACCATTGAAAATCTTCTTGCATTCTGCCCTGTTGAAGTGACGCGGAACGGAAAAACGGTTCGATACGATGAAAATCGTGTACGTCGTGCGGTCGAGAATACCAATCGCCACATTGAAAATGGTGGCCAACGCCCCCCGCTTAACGTTGGCCACAAGGTCGGCGCCCCCCAGACCGCCAAGGCTGGATCAACCGCCGCATTTCGCATTCACCCAGACGGCATGGTTGGCATGAATGTTCTGGAATTGAACCGCGAAACAAAAAACGCTTGGGCACGCGGCGAATTTGAAGGCTTGAGCGTAACCATCTTACCGGACGTTGAAGACCCTTCTCTTGACCGGATCGCCGAAGTGGCGTTGCTAGGCTCGGAAGTCCAAGCTATCGGATCGCTGCCCGCCGCTCATATTTTTTCCGCACAAAACGATTATGTCTGTTTTTCGATTTCACATAACCAAGGAGCTACTATGGCTATCACCAATGAATTAAAAGATGCTTTGCGACTGGCTCTCGATGCGTCCAAAAATGGCGATGCGAGAGCGGACGAAAAGATCGCTTCTCTTGTGGCATCAATTCACGCCGAGTCCGGCAAAACCGGCGACGGGAAACCTTTTGTTCACTCATTCTCGCTGGAAGAGCATGAACGTGACCACAAGGGTCATGAACATGAACATAAGGATTGTGAACATTGTGTGAAGGCGTCCATGGGGACGGAAGGCAAAACTGAACTCGCTGCAGGCGACGACATCCCCACTAAAGCCAATCCGATAATCGAAAGCAAGGGCACTCCATCGGTGAACGCCAAACATGGCGATCCGCGAAGTGCTACCGGCGAGCGTCACGATGATCCGCCCGCGTCGATGGAAGGCTTCAGCCTGGCCATGCAGGCGGCAATCAAGCCGCTGGCCGACAAGATTTCAAACGTGGCGGATCGGCTCTCGCTCATTGAAAACAAGGGCCGCAAGGAAGACCTTGGCAAGAAGTCCGAGGCGTTCAAGGCTTTCATGATCGACAAAATCGGCATGGGGCACCGTTCGTTCGGCACCATGCTTAGCCTGTATGAATCCGTGGCCGAAAACGAAAGTGCTGTGGACAACCTGCGAAAAACCGTTGAGGAATTTTCCGCACAGATTACGCAGGAAGCTGATTCATTCAACATGGCTGGATCAGCCTATGGCCGCACCATCGCCACGGCGACCCCTTCTATCACTGGGGCAACCGCGTCCAAGGGTGCGGCTGAATACATGGACAAAAATTGGAACAAAGTTCGCGCTGCCGCGTCCGCCAATGCTGGCGGACTCGCGGGCGATAAAGAACGCAAATTGGCCGCTGCATTGTGCGTCGGTAATTAACTGAACTAAGGAGTTTTCTATGGCTACTCAAACAATGGGTCAAGCGGCCGCGCCGGTCGGGTGGGTTGGCCCGATTTCCGTGGTTGGCTTATCAGGTGAAGTGTTTTATGGGAATTCTCCCATAGCCGCGAACGCCGCCGGAACTATTCAAAATGTTTCGGATACCGCTGGCCTTAAATTCATCGGATTTACCGTCAACATTCCGCTCGGCCCCAACAGCGTTACGGGTAACGGCACTACCTCCAACCTGCAATATCAACCGATACAGGGCGGCTTGGGTGGTGCGCAGTTTGGAGATTTTACCACAACTGGTACAGCGCCCGTGCTTGGCCAGACTGTGTTCTGGTCTAATGCGGACGGCGATGTCCCCACTGTATCTGGAACCACAACCAACTCGATCAATGCGGGCGTCGTTGTTGGCATTAACTCAACATTATCGACTGTGACGATTCGATTTGTCGGTGCGTTCTAATAACTTCTGAAATAGAAAGGACTTTGTATGTATTTTCAAGGCTTTACTCCGGCGCAGGTGGCGCATACTAATACACTGGTGGCCAATACTTGTATGCCGGTTGTCGGTGATTTAACGTGGCCGTCCGTATGCCGTATGGCGCCATCCTTCACTGGGAATGAACCTTATTCATTCCTTGGTGCGGCCCCTTACATGACCGCGTTCACCGGAACGGTGCCAACGAATGCCGTGCAGTCATTCAAGATGACCGTGCCTAACCAGGTGTGGGTCAACAGTACCGACATTTCGATCTTCGACCTGTGGGCTGACCAAACGGCGGGCACCATCGCTGGGATTGCATCCCAGTTCGGATTGTCTACCGTATGGAATCCCGAATACCTGCTGTACTACAGCTTGCTCAATGGCCGCAACGCAGGCAGCCAGAATATCAAGTCTCCGTTTGACGGAAATACGTACACGACCACCGCCGACGGCTTGCCGATCTTCTCGGACAGCCATCCGACGTTTGGAAGTAGCTCCACGTTTAGCAATATCATACGGGGTTCCGGCCCCGGCACCCAAGCAACCATGAACAGCAACGGAATCATCGCAACCGCGCAAAGCTACTGGGCTGACTTGCAGGCCGTTACGGCTGCGGCCCAGACGGCCATGAACACCAACGGTGCGCCGCTGTTCCCGACTTTGAATCCGGCCAAGAACCTCGTGGTTATCGCGCCTTCCCAAATTGGATTTGCGATGAACCTGGCACTTCGCACTGAAGGCTTCGTCGATCTGACGACTAACATTGGGCCTGAATACCACAAGAATCTAATCATCAACGGACTGGCTTCGTCCTGCCCGCAGATTAACCAAGGCCCGAACGGTACGATGATTAACCCCGGTGCCCGCGTGACAGCACCCGTTTACCCAGGCACCACGACTCCGCAGTTGGAGTATTATGTGATGGTCACGGGCTGGACAACCGGCGCGGCCTACATGCAGTTGTTCAATCCGCTTTCCCAGAATCAGACATTCCCCGGAAATTACAATCCGGTCGAGCAAATTGATCGACTGGTCAAGGACGCGGGCTTGTCGCCTGCGGTTGCGACCTCCATGGCACTAAGCCTTGTCCAGACGAACTTCCAGTTCTTGTCCACACAGTCCGATGCACAGGTTATGAAGACCAAGCAGGTGACGGTCGCGGGCACGCAGTTGGCCAGTTTGTTCTTCCCATGGGCACCTCTGATCTATCGCGTAATTCCATCAGGCGGAACCGCATAAGGAATCAAGGATGGCGTCATGGCGAACTCTTACTGCACGCTGGATCAACTCAATGCGTTCATTGATCGTCGCGTTTTGACGCCGGTGGCCAACGACGGGGATGGTATAAACCAGTCTGAAACCCGTCAGCAGTTAATCCTTGACCTTCAGGCGTCGTGGATGGAATCTAATCTCGCGGGATGGTACGCCTTTCCAATCGTTGATTCAACGACCGGTGCCGCGCCATTGGTATGTACGCGATATGTAGCGTTGACCGCACTGGTTCCATTGCTAGGACGCCGCTTGGCGGAGTTCCCGGCACTGGCTCACATGGTGGCCGGTGCGGAAAAATGGCTTGAATCTGTTGGCAAATATCAGGCTGGCATACCCAATGTGACGCGATTGGCAACGGCTCACCCGGCACTCGTCAGTAGCGACAATATGACCGGCGCTCCCGACACCGAATATCTGCCATGGATGACGCGGAATGAGTTCGTTGTGCGACCACCCGGCACGTCCGGTTCTGATTACCTTGGAAACGGCACGTACACCGGTTCGGGCGATGGCAGTTATGGCGGAATAGGGCAGTAGTATTGGAGCCATGATGACCGGAACAATAACCTTAACTTTGAAAGTGGACCGCAAAGCACTTCGGGAATCCATGGAACGACGTTCTCTGTCTGTGGCAAAACAGATGCGTCAGTGTGCGGAAGAAAATATTCTCGATGGCGTAGACGGCAACGGCGTCCGTTTTGCCGCGATATGGCCACGATACGAAGATGGAAGCACGGATAACATCTTGTGTCCAACTGGAACGCATTTAATCCCATCCATGAAAGCTAAAGCAACAAGCAAAAAAGCGATACTGGAAGTGCGCCACCCCGGCGCAAGAATCCTGCATGAAGGCGGAACCGTCCATTCGGATGAGCCGTTTCGTATTTGGAATGTTGAAGAAAATGAATCCAATGGGTTCATTAACCCCGAAGAACGCAATTATCCATCCCGCCGGTTCGGTATACCGGGCCGTAATTGGAACCGATTGTTAAACGCATTTGAGAAAGGATAATCTTTATGGCCGGTACATACATTACACCAATTGCAGGTGCCTACAGCGCCACATGGAACGCAGTTGACATTGGATCGACGTGGGCCGGATACGACCACATTGAAATGTTTCACGATGAACTCATTCGCAGTGACCCGAACGGCGATGCCCCAGTTGACGGAATCCAGCTTGGACAAGAGGTTGAGGTGGTGCTGACATATATTGAGTACGCCAAGATCATCGGAGCGCTCTACGCCCAGATGGCAACACCGGGTACTGCGCAAGGGACGCCGGGTGCGCCGCCTGCAATCCCGTATGCGTTCAAGGGTAATGCGAACGTCGGTGTCCCATTGACGTTCTTGGGTGGGCCGCTGGTCCTTACGCTTCTTAACACGGCCTCGCTTCCCAACACAAAGCCTCTTACTCGAACGTATCACAATGCCATTATTCGCGGATCATTCAATGTCGCGCTGGCCAGCCGTTTGCGTAAAGGGCCAATCCGATTCCATTGCTTCCCCGATGCCACTGGTTCGGTTTACTTGGATACATAATCGCGTTATGATGCCCTTGGCTTTTCAAGGAGTTCCTAAGTGATTGTCGAAATACAAGTTTCCCGCACCGAGTTGGAGTTTCGGTTCCCCGATAAGCGTCCGCCGATAATTATCAAGGACGTGGCGGAGTTCCGTACTGACGTTATGCTCAAGTGGCAGGCGCACCCGGAGGCAAGTAAAAACGACATTGCGTTTCGCGACCTGATGCGGGAAACGGTTGGCGATCAGTTGGTTACGATCCAAGACGCCTATCGCATCTGGAAGGAGGTCAATAAGGCCTATGATGAAAATATTCTGGAAAAAAAAGAATCCGGGATACAGCCTTCTTAATGGCGTTTTTTCACATTCCGCTTGTGGAAGCACAGGCGATGAGTGACGTCCAGCGATCCGCGTTCTTAGACTGTATCCCGGAAATTGAATCCATGAAGGCATGGTTCAAGGCTGCGGCAATTAAGGCCGGAGCGGGCGATACAGGGGCGATGACAGCGTTGGCTGAAAGTGTTTTTGCCAACGATCCAATTCGTCAGGCTGCGGTTCTTGAAGGGCTTGGAGCGCTGAACACATGAACTACATAAATTTCTTTACGTCGCTCGGTAAACTGGTCAAATGGAACAATCTGTTTGCCACCTACCAATCATCAAGCCTTCTCGGATCGTCCGGTGCGGCCTCCGATATTCAGGCTGGTTTTTCATCCAATCCAACATTGGTCAGCGGCCTTAGCCCGTCGGTTGTCGGATGGGCACAGCAGGTATCGGGCTGGGAATCACAGTTGCTTCAGGTGTTCGGGGCAAATCTGTGGGCTTCGATCCAAGGGGACGTGAACTCACCGTCGCAACAGGCCAACGCCATTATCCCGTACCTGTATCTCAATATGGTGGCCAACAGCCAGACGATCAATCGCAACACCAGCACCATAGCGTTCACGACCGGCGCATCCAACAAGGGCAACGGAACGCTTCTGGTAAGCGCGTTGAATAACCAGACGGGCATAAGTGACGAACGGCTGCTCAATGAGACTGTCCAGATTCAATGCACAGCGGACGGTATTTCAGGTGGCGTTTCAGGGGGGGAGGCATGGTCGATTACCGGCTTTCCGACCGCACAGCAGTTCTCGACCCAGACGCCCGGTTCCGGTTCGCTTACTAATGGACTGAATACCGCCGATCAGTCAGCGGGCAACATCTTGTCCAACGGATCATTCGACAGCTATTCCAGCAGTGGATTTACGGGCTGGACAATCGAATCACTGGGGGCTGGGACTTGGTATGGCAGTTTCACATACGTTAATTCTTCTGGACAAGAAACCACGCCTTCGCCAGTTGGCAACGTGACATTGATCGCCGGGCAGGCCGCAACATGGCAACTTGGAAGCCTGCCGACCGGTGCGGTATCGATGAACTTTTACCTTTCGGAAAGCTCAACAGTTGCCGGATCACTTCAAAAGACCGGCATTACCGCGAGCTATATTTCCACCACGCAATACAGTGCGGGTCGGTTCGCGCCCACAACCAACGGTACTGGATTAGCGCCGCCCGCGTCCGCACCAACCGTTGCGGCTTACACGCCCGGCAGCAGCGTTACGCAGAGTTTGAATTATTATGCCGTTGCGACCGGCGGCGGATCACTGGCCTTGACGCCCAACAGTGGTGGGGACGTGGTGATAAGTCAAAGCTTGTTGAATATGAACCGAACAAACATGTGGGCATTGATGGGGTATCTAAGTGCCCAGAATCTCACTACCGGATCAACGCTCACGATTGATATTGAGGATGTTACCGCGTCAACCGCTATGTCGATATGGAACGCCGACCCGTCAACCATTACTGCGGCCTTTACGATCCATGACGCCTTGGCGTACCTTGAAAACATATTCCCGCCTCCCGTGCTGCGGATACGGTGGGCACAGAGTTCAACGCAAGGTTCTACCGCGATAATCTATGTGGATGCCATGTCGGTTATCGCGGCCACCAATTTTGGGAACTGGAATGTTTCAGTTGCACGCGGCACCACAGACTTCCGGGTTGGCGACATATTTACCGTTACCACGACCAACAACAACGCGGGTATTTTCCAGACGTATCTGGGAACCAACTACAATGGGTACCTGCCATCATCTACTTCGCCCACCATTGCTGATTCTCTGGCGACATAAGGAGAACGGTAATGTCATCTGGTGGCTTTTACGCAGTCTTAGATCAGGTATACCTGCAGCTTACCGACGTTCGGAACATGCTGCTCGGTACCGGGCCGTATCAAAAATTTGCAGATGGATCATACAATTCTCCGTTAAGTCCGGTATCTCCAACGGGCTTGCTTATCCAAATGATTAACCCGCTTGACGGCAAGGCGGTGGCTCCGCAAAACGTGGTTATCATTGATTCTCCGCGCCGCATCACGCAGTTAAGCGGCGGCCCGTATGTGATGATATACGATGCCACTGGCCAGACGCGATTCGGCGAAGAAGGCGATCACCAGATGCAGGAATGGACAATGGGGGTTGCGATCCGCAACACCATAGCATCGGACGCTCCGGCTGAATACATTCAAGCTACTTTTTGTTTGCGTACCATGGCGGCACAGGTACGCTTGATGTTGAATATGTGGATTTCTCAATATTCACAGGTTCCACTTATCAACACGCTTGTTTCGCCCGTTGAGCCAGTGTTTGGTAACGCCGATGAATACGCTGTCGAATTTCAGATTCGATGCGAGTTCTCAATGCAGACGTTTGAAACATTCCCGAACATGAATATGGCGATAGTTGGCGCATCGGTTCAACCGGACGGGAGCGTGCAGTATGCCTAGCGATCCGATATTTAAGATCGTGGTTGACATGGGTGATTTTGAGAAAAAAATCAACGAGTCAATAGATCGGCTAAGAAAGGGTGCGTCAGATCAGCCGGGTACTCCATCTGGCGGACACGGCGTTACCGGAAGCCTCAACACAACGCTTCCGGGCGTCAAGGCAGAGGATGCAAGGGGCACCAGTGCGGTTGGCCCGGCGATGAATCAAGGCGCGGATGTTGTCAATGATTCATTCCACATCGGTAAGAACACGTCTGGCATTGGCTCGCATTCCATGGGCGGCGGACGTGCCGGTATGCCCGGTGGCCCTTTTGATGCAGCGGCAACGACTCGATGGCCCAGCAGTGGCCCATGGGCAAGTCCCGGAGGAGGCGTTGGCTCTGGTGCGGGTGGTGCAGGAGGTGGGCCGCCGAATTGGACATGGGGGCCGCAGGCAACTCCGTTCGGCGGAGAGTCACAATGGCAACAACCATCCATGAACTTTCATGCGGTGGCGTTCAAGGGCCAAACTGAATCGTACAATTATCACCCTGATATTCTGGAATCCAGTCGCGTCAATCTTCAGAAGTCGCAGGAATCCAACTTCTCCAGCACTATGCGTCAACGCGAGCGACAGTTGCATGAAAGCACAATGTCGCAAGCGAATCTTGAAGCCAACGCGGGCATGGGCCTTCCGTTCAAGAATACACTCATGGATGTGCTTTCGGGCAATCCGTTGGGTGCGGCCTTTTCAGCGGCATCCATGATGTCCAATTTGTCCAATCGTGCGGGCCGCGAACGGGCAATCGGAATATTGGGCCAGTATCGAGAATCTTTAGCTTCCAAGCTCGGCGGAATGGAAGCCCATCCGGGTCCGGGCGGATACGGAAGTGGTGGGGGAGGCAGTGGCTCCGTGGTGGACGGTGCGGCAGGAGGCGGGGAAGATCAATCTATAGTTACGGTACTGAATCAGCAGGCCAGCAATGTCGCGGCGGGGGCGGTATCGAATCATCTTAAAAAACTATCGGGCGCTCTTGGCGGTGGACGTTATACGGTAAGTGGTGGTGCGTCGGGGGGAAGTAGCGTCGCGGGAACCGTTGGCGATGTTGTGGCCGGTGCGGCAGCGGACGAAGCGGTGGGCGGGGGAGTTTTGTCTGGAGTAATGAGTGCTCTCGGAGGCTTAGCAGTACCAGTGGCGGCGATGGCAGCAACATCTGTATGGGCGGAGTGGCCGAACATCAGTGCGTCTTTAAGTTCAATGCGAACCGGAACACAAATATCGGCAATAGGTTCCATTGGTGTGTCACAAGCTCAAGCATCTTATTACAATTTGCTTCAGGAAAATGTAACAAGAGAAAAATATATCAAGGGAGCGGGTATTAATATAGAGGAAAAAAAACATGGTTTAATGTATAATATGGGGCTTGCCGAAACGCAGGCAATGCACAATTTTTTTGGAACAAAAGGCCCCCTAACAACAGCACAGGCTTTTCATTTTATAACTAGCAATCCAGGGGCAGCAACCGGTGGCTTTGAACCAAATCTTCACAAAGTAAACAATTCATTGATGTATAGCACCGCTTACAATGATGCGGCGTTGCTTTTTAATCCCATTTTCAAAAAGAATCCCAAGGTGGCGGAGCAGGATGTTGAAGGGGCCGGTGGAACCGTTCTTTCGATTCTCAACTCCACCGCAAAATGGCATCACCCATACAAGGAGTTTGGTGATTACGATAAGAAAAAGCATCCAGTTTACGCACCCGGCCACACGCACGTTCAGGGCAACAATCAGGATATTAAAAACGATATTGATTTGAAAAAGACGGTGAAGGATAACTTAAAAATATTGCATGACCGAATGAGCAACAAGCAAAGCCGCGTTTACAAGTTGCATGATGATCTGGAAAAGTGGCTCAATGAACAGGAGATGTCGCACCTTAGCATCAAAGAAGAAGTCATGAAATCGCCACATTGGGAAACGAAAGCGAGTCGGTGATTATGCCAAGTAGACCAGTTGCACCTTCTGTTTCTGAAATGACCGCGATCTACAATGGCGTCAATATGGTTTACGCCAAAACGGTGGACTTCGGGATGCGTGAAGTTCCGTCGCCGTCCGGCAGAACACGTATGTACATGGTTTACACCTATCGTATTCGTGCATGGATTCTCTGGGAAAGCAATGCCGATAAGACACAGCAGTGGCTCAACATCCAAGCGGCCCTTACCAGTCGCGGCGGCCTGTTTAACCTTCAGGAAAATGGCGTTTCAATATGCGTGTTCCAGCCACAATCTGCGGCGGGTGCACCTATTGCGTTTCCAACCTATACCGACATGCTGTACGGGCCGATACCGTCCGTTCAACTGGTGCGTAATATGCCGCTCGGTGCGGAAGTGGTATTTACAATATCGTGCGTTACGTCGCCGCAAAATCAGTTGGCGGTCTCAGCGGCGCAACTTGGACTTCCGAACGCCGTTACATCCAATCAAATAGGATTGAACGGCGGCGTTGACATTTCGAACCATGGAAGCGGGCAGCTTGGTACGGATATTGTCGATAACTTTGCACGCGCTACTTATGACATTGATGAAGCCGGTTCCGTTACCCGAACCATATCGGGCGAGCTTAGGATTGGCGGGAGGTTCGGAAAGTGGACGCAATCATACAACAGTCCCGATATTTATAGACTCGCGGTACTCAACGCCAACCCGTTCCTGCAAAACTCCATCTTGCGTCCACCGCCGTATTGCAAACGCAGCTACAGCTTTACGCCCATGGAAGATGGCATAACGCTCGTATGGTCGATCACAGACCGCCAAGTTCAATTCGTGCCACCGTCGCCCGCGTCATCGTGGAAATGCTCGATCATGCTGCATGATGGTGGATACCATCAGCCCGGCAATATGCTCAAGTTCATATCCTGTGCGTTCAAGATACCGTACCAGACTGCGGCATCGGGTGGCGCTCTGGTGGGCGCAACCAATGCGAGCATGGCGCAGAATAACAATTTCGGCGGCTTTATTACCATCGCCCAGAAGTTAATTATCAATTATCTTTACAGCAACCAATCGGTATCAACCTATGTTGAAAGCCTTGATTTTGGCGTTCAGGACGTGGAAGAAAATATCTACGTTATGAATATCGTTGGCATCTATAATGGCTCGTATTTGTATTCGCAAAGTGCGTTGGTGAACAGTGGCCCATGGGTAGCGCCGCCTAATACCAATCCGACATACAACTATGCAATGCCATGGGGAACGGCAGGCCTTTATGGAACGGCCTACAACGCCCAGCAGAGTAATACGCTGGCACAGCTTTATGATCCGGGACAGTCGCAAGGAATATCGAACCCCGGCGGTGGGGGACTTTCATCGTCAACCGGCACAACGTCACAGCCACAAATATTGTTTCAGAACGAAAAGTTTATACTGGAGAACGCGGTTATTCTCGCCCCGTTCACCAATGGTTCGGGCACCATTGCCAGCGTTGTCGGTACGGAAGCGGCAAAAGTTCATTGGGCGGGCTATATGGTAGGTATAGGCGCAGCTCCAAAAGTTCCATTGCCCGCAAACTACTTCAATGTCGTATCCGGTTTTGACGCTTCTTATTGGAACTCATCGACGGGTGGTGCGTCGGCAAAAGGATGGGATGGCAAAAAATGGGATGCGACGATAACGCGAACCAGAGCCATTCCATGTACCCCCATATTGTCCCGCATCAACGATACGCACTTGTTTCCAGTGAAGTATGTCTACACGCTTTTGTTGCCGCCGCTGTTTACATCGCTGTATAATTTGGGCCAGTTGACGGCGGCGCAAAGTGCATCGTTGCCAGTGCCAATATCGTTGGCGGCTCCAGATGGAAGCATCCCGACGCTTTCCGCGGGAGCTATACCGTCAAGCGGTGGCAGTACGCCAGCAGTTAATTGAGGAATGAATGACAACGCCATCCAGTTCAACCACGGTATCAATGACATGGGGCAGCTATAACCTGTCGGTGATGACCGTTGAATTGGAAGCATATCTTCGCCGGTGGTCTATAAATCCCGATGATTGCAACAGTTTGGAATGCCCAGTTGGACTTGGATTCTATAGCTCTGGCTGGTTCATCATGGACGCGGCAACTTTCAACCAAGCGTTCTTCGATATTGACTCCCTCATTCCGCACAATCTTACGTTCGCCCAGCCCGGTGCGGACTCGGTTGTGTTCAAGACCATATATATGAAGGAAGCCTATCCCATCGACCCCAACGCATCATTGTGGTGTGTTCAACTGGTGGATGGGCGGTTCTTCCTGAATTACGCCATATCAAACCGGCTGCTTAATGCCCCGGTACAGGGCGCAACGCAACCGACATATATTGCCAATACCAGTACCAATACGACCACGGCCTACACGCTCCAAGAGGCGGTCAATAAGATTCTCGGCGATATGGCGGCGACTCCGGGCCTTCCGGTGTCAGCCAACTTCCCTGTGCCAAGCACGCTTACGCTTCCAACGTCGGTAGCGTCAGATAAACCAGAAGCGTTATATCTTCAGAATGCCCCGGCCGCGCGTGCCGTGGACTCGCTTTTGTTCACCTATTCGACCGCCGTACTGTTTGACCCGACAACCAATGCGTTCACAACCGACATCATCGGCAACGGCGGAAGTACGCTTAACGGGTTAATAAAGACCGGCTCTGGAACATATTCGACGGAAGGCGTGAGCAGCAGCAGTAGTTCTGGCGGTTATCAATACAAGGCCGGTACGCCCGCGTCGGTACAGACTATCGCCACAGTCACGTTGCCATCCATGCAGCCACCGCAAGTATCAATCAACTATCCGATATGGGGCGGCGGCACGGGAAGCAAGCAAGTCAGTCAAGGCGGCACGGGGGCTTACGCTTATACCGGCACGTCAAGCTCAACATCATCATCGGGTTACGGCCAGATGATAATGCAGGGCACCAGTATGGCGTATCCTCCAAGCACGAGTGGCGGATCATATACAACGCCCGGAACGCCATCGACGCTCGCTACCGCATTCTCAACCCGATGGAAAGTCGGATTACGCCGCGACGTTTACAATCAATGGTTCATGCCCGCCAAGTTGGTTGGCGCGTTGGACAAAATCGTATGGCGGCAGCAGATTGGTTGCTTGCAGACCATCATCTATTACCGTGGTTGCCCGATACCCGGCGAACGGCCCGCTTGGTACTGCTTGGACAGCTATCACGCCGCATCCTACCACGGCTGCATATCCCGCGTTGACCCGTTTGGGCGACAACAGATATTTGTAAAAGAAGGCACCTTCCCTGTCCTGCTGAACAAAGACGGAGGCTCTGACGGATCCGCCACAGCGGTTATCACCGACACCTATAGCGTGTACCGTAACCTCAATGCAGTCATTGGCACCGATACCCCGGACGGCACAAAGCTTTCGCCTTCGTATAACCGTGCGGTATTCAACATGACCACAGCCGTAGCCTCAAGCAACGGTGTTGTCATTACCGCCGCGGCATCCGGCAGCATCGGAGAAGGCTACATTGATAAGAACGGCAATATCGCGTTGTACTCCGCGCCAGAAGCCATAAGTTGGGGTTGCTGATGACTGCTATCTGGACACCATCGAAAGAACTATGGACACCAAAGCATCCGGCGTTTCGTCGCCGGGTGTCTGAATGGTGCCGCATGGCAGCAGGCGCGGTAAGCACCTGTGGCGGGAAGGTCAATACCAAGAACGGCAAGATCAGCACCAACGCGAACCAGACGGGCGGGTGTGAGTGCGGGCCAGCATGTCAAGCGCAGGTAGAGATTACGGGGCTTAAGTTCAATTACTGCTATTCGCAAGAGTACAACAATTTATTGTCGAGTTGGGCCAATGAGATGTTATTATCACCCGTTGCGAACGCTCCATCTAGTGTGGTGTTCATGGTGCAATCGCCTCTTTTCGTCGGGGATGCCAATTCGTCATTTTTCCCGATTACATGCGAATACGATACGTCCTCATCATCGGGATGCCCATCGACAATGGCAAATTCGTTTCTCAATCTCTCCACGCCCAACATCGCGTTTACGCATACTTACAACCTTATCCTCGGTAATCAGTATCAGAGTAACATATCAATTTTAATGTACGATGCGCCGGTAGATTCTAATAATAATTTGGTGGCCGGAACCTATCCCGATGTGTATGGGTATGGAACAAGCGCCATTGTAAGTTATCCAACCACCTCTCCGCTTTCCGGAGTTCCGTCGTCGATTTCGATCTCAAACACGCCGGTGACCTTCTGCCGAAGCCCGTCCAACAGTTCTGGGACGTATTCGGTTCCATCGTCATCATCGACGCCCGCATTTTCCGGTACGATAAATTTGGGGACGCCGAGAACGTGCCCGGGTATTTCCGGGGGATTTGGATACACGGGAACATCTGGGAGTGTCTCCTCCTGGGGCGGCTATCAATGCGCAGTAATAAATCTTTACTCGTGGGGCTCGCAGGTAGTTTCAACCTCCGTGGATGTCCTTGGCGCTTCGATCTGGGTGTTGGAAGTATATTTGTCCAGTTCCGTCGTATGCTACTATTTCAATTCTTCGGCTTCTGGAACCGGCACTTATTATGCCTCTGATTCTCTTACAGTTCCCCAAACGCTTACGGTGACATAATGCCATGCAAAAACGCACAATCGACCACGCCAACGCTTTCCGTATGCGGACTCGGACTTTATGGCGGAAGGCCGAGCCACGGCACCTGCGTGAAATGTGA
>JAEHJW020008203.1_pt1 | contig 19201 bp, 24 predicted proteins | sample 9271431 | NCBI WGS metagenome assembly JAEHJW02 | reverse complement strand
ATAAAAATTCCCGCTATAATCGTGGGTTCTGATTTCGGTGATCCCCGATAGCTCAGTCGGTAGAGCGACGGACTGTTAATCCGCAGGTCCCTGGTTCGAGTCCAGGTCGGGGAGCCAAGAAAATCAAGCACTTAGCGCGACTTTCCTGGATCCACCACATCGAATATTAGAGGGAATATTAGAGGGTTATCTAATATCCCTGGTGGCGTCCCTCGGTCGCGGGAATGCCCGATCTCCTTCCAATCGCGCACTCGGCCATGGAAATCGATGACGTTCTCATCCAGCGTCAAACGCCGTGCAGTGGTCCTAGGAGTCTGGCGGCTCGTCTGCCTCAACGTCCTCCACCTGGGCAGGCATCTTCGGCGGTGATCGAACATCGAGCCCGAGTCTCGCGATGGAACGCTTGTATGCGTCCACAAAACACCTGCCGATTGGCATTGCATCGCCAAGTTCATAGAACGCGAGCATGCCAACGATGTAATCGCGTTTGTGAAAATCCACGAACGAAATCGGCGGGAGTTTCGCGTTGAGCAGCGGAATGTTGCACATCACCCGCGATGTTCTCTTGTTTCCGTCCGGAAACGGTTGCAGATACGGGATGCGCGTGAGCAGGTAGAAGGATGCCTGAATGGGATCTGCGATGGTTTCTGCGCGACGGAGGATCGTGGCGAGCGCGGATGCGATATAGCCGGTCCCAGGCCGAAACGGCGGGCTGTACGCGGATCTGTGGATGTTGACATCCTTGTACTCTCGCGGGCGTCCCCGGTCGCCTTCTGGCAGGAAGTGCTCGGAGTCTTGCAGTTCCGGCAATCCGTGATTGTCGGTGAGCAAGGAGTGGATCTTGAAGATCGCATCGAGGGTGCGCTCGCTGTAGAGCGCATCGAGGGCGCTTTTGTGATTCAGGACGAGTGCCGCGTGCGCGAGCGGCTTGCCTGGCGCGCGTTCGCCGTACTCGATGAGCGCTTCGGTATCGAGCAAGGAGTACGTTCCGCCCTCCAGGGCGGAGGACGCGCACGCGAAGTCGATCAGGAATTTTGAGAATTCCCTCCGGTCGGGCTCGTATCGTGGAACGCCGGCCAAGTCGGCGATGACTTCCCCCGGCAGATTCGGTTCGGCTTCGAGCAGTTCTTCCCGATACCGCGCGATCTTTCGTTCGGCATCGGGAAGCTCGAAGTACGCGCGGATCGCCGCAAGCGGATCCGCGCTCCGGTATCGCGTCGTCGGTCCGCTGCCTTCGATTACGAGCCGGCCAGCATCGACCTCTTCGCGCAAACGGCGGTTGAGCGTCGCCCGGCTGAATCCGACGAGGCGTTCGAGTTCAGCCGGAGTCGCCCCGCCCGGAAAGCGGGAAACGATTTGGGAAAGCGGTTCGACGCTCATTGTGATGAGTTTAATTTATTGATGCTGCGGGGAATTTACGCCATCTCGTCACGAATGACAAGATGACTCGTCATGGGCCGCCCTTTCGAGATGGACGAGGGCCAGCACCGAGAAATCAACGACACAAGCCGCCATAAGCGCCGCGATATGCCTCGGCTTGTCGTCTCGCGGCGGCGCCATTCAGGTGCTGTGCCGCGAAATGGCGGCACAATTTTGGATTTGTACCGTGCAATGCCGCCATCCCAAGGCTGACGGGGTCACGGCATGGCGGTAAGCAAAGAAATGAGGTTGCTTCCAAAGCACTGGCGCGGCAGCCCAGGCCGGTATCGGCCCGCGCTGGGATGAACTCTCCCCCGCTAAACCGCTTGCGCGGTTGTAGCGGGGGTTTCGCGGGTCACGGACTTCGACTTGCCACGTTGCCGTGGCAGAGGTTTCGGTCTCGCCGCCACGCCCGTTCCAGGCGTGTTTTGTGTGTTGATCGCGTCGATGAGCACCACCAACGCGCTGTTGCGGTCGCGCTGCATGACATGCCCGCAGTGCGGGCAGACATGCATGCGGTCTGCGAGCGTCTTGGGCACGATCTCCCAACACGCCGCGCAGCGCTGCGACGGTCAGGCCGGGCTAGGAAGGGGAATGCGCGGACATGTGCTCACATTAAGCTCGCCAAACTCCGAAACCAAATGGTCGGGGCGAGAGGATTCGAACCTCCGACCCCTGCGCCCAAGGCAGGTGCGCTACCAGACTGCGCTACACCCCGACGGAACAACAAACTGGTGCCCGGGGCGGGACTTGAACCCGCACGGCCTCGCAGCCGCCACCCCCTCAAGATGGTGTGTCTGCCAATTCCACCACCCTGGCGACAACACGCGCAACCAGTACGGTTGCGCAGACAACGCGATGGTGCCCCTGGCCTGGATTCGAACCGACGACCCGCGCCTTACAGGGGCGCTGCTCTGCCAACTGAGCTACAGGGGCAAACTCTTGGCGCCCCCACACGGATTCGAACCGCAGACTTCGGTTTTGGAGACCGACGCGTTGCCAGCTACGCCATAGGGACGGCAAAACTTGGTGGAGGTGACCGGAATCGAACCGACGACATCCTGCTTGCAAAGCAGGCGCTCTCCCAACTGAGCTACACCCCCGAGAACAAATTCGCTAAAGAACCTCGTTCATCGCCCACCAAGAGCGGGCGCGACGCACCAACAAAAAACCCGGTGAACCTCGCGGTCGACCGGGCTTGGGAATCTCTGCTGGAACCCTTTTCAGGCGTTCCCTCCCGCGCCCGGCGCGCATGGTGGAACCCATGCGGATGGAAGCGCCGCCGGTGTACGCACGTACGCGCGCCATTCTGCGGCGATTGCGCAGGCTGCTTGCATTGTGGCGGCATTGCGTTGGGACATGACAGAGTTCCTAACCAGCGAGTTTCGATTCTACGCCGATAGCGCCGCGGCGTCTACAGATTTCGCAACCGCGGCGGATGCGCAACATCATTGCGCCAAAAATCAGCACGAATGCCCCGGGATGCGAAATCTGCGAAATTTCCATTGCTACCCTCCCATCCCCATCGCGATGCCCGGGCTCGAACTGGAGATGCAGTGTCGCCCCGCTCCGGCCGGAGAAAGAATCGATGTCGCATCGGGATGGCATCCGGCCAGGAACAGCATCATTTCGGTGCCGTCCTTGGCGAGATAGAACCGCACCATCTTCTCGTTGAACTCTTGCGCCTTGGCCGCCGGCACGCTGATCGCATCGATGCCGTGCGACATGAGAACGCCATTCATCATGAGGCGCGAGGTGCGCTTGTTGCCGTCGAAAAAGAACTGCTGCAAAGCGCCGAACAGGAAAAAAGCCGTGGCGCGCTCAAACGGTTCGCACCCTTGCAAGGTATCCACGCCCTCACGGAATGCCAGGTTCAACTCCGGTGCGCCAGGTAGCGTCGGCAGCGGTGCGTAGCGCCCATGCTCCCCTAGGCCGACATCCGGAGTGTAATTCGTCTCCTCCCCCTCGCCGCGGAAAACACCCCATTCCAAGGCTTCCTTGCGCGCGACGATGCCGTTTAGTTCCGCGAATACCGGCTTGGAGAGAGAAAACTGGCCGCCCTTGACCATCGCGATCAGCATCTTGGATGCTTCTGCCAAGTTCAGGACCTGCTCCTGGTCCGAGACCTTCCGCCCGCCGACGGTTACGCCATCCAGCAGAGTCTGGACTTCCGGGAATGTAAACGGATTGCCTTCGAGCACCGATGCGTCCCATACGAACTCCGGCAGCATCTTGTGGAAACGGAAGCAGGCCCGATCCACCGAGTGAGACGGAACGCAAGCCGGCACCACAGATCGATCCCACCGAAAGCCAAGCGCATCAAAGTCCATCATGACACCCCCAAAGAAGCCTGCACTTCCAATCGCGGCAGGAATCGCCGTTGCTCAACCCGCCACTGGACCGGAATCTTCGACTGGGGCAGGCTCCTGATCTCGGAAAAATGTATCGCGCACACCATCCTCGATCACGGAAAACGATTGGCATCCTCGCCTTGGCCGAGGCCACCGCTCGATGAGCGGGAATGCGAGGGATTCCTACGCTCAAGCATGGGCTTCTCCTTGCTGGAGCTACTCCCCCATCCCCAGCACGATGTCCGGGATCGGCACGTTGACCGCCCGGGCGATGGCTGTGACCTCGGGGACATCAAGCGAGAGATCCCGCTCGATCCGGGCGATGCGCTCGGCGCCAGCCTTATCGGCTTTGACGAGGTCTTCCTTTGCCGCGGCGAGCCGCGATTCGATTTCCTGCTTCCGGGCGGCGGCGGCGGCCAGGGCAGCCTCGCGTACGCGCTCCTTCTGCGCCCACTCATCCTTGCCCCGCAAGAGTGGCTTCACATTCCGGACGGACAGCCGATCCACCTCCGCGGCAGCCGTCGGCAGAGCCACCTCGAGTTCAGCGATCTCGGCCCGCAGCGCGGCAGGCCGCGCGCGCAGCGCAGCCAGTTCCGCCTCGAAGTCCCCACGCACCTGCTTGGCGCGCGCGGTGACCCGGTCCGGCATGTCCGACGGCACCATGCCCGACTCGACCAACTCCCGGAGCGCATCCCAGCCCGAAGAAGACAGATACTTCATCATGCCGGGACGCCGGCGCTCGATATCGCCAACGACGTCCGTCGTCGGCTCGGCGCCGGTGCCGTCGGGACGGACCCACTTGACACCAAAGAAGCTCACGCCGCCGGCGTTGTCCGGATCGAGCGGGATCGCGCCGCCGTCGGATTTGGCGACGATCAAGCTGGCCAGCGTGCGCCAGCGCTCAACGGAATGAACTGCCTGCAGCGATTCCGCCGACAATGCCTTTGGCGTCGGCGTCTTTGTCAGATCGCGCGCCTTCGCGGACGCGGCCAGCGATAGCGCCATGGACTGCCAGGCGCGCGCTTCCAACTCGTGGCCCATGGCCGCAGCCGCGCCAGCACGAACGTATGGAATTTGTGAATCCCTGCCCTCCTGGACACCCTTCTTGTGCTCAGCAGCCAACTGGGCGTCGCGGGCGCGGCGGGCGGCTTCGGCGGCCGCAAGCGCGTCTCCCTCCCGTCCGGCCGCCTCAATCGCATCCCACTTCTGATCCACCTCGCGGAAGGCATCCATCATCGCGAGCCACCCGGCGTTGTCGCCCGCTCCAGCGTATTTGTTTGGATCGATCATGGCCAGTATCCTTTTTCTGCGCATCCCGGCGCTAAGTCGACGATGCGCACTCGCGTTCTCAGATCAATGCATCGGAACAGGCTCAGATCGCGCACTCCGATCTCCCCAGACCTGATACGACGGACGTCGTCTTCGTCTCGGGCGCGAAGTATCAGATCCAAGTCCTCGCAACGTGCGGGATCGCCGTCGCGCATGAGATTTGGAAGCGATTGCGCATTCACGATTTTACTGCCCGACGCCCTTTGCAGTGCCTATTGCACCACGCTCAGCACGCTACCGCAAACCGCAACACCGATCAACCGCGCACAACCAAGCCCACAGGCCGCCAAGCAAATCCGCCTAGCCCTAGCTGCTCGGGGTGTCGTGAACCGAACTCGCATCCGCCGATCCCCCGCCACCGCCAGATCCCTCCGACTTTTGCGCGGGTTCGGCAGGCGCCCCGGGATTCCCAGGGGCGCGCTGCGCCTTATCTGCTGCGCCGGCCGCCTGCCGCCCAACATCCTTCACCCCGCCCCCGAACCGTCCGCCAAACATCTGTAGGGACTGGTGCGCATGCTGTTCCGCATCACCATAGTCCACGCCCATGGACTGCCCGAGCCAGCGCATGACGGTTCGGGGGACCATCGTGATCAGGTGGACCGACTTGTTCGTCACAAGGTAGATCGATGTCATGATGATCACCAGCTCCGCGATCGCGGAGAGCGGGCCAACCACGCTGCCGCTCATTTCGCTCGCAAAGGCAATCTGCAATCCGGTACCGATGTACCACACCGAGACGTTCATCATCAGAATCGTCAGGAACAACCCGAAAATCAGCAGCACAGGTCGCCCCAGGATGTCGAGCATGTGGAAGTACCCGGCGCGCGCGGCAGATCCAAGCATTCCGTCGCCCTCGGGCAGGATATGGCTGAACGCCCACAGCGGGGCCGCGATCAACATCTCGAGCCCCATGACCATCCATCCGATCACGGCAAGCTCGAAAACGATCGCCGGCATCAGCGGAAGGTAGTAGGCGCCGACAGAGAAAAAAGCGATAGCCATCGCCGCGGATGTCCACACCATCGGGGAGATTGCCTTGATCGCCGCATCCGCTCCGGCCGGAATCGCAGCAACCAATCCCGTCGCCGCTCCAGCGATAGATCCCAGAACGGGAATGGCGGTTGCAGCCGCCGATTCGTTGCGTGCCGCGTTGAATGCGGTTGCTGCGGCCGCACGAACCCCCGCGTACCACGCAGGGATCGTCAGCGCCGCATCGAGTCCGAGATTCGAGGCGGTCTGCACGCTGCTGATTGCGTCAATGCCGGTTTGCCCGAGCCCGCCGGCGGTAATGCCCCCGCCAGCCATAGCATTGATGATTGCGCTATTCGCCCGCAGTAGCGGGGCGCTTGCCCAGCAAGTTGCCATCGACCATATCGATGCGCTGCTCGAGAGCGCGTCCGGGCAATCCCCCCCGGGAGCCGCCTGCGCTCCCGCTGCCGCCAGGGAGCCGGATGACCCAAAATTACCAGACGAAGCCGGACCGCTTGCCGCCTCGGTCGCCGCGTACGAATCCGCGAGCGAGATGGCGTTGGTCAGCGCCGCCGAGTTGATACCATTCAACATCGAGCTATCGCCGGGACTGTAAGTCACCGAGGCGGTGACGTCCGACGCCATCTTGTTGAAGTCGCTCAACTGGTAGAAGTACACGCCAGCGCCGGCCCACCCCTGATTCGACGCATTCGAATAGAACTGGTTGAGCGCGTTCGCATACGCAGTGCCGGCATTGGTGAAATTGGCGCCAATGCCCGTCTGAACTGCATTGGCGTACGCAGACTGCGCCTGAGCGAACAACCCAGGCGGAATCACGGTTCCATTCTGACCGACACTGGTCGCCCAGCTCATCGCATCAAGCGCAGCCTGATGCATCACGGTCGACATTACGGCCTGGATGCCGTTCATCACGCCCGCGCAAACCCAAGGGGAGCAATTTACGCTGATGGTTCCAATCGCCGATGGCGGGATGGTCCCGCCGGAACCGCTGGTCGCCTGAAATCCCATGACAAATCCGGTTTGATTCCCGGACGCCACCCGAAAATCGACCCGCCAAACCGCCGGATTCACCGACGCATAGCGCTCACCCCATATCGCCCGGTATGCATCGCCCGCAGTGCGTTCGCAGATCTCCCCGGGAATGCCAAACCGCACGCCGCCCGGGCCATCCATCCGCTCGACACCTTCGGCAAGGATCTGCCGATCGGTCGCGTCCCACAGCAGTTCGACTGCGACGCGAGTAATCTCCAACCGGATCCGCGACAGATCCATCCCCATCTTCGTCGCTGACCTCCACGCGATCCCATCACTGTCGCCAAGATAGTCCGCCCGGTAGAGCACAAAACCATCCTCGGTGCACGCATGCGCCTCACGCAACCACAGTCGATCGCCGACGTCCCCATACGCACAGACCTCCCGCATCGCGGCCGCAACGATGGACCACGATCCCATTGAGTAGTCCGCCCGCACATCCGTGCGCAGAAGCCGGCGCCCGCCAAACCACGCCCACGTGCCATCAGCGCATTGTCGCGGCTGCGGCTTCACGATGCGAGCGATCGACGTCAGGTTGCCCGCGCGCAACATCCGGACGCCATGATCGGAAAGAACGATTGGAAACATGGAATCCCCTACCGCTTCTCGACGCCCGCCGCCCCGCCCGCATCGGAACCGGCCGCACACCCAAGATCCTTCATCATCCGCACGTACCAGACACTACCGATGTCCGCGTCGGAAATCCGGCGCAGATCATCCGGGCTCTTGATCGCGCCCCACCAGGAACCGCGGCCGAAAACAACCCGGCCAAGATCGGGCACGAAAATCGCTGGGTTGTACATGGACTTCCCAACCGTCAATGTGCCGCGGTTAAACGACACCGACACGCTCAATGCAATGTCGCCGAGCAGCCACCCGAGATAGGTCTTCCCGCCACATGCAGCATCACAGGGCCTAACGGCAACCCAAGTCGCGCCTCGGCGCCCCGGCATGATCGCAGGGCGATCCAGGAATTCGACGTCCTCGACAATCCAGGGAAATATCGCCTTCTGCCGACCAGACCCATTGCACCCGTCGCAGGGATCGTCAGGACTGCCACCGAACGCCTCCGCAAGAGGCCATTTCCCCGTCCCATCGCAGTCCTGGCACGGAATGTCATCGGGCAGGCCGCGGGCCTGGCGTAAAACATCCAACGCCGCGGCCAAGGCGGCGCGCGCGGCCTCGACTGCGGTCAACGCTTCGGATTCGGTTGGCAAACTCACGATATCACCTCACTTTCCATAGTGAATGAAAACGACCCCGTCAACCTCTCATGCACGCGCTTGCGCGTCTTGTTGAGCTTGGCGCAGATCATATTGCCGAAGAAGTGTTGCCGGCCGAATAGCAGTGCAACGCCCAGATAAGTGCAACACATGGACGTAGCCCGCCTCGGCCTCGGGCACCTTCTCGACGATGCAATGCCGCCCCGTCTTCTTGGCCCGCCATTCCTGTCCCTGCTTGATGCCAGTCCAATGCATCGCACTTAGCCCTTCGTAGTTGGTGCGTCCAGGCGCACACCTTGACGGCCTGAACGAAATTGCAGCCGGCGACTTGGCGCACGAGAAGTCGATTCCGCTCACGCCCCACATTTCCCTCTTTCCAAAAGCCAGGCAACAGCGTCCGCCGGCGAACCCATCGCGCCGGTCTCCCGTTGCCGCCGGATCATCGCGGCCGCTTGCCGCATCGTGACTTCATACGCTCCGGCCGCAACGGCCAGCGCGCGCTTCGACAGGCAAATGTCGAAGTGGTTTCCCTGGTGCCAGCGCTCCGCTACGCCGATCGCCCGAGCCATCGAACGAAGCTCAGCGTCCGTGTCGGCGATCATGTGGCACATGACCATCCGACCGAACTGCGCGCGCATGTCGTCGACATAGACAGTCATGCCCCGGAACCCCCTTCCAGATTGGCACTCACCCCCATCGTCGTGCCCACCTCACGCCTCACTGCGCGCCGGCGCAAATTGCTGGTCAACCAGAAAATCCCGGAACGTCAGGCCCGGGATGGCATCAGAGACTTCCAAGAACCTGCGGTAGACGCGCTTCGACTTCGAAACGCGGATCGTCCGATGGCTCGCCAGCGCCGCCTGCCGTCCAGCATCCGTGCAGCGGAACCACTCGTATCCGTCGTGCACCGCATACCATCCGGCGCGCACCGAATACATCTCCACGGCACCTGCCGCAACAAGCTCGCGCATCTCCGGGTCGCCCGGCGACGCGCAGTAGAAGTTCCGATAGGGCTTGGGAAATTTCGCGTACCGATCATTGATCCCCAGCATGTGCCGCAAGATGTCCAGTTGCTCCGCGGATAAGGGTTTGCTCATCATCAATCCCTCGCGCGATGCTGGCGCCGATGATCCGGCGTCGGCCCGATGTAGCGCTTGTATGCATCGATCCAGTTCGCGGCGATCTCGTGCTGCGCCTGCGAGAGCGATAGCCGCCCATGGCATACCAGCGAATGCAATCGGTTTTCCAGGCGGTCTTTTGCGTAACTCCCCCATCCGCCAATGATGTGATGCGGCTCGGGCCAGAGATTGCTCGGATCCGCTGGCGCTCCGCCGATCTCGAGGCTCACTAGATGATCCTCTTCGTAGTCGCGCATGCGACGGTCCAAATATCCATACTCCACGATCTGCTCGCGCTTCAATCGCTCGGTGTAGTCCTCCGGCGGACGCACGGATCGCGTGTATCCGCCGCGCCGGCAAATGGTCTGTCGGATATTGCCTTGCGTCACACGCGGATCGATCGCGCCCGGCGTCCGCCGGAGGTTTGGGAGCGCATCGCTCAACGGATGCACAACTCCGTAGTGACCCTGGGCATCATCCACGCCGGCCGAATCTCGATAGCCCGAGGCATACCCAGGCCAAGAGGCGAAAAGGCCAGCCAAGCACAGAATTGCAGGCAATCTCATGCCACCGCCTCTTGCCGGACTTCTCCGGCACAAAAACCTGCCGCCGGCACCACGCGCTGCGCCAGAACCTGATCGTCGGGGAATGCGCCGTGCAATCGCCCGTCAAGCCGCCGGCCGGCTGCCGCCTTCCCGGCCCGACCCATGACGGTGCCGTCCGGATGCGTGAACTTCGGCCCGGCAACTGAAACACCTTCCTCCTGCCCCATCATCGGGATCCATTCCCCCCACTGTTTGAAGAAGAACGGGGTTCCAGCGCGCGCACATTCGTCCCGCACGCCACGCACCCATTCGGGATGAATCGGGCGGGCACCATGCCCGGACTCTCCTCCGAGGATCACCCAATCAAGTGCGCAGGCGATCTGCCCGCCGATGCGCACCGGGCCAAGGAGCGGCTCCATACTTACAAAATGCCCCCGCGCCGGAAGCTGCAGGAGCCGCGGCACAAATCGGTCGAACTCCTCTTGATTCACGACCGTCACTCCGAGCATCACGCTCGACCGGAAAAACTCCGCCGCAGCCCGATTCTCGTTCAAAAACCGATCCGCGATCCCGACCCGCTTGGTCAACACGATCGGATCGAGATTGGGGAGCAGAGCGAACAACTGCAAAACATCGTTGCGCAACGAGTCGGGCACCGCATTATCGAAAAAGTCGCCAAGCGATTCGATAAACACTCGAGCCCGGCCCCCGCGACGCGCAGATTCCGCATTCCACCTGGATGGCTGGCGCCACGTCTCGGCACCCGTCAGGCGCCGCTCCGCACCTACTCCCCATTGCGCCTGGCCAAATCGAACCGCATAACCTTCTGCATAGCAGTGATCGCACCCAGGCGAAACTTTCGTGCACCCGATCCAACCATTGAATGTGTGATCGCACCACTCGATGCGCGAATTTTTTCCCATAGCTACATCTCCCAAAATCCAACGCGGCGCCGCAACCCCGCCGGCCACTGCGTAGCCACAATCAAGTCCGCCTCCAAAGACTGCTCGATGCAGATCCATGCGGACACGAATGCCGCGTACCAAATGGTGATGGTCACGAAATCGCGCATCTCAATCAACCAGCCGGAACATTTGCGCCCGATACGACCGCCGCGGGACAATCGGCTGGATAAGGCGTTTTGCCTCCAGCTTCGTCACTGTCGACGTACCACACCACCACGACGGAACGACTCCTTCGCCGACATGCGGCGGAATCTCGTCCGTCGTCCACAGATTTCCAGGCAGGCAGCAGAGCGGATTCCCCGTCTCGCGCATGCGGTCGATGACCTCTTGCTGCTTTTTCGAAAGATTCATCTCAGGCAACCTCGCAGCGGAACCCCGCCGCATCCCGGAACCGGTGCGCGGCCCCAACGACGTACTCAACCATGATGTCCGTCGACAGCCACCGGCGCCCCAGGCGCTCGGCCGCGCGCGCGGTCGTGAAACTGCCGCCGAACGGATCGGCAACGACGTCGCCGGGCTCCGTGAGGAATTCGATCAGGAAGGACGCGAGCGATAGCGGCATCGGAGCGCCGTGAACCGGCAGGCCGCGGGCGCGCGCCGAGCGCCTGTATTCCTGCTGGTCGCGGCACTGATGCCCGAACGACAGGACATTCCGGGGAATCCGACCCGCCGTCGGGTTGCCAAAGCTCCCGCGGCGGAGCCGGTAGGCGCCGTCAGAAAACACCCGCTCGCGGGCCTCGCCGCCCCGATGGATCAATCGCAGGTGCTGCTCGCTGTGCTCCTGCAGCACGCGCCGATTGTCGGATCGAACCGCCTGCGGGTCGTTCGTGAGCCACAGGATGGGCTCATACGCGGTATTGAGTTGTACCCGGTTAATGGATGCCCACTGCACCGGCCCGGGAGCCTTCGATGGGTTGTGCCAGATCAGCGTGTCCATCTTGTGCAGGCCCAAGCGCTCATGCAGCGCGATGGTCAACCGCTCCGGGAGCAGTTCGCGGGCCGGCATGCCGCGCACAAAGACGTCGTTCCCGATGTTGAGCGCGATCGATCCGCCGCGGACGAGGTTCCGCACGAGCGGTTCGAGGGTCGTGCAAATCCAGTCGACATAGTGCGCGGGCGATGGATTTCCGTAGCGCCGCTCTTTGGCGAGCGCGTACGGCGGGCTGGTCAGACAGAGCACGATCGGCGCGTCGACGCGCGCGAAGACATGCTGCGCGCTGCCGATCAGCGCAACACCCAGATCCGTCGAAAACCCGACCACCGAGACGTTCTCCGGAAGCCGGTGCAGTTCCTTCCCGGCGTCTTCGCACAGACGCCAGACGCCCCGCTCGCCCGGCACACGCTCGATCACGCCGGCGTGCTTGAGGGTCTGCTGGTACCAGCGCAGCTTGCGCGTCAGAAGGTTGGCCTTCTGGCCGGATTGCCCGACTGGGACCCGCTCCGCAAGGATCTCTGCGGAAATGCCGGCTCGCCCGAGAACTCCGGCATAGAGCGCAGCATTTTCAACTTCCCCGCCGCGATTCGCGCTATAGGCGTGCAAGACCTCCGAGAAGAGGTCGAGTTGGCGAAATGCCGGAGTCATGACAGTCATTGCGCTACCTCCAACCCGAAGAGATCAGCCTGCGCAGATTCCGCACGGACGACGGGCGCAGTTAGGCGTCCGGTGCCGGAAGGACCCTGTCGCGTGGAGCGCGGACGCGACCCGTCGCGTTTAACCGGCTCCACGCCTGCCGATGTCGCCGCATCCTCGATTCGCGCCTTTGCGATCCGTATGTATTCGTCCTCACGTTCTATTCCAATGAACGCGAATCCTTCGAGCATGCAAGCCTTCCCGGTTGATCCACTCCCCATGAACGGATCGAGCACGACCCCGCCGGGCGGAGTCACCAGGCGGCACAGCCAACGCATGAGAGTCGTTGGCTTGACTGTGGGGTGATTGTTGCCGGACACCGTTCCGTCGCGCACAGCGTTTTCGACCTGGCGCAGCGTCGTCCCGTGCCGGAACCGGATTCCGGGATCGCCCAGACCAGCGTTGCGGTCGGCGCTGCTCGCCTTTGCGCAGTAGAAGAACCGCGCGGCGCTGCCGACATCGAGTCGCCTGGCGCCTGGCTTCATCTTGAAGCCTACTGCGCCCCCGTTCCCGCTATTCGCGCTCGCTTCTCTCTCACGAGCCATGCGCCCGTAGACGTTCGATGTTTTCGGACTACGCGCCGTGGTGCTGATGTCGGCCATCTGCCCAGGCGCATTCGGGAATGCGGAAAGCACTGCGTCGCTGCCATCGTGAACCACGTTCGCCGGCCAGCGGCCAAGCGCCTCCGCCTTCTCCACGTTCTCGCGAACACGAGCAGCGTGTGCTTCACGAGCCGATTCGTCTGCCATCCACGGGCGCGTCCAGCCCTCATTGCCTTTCTGTTCGGGTCTTGTGCCTTTCTCCGCGCCGCCGCCGAGATCGTCGGTGGTAGGCACGCGGCACCCATCAATGTTCAGCGCACCGGTGCCGTGCTGAAGCACATTCTCCGCAACGGTGCCGATGAGGGGCTTGCGCGCAACCACGATCGGCTCATGAGCCGGCTTGAGTGCCGTCCCCCATCCGTCCCATTGGCGCGCTGCATCGCTCGCGTCGGCCATCTTGTCGATGGCCTTGCGCACGTCGAGCGACTTCGGAAAGCCGGATCCGAAGATCCAGTGAATCGAGTCCCGAATCTCGAAGCCGGCATCCTCGATCGCGCAAGTCATGCGGCGGTACGTCCGCGGCGCGCCGAAGGCAAGGAGATGTCCGCCCGGCTTAAGCACGCGCAGCACTTCGGCCCAGGTCGCGGGGTCGAAGGCAACCCCGGTCGCGTCCCAGCGCTTACCCATGAATCCGCCTCCAGACCCACCCTTGACCTTCTTTAATTCATACGGAGGATCAGTGACGACGGAATCGACCGAAGACGCGGGCAGCGTGCGCAGGACGTCGACGCATTCGCCGTGATGCAGGGTGAACGGCATCACACTTCCTCCGCGCGACGAACTGCTCGTCGACCGTCCCCGTGACGGCCGCAACGATTCACCCCGGTCATTGCGCCCCCCCCAATTCAGCCAACACAAAATCGTCAACGCTCAGGCGCAACGTCATCGACTTTCCGGAATTGGAGATTGACGCGTCGAGCCGATACGCAAACCCGCCGCCGGACGCCTTTGCGCCGCGCTCGACGTATCCGTAATAGATGGACCAGCCGAGACCGCTTACAACCCGGCGAACCACATCAACCTGCATTGCATTCGCCACGAAAAACTGCCGCACCTTCTCCTCGCCGCCGTGAGTCAGGCGCGGCTGCCCGCTCCTGTTGAGAAGGCGCACCTTGCCCGGCTGCGCAGCCGCAAGGGCGCAACCGTCGTCGATACGCTGCCTATCGGCGCTCAAAGAGATGCTCCGGGGGCCGAAAACCCCAGAGTCGGCGCCGTCGGTCGACTCGCGATCAACGCCATGAGTCGCTCGCTGGTAAACGTAGCATCTTGAATCCGCCGGCTCAACTCGGCCATGCCACACATGAGCGAATGGAAGAACATGGCGGCCTCATCGGAATACGGAATCTCCCGAGTCTCGCGGCGCCGCACGTCGATGTGAAACGAAGCCCAGCTATTGAGCAACTGCGCAGGATTGTCGTGCCCCAGGTGATCGCCGTTCTTGTAATACAACTCGTACTTGACGGTGCTGCGCGCTCCGAAACAAGTCGTGCGCTTCAGCATCGCTTTTGCACCGATCACAAGACTGTATCCGCCCTTGGCGCTGTTCACTTGGTCGTGGCCCCCGTATTTCGCGCGCTCATCCCGATCCATCCCAACCCAGTGCGCGCCAGGGAAAGTCGCATTGGGGAAAATTCGCCCGGCGTCATCCTCGGCAAACGAAACGTGCGACTCGATGTTGTAGACGATCACAGGTTCTTCCGTGACTTCCGGACGGACGTAGGCGTGCAGCGCATCTTGAATCCCCCGCTCCAGATCCGCGAACGACAACGCGCTCACCTGGAACTTCCCTTCCGGCGCGCGCGCCGAGAACCCAACATATCGCGAATGGACCGCATCCCGAAACTGTTCCGGCAGATATGCGTAAAAGTTCCCATTGGCGGAGATCAAAATCTCCACGTCAAGGCGCTCTTCATGCCCCGCTTCGTTGCGGGCCCAAAACTTTACCAGCTTGAATCGAGCCATGCGCCCTCCCTCAATCGTCCAATTCCGCCAGCACGACGTCAGCAAGCGCCGACACCCACACACCAACCTCTTCGGGGTCGCGTCCCAACGGAGTCGCGCGATCGCGGGCCGACGCGGCATCACGGATTGCAATAAGCGCTGCCCGCGCACGCGCGACCTTCGCCTCGAGAATTTCCGCATCACGCATCCGCGAGGCAGACTCGAAATTCGCTTTTGACGCGACATCGAAAATCTGCCTCGCCTGGATCATCAGCGTCTCACACGGAGCCACCACCGCATCTACCACGCGCTCCAACTCTTCCAGATGCAGCCGCAGCGCATCCCCTTCGACCGGATTCCGGAAAGCGTACGCAGCAGCGCGGATCCGCGCGAAGATCTTCATGCTCGAGGCCAAGCCCGCGATTACCGGCGGCCACCACGAGCGCGCCGCGCAATCCGGTCGCTGTAGGGATCCGACCCCATCGCCACGTTCAGGCAAAAAGGGATATCGTCGTCGTCCATCGCAGACCCCGACCCGCCCGACCCGCCGCCGCCAGCCGGCGATTGCCGGGCCGGTGCGCCGCCGGACCGGGGCTGCCGGCCGCCGCCATTGCTGCGCGCACCGGACGCCGCCTTGCCACCCTCGCCACCCTCGCCACCCTCGCCACCCTCGCCGGCGCCACCCTCGCCGCCCGATCGGCCGCCCAACATCTGCATCGTGTCCGCGACGATTTCCGTCGCGTAGCGATCCTGGCCGCTTTCCTTGTCCTGCCACTTGCGCGTCCGCAAACGCCCCTCGATATAGACCGCGGAACCCTTGCGAAGATATTCGCCGACAACCTCGGCCAGACGCCCGAAAAACGTCACGCGATGCCACTCGGTCTCTTCGCGCTTATCCCCGGTCTGCTTGTCCTTCCATTGCGACGTCGTGGCGACCGAAATGTTCGCCATCGCCGCCCCGTCCGGGCTGTAACGAACCTCCGGATCACGACCGAGGTTGCCGACCAAAATCACCTTGTTAACCGATGCCATAACACCCTCCATGAGAAGATATTACGATCATCATATCCCCGATATGACATTCGAGATACGCAAAAACAACAAAAAGCCGCCACAAGTGGCGGCCTGTCGCATTTATGCAACGCCGGCAGAAATCGTTACGACTTCGCACCGTGAATCGGGTGCTCCTCCGCGATCTCTTTCGCCCTTTCGAGCAAGATCGATCGTCCAGCAATAGACATCCCGCGCATCAACCTCACTACCGAATTGATCCGGGAATCGGTGGAAATGGGGCGCTCCTCGCCGGTCCTCAGTGTGTGGACGTCGATATTCAGCGCGTCAGCCAACCGGAACAAATCCGGCCGGTGCACGCGCTGATCGCTCTCGACGACCGAGACCGTGGACTGGCTAACCCCCGCCTTCCTCGCCAAATCAACCTGGGTAAGCCCGCGCTCGAGCCGAATTCTCTTGAGGCGCGACCCAATGGATTCGTCCGTTTTTGCCATATCGCAGATGTTGCCCTCTCTATCCCGCCAATTCTCCACCAATCTCATATTCGAAAGGTGATATTATGATTGCGATATTCAAGCGGCATGCCGCCGAAGAGTCGCCAAGATGCTGATCACGTCACCAAATTGGGCAGAGATGATGGCGGAAATCATCCGGTCTGGTCTCACCCAAACCGAAATTGCGCAACTGCTCGGGAAATCACAATCCTGGGTGTCAAAGGTTCTGAATGGCGAATACGCCGACCTCACCTACGGCGACGGACAAAGCCTCCGGCGCCTGCACGTGAAGATCCGCCGCCAGACCAGGGTGGCGGCATAACCATTTTTGGCGTGTGACCCGTGCTCCTCCCTCCACATTACGGTCCACGCACTCTTCCCTGGGGACGCCCTGTCCCCAGGGCTTTTTCTTCCTTGCCGCGCGGCCGCGCGCCGCAGGCTCCCCGCCCACTCCATCATGACTGACGCGCCGACGATCATGACGGGACCCACAGCCCCAACACGGGCAGATCACCCCGACGCCGCGCTGATCGACCGTCTCGGCGGAACAGCCAGAGCCGCCCAGATCGCCGGGGTCAGCAAAAGCGCCGTCTCGCAGTGGCGTCGCGTCGGCATTCCGAAGTTGCGCAGATTGCAACTACGAACGGTCCGCCCAGACGCATTTGACGCGATCGATCGAGATCGTCGCGCGCCGGAGTCGCTCGCATGACCGCCGGCTGCACCACCAATTTCAACAGGGCGATCCGACGCGGGCGTGCGCGCGTCGGGCAACGTAGTGCCCACGCATGGCCCCGCGCGCATTCCATAACGAGCGCACAGCTCAGGAGATCCACCATCATGGCAACCAGCAGCAAGACCGCCGCTTCGTCGGCCACGTTCGAAACTTTCGTCGACGCGATCGCGCGCGCCGCGCACGCCTCGAAAGACGGCCGCGTCATCCGGCCGGACACCGTCCGCGGCGGCTTCGTCATGGCCGCCGTCCACCCCAAGCAGGGGATATGCATGGTCAACGTCGGCCAGGCCACCGCGAAAGATGTCCGCACATTCATGCGCCGGGCCGGCGCGCGCCCCCTGATCGCCGGGGCGGCGTAACGAAGCATCCGATGCTCCGATGGAATGGAGGTCAGATAGCATGTTCCTCTCGGACCAAGAGGTCCTCGAAATCTGCTACCCGCTCAAGCAGCCGGCCGCACTTTGCAGGCGGCTGCGGGCAATGGGCTTCCTTGTCAAGGAGCGGCCGAACGGACGGCCGTTGGTCAGTCGGGCCAACTTCGATGCCGTCATGATGGGGAAAGCCCGGGAGGGAAGCGCCCCGCCGCTGGGCGAACAGCCCGATTTTCAGAAGGTTCGAGCCATGTTTCGACCGCGCGCGTGAGCGGGGTAAGCTATGCGAATGGGGAGAGTTCGAAAAGACAACCCGCTGGGCCTGCCCAGCCGGGTTTATTACAAGTTCGGCGCCTTCTGGTATGTCCACAAAGACAAGCGCTGGGAGCGCTTGGGGACGGACCTTGCCGAGGCAAAACGCAAAGGCGCCCACTACAACGCGGACGGCCATGAATATGGCTCGATGTCCTGGTTCCTTGACGAGTTCATCCGGGATTGCGAGGTTCGGGTGCGACTCGGCAAGCTCGCCGAGCGGACGAAAAACGACTACGCGGAAAACGTCATCCCGCTGAAGGGGTTTTTCGGGCGCATGTCGCCAGCCGGGATCGAGCCGCAACATGTCGCGCAGTATCTCGACCTGGGCGCGGAACTCAAGCGGCCGATCCGGGCGAACCGCGAAAAGTCCTGCCTGTCGGCGTGCTTCACCTGGATGATCCGCAAGGGGCATGGCGGGATCACCCGGAACCCGTGCCTGGGCGTGCGCCGCAACAAGGAAACGAAGCGCGAGCGCTACGTTGAGCACTGGGAGATCGAGAAGGTGCTCAAGGGGGCGCCGAAGGCGGTCCGCTGTCTGGCGCTACTCGTCTACCGGACGCTCCAGCGGCCGGAAGACATCATCGGCTGGACCACCCAGAACATCGTCCGGAAGCAGGAGCACGATGGCATCGTGCGGCGGGTCATTCGCAACGCACAGGGTAAGACTGGGGCGGTCGTGGACATCGAGGTCACGCCGGAAATCGATGCGATCCTGGCGGATCTCCGAACCACTACCGATGGCGCCCTGACCGGCCCTGGCAAGCTACTGATCCACCGTGGCGATGGGAAGGGGTACACCTACGACGGGCTCTCCGCGATGCTCAAGCGCCGGATCGCCAAGGCCAACGGTCTCGATACCGGGCGCGATGCCCGGGAAAAGAACAAGGAGGTAGACCGTAAGGGGCTGGCAATCCAGCCCTTCGGGTACTACGACCTCAAAGGCAAGGGGGCTACCGACATGTGGCTCTCAGGCGTGCCCCTGGAGGCGATCCAGGTCCTCTGCGGCCACGAGTCGGTTACGACCACCGAGATCTACGTCAAGGCTCGATGGCGCGGCACCGTCGCGCCCAACAAAATCGCCCTTTCGGCGGGCGGCTGAGTCCGCCAGATCATCAATCCTGCGCCGCGATAA
>JAEHJW020004623.1_pt1 | contig 19201 bp, 21 predicted proteins | sample 9271431 | NCBI WGS metagenome assembly JAEHJW02 | reverse complement strand
TCATCGGCGAGGGTCGCTACGACGACGGTTCCGACGATGCGCCGCTGCCGGCGCCGGCCGTGGTAGGCGAGATGGTGCGTCGTTTCAGCGCAACGCCTGATGCACCCGTGGCCTTCGCGATCGATGCAGGAGTGCTCGATTGCGGCACCACCGCGCTCGTTGAGGTCAATGATGCGTGGGCGCTCGGGTACTACAGCGGGACGCTGCGCGCGAGCATGTATGTGCGGATGTTGTGGCGGCGCTGGCGGCAGTTGTCGGCCTCAAACTGAGGAAGCGAGGATTCGACCATGCAGATAAAAAAGGGGCGGCATGAGGATGTACGGATCTGGCGCGATGCTGATGGCACGCTTCAGGCCACCGTGCCTCACCTGGCGCATCACTCGCCCTGCGGGTTCGAGTGTGGCTACGGCGGTTCAGGACCTGCGGACCTCGCCCTGTCCATTCTCGGTGCGTTCGTGCCGGCGAGGCGGGGTGAGCCTGTCGAGACGCTCTTCGAGGGTCAGCGCTGCTCGCGCTTCGCGTGGACGCACCATCAGGAATTCAAATGGCAGCTCATCGCGACGCTCCCGCGAGAGGGCGGGGTGATCCGCGCGAAGGACATTCGCGAGTGGATCGCGGCGCGCGGGGCTGAAGTTATTGAATAACACTGAAGAAAAACACTGGAAAATGTGTTAAATCGCACACCACGGACTAGTCCGTGTGTTATACTGAGGGTATAGTGAATGGTCAGAGGCAAGACACAAGAAGAGCGCAAGCGAGTCGACCGGGATCGCAAGCGTAAGAGGCGCGACGAGATGCGCAAGCAAGGGTTGAGACCCTACGAGGTGTGGGTGACGGCGGCGGAGTGGCCGCTGGTGAAGCGCTACATCCGACTGCTGGCGCAGAAGAGGCCTACGGCGAGCGGCGGCGAGTGATCGGGAATCATCGAGGATAAGCACATGGCTCAAGAGATGCGGAATCAGTCGAGAGCGGGAGTGGCGGGCTCACCGGCCGCGCAGCGGCTCGAGGAGGCGAAGGCCCGCCATCGCCAGATGATCGAGCGGCGGGCGAAGGCGCAGGCGGACTTCGATGCGGCCGAGCGGCAGTTGAAGGAAGCGCGCGCGGAGGCCGAGCAGGAGTTCGGCACGGGCGATCTTGCCGCGTTGCGCAAGCTCTACGCTGATCGCGAGCGCGAGAACGAGCAGGCGGTCGAGAAGTTCGTGCTGGCGCTCGATGAGCGCGAGGCGGCACTCAAACAGGCCGAGTCGGCGCTCGCCGCATAAGCGCAGGAGGGGTGCGATGGCCAAACGCTTAAGCGTGTTTCCGGGAGACCTGCCGAGGAAGCTCGCCTATTGCAACACGGATGAGCAGCGCGTCGAGTGGGTCCGCGCGGCGCTCGGCTGCGGCGCGGCGTTAACCGACGTCGGCCTTTGGCTCGGCGGCGTGGATGACCCGAGCGGGCTCATCCGTTCGTTGATCCGCGAAGGCGCGGCGATTGTGACGTTTCGCAAAAAGACGCAGGACGCGGCGGGCGATTCGTGCACGGTGATGGCGTGGCGATTGCGAGAGGGGGCGGTGGATGTTATTTGAAGAACTCGATACGGGCCGGTTCGAGCGCGCGCGTATCCTGCACGCGAAACTCACCGGGTTGCGTGAGTCGTGCGTATCGCGGGATGCGACGCTGAGGGCGCGCGTGGCCGACTCCAAAGGCCGGCTCGAGCTCGTCGAGCAGGTCGATGCGGCGCTTGAGAGCCTGCAGAACCGTGCGCACCGGCGCAGCGTCGGGGCTTTCGAGCGGCTGCTCTCTGCGATCGTGCGCGACGTGCTGCCGGAGAAGGGCGAGGTGAGACTGAACCTGTACCAAGAGCGTGGGGCGCCGGCGCTCGATGTGCAGATCGATAACGCGGGCTCGATCGAGGATGCGTTCGACGGTTCGGGCGGGGCGGTGACGAACGTGCTTTCGGCGGGGCTTCGCTTCGCGGCGCTCTCGCGCACCGGGGCGCGGCGGCTGATCGTGCTCGATGAGCCGGACTGCTGGATCAAGCCCGAGCGGGTGGCCGGGTTCGTGCGGGTGCTCGCGGATGTGGCGCGACGGGCCGGCACGCAGACCATCCTGATCTCGCACCACGAGCCGGAGCTGTTCGAGGACCTGGTGAGTCTGGTGAAGCTCACCCGGTGCGCCACGGGCGCTCACGGCGCCGATGGCGCGGCACAGGTCGAGGTGCTGCGACGGGCGGCGGAGTGGTCTGACGATGCGGCGCCGGGGCTGCGCTCGATTCACCTGAAGAACTTCCGCGCGCACCTCGACACGACGGTGCCGCTGTTCCCGGGCGTGACCGCCGTGATCGGGGATAACGATCTTGGCAAGTCGACCTTTGCCGCGACCAGCCTGCGGGCGGTTGCCTACGGCGATGGGGACGACACCCTGATCCGACACGGCGCCCCCGAGGCGCACGTCGAGATCGAGATCGAAAACGGCCGGCGCGTGGTGTGGACGCGGCGGGCAAAGGCTAAGAGCGGGCAACCGAAAGTGAGCTATGCGCTCTACGAGCGCGGGAGCGATGAGCCGGTACGCGAGGGACGCGCGGTGACCCGCGGGGCGGTTCCCGAGTGGGTGAGCGAGGCGCTCGGCATCGCACGAGCCGGCGATATGGACATCCAGGTCGGTAGCCAGAAAAGCCCGGTGTTCCTGCTCGACCGGCCCGCCTCGATGCGCGCGCAGATCCTCTCGGTCGGACGCGAGTCGGGACGGCTCTCAGGGCTGATCGAGCGCTACGGTGAACTCAAGCGCACCGATCGGGCGCAGGTGAAGGACGGCGAGGTGGAGCTCGTGGGGCTCGGCAGAAAGCTTGCCGCCTCCGAAGCTCTGCCCGAGGTGGGCGAGGCGCTCTCAGGCTTGGCCGAGGATCTGAAGAACATCGAGGCCACGCACGCGCAGCAGAGCCGGCTCGTGACGCTGATGGACCGGATCGAGGCGCTCGAGACGCACAGCCGAGACGCGTGGGCGTGTTCGGCGGCGCTCGCCGACCTGCCGGCGCCCGTTGAATTGAAGGAGACGCAGAAGCTCGCCGGCCTGGTGGCGGGCATCGAACGGCTGGAACGACGCGTGAGCGTGCCGGTTCCGCCGGCGTTGCCGGAGCTCCCGCAACTGCACGATACGGCCGCGATCGCACTCGCAGGCCAGCGCATCGCGCGCCTCGGGAAACAGATCGAAGGCCGCTTGCCGCTCCCCGAAATGCCGGAGGCGCCGCAGTTGCATGACCTCTCTGGGCTCGTACGCGTCGCGGGAACCGTTTCCTCCCGGGTTACGGAGCGTGAGCGGGCGAAGAAGGCGCTCGATGAGGCCGCCGCCGCGGTCAAGGCGGCCCATGCAAGTGAGGCGGCGATCATCGAGGAAATCGGCGGCGTGTGCCCGCTGTGCGGCGGGCGCGTGGAGGCCGGTGACGACGAGCATGGCTGAGGCGACGATCATATCGGACGCTTCGGTCTGTCCCAAGAGCGGGGCGAACGGTTATGCATTCTGGGCCGTATCGGGCAGAGGGCGGTTCTGCGGCGAGGGATCGTTCAAGACCGCCGTCGTCGATACGGCCGCGGCCGAAGCGATGGGGGCGATCAACGCGCTGTACTGCGCGCTTCGCGCTGGGGTGATTGCGACCGGCGATCGGGTGCTGGTGCAGGTCGACAATCTCGCGGTGCCTGCGATGTTGGCGGGTGAGATGAAGCGCAAGCGCAGCCTCGCGCGGTACGCCCCGCTGCGCTCAGCGTTCGATGCGCTCTCGGTCCGGTACGGTATCCAGGTGCGGTTTCGCCATGTGCGAGGCCACAGCGCGCAGAACACCCCAAGGTTCGCCGCGCAGAAGCTTTGCGACCGGGCCGCGCGGCGCCGGATGAGGCAAATGCGTTCCCGGCTGGCGGTATCCCCGCAGGATTCCGGCTCGCGTTCGGGAACTTCTCCCGCCGAAATCACATGACGGACTAGTCCGTGTGTTATAATATACAGATGAACGGAGAGGATAGATTATGAGCGCACTGAAAGGCATCCTGTTCATCGGCGACCCGCACGTGTACAGCGCGCGGCCCGGGCGGCGCAGGGACGAGTATCTCGCGAGCGTGCTCGAGAAGCTCACGAAGGCTTCCGAGGTGTGCTGGGAGCGCTCGCTGCTGCCGGTGATCCTCGGGGACCTGTTCCACCGGGCCAAGGAGAATCACCTGCCGACGCTCGCGCGGCTGTTCGAGGTGCTCGGGCACTTTCCCGTGCAGCCCCTGGTGCTCGGCGGCAATCACGATAAAAACGACACGCTGCTCCAGGAGACCGATGCGCTCGCGCTCTTTGCGCAGACCGGCGTCATCGAGGTGCTGGACGGGGCCTGCCGCGCCTGGCGCACGATCGAGACGGAGACCGGCCCGGTGCACCTGTGGGGCGCCCCCTACGGCTCCGAGATCCCCGATGCGATCGAGGCCGGCGGCGAAGGGCGCGTCGTGCTGGTCACGCATCACGATCTTGCGTTCCAGGGCGCGTACCCCGGGGCGCTGCCGCTGAAGGAGATCCGGGGCTGCGACATGGTCGTCAACGGTCACATGCACTTCACGACCCCGTCGGTGAGGAGGGGCGCCACGTGGTGGCACAACCCCGGCAACATCGAGCCAATCTCGATCGACTGCAAGGACCACAAGCCGGCGGTCTGGGCGTGGGCGGCGGGAGGCTCTTGCGAGGCGCTCGATCGGATCGATCTGCCACACAACCCGGACTGCTTCGATCTCACCGGCATCGCGGTGGAGGCTTCCGATGCGGCCTCGGCGGCCGCAAGGCTGCCCGAGAGCCAGTTCGCGGAGCTGCTCTCGCAGGATGAGTGGCTCGGGGCGAAGGCGGTCGAGAACGACGGCGAGGCGTTCATCGAGGACATCACGACAGGGCTCGAGGAGATCGAGGCGCCAGAGCCGGTGCGGGCGATCCTCCTCGGGCTCGCCAAGAGCGAGGGCGCGGCGGCGTAGCCGCGCCGGGGACGCCTGGCCGATAGGCCGTCTCCGAACGCGCGTTCGGATTTCTCTGTTTGTTCAGCGTGGCGATTCGCTATAGGATGGATAAAGATAAAGTTCGCGTACACGATCCAGAATTGATGAAAACGAACCGAATCGTCCGGCTGGCGCTTATAGCCTGCGCGTTGTGCGCGGCGGCGGGGCCTGCGTTTGCCTGGAATCACCACTGGCACGACCACGACCGCTGGCGCCATCGATACGGGACTTGGCATGAACATGACCGTAGCTATCACGACTATCGCCACTACGACCGCTGGCGCCGCCACCAAGGCGGATACCCTCGCGGCAAACGCGGCCCGGTGCACCCGCTTTCTCGGGCACTACCGAATCCCCGCCTCACCCCCGGGGCGTTGAACCCCGCGGTCACGCAGGCGGACATCGAGTCGACGATTTGCGTTCGGGGCTACTCTCAGAGCATCCGCCCGCCCGAGCCGTACACCGAGCGCCTGAAGCGCGAACAGATCCGCGAGTACGGCTATCGGAATCGCGATTTGTGGCACTACGAGGAAGACCACCTCCTCCCGCTGTCTGTGGGCGGCTCGCCGACGAGTCCGGAGAATCTCTGGCCGCAGCCCCATCGGGTCGCGGGCGGATGGGGGAGTTTTGCGAAGGACCGGCTCGAGAGCCAGCTGCACTGGCTCGTGTGTCATCGCGGTCTGCCCCTTGCCACGGCGCAACGTGCGATCCTCCAGAACTGGATCACCGCCTACAAGCGATACGTCGGACCGGTTCCCAACGATCACCGGCTGCACTGGGACCATCGCTGATTGTCATGGGCGCACGATCCGTCATCCTTGATGCGGACCCCTGGCTGCGCAGCTGCCGGCTGCTGTACTACGTGCTCGTACTCGAGGAGGCGGCCTGATGGCGCGTCGGCCCACTGCGAAATTGCCCTGCGGCTGCGTCTACTACACCGATCGCGACGAGTGGGCGAAGATGTGCCCGGCGGACGAAGCGGAATTCCTCGAACGTCACGAGCGCGCGCAACGCGACTTGCAGCGCGGCCGAGCTCCGTCCTCGACCGCAAGCCGGCCGAATGAGCCGCCCGCCCCCGCCGGACGATCCCGGTCTTGCGATTTCGCGAAGCCGACGCAATGAGCGCGCACCGATTGAGCAAGGTGCTCGATGCGACACTGCCGCTCGATACGGCACGACTGCTCAGGGTACCGCCACCGGCGGAGCAGCGGCGGCGCGATCGACATTTCCTCGAACTCGCGCTCAAGCACTCTGAACTTTCGCGCGATCCGGAAACGCGCGTCGGGGCGATCATCGTCGGACCGGCCGGCGAGGTGCGCTCGATGGGCTACAACCGGTTCCCGGAAGGCATCGATGAGAGCGCCGAGCGCTTGGGCGTGCGGGAATTAAAATTGAGTCTGATGGTCCACGCTGAGCTCGCGGCCATCACGAATGCAGCGCGCGTCGGCATTCCGTTGCAGGGCTGCACGCTCTATTTCGCGCAGACCGACGACTCGGGGCTCGTGTGGGGCGGGGTACCGTGCACGCGCTGTACGGAGCACATCCTGATGGCGGGCATCGCCGAGGTGATCTCCTACCCGACGAAGCGCGCGAACTCGAAGTGGCACCAGGATTGGGCATTCGCCCGGGAATTGTTTCGCGAGTCCGGGCTTGCGCACCGTGAGATCGAATTCATCCCCGCGGCTGAGCACGCGCGGGACCCAAGCATGGCGAGGTAGACAAATGGACGAGAACAAGCGAAAGGCATTATCGGGCGCGCTCGCGCAGATCGAGAAGCAGTTCGGCAAAGGCAGCGTGATTCGTCTCGGGAACGATGCGCCGCTCTTTGCGCTCGAGACGGTTTCCACAGGCTCGCTCGGTCTCGATGTCGCTCTCGGGGTCGGCGGTCTGCCGCGCGGGCGGATCGTGGAGGTCTTCGGGCCGGAATCCTCCGGCAAGACGACGCTCGCCCTGCAGGCCATCGCCGAGGCGCAACGCGCCGGCGGGACCGCCGCGTTCGTCGATGCCGAGCACGCGCTCGATCCTTCCTACGCCGAGAAGCTCGGAGTGAACATCGAGGACCTTCTCGTCTCGCAGCCGGACAGCGGCGAGCAGGCCCTTGAGATCACCGACATGCTGGTGCGCTCGAACGCCGTCGATATCGTGGTGATCGACTCTGTCGCAGCCCTCACGCCGAGGGCGGAACTCGAGGGCGAGATGGGTCAGGCGCAGGTCGGTCTGCACGCGCGCCTGATGTCCCAGGCGCTGCGCAAGCTCGCCGGCAACGTCAATCGCGCCAATACGCTCGTGATCTTCATCAATCAACTGCGCATGAAGATCGGGATGATGTTCGGCAATCCCGAGACCACCACCGGTGGCAATGCGCTGAAGTTCTACGCCTCCGTGCGCCTCGATATCCGGCGGGTCGGCTCGCGCAAGAACGGCGAGACGGTCGTGGCGAACCTGACTCGGGTGAAGGTCGTGAAAAACAAGGTCGCCGCCCCCTTCCGCCAGGCGGAATTCGAGATCTTATTCGGGCAGGGCGTCTCGCGCGAGGCCGAGCTGGTCGATCTTGGCGCTGCGCACGGGATCCTCGAGAAGTCTGGCGCCTGGTATTCCTACGAGGGCGAGCGGGTCGGGCAGGGCAAGGAGAACGCCATCGAGTTTCTGAAGGGCAACCCGCGGATCGCGTCCGAAATCGACGCCACGCTGCGCGCGCGGTTGCTCGAGGCGAAGCCGGCGCCGAGCGAGGCGAGCGATGAGGTCGGCACTGAGGCTCTCGCCGAGGCAAGCTGAGCGCTAGGGCTGGGGCGCCCGCCCTCAGGCGGGCCGCCCCTTCTTGAGCACCGCTGAGACTTTCAGCCGCCCTCTCCAGAGCAAGGCCACGAGCGCCCGAGCCGGACCGGAATCGATCTGGCCGCTCTCTTCCCATCGCGCCATCTCCTCCCGGCTCACGTTCAACGCCGAGGCGAGCTGCGCGTTCGTAAGGTGCAATCTGCGTCGGAGCATCTGGAGTTCTGACGGTACCCGCTCCCCGAGGCGCGTCCTCAGCACCCGCTGGACGTATTCGCTGCGGGTGAAGTTCGATTCCGGGTCATAGGAGGCGGCGGCGGCCTCCACGATCTCACGGATCTGCGTGGTGGTGAACATGCGACGGGCGCGGGTCATGACCGATGGCGGCATGCTCACCGTAGTGTCGTTCCCCCGCTCATCCCTCACGCGCAGCTTTGCGTAGGTGTACTTGTTTGAGGAGGAGGGTCTCCTGGCCTTCTCCTCCTGCTTGATGCGCGGGGCGGGAAGGCCGGCGGCGCTGCGCAGAGTCTGCACGACGTAGGCGCTGCGGGACAGGCTGGTCCTGGCAGGGTTGAAATTGCGCGCCGCCTCGGCTGCGATCGACTGCACCGCCTCCGGGCCGATCTTGTCCGCGAGCACCTTATACAGAGTTTTATTGAGACTGGTGGAGGTGTACTGCCCGTTCCTAGCATAGAGTTTCAACCGCTTGTACGGATCGGCCTTTGCTTTGCTCTTCTTTATGGTGGTGACACTTGTCTGGGGCATGATCTTTACCGCGAGGGATTGTCTTGAGGCGGTTGAATCTGCCGCCAGTGGCCGATAGGCAATTGAGGTTTTTCCACCGAACTGACGAATCGTCGGAGCAGGAAACCATCGGCCGAATGTTCTTGGGAAACTTCAAGCGCAATGATAATTCGATCCGCCTTCACACGGATACGGTGGTTTTATACAGCTCTTTGTCGCAAGTTTACCTTATCCTGGCGTGCCGCCTGATCCGACGCGCGGCAGACCCCGCCGTTCACGGCGGGGAAGGGTAGCGCATTTCCGAATACCATTCGGAAACCTCTCGTGAATCCCGGGCCGAGTTTTGTCAGAATCTGAGCATGCCTTACGGCAACGGGAAAGAGCGCGAAGACTGGTTGAAGCGGGCGGTGCCGCTGGGAGTCGGCGAGCTCACCCGTGCCAAGCGTGCGGCGCTCACCGAGCTGCGATCGCGTGTGCTCGCGCTGATGCGCGAGATGGCTGCGGCCGGCTTCAGCCCCGAGCCGCTCCGGGAGGAGCTTCGAGGTGAAGCGCTCGATGAGCGGCTGTATCTGGGATCCTCAGGCCATCGAGGGTTTCGAGGAAGCCGTTATTCACTGACTGAAGCCCCCTCAATGAGGTGGCTTTTTCCGCCGCGCCGGTACCTGAGGGTGCTTGCGGCCTGCAAGCCGAGCGCGCAAAGAGAAAGCCCGGGCGAAGCGCCCGGGCGTAAAATCAGGCCGCAGCGGCCTTCGATGTTTCCGAAAGAAAATACCTCTGCCAGTCGAGCTCGGCGAGCTTGACCGATTCGGCGCACAGGCGCGGGATCGAGAGTTCCGCGAGCGTCGTGCTCTTGATGTTGACGCTGCGGACGATCCAGACCATGGATCGCAGCAGACCTTTCGCAGACTCCGGCGCGCCGGGCAGCATCTCAACCAGGCTCTCCTCGGCCCGCTTCGCCAGGCCAGGTTCCCGGACCGCTTCGCGCATCCGGGTCGCCGCGCACACGATCAGCGGCAGCTTGTAGAGTCCGCTCGCCTTGGCGGCGTGCGCAATAACCTTGATCAGCAGCTCGAGCTTTGCCTCGTGTCCCACGATCTACCTCGGTTCGTTAGTGACCTGCTGGTCTCTAGCAACCGAGGCCGGAAAATCTGGCAAAGCCGCCTGCGAAGTCTTCGATCTTGCCGCTCAATGTCAAATCTTGGTCCCGCCCCACCACAGCAGTGCGAGCGCCGCGGCGGCGGCACCGAAGAGTGCAGAGTGCACGGCGAGGCGGATCAGGCGCATCTCCCAGCGGATCTCCCAGGTGAAGAACATCCACAGGAGATGTACCGCCGAGTACGCGCCGAAGATCAGGACGACGATGAGGATGAGGCTCATGCCACGGCTATAGGTATGTCGCGGCGGAATATTTCTGGAAAATTTATCCTGGGGGCTGGTAATCTGCTGATTGGCCCTGGACCAGAGGGCATAGGAAGGCTACTGGGAGGCCACTCCGGCCGATTCTGCGATGAACGAGACCAGATCGAGTGCGCGCATCTCTCAGGGACAGGAGCCGCTGTCTCGAGAGCGTGAGCGTCCACAGCGGCTCGATTTTCTGATCGTCGATCAGGACGCACAACGCAGCCTTCAGCTGGTGCGTGAGATCTCCGACTGCTTGGAGCTGCGCGCCATCGAGAGGCCGAACGGGCGCGAAGCGCTCGCGAGTCTCACGCGGACTCGATTCGATGCGGTGATCGTGCGGCAGCGCTTGGGCGATATCGACTGCTGGCGCTGGATTCGCATGGTGCGATCTGGCCGCTTTTGCCAACCGTCCACCCCGGTGTTCGTCCTATGCTCGGAGCCCGAGCTGGCCGTGCTCGAGCCGATGCTCGACCTGCATACGCGGCTTCTCATCGAGGACGACCCGCAGGCTATGAGAGCTTTGATCGGCGAGCGGCTTTGGCGGGGGCGCTCGGTGTTGCTGATCGAAGATGATGCGCATTGCGCGATGCCTCTTTTGATCGCGCTTCACAAATACTACCGCGTTGAGGCCGCGGCGAGCGGGGATGAGGGACTGAGCCTGTGGCGCAGGCACGCCCACGATTTGGTCTTGCTCGATCTGGAGCTCCCCGGGACCGCCGCTGGCGAGTTGCTGCGCCAGATGCTGAGCGAGCGGCCGACCCAGACTGTAGTCGTGTTCGGTGCGTGCGACAACGTTGATGCGTACTGCGACATGATGCTTTCCGGCGCGGCGGATTTTCTTCCCAAGCCCATCGATCCGCGCACGTTGCCGGCATTGTGCGCGCGGGCGTTGACCCAGCAGGCGTATCTCGCGAATGTGAATCGATCCGTGGTGATGGAAGACGCGGTCGACGGGTTGGTACGACGTGTTCGCGCCGCGCAGTACACACTGGAGCGTGGACAGGCTGCTCGGGCGGCGCGGCATCTGTCCCAGGCGGTCATCGAGTCGCGCGCGCGATCGCTGTCGGACGATACCTGGGCGTTCCTGCTCGATGACGGGGAGCGCTGATCCGTTGGACCGGGGCAGAGCGCCGATCAGGCGGGCTTGTCGCTCATTCTCTCGATGATCTTGCGCTCGCGGGCTTGACGAATGGTCTTGAGGATATTGATCGGCTCGTAATGACCGTCCGACCAGTATCCGGGTACACCGGCGCCCTGGCGCCAGATCTGTACCGCTCCGAGTGCGCTCTCACAGAGCCGCTCCTGCTCGCGTTTGAACCTAGCCTGTCTGTTCTTCATCCTCGCAACGATGGCAAGTACGCCGGCGATCGGATCGAGCTGCCCGTCGCGGGTCGACCCCTGCCCATCGGAGATTGCGCGAAAGAACTCGAGCGTCGCGGGCTCGCAGGCGAGCGATAGGAGTGCGGCGGCGAGCAGCCCGGTGTAGAACGTCTCGTTCTGCGGGTTGACGGTATCGAGCAGCCGCAGCTCCTCGGCGTAGAACTCGACGGCGCCGTACACATCGAAGTCCTCGCTCGTGCCGCCTTCGGCATCCTCCCCACGGGCAACCCCACGGGTAGCGATGCTTAGCGCATCGGCGATCGTGCCGCTGCGCAAGCGTTTCGAGGTCAGGACCAAGCCCTGCTCGCAGAACGCACCGCTCACCTTGTCGAATACCGTCTCGGCGGCGGCCTGGGTGTCGAATGCCGCGTGCAGCGCGTTTAGCTCGCGTACGTCCTTGCACCGGTAGACGGTTGCAAGCACGGTGCCGGGATCGGGCAGAGCGCCCTTCGCCCACAATACCGCGCGAGTGTGCCCGTCGACCTTGGTCAACTGTCCGTCGAGATCGGCCGCGATTACCCAGCGCGTGGATTCGAGTGCCGGCCCGCGGGCGAGCCGCACCGCCTGCCAGTGCCCCTTTCGGGCTTGGCGGGCTGTGTCGCGCCGGCGCGGATGGTCCGGCAAGGCAATCCATGTGGCGACCGGAATCCTGGCCATGTAGCTTCGACCCTCGTCGGCCAGAATCTCGATCGATCCGGTGCAGGGCTGACCAGTTAATAGCGCTTGAGCGGTCTGTGTCGTTGGCATGACGGGTACGACGATTCGTTTCCTCGGTGTTCGGCCAGGAATGATAGCACCTGAAACGTCGGCCAAACGCCTTCATCTTTGACTGAACGACCTATTGATATACCTTAATCCGGCTATCCAGCCGTACGATGTGAGGTGCTTCAAAATTTTTATCCCTCGTGCTTTACGCGGTTCGGAAACGAATCGCATAGTTCCGTCGCATTGCGGCGACTCTCGCCAGGTCCAATGAGGCTAATCGAGTGCACTCGACGAAGGGGGGGAGAGGATGAATATCGACAGAGGGCCAGGCGGGCCCTCTTTCAATTCTGGCGGACCGCGAGGGGATCAATCGACGGCGGAAAGAATTTTTTTATGTTTTCGGCGGCTCCGCTGCCATAGGGGATGCATGCGGACCAGCCCCACCCAACGCACGTTGCAGTACCTGCGCAAAGCGGGCTACCCGCTCGTGCAGGTGGTGGAGAAGTGGAATCCGCATGCTCGGGTTCGCCAGGACCTCTTTGGCATCCTCGACGTACTCGCTGTGGGTCCACAGGGGATCGTCGGCGTGCAGTGCACCAGCGCCGCTCACGTAGCGGACCGGCTCACGAAGCTGCGCGCTTCGGCGGCCCTGCCCGTCCTGAAGAGGGCCGGAGTGGCCGTACATGTGCATGGCTGGCGGAAACGCAAACCGAGCGGGCGATGGGCGTTGCGTGAAGAGATTGCTTAAGCCTTAGTCGGAGATTACTCATGTCGAATGAAGCGGCAGCGGTTGCGAACAACGAACGATTTCTGAGGATCGACGGACGGCGCTTCGATGCGATCGGATTCGCGGTCGATCGGGACAATCTCCAGGAGATGCGCAAGCTGTGCTCCAAATTGAAGCTTTCCGCCCCGTGGCGCGCCGCGCTGCGCGATTGGTCGCGCGGCAGCGAGGAATTCCTCGTGATGTTCGCCGACGCGAGCGACTACGACGAAGGCGTGCCCTCGGTGATTTTCGCCGATAGCGCGCGCGAGTTCGAGATCTCGATCCACTGTGCGGTCTCCGGCGTGCTCGGGCGCAAGTTCTACTGGGGCACCTGTCTCGAGAAATCGCACCAGGACCAGCTGTGTCTCGCGCTCTACGCCGATACCAATCTCGCCGGGAATTGCTGAGCGCAACGTAGCCGCTTCCCTCCCCCTACTCACCAGGCAGGCCTTGCCGACGACCGGCAAGCGCTTCTCGTGTCCAGAGGTAGTCGTAGCGAATGACCGGCCAGGGGCTTGGCTTAGGCAGTGGCACGATGCCGCCTACTTCAGCAGCGCATCGAGGTGCGCGTGCTCTGGCCCCATCTCGGCTCGTCGCACGGCATCGGCCACCACATCCGCCGCTTGCGCGGTCCTGTGGCTTCGGCGCGCGGCGGAGACGAGCCAATCGTATTGATCGGCGGACATCAGCACCAACTCGCGCCGGCCATGCCTGGTGATCTGCACGGGCTCCCTTTGGGTCTGGCGTTGGAACTCGCCGAACTTCCGTTGAAGTACCGGCCCGACTTCATCTCGCGCTTCGGCGGGTCGAGGCTGCCACATTCGATCGAGAGAACTTGCCTCGCCCTGGTACCTATAGCTCTTCAGGACATTACTGAAGAGCAAAGGGCGGTATCGATGAAGCTGATGATCATCGAGAGCCCCGGCAAGCTGGCGAAGCTCAGATCGTTGCTGGGGCCTGGCTGGAACGTGCAGGCGAGCATGGGGCACGTGCGCGACCTGCCAGAGAAGCGGATAGGTGCGGAGCCACCTGATTTTGTCCCCGAATTCGAGGTGACCGACCGCGGTCGCAGGATGCTCGGGGATCTTTCAAAAGCGGTATGGGATGCCGAGGAGGTGTATCTCGCCACGGACCCGGACAGGGAAGGCGAGGCGCTCGCGTGGCACCTGAAGGAATGCCTCTCCCTGGGGGAGAAATATCACCGGGTGGCGTTCAACGAGATCACCGAGCGCGCGGTCAGGGAGGCGATTGCCAGTCCACGCAGGATCGATATGAGTCTGGTGCGCTCTCAGGAGGCTCGCAGGGTCATCGACAAGCTGGTCGGCTACACCCTCTCCCCGGCGGTCTCGCGGCTGCGGGGCGAGACGCTGTCGGTCGGACGGGTGCAGACCCCCACGGTACGCCTCGTGTGCGCAAGAAGCGCTGCGCGGCATCGGGCCAAGCTCGCCCCCTCCTACGGGGTCGTGCTCGAGTTCGACGGCTGGGTGGCGCAGTGGGAGGGCTCGGACGCGGATCGGCAGGACGCGCAGCTCATCGGGAAGATCGCTTCGGCGAAGGAGGCGGTGGTGGCGAGCTGCGAGACCCGCATGCTCACTGAATCGCCGCCCCCGCCGCTGAACACCGCCGGGTTGCTGCAGGCGAGTTATCACCGATTCGGGCTCTCGTGCATGGACACGATGCGGCTTGCGCAGAAGCTCTACGAGCGCGGCGCGATCACGTATCACCGCACGGATAATCCGAACATCAGTGCGGACTCGCTTCCAGCGATCGCGCGCGAGCTCGATGCCCTCGGACTCGCCTCTGTGGCGCTACCGAGGACTTTCCCGCTGCCCGAGGGGGCACAGGCCGGACACCCGGCCATCACCCCGACGTACTGGGAGCGCAAGATCGAAGGGCTCGGTACGAGCGCGCAGGACCTGTACAAGCTGATCCGGGCCCGCGGCCTGCTCTCGCAGGCCGAGGACGCCCGCTTCAAGGCGAGGGTCGCGCGGCTCACCGTGGATGTCGGCGGGGCGGTCGTGCCGTTTGTCGCGGTGCGCAAGGCATGGATGAGCAAGGGATGGCGGGGCGTGCTTCGCGGGGAGGCGGCGCGCGACCCGGATTCCTCCTTCGCCAATCCGGTGCCGAAGCTCGTAGCGGGGATGCGCCTCGCGGTCGAGGGCGCGCGGGTGCGAAAGCGTCCGCAGCCTGCACACTACGACGAGGCATCCCTCGTGGCGAGGCTCGAGCGCGAGGGGGTCGGAAGGCCCTCGACCTACGCGGCGATCATCCATCGGGTGCAGCAGCGCGGGCTCATCGTGCGCATCGAGGAGGGCGGCAAGCCCTCGCTCGTGCCGACGAAGGCAGGCGTGTCGGTGCTCACCGCGCTCGTGGGACGCTCTCGATTCGTCGAGATCGACTACACGCGCGGGATGGAATCGAGCCTCGATGCGATCGCCTCGGGCAAGAGCGGTTACGCCGATGTGGTGAGAGAGGTTTACGATCTGCTCGCCCTCGAGTGTAAGGACATCGCTTCCGGCGGCACGCGCAAGGCCGCCTGATCGGAATGTGCTTCGACCCCTCGCATTTTGCGGGGGGTCTTTTTTTATCCTGCGCTTTCTCCCCGCCGTGTCGCTATAGACCGGTAGGTCACTACACGGAGAAAATGCATGAAGTTAGCGGTTGTCCCATCGACGCTAGCCGAGGCCGGGGTCGAGGCTCAGACGACGTTTGGGATGGAGGCGACGTCCGAGGCGTTCCGCATTCTTTCATCTGGACTCTACTCAGACAAAATTTCCGCGGTACTGCGCGAGGTCGGCTGCAATGCGATGGATGCGCATATCGTGGCGGGCACGCCCGATCTGCCGATCGAGGTGCAGCTGCCCACGGTGCTCGATCACACGCTGAGGATCCGGGACTTCGGCCCCGGACTCGACGAGGCGCAGATGATCGAGCTCTACACGAGGTACTTCAAGTCCGACAAGCGCGAGTCCAATGCGCTCGTCGGCGGCTATGGACTCGGCTCGAAGTCGCCCTTCTGCTACATCGACTCGTTTAACGTGGCGGTGGCGCAGAACGGCGAGAAGCGCCTGTACGTGGCGCACGTTGGGGCACAGGGCGTGCCGGTGCTCTCGCTCATGGGTCGGGAACCGGCCTCGAGCGATTGGCCGCATGGGGTGGAGGTGTCCTTTCCGGTGAAGCCGAAGGACATCACGGAGTTTCACGCCAAAGCAAAAGCGATCTACCGCTGGTTCAGAGTGGCGCCGAGGATCATCGGGGCAACCCCGATCGAACCTGTGCAGACCGTGCTCGAAGGGGAAACCTTTGCGCTCGCCGGCACGGCGGAAGATGGAGGCCGGCTGCTCATGGGCAACGTGGCCTATCCGATCCACATCGAATCGGTGCCGGCCTTCGTGGAAATCGAAAGGTTTCTGCTGAGGAACGGCCTGATCGTGAAGGCGTCCATCGGAGCGGTGCGCCCCACGGCGGCGCGGGAGGGGCTCGAGTACTCTCCCGCCGATCGCGCGGCGCTGAGGCAATTGATGGATGGCGCCATGGCCGAGCTGCAGGAGATGCTCAAACGCAAGGCGATGCGCGAGGAGGCCACGGAGTGGGAAACCCGCCGGCGGCTGCAGGCGAAGCTTCGCGGCTCGGCGTTTACGAGCCAAGAACTGGTCAGCAAGCTTTTCTCGAACGGCGACGAGCCGCCCGAGGTCAGGCGACTGATCAGAGACCGGCTGACCGCGACCGGTATCACCGCTCCTGAGACGATCGGGTCGAGCGGCGAGACGCGGGTGTTCAGCTACGGCTACCATCGCGGCAATGCGTTCCCGGCCGGCCGATCCGAGGTGTGCGCGGGCGCGCATCTCAATCAAGGTCGCCTGAAACTCTCTCTGTCCTACAGGCATCCCGCTGTGGTGGCGGTGATGGACTGCCCCGGGGCCGATCAGCGCATCCGGTTCATGTTTCGCTCGAAAGGGCGCGCATGGGCGGAGGCGAAGGTGATCGGTGTGATGGGGCCCGATGCCGAGGGAATGGCGAAGCGGATTGCGGCGGCCTTCGGTGGCGTCGAGATCGTCAAGGTCTCCTCGTGGCCGGCGCCGGCGAAAGCCCCCAAGGACGCGAAGACGGGCGGACCGGCGAGCAAGGACGATGCGGTCCTGCACTACTCGCAGGTCATCCGCTCCGTGGACGCCCCGGAGGGGCGAGGGGGATTGAAGCTCGGGCAACCTTGCCCGGGCGTGGACCTCTCGACGCTCGGGGAGCGCGGCAAGTACTACATCGTCGCGCGCGGCACCAAGCCCGCTTTCTGCGAGTTCCTGAACAGGACCGAGGCGGAGGGGCGGTACATCCCGGTGAAGACTCTCGATGCGCTCTGGAGCGCCTACGAGGAAGCTCGCTGCCAGGGAGTGGACCTGCCGGTGATCGAGGGGGTGCTCGTGCTCGAGAACGCACAGCCCTGCCGTTGGCTCGAGAAGGAGGGCTGGCTCGATCTCGTGAGCGCTCTGCGCGATCGGCTGCTCGCCAAGCGCGAGCAACTGGTGGCCGGGTTCTTCGAGGTTCCGAACCTCTGGTCGAAGCAAGAGGAGCCCTGCAGCTGGTACCAGCTGCATCGATATGGCGCGGCGGCGGTGCTTGCCAATCTGGAGACCACCTCCCTGGGATGGAAAGCGTGCGAGCCGATCGTGGCCGCTCGACCGACCTTTGCCCGATGGGTGCGCGAGTTGCGATCGCTGAAGGAAGGGTTGCGCGGGGACGGGGCTGATGCGGACAAGCGCCAGGTGGCGCTGCGCGAGGCGCTGGAGGCGGCAGGAGCGTTGCTCGGGCAGATGCACAAGGCGCGCTGGGGCGGTCGGGGCCTCATCGGCGATGAGTCGATCTGGCAGAAGCGATTCCCGCGGCTTGCGCTACTGAATGCTGCATGGATGCAGAAGGTGCTCACGGATGATGGAGCGGTCGAGAGCTACTCTCACGTGGCAGCCATGCTGCAGACGGCCCTGTCCCTCGAAATCGAGGCGTAGGGGTTTTTATCCAGAGCCGCGGGGTTATCCCTGCGGCTCTTTTTCTCGCGCGCCGTTCGCTATAGGCCACTGAGGACATTACCCAGGGCAACAGAGGAGGGCGCATGGCGTCCTATATCCAGACAAACGACGGAATTAGCGTATTCGTCGACGGATCCCTAAAGTCCGTCTCGCGCGATTCGCTCGCCTACCCCCAGGTGGTGGCGGCGATTCAGCGCGGGGCGACGCCGGAGGAGATCAAGGGGCTCATGGCCTCCGATCTCGACAAGGTCACCGACGCGGTCGAGGCGCTGAAGGATCAGCGGATCACGGACGATGTGGCTATCGAGGGGGGAACGGTTACGTTCAAGAGCGTAGCCGTACACAACACCTTGACGGCACGGATGCTGCGCCAGATCCGGGAAGGCTTCGATCTGAAGCCGATGGCCCGGTTCCTCGAGAACCTGATGCAGAACCCGTCTTACCGGGCGGTGCAGGACCTCTACTCGTTTCTCGAGTACGGCAAGATGCCGATCACCGAGGACGGGTGTTTCCTCGCCTACAAGAAGGTTCGCAGCGACTACCGCGACATCCGCACCGGGACGTTCGACAACTCGGTCGGCCAGGTGGTCAGCATGCCTCGCAATCAGGTCGACGAGGAGCCGGATCGCACATGCAGCCATGGGCTGCATGTGTGCTCGTTCGATTACCTGGCGAGCTACGCGAGCGCGCCCGATGATCGGGTGGTGATCTGCAAGGTGAACCCGCGCGACGTGGTGGCGATCCCGACGGACTACCACAACACCAAGATGCGGGTCTCCCGCTACGAGGTGGTTGGAGAACTCGAGAGCTACCAGGAAGAGCGCCGAAACCGGTTGGCGGAGCGCGAGATCGCAACCGCAGAGTTCGCGTTCGAGCTCCGCATCGGCGGCGACGGCGTGGAGGGCACGGAGGGACGCGAGACGCTGCGCGAGGCCGCCGAGCGGGCCGAGGAGCTGATGGAGTGCGATGATGTCGAGTACGTCACGATCGTTAACAAGACCACGGGCGTGCAGGTCGAGCACTACTCTAATCCAAGTTTCCTCGGATACGAGGAGGATGAGGAGGACGAACCCGCTGAAAGAGCGCCCGTCGTGTCGGAGCCGGTGCTGCCCGCGGTGAACCCGTACCGGGTCTACCTCGGCGGGGAGAGCCCCGAGCACATCCACGGCGCGTTCTCGAAATTCGACATGGCGATGAGGTATGCGACGCTTCTCTACAGCGAGCATACGGGCCAGCCGATCTTCGTGATGGGGGACGGTAAGACCCTCGCGGTCATCGGGGGGTAGCCGAGCGGAACTGAGTGGGCCTGGCGGATCGCAGGTCGAGGCATTTTTTATCCCAGCCGCCGGATCACTCCGGCGGCTTTTTTTGGTTCGCTCGTCGCTATAGCCCTAATAGGTCAATAGCAACGGGAGTACCG
>JAEHJW020005526.1_pt1 | contig 19206 bp, 31 predicted proteins | sample 9271431 | NCBI WGS metagenome assembly JAEHJW02 | reverse complement strand
CAATCCGAAACCTTCCACCATCTCCGAAGCAGCGCCGCCCCCGCAGCTTGCAACGGTTCGCGGGCTGTGCGCTGGGACTCGCGCCACCCAAGCGAGCCGGGAAGGTAACGGGCTTCGATGAGGATCACGGCATCCACATTCGGAACGGTTACGTCGGCGTCCCGTTACCGCACTGGATGATCGGCGTCAGCAGCAGTTGGTCCCCGTTGTTCGCCGGCGTGAAGCTCGTACCGAACCGCTCGGCCCACATGATCGCCCCGCTCGTGGTTTGGGTGACGTAGTACCCGTAAATCGTCGGATTCGTCGTCAGCGCCCCGGTGAACGTCCATGTCTGCTGCGCGTAGGAGCCGTAAGACGGCGTCCCGCTGGTATACGTCCACGACGAACCAGTGAGCGCGATCGAGGCATAACCACCGCCCGTTGCCGCGGTATACGTGGCCGCTGTGTCCGTCTCCGCTGGCGTGATGTTGTTGACGTACAGATTCAGCGTCTGATTCTGCGGTGTGGCCGAATTCAGGAACGCCTGAAGAGCCAGGATCTGCGCGGATGATTGGATGAGCAGCGACATGTTTTCCCCCTACTTGTAGCCCAACGCCGCAGCCACGGCAGCATCAGGACGACGGTTCGCCGGAATCTCCGAAAGCGCGGCCTGGGTGAGATCGGTAAGCGGGACGTGATCCACCAGCACGGTCATCCCAGTATCGTCGAGGATGTGGATCTCCCCCACCCCCTGAGCGTTTGCGTGCGTCAGAATCGCCGTGCGTCCCTGGAAGCGGACCCACATCCCCTGACGCAGCCCATGCTCTGAGAAGATCCGCGGATCGGGCGGCATCTGCGGGATGCGAACCTCGCGAGCCACGTGCCGAGAATTCGGACGAGGAACCGGACGGCGGAAAAAGTCTCGAATGTTCATGATCACCTCAATAGAGCGCGACGAGATTCGTTGCGGTCGTTCCAGTCGCTTGGATCTGCACGAACTGGACCGGCAGGATCGACCCGCCGACGAGCCCGTAGAACGTCACGTCATTTCCCTCGAACGTCACGCCAGAAACGTTCCCCGCTCCGCCGATGTAGAGAGCACGGCACGGATACGAGAGCATTTGCGTATCGCTCGGGATCACCGCAACGGCGTCCCACGCCGGAGATGTCGGGCTGATGCCGTTTTTCGACATGCGCGTTCCCTAAAAAAAAGCCCCGCCGAGACGGGGCTAAGTTGGCGACGCGACCGATTACCAGTCCATCTGGTTACCAGATGCGGGCTTGACCCAATTGGGCTGCACCCGGTCCACCTTCACCAGATACGTCTCGGCTCCCGGAGTGATCGCAGCCGCCGTGTCGTTGCAGTAGGTGATCCCGATCTCGTCGGCAGCCGCAACGCGCACCCCAACGATCCCGAGGCCGGCTTGAGCCGACGGCTTGTTCACCGACACGAAATCGCCCACACGCAGGCCGATCCCGGTATTGGCGAACAGCTGTTCCGCCGTGGTGTTCGCCCCAACCGCAGCCGGGGTGAGCGCCAGGGAGAAGACGCCCAAGCTGATGAGGTTGCCGACCGGACTCTGCGTCGTATCCGGGGAGGAGGCGCTGTTCGGCCCGGGGTTCGAGCCGTCCACGTTCATTACTGCGGGGAATCCCATGATTGCTCCTTATCCCGAAATCCGAACGCCCAGGGACCGGTACAGCGACGAGAAGCCGTAGGCCACGTCCATCCGGGTGGGTTCCGCATCGTTGTTGATCGTGTACTGCGTGGCAATCCGGATGCTCAACCCGAGATCCTCGTCGAACGCGCGACTGGCCTCCACCGCCGTTCGAGGCAGCGGCAGATCGACGAACGCCAGGGCGAACGCATCACGATGGAAGTACAGGTTTTCCGTCGAGGACGTGCCGGACGAGGCGCCGCCGTTGATCGTCACCGCATTCCCAGCGATCGACGTTCCGGACGAGAGCGCGGCATTCTGGAACTGACCACCAACGATCACGCATTCACCGATCACGAGATCGAGCAGACCTCCTGACGACGACGTGTACTGCCCAGTGGTGGCGTTGAAAGTCCCGTTGTTGAGCGTTGCCGGCGCAAACTGCGGACCGCCAGGCGAAGCCGTCCCGGTCATCTGCGCATAGCCGTTCGGCGGAAGCACGACGAACTGCTTGAGCGTCGTACCGTACCGGCCACGGTTTTGCGGGTTGACCGGATAGACGTTCGCGATCTGGATCGTGTCGCCCACCTTCGCAGCCGCCGCCGAGGCCGTCAAGCCGGAGAGCGTCAGCACGCCGTTTTGCGCCCACCCCGACGTGAGATACGCACTTCCAGGGGTCGAGTTGACCACCGGCGATCCGGGAAGCGTCCCGGTCGAGTAGTTCGCAACGTTCGGATCCTCGAACCAGTCGGCCCCCGCCGTCTTTGACGCCACCATCCCGGTCTCGAAATACTCGGAGATCCGCGCTTGGGGATTGAACAGGCCCGACAGCGCCGGAGTCATGAAGGCATTCGCCAGCGGGTGAACGACTGCCGTCGGCAGCATCCCCTTGGGCATACCCTCCGAGACCAGAATCGCACGCGCGTTCGTGAACGGCTGCAACGCTTGCTGTGCAGTCTGCCCCGATCCCGGAGGCGTACCGGGCGTTCCCTGCCGGTTGGCGGTGTTCTGGAACGCGAAATACGCCCCGTCCGAGTCGATCCGGTTGCCCACCGCGATACAGGCCGGCTTCAGGAAGCGGTCCTCGAAGTCGTCAATGTCCAACAGCATGTTAATGGTGTTGAACTGAATGTCGACGTGGAACTGGTACAGGATGTTGACCGGCACATAGTTTTCCGTGCTGGGCTCGACGTTCAGCGCAGGACCGAACGTACCCTGATACCGCGGCGGAAGGCGCACGTTGCAGGTCGCGCCGATTTTGCGGCCCTTCTGGCCGAATTCCTTGTCGTACTGGCGATTGAATTTGTCCGTCAGAACGCACAAGTTCGAGAGAACCGGCAGAGCCCGGTTCGTGATCTCACTGATCGTGAGGAGTTGATTGGCCAAAGCACGCTCCTAAGCGCCATGCGGGCGCGAGCAGGGAATTTCCGCCGCTTTGGTTCTCAGTGTCTCTTACGGATGTTGAGATTTACCCCGTTCTTCTTGGACCAGTCCGCAATCGTCTCGCGGATATTGGTTGGGGCCTGAATCCCCGAAGAACCGGTTTCACCCAACGGCGTAATGACCGGAGCCGTAGCGCGGGCCTTGCTCGGGGTGATCCCCGTATCATCGCTCGGCTTGGTGCCGTTGAGTTTGGTGCTCGGCTTGTCGCCGTGGGCGGATTTCTCCGCGAATGGCCGAAGTGTAGCCTCAATTTTTCCGATTGTCACCAACTGCTCATCGGGAGGCAATTTCGCCAGGGATTCAGCCAAATCGGGATTGTCCGCAAAGTGATATGCGATCTCCGCCATCAGCGGCGACCGCTCCATGTACTGGAGGATGGGCATCGGGATCAGAATGTCCTGCGCCCGGTCGATGACCTTCGCCTTGAAGTCCGGCACCAACTCCGACGCCTTGGCGATGCGCGCCTTGGCTTCCTCCACGATCTGCGCCTGGCGACGTTCCGCCGCGGCTTTCGCTTCTTCCTGGGCACGACGACGCAGGCCGTCCTCGACACCCCATGCGATCATCGCGTCCAGGTATTCTTGATCAGTCTCGAACTGCTCCCGGGCGGGCTTGGCGCTCTCCACCGGATCCTTCTTCGGCTCCATCTTCGGCTCCATCTTCTGCCGAATCTCGGACAACTCCCGTTCCAGTTGCGCCGCCCGCTGCTCGGCCAACTGACGTTCTGCATACTGCGCCGCGGCGAATTCCTCCGCTTCCCGACGTTGCCGGACGCGCTTCCCGACTGCCTTGAGCATCTTCGCGCTCAGTTCGGCCTTTTCGCGCGCCGTGAGGCCGTCCTCCCCTTCTTCCTCGTCGTCGAGCTCCGCCTTGGGATCGGGCTTCGGATCCTCCTTCGGCTCTTCTGGGGGGGGATCTTGGGGGAACCCAGCATCAGCCAGGACCGCGGGGAGATCGTTGCTATCCAGTACGGTAATCATCATTGCCCTCCGGTGGGATTTGCGGCCCGGTCAGCCGCTTGGTTGAAACTCGCCATCGTCGCATCATGCGTCAACTGGCGTTCAAGTTGTCGCGCCTCGTGCCCTCGTTCCGCTCCCGAATCGATGAGCTTCCCAGCGGCCCGGATTTCCTCGACCTGGAGCGCCGTCTGCGCTTTCGTCTCGGTGTCATGTGCTTTGACTACCGCGGCCATATGCGCCTTCGTGAGCCCGAACTTCGCTTCCGTCTGCGCTTGCTGAAGTTGCTGCTTGAGTGCCGAGTTCTCGTTCGCCAGAGATTGAACCAGACTCCTTGCGCGGCTCGATAGGCCACCCATGATCTTCTGAAGACCCTCGGGATTCTGCGCCATCAGCCGATCAGCCAACTCTTGCATGTACGGGTGATCGATCGACCGGAACACCAGATCCGGCGCGACTTTCGCCACGATCTCGGCCAGTTGAGGCACAGCGACCATCGAAAGCAGCGTCTCCGCTCCCTCTTCCCTCTTGGTGTCGTAGCCCGGACCGGTGTCCATCACGACTTCGTACTTGCCAACCGAGAGATCGTTCTTCACGCGCTCGATCCCGGTTTCCTGCTCGATCTCCCGCTGATTGATGGGCACCATTTCGGATACCCCGTCCTCTCCGATGATCCGCTGCATCCGCGACTCGGAGTAATAGTGCGGGATCCACTGGACCATCACCCGCCAGCACTGGGCAATCGCCTGGGTGAGATTGTCGTAATACTGGAAATGGGACTGATCCGACAGCCACTGACGCCGCTTGATCGCCTGACCCGAGACGACGATTCCCTCGGGATCATGCCCAGGCTCGTTCGGCATCCCCGCGACAGCGACCAGATTCGATCGCATCCCCGCGACGAACTCCGAAAACCCCTGCTCGATCTGCGCAGGCTCCTGCCTCATCGGTGGAGGGACGAGCATCGGACCCAGCGGCCCCTCAAGAACCGTCGGCTTGTAGGTCAGAACCGAATACGGCTTCTGGTTGGCATCCTCCCATTCCGGATGCCCATCGAGTTGTCCTTCCGCGGCGACCCAGGGCGCTTTCGGAGCAAGGCCCAACCGCTTGATCTTCGAGACCTCGCCGTAGTTGACCATCCGCTGCGGGTCCATCATCGACTCGACCATCCCCCGCTTCCGAACGCGGCCATCGATATCGACGACGTTCCCCGCCACTCGAAAGACCGGGATGTAATCGCCTGGGATCTGCTGGCGCTCGATCACGCTCATCCCGTTCAATCGAAACCACTCGACTTGGCGTTTGACGGACTCCCGCTCCTGGACGATCGCCAGACCATGAGATGCGAGGAATTGGTCCAGATCCTCACGAGAATACGGCTTCCCGGTATCGGGGTTCTTCGGGAGGTCCGAGCGGTACTGCGTGATCTCCTGGCCCTGCTGATTCCGCAGCAGATAGAGCGTGTCAGCGACCTCACGGATGCGGAAATACTCCGCGAGCCGGATCTCTTCCTTGTCCTCCCAATCCAGCCGCGACTCGTCCCGGTCCAGATCAGTCCAGTTGACGTTCTTGGCCTTCGGGAATTTGCGCTTGTACTCGGTGCGCTTCATCTTCACGCTGATGATGCACCACTCCTGATCCGCGCCACTTGGCATCTGCGCCGACGGATCCATCCAGACCGTGAAAATGTTTCGGATGGGGATGATCCGGAGATCCTTCGTGAAGGACTTGGGGTCCGTGTATTCCGCGATCATCCGGAAATATCCCTCGCCACAGTCCACAGCACGCTCAGCAGCCAGATCGTAGGCCACGCTCGCCTCGGACCTAGCTTCGACGTGCCGGCCGATGCCGTTGATCACCTCGGCGGTCTCGACATCCGCGCCGTCACCCACCGGATGGCATTTTCCCCGCGGCCGCTGCTGCTTGATGTTGTTCACCACCCGCCGGACATACGCATCGGTCAGATTGATCGTCAGTTCCGGCGAGTCCTCGCTACCCGTCGTGACCACATCATGGTCCCACTGGTCGCCCTCTCGGAAGAGGAGCGCGGCCTTGGCCCGTTTCCGGTTGTCCTGGTCGTTCTCGGACGCGATCTTGAGCCGATCCCGGGCCTCCTCCCAAATCTCTTCATCGGTGATCGCCGCGAAATCCCGATCCTCATCCGTGCGTTGTACCGGTGCGTGTGGTGCGTCCATATCAAATCCTCATCCAAGAATTCGGCCCGCGGCGATCGATTACCCGCGGCACCACCACCGGCTTGTCCTGGGCCTTTGTAAGCTCGGGGAACAGATCGGCTATGCCCCACACACAGGCATCAGCCCGGTTCGGGCTGTCCTCGCCCATGTATCCCCGAGTCGTGAACGCGCACAACTCATCTTCCAACTCCCTGAAGATGCCCGCCATCCGCACCCGTCCCGACTCGACCAATGCACTCATCGGCTCGGCCCTGACCACCTTCCCCCTCGAAGCCGTGACCATCCGAAACGGTGTTCGAGGCCGCGCCGTCCTGATGACATGTCCCACCATCGCGCCGCCGAAATTGCCCTCGGCAACGACCCGATCCGCCGACCAGCGGTCAAACGCATCCGTCGCGACCTTTCCCCATATCGCTGGGCCGACCTTACACGTCAGGTCTTCGAGGATATAGCCATTTCCATCAACGCCCAGGCCGCAGACAACGATCCCAATCGCGTCATTGTCCGTGTTGTCCGTATCATCCGCTCCCGATGGGTCTACAGCCACCACGATCCGCAGCATCTCCGGGAGATCCCCATCGATGTTGCGCCATCGCTCGAACCATTCCTCTTTGAAGAGCGCATTCGGCGCCTCTTCCCCGAACTCGCCGAGCAGAAACCGCTTTCGGAGTCGCTCCGGGAGCGCTTCCAACGTGCTGATGTAGTCCGCGCTGATGTTGGCTTGGTTGTCGCCAGGGTTGATCTGCATGAACGCATAATCCGCCGGATTCAACGGTTTCCGCGTCTCCGGATCTTGGTGGAGCTTGAACATCTTGTATGTCCAGTGCCCCTTCGACGGCGGATTCTCGTCGTAGTACATCTTGAGCACCAGGTCTTCGCCAGTCGCCCGATCCAGAACCTTCTGCGCCAAACGGGTTACCGCGACGTTCCGCGATTCGTATGGGATTTGAGAACATTCATTGAGGAAGATATCGGCGTATTCCTTGCCCAGCACCTTTTCCACGCGCTGCTTGTCATCCAGGCCAGAAAACCACAACTCACCGCCGCCGGGGAATGTGGCATACAGATCCGACTTGTTCAGGTCGTACGGGATGCCTGGGAAGCACTTCGCCATGACCGTCGGGAAGGTGTCCAGCACGATGGACTGACGCACATGCCCGGTACGAAAGCGCAGCACCGCACCGCGCGAACCCGGCGCCTTGAGCCGGCGTTGCACCTGCTTGCGCACGATCTGGAAAGTCTTTCCAGAACGCGACCCTCCAGCGAGCAGAATATGCCGCGCAGGACTGTTGAGCACTTCCTGCGCCTCGGCCTGCTTGGGGGTGAGAGCAAAATCACCCACGAACGTCCGATCCGTTGAGCACCAGATTGATTGCGCCTCCGTCCTTGCCCGTGATCTCCTGCCGGGCCAGTTTGGGCACGTGGTATTCGATCACCGACTGAAACAGCGTGAACGCCCGATCCGGGTCCTTCTCGGCCACCTTATCCAGCCACTCTTGGAGCCGCCCGGAATTCTTGTCCACGAACCGCGCGATCGCCTCCCGCGCTTCCGCCGTCGCCCGATTGGGAACGCCCTTTTTCCGGCCTCCCCGCGTCCTGGGAGCCGTGAATGTCCCCGCTGTTGGTGCGCCTTTTGCCATGTCAATTCAGCACTTCGGCTGCCTCCTGCTCAATCGAATCCGCGAAATCGCGCAGATACCGCGCCAGTTCCATCGGGTGACACTCCCGCGGCAGAAAATACGCCACGGTGCCATAGTGCAGCGATACCTCGTGTCCTAGCCGCGAGTCGTACCACTGGTGAGCCTCGAATATCATCATCGCGCCCTTGGATCAGCAGATTGCCGCGAGTACCAATCGCTCACGAAGTCCTGGCACGCCGCGGGATTGGCGAACCATTTGGCCCGCTCGGGCCGCTCCGGGTCGTACTCCTCCGGCCACAGCGTGACGCAGTACCCCGCCGCCGTAGGCCGCACGTTGAGGAGCGCGCCCTTGCCCCATCCTGCCGGTAGCGCATCAGGATCCGGCGATACGTCGCTTGCCACCTGGCGGGCAGCCTCCGGTGCTGCATGGACTCGTGCCGGGCGCGGTCGCCCTTTCGGCCATCCCATCAGCGCCCCCTCCGGATGGCGCCAAATGCCCGGTCACGGTCGCGGCGAGTCTCGGGCTGCTTCATTCCTGCGGCCTTGATCCATGCCTCCTGCACCTTGACCGCCGCTTGGACGTGCTTGCGCTTTTGCACCTTGCTCTCGGCTTTGCTCATGATGCCCTCTCCACGCCAGCTACATCGACCTCCCGGCAGATCACATGCTTGATGCCGCCCCACAAGATCTCGTGGAATGCGTATCCCCGGGGCCGCCCCTCGTCCATCGTCGCCCCGAGCTCCACGATATCGCCCACCTGGACCTCGGTCGGCTGGAAGTGCTTGGAGCGCCACATCTTGGTCCGCCGGTGCTTGTCCGGATGGTCGTAGCGCTTGGGATATGTGCCAGGCCCCACCGCACGCACGACCCCCCGCAGGGGCTTGGTCCACTCGATCACCTGGAGGGTATCGGAGTGCTCGACGGGCAACGGCTCGACCAGGATGTAGTCGTGGAGTGGCCGGATGGTCTCGCGCGCATCCAGGATCGTGCCAGATGCGTGCGATAGCTCGGCGGTGCGGCCTTGATGCGTGATAGCCATCAGTGGCGCTTCCGACGGTACGACGGCTCCTTCTTGCCTTCCTCGGAGCGCATCTCGTCCGCCTTGTGGTGGATGCCGAGGGCCTTCTCGATGGTCGTCAGCCGATCATCGTGCAGCTTGAGCCGCTCGTGGTGCTCGTCGATCGACGGCTCGTCGCGCTCCTCTTCGTCCTCGCCGCGCTGCTTCGGCACCTTCACGTCCTCGCGGTCCTCGTCTTTGCGTTCGCTCATTTCTTCCCCTTCCGCTCGGTGTAGGCGTCCGGCGTCTTGCGGACCGGCCCATCCTGCTTGCCCTGGCTCAGGCCATCGCGCCCAAAGTGTCCGGGCGGCAGACGCGGCTCGGACTGCGACCGCGGCTCTTCACCGCGCTTCTCATGCTCGCTCATGCGATTTCCCCTTCTTGGCCCGTTCCCGCGCCTCGGCGTACCCGACGGCCAAGCGTTGCTTGATGGCCGGAAATTTGCGCTCCTCGCGCTTGGAGCCGACGAATCGGCTGATGAACTCGGAGAGCGGCTCTCCCTTTTCGCGCTTCGGCATAGTCCCCCCTCCGAAAATACGCACAGTCTATCTTCATCGTGGCGCCGATAGCAAGAGTCTATCTGGGATCCGCTGGATAGTCATCGTCTATCGCCTGCGCACTGTCGATAGAGAAATACGGATCCGGGAGCATCGCGGCTGGCATCATCCGGGCGGTCGCGGCTATTCGCGGAATTCCCGCAGCGCAGCATCCATCGCCTCCGCCTGCGCCCGAGGATCCAGATGCGGCCACAAAAACGCCGTAGCGTGCCTGGACAGAAGAAATTCCACCGCCCGGGCGTGGAAATCCCGGAATTCATGCTCGTCCATCTTGTGCCAGGCGAGGGAGCGAGGAAGCGCCACCATCCGGCCCGTAGGCCCGGGCACGAAATCCGCATATCCGGCGCCGACTGTAATCCACGCGCGCAATTGGTCGACGTCCGCGAATTGCTCCTGGGCTTCCAGCAATTTGCCGAACAGGGCGAACACCATCCGGTGATGCTGCGGGCTCCTGGGGACGCGCCAGGAGAACGAAATCGATGCGCCGGGCATCAATCCATCGACCAGCGCGCGAAATCGCGCCCAGGCGCCTCTATCGGCCTCGGAGACGCCTTCCAGCTTCCCATCGGGGCCACGCTCAAGCGTCACGGTTGGCATTTTCCCACGCTATCCGCTTTTCTAGGTCGGAGGATGGCAGGTACTTTTCGCACCGGGACCACGCCGAGAGGTAAGTGTGGACCGGATGGTGGACGCAATGCCCGAATTGCTGCATCGGGATGCCCTTTCCTGTCGCGCGATCCCGAAAGCTGAAATGCTCGCACCTTACGCACCGCATATGTCCTCGATCGTCCGATTGAGCGCATCCAACTCATCCATTTTGGCAATCAGCCATGCGCGTTTCTGCCCGTGGATGCCCAGAATCTGGCTCCGGTGGCAATCTGGGCAAAGGGCAATCGATGTGAACCACGATCCCTGCTTAATCTCGTGCGCCTCCGATGGGCCCGGATGCCGACATACCGCGCACGGAGCAGACTTCACCCGCTCCACCCATGCTCGCTCACGCGAGGTCATCGCCGATTTGTTTTTGGATTGCACGCTACCGTTTCCTCACCAGGTCGAACGCGCCGCGAGCTACGCACACCACGCCGATGCACGCCGCGACGATGCACAGGATGGGGATCAGAATAATCGCTTCGATGATTGCGCCGATGATCCAGCCGGCACGGGAAAGGGCGGATTTCATGCGATCCCCGGCTTGAAGTGACGTGCGATGTACTGCGACACGGGAAACGGGATCTTGGCGATCCGAGCGGCTCCGGCTTTGCGGGCACGCGATCCACTCGATGATTGCCTACTTGGCGAATTTGGATCGCTGAACCAGTCTCCGCCGACTTTCCGTCCCATCGCAATCGCCGTCATGTTGAACGACTCTCCTCTCCTGTTGAAATCGATTCCTGGCACTTTCACCGCATGGCCGATCGGCATCAGCGCGGGCACATCGCCCCAGAAGTGGAAACTGCCGTAATTCCACCTGCTGCGCCCAACCCATTCCTGCGCACCGCGGACGTTCTCGACGATCATCGGGATATGCATGCCGGCGGCTTCTGACGCCTCGCGCTGGATACGGAAACACGCATCGAACAGCGCGGTCAATTTCGCCTGGTCTCGCGTCCCATCAAGATATTCGGCGCGGATCTTTTTCGCCCGCGACCACGGCATAGCCATGTAGCTGTATTCCTGACATGGTGGACTCGCCGTGATCAGCGCGGCATGCCGGAACTGCGAGCCGTGCAGCGTGAGCACATCTTGGATCACAAGTTGGGCCGGATATTTTTCGCCGTCGTATTCGTGTCGCTCGATGTCGAATCCAACGACCTCGTATCCCACGGAAAGCAGCCCCTCGGTCCATCCGCCGAGGCCGCAGAACAGGTCGATCGCGAGCGGCTTCATGCGACCTCCCTTCGCGCCTTGGTTTGCGTATTGGCCCTAGGATCGACGATATCTAGACCATGGCTACCCACGCCCATCCGTTGATCTGTCCCCGTTTTTAACGCCGATTCTGATCTGTCCCCAATTTCGATTCGCACCGCGTACGCCTTCCCAGGCTCCTGGCGGCATTCCCACGTCACGCGCGGATCCGCGTCATCCACGCCGAGCCACTGCGCAATCGCATCACGCGCAGCCTTGAATCCGCCGGCGAGGTTGTCGTCGTCGTAGGGCTTCCCCCGAGCGCCGTAAACGCGCGTCATCGTCACGACAGCCGGGAGCCCAGGCCGCTTGAGGTGCGCGCGGAGCGACCAGCCGACCGCATCCTTCTCGGTCTTGACGCGCCGATGCCGGGCCATCGGATGCTCGCGGGCGTTGAGGCCGCGCGATATGCGCATTCCGGGTATTTCAAGAATCGTTCTCATCTAGGCGCCCCCCCTCCAAATACTAGGAAACATCCCCTCTTGCTACCAGAATTCAACCCCTCAAACTCAAGCCCACATCACCCCGAGCGGACAGACCTAGCCTATCCCTACGGCCTTGGCCTGTCCTTCACATCACCCGTCGCGGGGTCATGACCCGGAAGCCTTTTCGGTGATACGGGTGCTTCCTTCGCCGCCCGCTTGATCCCTGTCTCATCACCTATCCCCCCGGTGGGATTCGTGCATCTGGCGCCGGTCGTTACCCTCCCCGCACAGATACATCGAGGACACCCTATCCGCTTCGCATGGCTCGACTCAATTCTTGTCCCGCTCGGAACGTGCCTACGCGGCGCCAGAAATCGTTGAAATCCTCGCCCACCACGTCGGATACCCAGTAGCGCAACTTCGTCGCTCTGGCAGCTTCTACGCCCGTCCCGGAGGCATCGTTGTCCGCGACCACGATGCCGCTCGTCGCCATCTTCCGGAGATTCCCCGCGGAAAATGTGATGTGGATGCGATAGCGCATCTTGAGGTGGTGCAGACAGTGCCGGATCGAAAGACCGGTCGCGTACCCTTCGCACCAAATGTCCACGCCCTTGGCATCGATGAGGTATTCAGCCCCCGAACACCGCTGCCCGGACAGGAATTTCTTGCGCCCGTGCGAGTCGATCAATTGGACTCCGACGAGGTCACGCCCGATGCGCATTGGGATGGTCAGAAGCCGGGATCCGTCGCGCTCCCACACGATTCCCGTAGCATCTGGAAATCCCTTGGCTTCGAGGTATGGGTGCTTGGAATTGGATCCCTGCTTGATGATCCAGGCGGCCTTCCCCGCGGCTTTCCGCTGATCGAGGCGGATTGACTCCATCGCATCACGTCGAGCGATCGGCTGGCATGGATCCGTCGAATCCGGGAACCATGTCGCCGGTTCCGTCTGCGTCGCGTGGTTCTGGACCCACCCCACGTTCCCCATGAATTTCACGGCGCCGTTTTTCGTCCTCGGATGGTCCTCGGTCGGGAATCTCATCCATTTCCCGGGGACGATCGGCCCGGACACAAGGATCCCGTGAAGCCGGGCGAAAGCCTCGAAATTCATGCGGCCTTCCCCTTCGCCCATGCGATATGCCGAGACCGGATCCAAGAGGCAACATCAGGACTTGGCATGACGAGGCGATCTTCGAGACCCCGCGGCCACACGCCAAACTTCTCGCGGTACTTGTTCGCCGCCCAGCCGTCCTTGTATCCCATATTCCGGGAATGACAAAGAAGCATCGAATACCACGCCTGTTTGTCGGCCTTCGACACTTTCGCCGTCGCCGGAGCGAGTTCGATCACTTCCCCGGGCACGGCGATCACGTCGTTTCGACGTTGTCGGACGTGTCCGCAATGATTGCATGAGTCGGAGCTCGGCGGCCAAACGGTGCCGCATTGAGGACACTTGGCCTCGCTCTTCTCGCGCTCCGTCGGCTCCTTGTGGGCGACCTCCTTCTGACTCGAAAGCTCCTTGACGCCATCGGAGTAGAGTTCCTCCCAATCATCCCGGAACCGCAGGTAGTTCCCTGAATGACAGATCCACAGGGCGAACTCCTTTCCGGGATGGGATCTCATCACCCGTCCCATCTGCTGGACGTGCGACGAAAATGACTTCGTGAACGGCCTCGCCGATATGCCGATTTCCACGTCGGAAACGTCGAACCCCTTGGTCAGGATATCGGTCGCAATGAGCCCGTGAATCGTCGAATTGGGTTTCGCGAATTCCTTGATCGCGTCGGCCTTGAATTGGTCATCGTCCCTGTAGGAGATCGAGACGAAGTTGTAGCCAGCCTCGCGGAATTTTTGAGAAAGTTCCGCACCATGAGCGACGCCGGCGCAGAAAACGATGGTCTTTCGCGGTTCCCCAAATGCTTCATGGGTCCGCTTGATCCACTCCGCGACGATATCCCCAGTTACTTGGATTCCGCGCTCGGTGGCCTCTTTTTGACTCCACTCGCCAGCTACCTTTTTGGCGCCGGCCATGTCGATTTCTCTGGCGACGAAAACACGAAGCGGGACGAGGTAGCGGTTCTCGACGAGCCACTTGGTCGTCGTCGTCGAAACGACGCAGTCGTAGGTCTCGGACATCCCGGGCGAAAATGGAGAGGCCGAGAGCCCGACAACCCGGAACCGGCCAGAGCGCGCAAACTGTACGGTTTCCTTGCGCTGGGCATGGGCTTCGTCGATCACCATCAGATCGAGGTCCGGAAAAAATCCCCTGGCCTCAAGGGTCTGCGCGCTGCAAATCTGGATTTTTTCGTGGGGACGATACCGCCAGTGTCCGGCTTGGAGTACCCCGTGGGAGATAGCGTACTTTTCGAGCCGCTTGCTGGTCTGGTCGCACAGCGTGACCCGATCCAGGATCATCGCGGCGCGGTTGCCCTTTTCCGCGGTCGCATTGAGCATCACGATAGCCATCTCGGTGTTATGAGTGACGGTGAAATCCCCGAGCAAGAACAATTTGTCTCCGTCCAACTCGAACCCAAAGTACTCGCCATTTCCGATTGGCTCGACGGATATCCCAACCAAAAGGGCATCTTTTTTGATTCTGCGCGGAGGCGCCTTGCGACGCTCTAGCCGCACAGGAACAACGGAGCAGTCGCCGGAGATGCTGACGCGCCAATAATCCCCGCTCACCCCGTTGTTAGAACACGTTTTGCGGCATTGCTTCACATATGCCGCCATTCCAAGCGAGCGTGCGAGGAACGCAGTTTGGTGCGCTATCGTCCGATTCTTCTGAATGAAGTCGAATCCTCCGCCCGAGACACTTCCATCCGTGTCCAACAGGCCAGCAAGCAATTCAAGCCGATCGTGGCGAGAGGCGGTTAGATATTGATGCGGAATATGCTTGTTGTTTAGAACTCCGATTGACCTCAGGACTTCTGTGATGCCGTTCGGCGCCCCAAAGCGAACTCCACTAGTCGCGCAAAAGATTCGAGATCGGTTGTTTTCCTGCATATCTACGCGCACCGAAAGACCAAATCTGCGAGCGACTCTGCGTATTTCTAGCTCAATCTCCGAGTCTGCCGTGCAAATAGCCGGCAAACGAGACAAGCCGTCTCCGAGCCATATGCCAAGAAAATACGGTGGTAACGGAAGCTCGATTCCGTCACATTTGAACTCGATGCCGACACGCCATCCCTTAGCACAATGACGAAACGTTTTCGATTTCCCCAAGTATTCCAACACCGGGATGTTGTGAACTTTGCCGGCACGATATTGGTCGCTTATCGAGCAGTCCCACTTTGTGGCACCACGCGTCATCTTGAGGGAAAGAATGTGCGCATCGTTGACGACATAGGAATCGCCTTTAGTTGGCACGACCCTGTAAAGAGGGCCTATTCCAGAAGCAAGTGATTTCACATTTCTAGGCGTGCTATCTGGACCCATGAGAACGTCGCCAATAGCAACGTCTTCAACCTTCTTCGTTGTTCCGTCGAACATCAACACTGGTGTTCCACGCCCGAGACACTTCCCGGCTCCTGTGGGTGCATAGAGAAGCGGGGCACGATAGCCGGCGCGGAACGCGTTTCGGAGCGCATCGAGCGTCTCAATTTGATGCGGGTACGGGGTGAGTGCTTCCATTGGCAACTCCGGCCCGAATGTCGTCGGGCGTCGATTTTTCGAGCTTGGCGATTTTGCGGCGCTGCATGTCCAGTTGCCGCTTCATCTGTGCGTTTTCGGCCTGGAACGCATCCCGGCTCTTGGTGATGGCATCGTTTTCGATCTCCAGCAGCCGGATGCGCTCGCGCAATTCCGCGATGATCTTCGCCGCGTCCTCCTGCTCATCCTGGGGAAGCGCACCGACCGCCACGCGGTCCTTGAGTGCGTCAATCTGCGCCTGCTGCTCAACGATGACGTGTTGGGCTTCCTTGATCTGGTCCTCGGTCGGGTCATATCCCTCGATTTCCGAAGGGACGAAATCAAGGGTCTTTTTTGCCTTCTTGTGGATAACTTTCTCGGTTTTCGACAACTTCCGAGACTCGCCCCCTTTGGAATCAACGGGTTGGGAGCACGTGGGGAAATCCCCACCTGCCACATTTTGAGGCAGTCTCGTTCCGTACCGCTTGCCGTCCAATCCGGTACGCACCGTTGCAGGCTGGTTTATCTCGGCGCGAACGGATGCGACCGTCTTGTGATCGATCACGCAATGATCCGCAATTGCTCGATCAGACCAATCCGGATGCCTGGAGAGCATGACCTTGGCCGCTTTGCGCTTATCGGCTGCCGTCCGGGGTAGCCCGTGCCCATGATTGGCGGCGCAGGCAACATCTTTCGCGTGGTCGAGAGATCCATCGAGCACATCGATTGCCGGCTCCATCCCGGCTTTGCGGAACGCATGGTATCGATGGAACCCATCGGCCAACCAATAGGTCGTACCGTCGAAATATGCCAGGATGGGGGGGAACTGATCGCCGGCGAGAATTCGCTCGGCATATTCGGCCACGGTGTCGTTGTTGATTTCGACGCGGACTTGAGTTCCGCCGTCGAGGCGGAGGTCGGAAAGAGAGGGCGTGGACAATGAGGGCTCCCTGTCAGTGTTGTGGGTGTGGGTAAAGGACTGGACAAGGAGACAGTCCGAAGGCGGACGTCCGGCTGTTCCCACACTTGGACGGAGTGTGCCGCACGTTGAGCAATCTTTCAACTGAAAACGAGCCGTTTGTATACCTCGCGGACACGTCGCACATCATCCATGCAGTATTCCATCACCTTCTGCGGATCGACATGCCACGTTTCCGCAACCATGCTGCCATCGAATCCGTCTTTGCCGGGGATGCCGAGCGCACGGCACAGCTTGTCCAGGCTCACGCGCCGTTCACGGCTTGATGACCACATGAGCATCGTGTCTCCGATGCAGCTATCCCACGGCTTCGCGGTCATCGCGTGGAGAACCGGTCGTGGCGGCTTGATGCCATGAATGATCGCCCGGTGCTTGAGGAATTGCAGATCGAACTCCGCGACGTTGTGCCCGATGAACGTCCGCGTCCCGGCATCCGACACATCAGCGTTCTTGATCGCGTCATAGATCCAACAGAAGAACTCCTCCAATAGCATCCCTTCATCACCACCTTCGCTCAGGCACTTCGGTTCTTCATCATTGATCGCCCAGGCAATGCACGCGATGGATCCGTAGAGCCCGTCGAAACTCGTCTTGGCTACGGCCTGCTTCACCAGTTCGGGTTTCTTCTCCGCCGCCCAAGCCGCGATCGTCTCCGGCTTCGACATGGTGGCCGGTGGAGTGATCGTCTTTGCGATTTCCGCAATCACGTCAGGATCGGTGGTCGGCAATGTTTCAATGTCAAGGTAAATGTCCACGTTCACTCCTTCGTCAAATCGTTCTGGCGCGTGATCGCTGCTTCCTCGACCACTTCCAGGTCATCGCCCACGAAAATCAGCCGAGCGGCCTTCAAGATCTTATTGATCTGATCGGCATCGGTAGCCTTTTGAATCGCCTTGATTGCCGCATCCGGAGTGCGCTTGGGCTCGACATGCTGCACTACATGCGTCGTCGCGTCCGCATCGTTGTCGCCCTCGGTCGGGATGCAAAACGCCTGCATCGCAGCGTACTTATAGGCCGCAGACTGCGCTTTGTTCGTCGCCTTGTCCGCCGAATCCATCGCCTCCCCGTACGTCTTAATCGTGTGCAGACTGGCATCCTTCGACGATACGAACGTGAACTCCATTTCGACCACGACGTAGAACAGCGTCCCTCCCTTCGCGCTCTGGCGCTCGACGCACTCCCGGCTAAGGGTCCGGGGAAGCATCAGAAGCCCATGCCGCGACATGATCGGAGCGAGCGCGTTGTATACGTCGTCGATGCCGCGGAATTGGTAGCCCTGCGCGGCGTTTCTCCGCGACTTGCTGATTCCCTCTTTCGCCATGTCCGCCATGACAGCGGAGATAGCCGCATAGACCTCGCTCATGCCGCCTCCGTCAATTCGAGTTCCTCCATGGCTGCATCGATTACTTCTTGCGTGGTATCGCCCCACAGAATCACGCAATCCGTCCGCGATCCGTGGCCGAGGAAGATCATCACGCCGCGCATCCGATCGCCGCTTTTGGTCACGGTCAACTTGAATTCAGTCATGGGGCACCTCGTAGGAAATCGCGCGCAATTCCTGGATGCGCTGGTTGATCTCGTCGATGGATTTCTGCGCCTTCGCCATGACTTCGGAGCGCTTCGCTTCGAGATTGGCAATCTGCGCAGGCCGGGGGTCGAAGTTATCCGGCACGTCGAATTCGATCTCCGTTGGCCCAACAAGTACCCAATCCGATGGGAGATAGTCGCCGTCGGCGGGGATCATGAGCGCGAACTTCGGCGTATCGTCAACAAAATCTTTGCCCGTGTACCAGATGTGGAGCGTGTCTTTCTGTTTCATGATTTGTCTCTTATTCATTCGTTGAACTGTCAACGCTTGAGCCATCGCCGTAGCCGTCGCCGGTGCCGGAGCCGTAGCCGTAGCCGGAGCCGTCGCCGGAGCCGGAGCCGGAGCCGTAGCCGTAGCCGGAGCCGTCGCCGGAGCCGGAGCCGGAGCCGTAGCCGTAGCCGGAGCCGGAGCCGTCGCCGGAGCCGGTGCCGGAGCCGGAGCCGGAGCCGCCGCCGGAGCCGAAGCCGGTGCCGTAGCCGGAGCCGCTCCCGTCGCCGTAGCCGGAGCCGGAGCCGGAGCCGCTCCCGTCGCCGCTCCCATAGCCGGAGCCGTAGCCGCCGCCGTCGCCCCTGCCGTAGTCATCATCCATTGCCGCTCCCGTCGCCGTAGCCGTAGTCGTTGTAGCCGTCGCCGTAGCCGGAGCCGGAGCCGTCGCCGGAGCCGTCGCCGTAGCCGTAGCCGGAGCCGCCGCCGGAGCCGTAGCCGCTCCCGCCGCCGTAGCCGGAGCCGCTCCCGTCGCCCCTGCCGTAGTCATCATCCATTGCCGCTCCCGTCGCCGTAGCCGTAGCCGTTGTAGCCGTCGCCGTAGCCGTAGCCGGAGCCGTCGCCGGAGCCGCCGCCGTAGCCGGAGCCGCTCCCGTCGCCGGAGCCGGAGCCGCTCCCGTCGCCCCTGCCGTAGTCATCATCCATTGCCGCTCCCGTCGCCGTAGCCGTAGCCGTTGTAGCCGTCGCCGTAGCCGGAGCCGGTGCCGTAGCCGTAGCCGGAGCCGTCGCCGTAGCCGGAGCCGTAGCCGTAGCCGCTCCCGTCGCCGTAGCCGGAGCCGTTGTAGCCGTCGCCGTAGCCGTAGCCGGAGCCGTCGCCGGAGCCGTCGCCGTAGCCGTAGCCGGAGCCGCCGCCGGAGCCGTAGCCGTCGCCGGAGCCGGTGCCGGAGCGGGAGCCGTAGCCGTAGCCGGAGCCGTCGCCGGAGCCGT
>JAEHJW020009771.1_pt1 | contig 19212 bp, 11 predicted proteins | sample 9271431 | NCBI WGS metagenome assembly JAEHJW02 | reverse complement strand
CAAAAATCGTAACGTCTTCTTCATGACCGGTTCCTCTCCGCTTGTGGCTCTGAACTGTGTTTCTGCACTGAATCACAGCCTAACCCACGGTCAGCGCACTGGGCCGGTCACTCCATTTTGACTAAGCTTGAATCATTCGCGAGGAATAGACATGCGGGGCAGCCGACGATCGGCTGCCTCTCTTTTTTGGAGCTCACAAACAAACATCGGTGTCGGAAATCGACGAGGCGATGAGCAAAATCGAAGAAGAGGATCAGAACGCAACGCAAGGGAAAGGCAAAACGCAGGTAGTTTCCAAACAGGCAGCAGTCGAGGCAAACAGGGCTCTCCAGCCTTATATCCTGCCCATCCGGAAGCCGGATGGCAGCATTGCCCGTTGGGCATGTGATTTTTCGCTGGAGACCGTGCAGATGAACATTCTGCACATGTTCAACGCGATGATGCAGAACATCGTGGAGAAGGGACATGTGCCAAGCGCCAAGTTTTTCCTCGACCTGGCCGAACGTGCGGAAGAGATCCAGACTGGCCGGAAACCGGCGAAGAAAATGTCGGTTCGGAAAAAGCTCAAGGAGCCATTCAGTCTTCTTGAATTGTTCCAGTCCTGCCTTGAACCGTACGAGTAACACTCGGGCCGCAGAGGGTGGCCCGTCAACGATGCCGGAATGCGTGGAATGCCGGCCACCTGACCCATAGGCTCAACCAGAGCGGGCAGGAGAAAAGATTCCACTCGGCGGCCTGCCGCAGTGCACCTCTCCGCAAAGGGAGCCAGCCTGTGGCAGGCCGCTTTGTCTGGGCCCGGCCCCGGTCGCCACGCGCAGACACACCAGGTTTTGCAGTACAGGCAGCAATCGGCATCGCGCCGTCGCAGCAGCACACAGTAGGCAGGAAGCGGAACACAGTATCCGACCGGCATGCCCGGCAACGGAAGACAACGGAAGGAACGTTTGCAATGAAGAATTGGTTGGGTGTCGCAATACGAGCTGCCATCGCCGGAACGGGCCGAGCTACGGCTCCACTGCGTCCGCTTTCACGGGCTTCCATCCTCACAGGACTGCTGGCTGTTGGTCCGTTTGCTCCGGTGCTGCTGTTTCCATTCGTGGTCTCCATGGCGGCCCACGCGCAGGCCATTTCCACTACCACGGTACAGGGCACCGTCTACGACGCCAGCGGAGCACCTGCCTCCGGCACGCTGCTTATCAGCTGGCCAGCCTTCACTACGGCCGCCAGCCAGTCGGTCTCCGCCGGTTCCACCTCGGTCACCATTGGGGCGGATGGCTTCGTGAGCGTCAACCTGGCTCCAAACCTTGGCGCCACTCCCGCAGGTCTCTATTACACCGTTGTTTACCAGCTCTCAGACGGTACCGTAAACACGGAGTACTGGGTGGTTCCGGCCACCACCACGGCCACCATCGCCTCCGTGCAGGCCCAGGTGCTGCCCGCCGCGCAGGCTGTGCAGGCAGTCACCAAAGCCTATGTCGATCAGCAGATCGCAGCTCTGGGTACCAGCCAGCTTTCGCCCTCCGGCGGCACGCTCACAGGCCCGTTGACACTGAGCGGCGATCCCACCACGCCGCTGATGGCCGCCGACAAACATTACGTGGATCAGAGCTTTGCCCAGGCTGTTCCCCTTGCCGGTGGCACCATGACCGGCCCGCTTGCCACTCCGGCTGTCAACGGACTCGCTTCGCCGGTCAACGGTTCGGCCCAAACCAATCTGCAATCCACAGTCACCGCGGCCAACTCCTCCGGAGCCATGATCGTTCCGCCTGCCTACTCCGGCACGGACACCTTCACGAATCCATCCGGGATTCGCGTGGAAGACTGGCGCACCGGAGGCTCGCAGCAGCATGCGCGCAATGTCAAGGAATTCGGAGCCGTCTGCGATGGCGTGACCGACGATACGGCAGCGCTGCAGGCAGCCATCAACTATGCCCAGAGCCATCACGTCGGTCTGACGCTGCCCAGCGGCATCTGCCGTACGCATCAGCTCAACTGGCATCTGGAGTCCATCGGTGGACAAGGCACGCAGAACTCGGCTCTGATGGGCTACCCTGGCGAGGATATTCTGGCCACCAGCGCTGACTCACCCACGCTCTTCAGCGGCACGCACCTGCATGATTTCACCCTCTATGTTGACCAGAGCACCGATGTCTCCTGCTCGCCAGCTCAGGCTCGTGCGGCTGCCGGTAGCTGCACCGTGAATCGTCCGGTGGCCAGCGGCAGCATTCTCTCGCCGGGTGGCAACGGTCTGACGGCCATGGCAGGAAGCGGTCCTGCCTGGTCCATTGGCAACTGCGCCATCGCGATGCCAGCTACCACGGGCGCCGGCGGGAACGGACTGCGGAATGCTGTGGTAGAAAACATCACCATAGCTACCAGCGGCAACGATCCGCTCGGCAGCTATCCGGGTGCCAGCTCCACCCACACCTGCGGCCTGTATCTGGCGCAGTGGCCCACCGGCAGCCAGTTCCGCAACCTAGTGCTGCGCGGCCTGGGAACCGGCATTGCCATTCCGGCGCTGCCTGCAGCCACGCCTGCGGGACTCAACGCAGACAACAATCTCTGGATCAATCTGACGCTGGACACTGTCCACGGCTTTGTCGCCGCCGTTGGCGCCAACAACCTGATCGATGGTCTGAGTGCCCATGCCTGGAACTCGGCTGCCACCGGCGAGTCGCCCACCGGCATCGTGCTCGACTTTGCCGCACCGCAGCAGGGTTGGACGGTGCGCAATCCGCAGGTTCTGCCCGAGTGGATCGCCGTACAGCCGCAGTTAACCGTCACTACGGCTTCCGGAGCGGTCACCGCAGTCAACATCGGACCGGAGCACGGTCTTGGATTTGAGGCCTACGGACCCTCCGTGCCGCTGCAGTTCAGCGGCAGTTGCACAGCAGCCGCGCATGCCTCGGTCAACGCCGACGGATCGCTTGGTGGAGTCACGGTCACGGCAGCGGGATTCGGTTGCTCGGCCACGACCACGGCCAGCGTGAATGTCTCCGGCACCGCGATGGCGGCGCGTGCGGTGAATCTGCTTACCGGCCAACGTATCACTCTGCTGGGCGGGTCCCTGGGTAGCAGCAGCGGCGGCTACACCGTGTGGAATGCCGCCTCATCGCGCACGCTCAACACGGCCATCCTGGGCGGTGGAACGCTGCCGGTAACGACCACACCCTATCCGGCACTGGTGATTGCCCCCAGCGCCGAAGCCAGCGGACTGGCGAGCGGCTACAACGGCTCAGCCAATCACTTCTCGCAGACCGGACTGAGCAGCAGCAACCTGGCTGACTCCGGCCTGGGCAACCGGCTGGAACAGACCAGCGGCGGCAGCCAGCACACACTGGAAACCGCACGGCTGGAGGAAGGTCGCGCGACAGCTGACTTTGCACTGCTCGGCGGCGGAGCTGCCAATCAGGCCTTCAGTAGCCTGAACGATCTCTTTCTTACGGCTGAGGATCTGCTTTCGCCGAGCGGAGAAAGCAACGGCACCGGCAGTCAGTCTGGCAAGGATGCCACCGCACCGGTGACTGGCTCCTATGTGCGCGCCATCGGCGGAGCCTGGGATACCGGCGACAACTGGAATGTGCGCGGCAACAGCGCCGCCTTCCTGCTGGGGCAGGGATTTCCCGCAGGCAACGGCACCTGGGAGATTGCCGCCAAGGCAGACACCGCAGCCAGCCAGGAGCTGAAGCTCTCGGGTACTGTCAGTGGCCAGAGCTGCGTCTTCGCCGACCAGATTGTGAACTTGACCACGAGTTGGCAGGTCTTCCGCATCCCCTACAACACCGTGACTGGAAATCCGAGTTGCGACAGCGGAACCGCGGGGAATGCTGTGAATGCGCAGGGCATGCCGCCCAGCACTACGACCAATGTGGAGACGGCTTGGATGGCCTTTGTGCCGGCCTATCAGCAGTTGCTGGTGGCAAATGAGCCGACCGCGCCGGAGCAGGCAGCCAACAAAGCCTATGTCGATCAGGCTGTGGCCAGCCAGATTGCCAACGGCAGCGGCGAGCTACCACTGGCTGGCGGGACCATGACCGGCGCGCTGAATGCTCCGGTGGTGAACGGCACTACGAACTGCGCTCTGGCCGGCAGCGTGAACGGCTGCGTGAGTTCGGCGGCCTCGGCGCTGATTCCGCCCGGGACTACAGGCAGCTACGCGCAGTATGCCGCGATGCAGGCGACGGCGCAGTGTGTGTACGATGCAACGCAAGGCGGAGCGATCACGACCGTGGTTCCCGGTCAGCTTGGACAGGGATATACGGTGGCTCCGCTGGTGACAGTGAGTGGCGGCGGCGGCAGTGGATTGCAGGTTGCGGCGAATCTGAGCAACGGTGAGGTGACCAGCTACACGGTGACAAGCGGTGGAAGCGGCTACACAAGCTGCCCGACGATCGCAGTGGCTCCGCCACCGGCACCGAAGCAGCCTGCACCGGTGCTCGATCAGCGTCGTGGCGTAACGACCTACTCCGCCGACATTCGCGTGGATGACTTTGGCTGTGAGGGCGACGGCGTGACGGACGATACGCAGTGCTTCAACAATGCAATTGAGTATGCGACCGGGAATGGAACGCACACTGGGTCAATCACCTTGACGCAGGGCAAGACCTACTTCATCGGAACAATCACCGGCTACATGCAGACGGCGTGGGACGACGGCACGGCCCCTGGCACGGATACCTGTAACGGTGTTCCGTGTACGAATTTGCCGCCGGAGACACCGGGATACTTCGGCTATGCGATTCGCATTCCAAGCACGCAATCGAATCCACTGACGATCTATGGCAACGGTGCCACGATTACGTCCAGCTTTACAGGGAGTGCGGAGTCTGCGTCGCAGTTCACGATGGCAGCGCCGTACTTTGCCATCTTTGGATCGGACACATCGATCGCTTCGTGGAATCTCTACGATTTGAATTTTTCGAATGTGTTTGTGGCGGCCACGACGGTATCGGCGGCGTATTGGCAGTGGAATCATGTGGCGATGAACAACGTGGGTATGGCGTTGCTGTTAGGTTCGTCGCAGTTCAACCAGTTTCGCAACCTGAACCTGCAGGCGATGATGTCGGGACTGATCATCGGTGGCTGGTGGAAGTCACGCGCCCCGGGAACCAGTACCGAGGGGAATGCGGTGTTGAACGACTACAACCTGGGCGATAGCACATCGGTGGATGGAATTATTTTCTACGGATACAACTGGCCCACGCAAGCTCAGTCGCAGACGGCGCAGAACGCTTTGGATACGTGGTTCAACACGTACTTCTTTCACGTACAGGACAACCAGACACGGCTGACGGACCAGAACAAGGCTCCGGCGGGCGGGGTGACGGATTCGCTGTGGCGCGGGGTCTATCATGTGATGTTTGCCACCTATTCGCGCTATTACCGGCCTGTAATTGGTGTGACCGTACGAAATGCGAACATCAAGTTCACGCAAAACTATCCGATCATAGCCACGGCGGCGACGGGATGGAATCTCGACGAAATCGGCACGGAATTGGTGGGTTGGTGTGACTCCAATCCGAGCTATGGAGCATACGGATCGTCGAGCTGCCCGAACCCATATGACAGCGTGAACAACCAGCTGATGGGGGCTGTACTGCTCTATGACTTTCAGAACATGACGGCACAAGAGATCGATGTGGCCGGATCACCGATTGCCGACACGGTCGCTGAGCCTCCGCAGGTGAGTCTGGCACAGCAGGTGAATGACTTCCGCACCAACCTGACCAATACGGACAGTTTGGCAGCATCGACGATTGTGCCGCGGACGGCGTCCGCGACGACGACGCGACTGAACATCGGAGTGGCGACGGAGACCGGTCTGGCAGGGCAGCAGAACTTTGACTCCGGCGAACTATGCCTGCACTCGGTGATTGCCGGCTATGGCGATGCCTGGTGCATGCGTGCCGCCGATGGTCTGAATCCTGGAGCGAATCAGCCGCCGCGGTACTTTGTGCTGGAAAATGATGGCTACATTGGATTCCAGGGTCTGACGGCGCTGCAGGTTCCCGGTTTGCGGGTGCGGCCGGGAGCGATCAGCGCCAGCGACTCGACGCTTCCGGTGACGGATTTTGCCGCGCAGTCGTTTGCGATTGCCGGTGGCACGGTGCGGCCGGGAAGCTGCGCGACGGTGCCGGGCGTGACGCTGCCGAATGCGGCGACCACCGATGGAGTGCTGACGGTGACACCGCCATCCGGCGTGAGCGGGCTGCAGTGGAGCGGCGTGGTGACGGCGGCGAACACAATCTCGGTGACGGCCTGCAATGCGACGACGGCGCCGCTGAATTATCCGGCGGGGACGTATCAGGCATTTCTGCTGGCTGGCGGCGCGGCGCCGGCGATACCGGCGACCAGTGGCGGAACGCCAACGGCGACGGCAGCGCTGACGCAAAGCCAGGGCGACCTGGTGGTGGGCGATGCGAACGGGAATCCGACACGGCTGCCGGGGAACAGCTCGACGACACCGGCTCTGCTGGTGGATGTGGGCAACGGGACGGGAGCATTTGAGCCGACCTGGGAGACGGCTCCGCAACTGGCTGGAGGCAACCTGACCGGGCTGAACGCGAGCAACATTACGACGGGCACGCTGGCAATTGCCGATGGAGGCACCGGCGCGACGACGGCAGCGCAGGCGCTGAGCAACCTGGGCGGCGTCAGCCTGACGGCGGCGACGACGGTCTTCAGCGGCGCGTTGACGGCGAAGACGATTGGCGGGCTGACGGAGGTGGACCAGCAAAGCGGAGCGAACCTGGGCGCGCAGCTTGCGGCCTGTGTGGCGGCGCTGCCGGCGACGGGCGGAACGTGCGATGCGCGGAACTACAAGGGGGCGCAGACGATCAGCACGGCGGTGACGGTGAGCGTGCCGAATACGCGGATTGATCTGCCGTGCGCGACGATCACGATGACGGCTCCGTTGGTGATTCCTGCCGGGGTGCGCGGGGTGCGGCTGCATGGTTGCAGCCTGCGCGGTGGTACGGCGGCCAGCGGGCTGACGGGCGGCACGGTGCTGGCCTACAACGGCTCGGGTGCGGCGGTGCAGGTGGGTGACTCGACCTATGCGCAGGACACGATGGGCTTTGCGATGGACAACGTGCTGGTGAACACGACCGGGGCTGCGAGCGCGGGTACGGAAGCGCTGGCGGCGTGGCGAGTGCAGGAGCTGGATCTGGAAAGCGACTACTACCTGGGCAATGCGAACCAGACGGCGATGGTGCTGGACGGGACGGGCAACTACACGGGCGGCACGCTTCTGGATCAGGACTTCAACGGCTACCAGGTGGCGCTGCATGGGGTGGGACACCAGGTGGCGAATGCGGCGGCGACCGACTGGTTGAATGCGAGCACGTTTGTGCGGCTGCACATTGACTGCCCGACGACGAGCGGAAGTGCGATTGCGGGAACAATCGGCGTGGACCTGGTGCAGGGCGATGGGAACACCTTTACTGGCGGCGATATTGAGGGCTGCGCGACGGCGGTGCATCTGGGTCCGAATGCGCAGAACAATACGCTGGTGGGGGTGCGGAATGAAGGCTCGACGACGCAGGTGGAGGCCGATGCTGGCAGCCAGTTCAACAGCTGGATGACGGGCGGGACGATGTTCAGCGGAGCACTGGTGGACAATGGCAGCCGGAACAGCTTCTGGGATGCGTTTCACCGGACATTCAACGGGGTGAACGGGGACTGGTATGCGAGCCAGAAGGACGCAACGGTGACCAACCACTACAGGCTGGGCACGGGAGCGGGCAATGTGCGCGGGCTGGAGTGGGAGAGCCAGGTGGACAACGGGACTGCGGCGACGCAGTACAACTGGCTGTGGGGATTGACGGACGGCGGAAGCGGCGAGTCGAACTGGATCTTTCAGGATCTGATCAACGGGACGATCCGGTTGCAGATGGAGGAGCACAACGCGGCAGGCAACAACACGACTGCGATCAACGGAACGGGAACGGGCAATGTTTGCTTCCAGTGCAGCGGGAACGCGGGCACGGGTGGTGTGGCCTTTGCCAGCGGCGGAGCAACGCCGACGACGGTGGCGACAGTGGATGGAAGTGGAAACGCGAACTTCCTGGGCACGCTGGCGGTGGGCGGAACGACGGACTTCAGCGGATCGACGATGGTGAGAAATCTGGCGGATGCGGAGATTGACCAGACGCTGCAGGCCGGCAGGACGACGACGCAGAAGGAGAGCTTCGTTTACAAGGACTACACGGGAGCGAGCCAGTGGTACATGGTGAAGGATGGGTCGAACAACTGGGCGCTGAACTCGGCGATTGACGGGCTGGATCACATCAAGGCGTATCAGAACGGCGATGAGTATCTGGACGCGGCGGGGACAGGTGCGGTGCGCATGAATGTGGAGGCGAATGCGGGCACGGGCGGAGTGGTGTTCTACTCCGGCGGCGCGACGCCGACAGCGGTGGCGAAGATTGACGGGAGCGGCAACCTGACGGTGGCCAGCTGCACGGGCTGCGGCGGATCGAGCGGCGGAGCGGGTACGGTGGGCAGCGGCACGGCGGGCCAGTTGGCGTATTACGCGACGACGGGCACGACGGTGAGCGGCCTGGGGACGACGGGCACGGGCAGCGCGGTGCTGGCGACAGGTCCGACGATTGCGACACCAACGGTGACGGGCACGACGACGGCGACGGGGAACGTGAATCTGACAAATGTGGCGGATGCGGCCGAGACGCTGACGATCCAGCCCGGCAAAACAGCCGAGCAGAATGGGAGCGTGCAGTGGAACAGCTATACAGGGTCGGCGGCCTGGACGTGGAAGAAGGATAGCGGCAATGCGCTGCGGATGCAGGATACGGCGAATGCACTGGACCGGATGGTGGCGTATCCGAATGGGCAGACGGCGATCAATGCGGGAGCCGGAGCGAATGCGGTGGTGATCAACAACGGCAGCGGCAGCGGGACGGGCGGGCTGATCGTGTATGCGGGAGGGGCCAATGCGAACTCAGCGGCAATGACGGTGACCGGAGCGGGCAACCTGACGGTTCCGGGAACGGTTTCGGCGAATCTGTTTCAGTCAAGCTATGGCGGGATGCGCGTGAACGCGGGCGCGCCGCTTGTGCTGATCAATGGCACCTCGAGTGCGACGGCGACGCAGTGCGTCAATGGCGGGTTTGTGTCGATCCAGGGATTCTATTGGAACGGGAGCGCGAACACGATGGACTCAATGAACATCCAGCCAAGCTGTACACCAGGAGTGAATGGGGCCGAGACGCTGAATATCACGAACAGCGGATCGAGCGGTCCGTTCACAGTGGCGGTGGCTGGAGCCGAGACGGTGCAAAGCGTGGCCGGAAGCGGCGGAATGACAATGGCAGCAGGCACGGCAGCAGGTGCGGGCGCGACGATTGGCTGCGCCAGCGGGCACGTGTGCGACGGCGTGAGTGGCACGCTGACGCTCACGACAGGAACGGGGACAACGACAGGCAATCTGGCGACGCTGACGTTTCCGTTTGCGCATACGAACAGCGCCAACTGCATGGTGCAGACGACGCTGGCAGGAAGCGGCACGGTGAATGCGCTGGAGTGGAGCGAGACGACCGCAGGACTGACGCTGACGGCGGATGCGGCACTGACACCGGCAACCGGCTATACGGTGCGTTACTGGTGCGGCGGGCAGTAGAGCCGGTGCACCGGCTGGGTGGGCCGGTACGGGAGCTGGTGGAAGCAGAGACCGGCTGGAGACAGGGACGCTGGACAACCAGGGGATGCGCGCGACAACCCGGGCAGGCGGGAGGCTGAGACGTGGCGGGACGTCTATGGCCGATGGGGAGGTTGTCGACGCGCAGAGGCGGGCGGGCGATGAAAGGCGGAAGCAGAGCAGAGAGGGCGGCCAGAAGGGCCGAGGAAGCCGAAGAACGCGAGGCAGAGGAGCAGTGGCAACTCCGGCAGATCCGCGACCGGGAGGAGCTGCTGCAGGTGGGAGAGTTTCTGGATCGGCCGATGAAGAGGCTGAAGGGGGATACGCCGCTGATCCTGCTGGCGGGCAAGCTGCTGCAGGTGCGGGGCAAGGATGGAAGGCTGCATCCGCTGGTGCCAAATGCGGCGCAACGGGCCTTTGAACGAAGGCGCGGGGCGGCGAATATTGTGCTGAAGGCGCGGCAGATGGGAATGACGACGTGGGTAGCCGGGCGGTTCCTGCTGAAGACGGTGACAAGGCCGGGAACGCTGACACTGCTGGTGGCGCATACGCAGGATGCGGCCGAGGAGATTCTGCGGATTGTGCACCGGTTTGTGGAGCATCTGCCGAAGCAGCTGACGGAGGGAGCGCTGACGATGGATCGGCAGAATGTACGGCAGATGGTGTTTCCGCGGCTGGATTCGGAGTTTCGAGTGGTGAGCGCATCGGACAGGAATGCGGGCCGGGGAATGACGGTGCAGAATCTGCATTGCTCGGAGGTTTCCCGCTGGCCTGGCGATGGGGCGGAAACACTGGCCGGACTGCGGGCGTGCCTGGCACCGCGGGATGCGGAGCTGGTGCTGGAGTCAACGCCGAATGGGGCCAGCGGCTGCTTCTATGACGAGTGGATGCGGGCGGCGGAGACGGGCGCGGTGCGGCACTTTTTCCCCTGGTGGATGGAGCCGGGATATCGTGCCGAGGCAGTGAGCGAGGACAGCCTGACGGAGCAGGAGATGGAGCTGGCTATCGAGCACGGGCTGGACATGGAGCAGATCGGGTATCGGCGGCGGATGCTGGCGATGCAGGGACCGATGGCGCGGCAGGAGTTTGCCGAGGATCCGGAGCGTTGCTTTCTGGTGTCGGGCGAGATGTACTTTGACCAGGAGGCGGTGGAGCGTCGGCTGCAGGCGCTGTGCGATCCGATGGACAGGGAGCGGAATGGACGGCTGGAGATCTATCTGCCGCCGTTGGCGCAGCGACGGTATCTGGTGGCGGTGGACCCGGCGGGAGGTGGTGCGGAGGGCGACTATTCGGTGGCCGAAGTGCTGGACCTGGAAAGCGGGATGCAGTGCGCGGAGTTTGCAGCGCGGATGGGTGGGCTGGAACTGGCGCAGCAGGTGGCGGCACTGGCGCGACGGTACAACGGGGCTCCGGTGGTGGTGGAACGGAATAACCACGGTGCGGCGGTGATTGTGGCGCTGGGGGAAAGCGTGGGCTACCACGAGCTGTGGGTGGCACGGGATGGACAGCCGGGATGGCTGACGACGACGCTGACGCGGCCAGCAAGCCTGGCGCGGCTGGCAGCGGTGGTGATGGAACACGCCGAATGCCTGAACAGCCGCGGGCTGATGATGGAGTGTCGCAGCTTTGTTCGACTGGCGAACGGGAATGTGGGTGCACGCAGCGGCTGCCACGACGATCGCGTGATGGCCATGGCGATTGGACTGGCGGCACGGGAACAGATGCTGGGCGGGCGCGGGATGCAACGGATGACACCGCTGCGCGCGGGCAACTATCGGCAGTCAGGATAAGCATGCCGTGGAAGGCTGGCATACGCGCGGAGGCCGTTTGGTTTGTCGCTGGATGAGGTGGTGGAGGTTGGATGTGGATTGCTGCGCGTAGGGAAGGCGGACGCGAAACGGGTAGAATCCGGATAAGCGTGCCGCAGGCGATGAGCGCGGCACGGCGGGGGATGAACGGGCTTGGCAGTACAGGCGGTGCAGCAGATTCGACGGATGCGCGGCGGTGCGCAGGGGCAGCTGATGCTGGGCTCCGATGGGCGGCTGTATGTGGTGAAGTTTCGTAACAATCCGCAGCACGAGCGGGTGCTGGCTAACGAGATGCTGGCGACGCGGCTGGCGGCGGCAGTGGGGCTGACGGTTCCGGAGACCGAGGTGGTGGAGGTTTCCGCGTGGCTGGTGGAGCACTCGCCGGAGTTGCAGGTGGACCTGGGACGGCGACGTGAGCCATGCACGGCGGGGCTGAACTTTGGCGCGCGGTATGTGGGCGGACTGATGCCGGGGCAGGTGATGGATTATCTGCCGGAGGAGCAGTTGGGCGAGGTGCGGAATCTGGCTGAGTTTGCCGGGATGCTGGCGCTGGACAAGTGGACGGGCAATGCGAACGGGCGGCAGGCGGTCTTTACGCGTTCGGCGCGGGAGCGACGGTATACGGCGGTGTTTATCGACCAGGGATTCTGCTTTCATGCCGGGGAGTGGAAGTTTGAGGATGCGCCGTTGCGCGGGGTGTATCCGCGGAATGCGGTCTATGGCGGAGTGACGGGCTGGGAGAGCTTTGAACCGTGGCTGAGCCGGATGGAGTCGATGCCGGTGGAACGGATCTGGGATGCGGCGGCGGCGATTCCGCCGGAGTGGTACGGCGGGGCGATTGAGGAGATGGAACGGCTGGTGGAGACGCTGGAAAAACGCCGGGGAAGAATTCGGGAACTGGTGGAGGGGTTTGGAAAAACGGAACGAAGACCGTTTGCCGCGTGGGAGAAGATGCAGCCGGGAGGGAAAACGGCGCTACGATAAATCTGATTGCATGGCATGCGGCAGAGGCAGTCGGAGAGTACCGGTTGCGGGAGGACGCGGTTGTTTGTGGATCTGAGGGAGAATTCCGGTTGGAGATGAAGGTGTAGGGAGGGGGAAGGCTGACGGGAGATGAATCGCCGGATGGAGTGTGAGTTTTCGCTGCTGCGGTATGTGCCGGACCCGGTGCGCAACGAGTTTGTGCATATCGGGGTGCTGCTGCGCGCGGGAATCACGGGCACGGGGACGCGGCCGGTGCTGGGCGTGCGGTTTACCGCCGACTGGCGTCGGGTGCGGTGCCTCGATCCGGAGGCGGATACGGAGATGCTGGAGGCGCTGGAGTCCGAGCTGCGACGGCGGTTTGCCGAAGAGCCGGAGGGAAATCTGATGCACGTGCTGGAGGATTCGTTCTCGAACTGTGTGCAGATGAGTGAGTCGAGGGCGTATCTGGCCGAGAGCGTAGAGGCGGGCATGGCGGAGCTGATGCGGCTCTATGTGGAGCCGCAGCGGCGCGAGCGCGTGAGCCGGGTGAGCGGGAGAGCGGCAATCCAGGCGGCGATGCGCACGGAGTTTGAGCGTGTGGGCGCGTGGGAGCTGATGCGCAAGCGCATTGCGGCGGCCGAGTATACGCGGCCGGGCGATCCGCTGCGGCTGGATGCCGGCTACCGGGCGACGGGCGATGGGATGCGCGACCGGATCCGGATCTTCCATGCGGTGAGCCTGGAGCATCTGGGCGGCGTGGGTGGTGGCATGGGCGTGGAGATGGCCAAGGTGCTGGCCTTCTCAGCGGCCGGCTTGCGGGCCGGCGTGGAACGGGTGGAGAAGGCGGAGCTGGAGCTGACGGCGGTGATTGAACCGTGGACGAAGTTTGCCGCGCGTAGCGATGCGGAGATCGCCGATCGCGAGGGCGCGTATCGATTTGCCGTGGAGACGATGGAAGAGCACGCGATCCGCGTGCGCACAACAATGGAGCTGGCGGCAATGGCCGAGACGGCGCGAGTAGAGTTGCACCTCTGACCCCATTGCCGGGAGCGGGCAGGAAGTAGTTTTGGAATTGGGCAGTGGATGAGGCGGGAGTCTTCGCCGCCGGGATCGGGAAAAGTCGGGTAGCAGAGACAGGCATGGCCAGCGGGCTGTGCCTGTTTTGTTTTGGGGCTGGGAAATCGACATGGTGCGCACGGCGCGGGAAGGAAGGAAGACGTGAAGGCAGAGAAGGAAGAGCGGACAAGCTGGGTGCGTGCGATGTGGGAGGGCCTGAATCGCGAAAGTGGGCGTGGCACGGCGACGAAGGCGGGAGACAGGAGCGGCAAGGGCAAGGCGGAGGGTGCCGAGCGCCGGACGATTGCGATGCCGACGATTGTATCGCCGTATGGTTACGGCGCGGGAACGACGTCGGCGATGCCGAAGCCGACGCAGATGAATCTGCGGCGGTTTGCCGAGACGCCGGTGGTGCGGCGGGCGATGAACGTGATCAAGGATCGGATAGTGGCCATGGACTGGCAGATCCGGGTGCGGCGCGGGGCGCGCGAGGAGGAGATTGCGTATGCGCGACGGAAGGTGCGGGCGCTGCGGCGGATGCTGGAGGAGCCGAATGAGTCGGACAGCTTTCGCACGCTGCTGGAGCAGGTGATTGAGGATGCGCTGACGGGTGGCTATGGGGCGATAGAGATGGAGCGGACGGGCGATCCGCAGCGACCGGCGATGTTGTGGCCGGTGGATGGCTCGACGATTCGCGTGAATGCGCATTGGGATGGGAGCAGCGAGACGGCGCGCTATGAGCAGGTGCCGATGGGCCGTTCCGTGGAGGAAGGGATTCCGCTGCGCGACGATCAGCTGCTGTATCTGCGGATGAATCCGCGAAGCTTTTCGCCGTTTGGACTGGGTCCGCTGGAGGTGGCGTTCGAGACGGTGAACGAGTTTCTGAGTGCGCATCGGTTTGCGGGCAAGCTGGCGGCGAATACGGTGGTGCAGTATGCGCTGTGGCTGAATGAGGCGACGCCGACGCAGCATGAGCGGATTATTCGCTGGTGGCAGGACGAGATTGAAGGGACGGGACGGGTTCCGCTGATTGCCACCGAGCAGAAGCCGGAGGTGTTGCGATTTGCCCAGGGCACGGATGCGGATATGCGGCTGCAGTGGCAGACGTTTCTGATCCGGCTGATTGCCGATGCGTTTGGGCTGCCGCCGCTGCTGCTGGGGCTGGAAGCGGATGTGAATCGGTCGACGGCGGCGGAGCTGACCGATGAGGCCTTCCGCTCGGCGATTGCGCCGCTGGCGCGGAGGATTGAGGAGCACCTGACGCGGGATGTCTTTGGCAAGTGCGTGGGTTGGCGCGAGTTTGAGTTCGTCTTCAACGATCTGAGCGCAGCCGATGCGCAGACGGAGCTGGCGATGCAGGTGCAACTGTTGCAGGCCGGCGTGCTGACGGTGAACGAAGTGAGAGCGATGCGCGGGCTGAGCGCACTGGACGACGGTGGGAAGGCACCGTTGCAGGGAGCAGCATCGACCTGGGACAGGGTGCGGCAGCTGGGCGCATGAAGACTCGCCGCATGAGGCAGACACGCGGAAATGCAAGCGGCGAACAGGAGCCGCGGCAACGGAGAAAGCGATGGGAGGGCGGACGCGAGACGGCAGCAATGGGATGGGGCGAGAGGAAGTGAGTGAGAAACGCGAACAGGGATGGGGGAGGGGGAATGCAACTGGATGCAATGTCAGTGAAGATTCCACACGTGAAGGGGCATCCGAACCGGCTGCCGTTTGAGGGTGTGTTGACGGTGGTGGATGCGCCGAGCGACAAGGCGCCAGCGGGTGCGCGGGGGCATCGTGTGGTGTTGACGCGCGTGGCGGCGGAGGCGGCGTTGCCGAGCCTGATGGGGATGGCGGTGGATTATCGGCCGGGATGGGATGGGCACGATGCGAAGCGGAAGATCGGGTTGATTACGGATGCCGATTTTGAGGGGCGAAAGCTGGTGGTGAAGGGCTATCTGTATGCGCGGGATTTTCCCGAGGCAGCCGATGCGATGCGCCGGGCCAAGCCGGGTTCGATGGGCATGAGCTACGAACTGGCCGATGCGCAGGTGGCGGATATGCGGGCGGAGATCTGGCGGCTGACGCGGGCAACCTTTACCGGAGCGGCCATTCTGCTGCGCGAAAAGGCGGCCTATCTGGGAACAAGCTTCCGGCTGGCAAGCTAGACATTCCGCAGGCCGGGCGGAACAAGACGACGAAAGGAGCAAGCAATGCAAGAGCAAACCATGGCAACAGCTTCGAGCGAAGTGATGGAGCGGCTGGAGGCAGCGGCAGCCACACTGGAGGCCGCACTGAACCGCATCGAGGAGCGACAGCTGAGCCTGACGGGCGAACTGGAGCGCATCTCGGCCACGGTGGAACACCACGGGGACGAGTCGCTGGCCGAGAGGCTGGCAGGAGCCGAACAGGAGATCGAACGGCTGCGCAACGAACTGGGTCGCATGGAGGCGGGACAGGCACGCCCGAACCCTCTGCAGACACTGCGCCGCACTCTACCGTCGGCCACGACGGAGATGCTGGCCAAGCACGGCATTGGCGAAGGCCAGGTGGAGATGGCCAAGCTGGATGCCGCACTGAAGGGGCTGAGCCTGGAGCAGCGCATTGCGGTGAAAAGCCAACTGCGCCGCGCCGGCTCGCTCTAGCCATTGCATGGAGCCGCAGCGCGGCTGAAGCGTGCGAAATGCAGAGACAGATTCTCTTTGGGAAGCAGCGCCCAAAGGGTAACAAAGGCGGCGGCAACTGCGGTGGTAGCCGTGGTTGCCGCTGCGACAACATGTGGGTTTCGACTCACCGGGCCCGGAAGCGGGCGGAAAGAGCAATATGAACATCAGTTTTGCAGACATTCATGCGGCGGCCGACTACATCGGACCTGGAGCAATTGAAGTACCCATGTACCAGACGGAGATCTTCGACATCTGTCGTCGATCGAGTCCGTTTGGTCAGCGGATCAAGCAGGTTCCGGCGACGGGACATCCGTCGCGCTACTTTGAAGAGACGGCGATTCCCAGCGCGGGGACGGCGGCGTTTGTGAATCCGCGCGCGATTACGCCGACAGTCGTGAGCCCGACGCGCGTGGAGCGATCTGTTCCGCTGAAGGCACTGGTGGCGCAGATGAACTACAACCTCTTCGACGTGGAGCTGGGCAACCAGCAGCAGCAGTTTGCCTATCTGCAGGCCAAGGACCTTGCAGATACGGTGAGCGGGCTGATGGTGGCACATGATGTGGCGCTGTGGAATGGCAACGACACCAGCCTGACTGCTCCGACGACGACCCAGTACATGGGTGCGGCGGCGCAGATTGTAGCCGGTGGCAACACGACAACGATCTCGACGACCTCGTCGATTGTGGATGGGTTGAAGAGTGCGGTGGCACAGATGGTGGCCAACAATGGCTATCGCGTGCGACCGACGGCAATCTATGCCAATCCGGTGCTGCTGGACCTGATTGATCGCGAGATGAAGACCGAGTTCAACGTGGTGCTGCGCACCGACGACATCACGGGCGGCGTGCGCGTGAAGATGCTTTCGACGCAGGCCGGCGACCTTCCGCTGATTCCGGACTGGAGCCTGGGCTACACGGGCACTCCTGGTTCGGGCACAGCGGTGCTGCCTGCCTACATCGTGACCGAGGACCTGATCGAGTATCACTGGCTGGGCGATCCGGCTCCGCGCATCTTCGAGCTGGGACTGCCGAATTCGCTCACGCTCCAGTACGTCGCCGTGAAATTTGGCGGCGTGGTGGTGAAGGGCGCCAACTACGCGCACTATCAGGTGCTCGTCGACCGATAACCACTGCGTGGGGCAGCCGCGACCACTGCGTGGGGCAGCCGCGACCACTGCGTGGGGCAGCCGCGACCTTCGGTCGCCACGGACAGCCGTGGCGCTCCCGTTGGTCGCGGCTGGCCGCGGTGGTTGTCGGTGAGGTTGCAGCGGAAAACCGAGAAGGGGATTCCCGGCGGGAATGACGAGCAGGAAATGCAAGGGCAGTAGTAACAGCAAAAGCTGGGCGAGTGAGCGAAGGGGGATGAGCGATGGCGTATCTGTTGCCACAGGACTATACGAATTACGGTTTGCCGGCGGGGACGAGCGCGGACTGGGTGACGGCGGCGACGGCGCTGATCAACTCCTATTGCCGCAGGCCGGACATCAACGTGACGCAGTACACGGAGCGGTCGCGGATTGTGAGCGGGTCGCAGACGGTGATGCTGAGTTATCTGCCGTTGGCGCCGCTGGCGCCGGCGACGAGTCCGCTGGTTTCGATCCAGGGCAAGTATGCGTGGCCGCGGCGCGGGGATTTGCCGGTGGTTCCGCTGCTGGATGCGGCGCTGGCTTTTTCGCTGCCCGGGGAGTGGTCAGCGCTGGATCCGACGACGGTGGACTTTGACCCGAATACGGGGATTCTGACGCTGCCGTGGAATCTGATGGGGCTGCCGTTCAACGAGGTGGAGGTGACGTATACGGCTGGGCTGACGGTGATTGGCGACGACATCAAGTCGGCATGTGCGCAGATTGTGAAGAATGCGCAGGCGCAGCCGTCGCTGAATGTGCAGCGTTCGAGGGTGGACACGATGTGGCTGCAGTACTTCGGCATGTCGCTGATGGACGAGACGGTGCAGACGATGCTGCGGCCGTACATTGCAAAGAGATTGGGGTGAGGCGATGAGCGATACGGCATCCAGAAGCGGAACGGCAGCGCCCCAGATGCTGGCCGATGCGATTCTGCGCACGGTGGCAGGGACGACAGCGTATCTCCAGGTGACGGGAGCAAATCCCGACACGGAGCAGAGCGAAGTGGGATTGGTGGCAAACAATTTTGTGCAGGTAGCGGTTTCTCCGGTGCTGATGCGAAAGCTGCCGCCGACATGGCGCGAAGGCGATATGCCGCGATGGGAGATGCTGATGTCGGCCACCAGCGTGCAGGCGCAGGTGACGTCGATGAACCTGACCTCGGCCCAGAGCCTGTTCTCGATGACGATGTCGGTAACGATGGCCGGACAAAGCTATGTAATCGAGTCCGTAGCAGCCAACGAGGCGATGGGTACGGTGTATCTGTATCGGCTGCTGGTGCGCGAAGCCGGCACCGAAGCCCTGTAGCCACTGCGTGGGGCAGGCATTGCATGCAGCGGACGCGGCCTTTGGCCGCCACGGACGGTTGTGGCGCTCCCTTTGGTCGCGTGGTGGGTGGTGGTGTGTGCGATGGCTGCGTTTGGTATGCGCTGCGGTGTGGGCGTTGGCATGGTGTGGGGTGCCTGGGGTGGGTTTGGATTGAGGGAGTGTTGAGATGCAGAATGCGAAGGATTCGTTTTACATGACGCTGCGGACGCGGCTGCAGACGATCAATCCGCAGCGGACGATTTTGTTGCGGTCGGCGGTGCGGCCGGGGATTCTGGTGGAGGAAGCGGAATCGCCGTTGTCGCAGTCGGCCAGTGGGACGGCGTTTCCGCTGGTGCCGACGGATGTGTTTGTGCTGCGGTGGCTGGGGTTGGCGGTGGATATGGATCAGGCGCTGCCGCTGGTGGCGGCCGAGTGCGAGGTGATCTATGCGACGTTGGGGACGCAGAGTTTTGGCGGACTGGATCGCGGGCGTGCAATGACGGAGATGGATCTGGAGCTGATGCAGATGTTGACGCCGTTTCAGACGCCGAAGGTGAACTATGCGGTCTCGCCGGTGCAGACGATGTTGACGCAGGTGTTCTGGGATGAGCCGGTGTATACGCCGATGGTGGTGCAGCGGGACAG
>JAEHJW020005680.1_pt1 | contig 19229 bp, 28 predicted proteins | sample 9271431 | NCBI WGS metagenome assembly JAEHJW02 | reverse complement strand
TTAGGTGGGGCTCGTTCGATCTTCTCGGGCCAGATCACCAGCCTGATCCTGATTCCCCTCCTCCGGAGGCGTGAGACGCGCCTTGCAGGCGGCAGCCACCGCCTGGATCCAGAGATCCGCGCGGGTCGCATAGAGCCCCATGTTCTGGCAGGGGTTGACCTCCACGACTGCAGGGCGCCCCTCGATCGTACAGACGTCCAGCACAAAATCCCGCAGCCCGTTCTCCGCCCGCACCTCGAGGGCATACCGGCTGGCGAGATCCACATAGCCCGCCAGTTCCTGGTCGGTCAGGCGTTCCTGCGCCACTTGGTGGGCCACCTTCCGCACGATCGGCGAAAACACCGTCGCGGGATCGGCGTCCAACGGTGTGTATTCCGGGACGATACCGGCCCCGGTCACCGGCACGCTGTCGCAGACGAGAAACCGATATTCGCGGCGCATGGGCACCCATTCCTGCACGAGTACGGCATCCGCATAGCCCTCGAGGTGCGTGCTGGCGTACCCCAGAACATGGGCAACCAGGGCCTGCGCCTTCTCTCTTGTCAAGGTGTCCGGCAGATCCAGGGGGCATGTCAGATACTTGGCCTTGTTCACCTTCAGGAAAACGCGCCGCAAACCCTGTTGATGGGCCTCCAGGACGGCCTCAGCGACGCTCATCGGTGGATCGGCGATGGCTGGGTCCCCCAGGATCTTCCGATCGAACTGCGGCACATGGGAACCGGGACGATAGCCGTCCGAGGGGACCCCAGCGATCCGCGTCCAGCGGCCCGCGAAACGCCGAAATGTTTGGGAGGCCGGGTAACCTTCAGCCTTACGGATATCGGGGATAGATGGCCAGACTGGCAGTCCGATACCACCCCACAGCCCTTCGATGGTGAGCGCCAGGCTCCGCTCCGACAGGGGGTGCTGGTCGCTCAACGGGATCGCGTTCCGTGAGGCGAATCCTGCGATGGTCAACGCCAGATCCCGTCCCGGCAATCGCCCTATAAGGATTGTAGGAGGGCCGTCACCGCCAACGGGGGCGTCCCTGGGATCTTGGCCGCTCAACGGGATCAATTCCCGGGATTCGGCTTCCATTTCCCAGCAGGGATAGCCCGCCTCGATCGCCGCCAGCAGGAGGCTCGCCGGTTCCCAGAAGTCTTCGAAATCCAGGTCTGCTTCCTCGTATCGCCGGGACCGCGGGAACAGGAATTTCCAGCGCGCGAGGAGACGGCGTTGCTGGTCGATGTTGCGGGTCGATCGCGATTTATCCAGGGGTGGGGTGCCGCGATTTTCACGCCAGAAGAGAAACTGCATCATTCCCATCCTCCAAAAAGGTCTCTTATCCCACCCACTGAGTCGGGCAAGAGGTCCGCGACCGTGTGACCCCGGGACCCCAAAATCGGCAATCCCGAAGCGGCCTCCAGGTACACGACCTCCTCTCGCAAGGTCTCCCACCAAGGCAGGCCATCGGGGTCGTGGCGGCCACACGGCACAGTGCTCACAAAACCCGGGTAATCCGGCTGATAAGGATCCTGCGTGGGATTTTGTGGAGGCGGAACGGGTGCCCCGTTCTCTACGCTCAAAGGAAACAGCCAACAGGCGGATGGCTTGAAACGCCAGGGATGGTCCCCTCGCCGACGCGCGAATGTCTCTAGCTCGCAGAATCCGTCGTCATCACCGAAGACACAGCGCGTCTGCGGGAAATGCGCGGGAAACGAGGATCTGTAATAGGTATGCGGGCGCGTCGCCGTTTTGCGACCGTAGAACGCGCCATTCCAGAAGCCATCCTCAATGAAAGGTTCCGGTACCCTCGCCTTCAGTTCTGGGACGCGAGCCAGCAGACCTTTCAGAAAATCCTCCTCCCCAGGTTTGAGATACACGCCATCGTGACAGCAGAGGGTCTCGCAGGTGGGGATAGAGCAGCGCGCGAGAAGGATCGTGGTCTCGCCTGGAGTTTCTGGTGTATTCTTCATCGGGGCGTCACGTCTTCCGCGTCTCGTGCAGCCTTCGCCTCAGCCTCGATGGCATTCGCGCACGCTATCAATGCTTCCTTATCGGCGCCGGGGACATCCTGAGCGAACAGCGTGCAGTCCCAACTGGTCCCGGCCTTCATGGTCCGGTCTTGCAAGGCCTTGATGTCGGCGCCGTCGACCAAGCACGCGAAGGTCAGGCATTCCCCAATACTGCCGTGGCGAATCACCACTTCCTGGAGAACGCCAATGTCTGTGCCAGGCGCCCCAAGGCGGGCCAAGAGGCCGCACGAATAGCTGTCCTGATCCGCAATGATTCGGGCTTGCAGAGCCCCCACATCGGCATCAGAAATACCGGCAAAAAGGGCGCACCCCGGACCACCCAAGGCGAGTACCTGGGTTTGGAGGGCCTTAATGTCAGCACCAGGAACAGTCTTCGCGAATTGCGCACAACTCATACTGTCGCCTACCGCAATCACTCGTTCTTGTAAGGCCTTGATATCAGCACCTGGAATATTGATGGCAAACATCCGGCACTCTTCCGCCGTACCCTGTTGCGTGATTACGGCTTGCAAGGCAGGGACATCAAGACCAGCAAGACCACTATTCGCAGCACCCATAGCGAAAAGCAGAACCTCATTAGGTGTACCGATCTCCAGTATCCGTTTTTGCAGGATCCCGATATTCGCATCGGGAATCCTGAGGGCAAATTGGGTGCATTCCCAGGCGCTGCCGCATACCACGACACGGGCCTGGAGAGACGGGATGTCTGCTTCTTTAAATCGTTGCGCGAACAGGAAGCAGTCCCATGCCGTGCCGTTTTTTAACAAGCGCTCCTGCTGCTTGATCTGGGCCTTATTCCACCCGGAATCGTCTTGCGAGATTTCTTTGGAGTCTTTCCGCCAGGATGTCATGACCTTTTGTCCTCTTTGTCGAGAGATTCGGAAGAGGCCCCAAACTCTCTCTGGGAAAACGGGTACGGACTATTCCGATCGTGCGCCAGAACAGATAGGGCAAAACCATATCGCGCCAGCAGGCGTTCTCCTGCTCGAGTAATCGGGACAGCCCCCACATGCCAGCGCATCGCCTGGAAGGCTTGGTGTCTGCGCCAGTAATCGAAAACACCCCTCAGCAGACAGAATGATGCGGGCGTCTTCCGAGCATGGGGAGCGATGACGATACCAGAGAGATATAGCCATCGCTCTTCGGTGTCCCCACAGTCCTCCGCCACCACGACGCCCTCCTCCGTTATCCGGCCTCGCGCCAAAAGATCAAAAGACTCGCGCGTCACCGGCCAGATACCGAGTGCCCCGATGGGGGCCGATCCGCTCTTCCGGATATTAAAGTGTCCATGAGGCGCACTTTGCCACCAGTCGCGTAATACAGCAAAGGAGACGTTGTCATCCCCATAGGCCTCTCGGTCGATCTCATAAATCCTGGCCAGATCGGCCAGCGTCTCAGTGGGGCTAATGGTGTATCGGGAACAAGGCCTAGGCTCGTCTTTTTGCATGCCAGTCAGTCCCCTGATGGTGACTGGGTTCGTGCCGCCTCTTCCTGGACGATATCCCGGAGGTGCGCCAAGAGATCCGTGAAACGGCGACAGGCCTCCACCACCTCCGAACGAGCGATCGGTGCCGACACGAGTTCTCCTGTTTTTTCGTCGTACAGGACACCGCCATCCTTCAGGATTCCCTGGATGGTTTGGCGACAGACCTCGTCGGTGGGATCGCCGCCCTCCTTCTCGATAAGATCCGCAATCTGGAGAAACTGTCCATTGTCCGTGAGACAATAGTCTCCCAACGCATCGGGTCCGGCCACATAGAACCCGATGCGGTCATCATCAGGGCCCTCCAATAGGGTTCCGACGGCCAACCCATAGGGTACACGGCGCACCGTGACCTGCCCCGACAACGCCTTCTCTATGTCTTTTTGCAGGTCTGTGATCGTGGTTTTGATACATGCTTCCTGATCCACCTTGATTTTCCTAATGGCGCGCTTGACGCGGAGCATGGCATCAGCAAAGCGCACGCAGGATGTCGCTACATCGTGTTGGGGAATGGGCCCCAATACGAATTTGCCGATCTTCTCATCGTAATAGGTGCCATCATCCAGTGCGTTCTGGATAGACTTATGGAGCGCATCATTGTCCGGGCCCAGACCCACATTTTTCCCCCTCGAAAGCCTTTCCGCCTCAAGAAACCAAGCATTCTGGAAAACTCCACTGTCGATGAGGCGATACCCGCCCTGTGAATCGGGACCCCCCACAGCAACCATTGCACGGTCATTGCAAGATTTGTCTGGCTGGATTTCGACATCTAACCCGTATGGTGCTCTGCGTACTGCTACCATTCCCGACACGGTGTTCTCTATATCTTTTTTCAGTTCCGCAAGCACAGTCTTTGTGGAATCCAGCGTGTGCTTGTGGCGCCGGTCTTTGGGGGCGGACTCAGAGGCCGCCGCCTCGCGCAAGACGCTCTCCAGGATGTTGAGGGAATCCCTGGGCACCTGTAAGGATTTGCAGGTCTCTTTCAGGGCTTTCAGGGCCTGGTCCGGGTGTCCTAGGCGCGCATGATAGATGGCCTGCAGAAGAGATCGTCCCGCGGCGCTCACGCCGGGTTCGATCAGGAACTCGCGGAAAAGGGTCTCACCCTCCAGGACCGCATTCTGGATACTGGTGCTGTGCCGGACAGTCTGATATCCCTTTTGGTCTCGCAGAAATTCCGAGACCTTGGTGTCCAGATAGCCTTGTTGGGCGGCAGTCTCCCAGGACGCAAAATCCCCAGGAACCTCGATGGTTGTTGTCTGGAATTCCGTGACATCGTACCGGATGGTCACATGGGTGTTTTTGGTGGGCTTCATGGATTTGTCCCTGGGTCGTTAGACCCTGGGTGATACGTCGGTGTCCAGATCAGCGGAGGGCTTGTGGAGGCCCGCCACATTTTGCAAGGCCCGCACCAAAACTCCTGCGGCGTCCTTCGACACCTTCAGGGATTGGCAGGCGGCCTCCAGGGCAAACAAGGCCGAGTGGGACCGTCCCGCGCGCGCGTATTCCATCGCTCGCAACAGGGACCGTCCCGCCGCGCCCACATCGGGCTGAATCGGAAACTCGCCCAGGATCTTGCGGTCGTCCAGAAGGGCGCCCATGACCCGTACGCCCTGCCGGGGGGCGTGCTCTTGACTGTCGTGGACTCGCAGGGATTCCGAGACCTTAGCATCCAGAAACCCTTTCTGTCTATCCGCAGGCCAGGAGAGGAACTCGTCAGGCACCTCAAGGGAGGACGTCTGGAATTCGGTGATCTCGGATCCCACAGTCACTTTTAGTGATTTCATCTCTGATCCTCCCTGAAAAACATGGGTTATGTTTTCGGCTACCGCGGGCCCGCTTCGTCGGATTCCGTGATCTCCGAAGGGCGAGGGTCTACCGCACCCCAGAGTTCCGGCGCGACCTCGCACTGACAGGATCCGTCGCGCAGGGCGTCATTGAGACGCACGGCGGTTTCTCCGACCGTATGCCACCCAGAGAGAAACTTCACGGTGGCCAGGGGCACGACGGTGCGGGTCTCCCATTCCTTCCCGTAAACCTCGATCAGATAGCCTTCGGAACGCCCTTGGATGGCGACCGCGAAGGCCTCCCGGATACGGGGCATGGGACGCGCCATACGCTCCGGGGCAAACGGGTTTTCGCATTTCGGATCCACATTGATCCATTCAGCGACCTCGGCGACCGATACTCCCTCCTCAGCTGTCGGAAAGGTGCGCAAGAGGCCTTTGAGGTCGCGCTCGAATTCTTCCCAGGTCTTGGGGCGCACGAAATCCATGATCCGGGCGGACGCAGTCTCACGGGAGCGCCAATAGTCCAGGGCCAGCCAGGGATTCGTTTCAGATGGCAGGGGATCCACCACCATCCATCCCGCAGTCCGCAAGACAGCGGCGGACTCCGCCAGGAAGCGGCGGGCGATCTGCGCGCGGGGATGCTCGGGATTCCGTGCCTGGGCCGCCTGCTCGCGCAGGACACGCAGGACCATGCCTTGCCGCAGGTCCTTGGGGCCTGCGGCATCAGCTGGCGATGGGGTTTCGTTATCGGAACTCATGATGATCGCCTCCTGATGTTTCCGTGGGGCGCGTCCCAAAACGGGACCGTCGCGTAGCGTGGTCGGGCACGATCTCGTATCCCGGCGTGTCGGACAGGAAGGTCACGCGGCGATACCGGGTCAACTCGGTGACGCTGGCCCAGGACCCGAAAGGGCGGGTGTGCCCATCAATACGCACGCTGCCCTCGACCCGCATCACGTCGAACCGGTGTTGCCGCCACACCGGGGCCGGGAGCCAGATCTGCACATCGTCGACATCCTCGGTGGCGAACTGGTCTCGGGCGGAATCCCGGATGATCTCGCGGAGCGCGCGTGTCGGTCCGCCGGATCCCAGGGAGGCCGAACGGCGTCGGTGTCCAAGACCCATTTCTGCGAAGTCGTGATTGATCCGGGCGGATGCCTCCGCATAGGCCTGCCGGAGGGAGGGGCGGCCGTTGGGATGAGCGCACTCCGCATGGGCGTGCAGGGTGCTGTAGTACCCCTGGGCGTAGTCCAGATGCCGATGGCAGACCGAACAGGTCTGGGCGGCGATATGGGCCTCGATGCGGGCGTCTTCAGCGGCATCCATCACGGGTGTGGGCCCTCGGAATTTTTCGTATCTTGAATGGCCTTGATGCGGGCCCATAGGGCCTCGCGGTCAGCGCCTGGGATTTCTTTGGCAAATCGGTAGCAGTCATCATCGTCGCCGACCTCCATGACGCGCGCCTGGAGGGCCGCAATGTCGGCGCCCGGGACATCTTTGGCAAACCAGCGGCAAGACCTTCCGTCTCCGACGCGCAAGATATGAGACTGTAACGCCTGAATATCGGCATTCTTGACGACGCGGGCAAACAGATAACAGCTATTGCCGTCACCTACGGCCTGCAGCCTGTCCTGAATCAGGGGAATATCGGCCGCCTCAATGAGGCTCGCGAATTGGCAGTAATCGTATAGGGACCCCACCTCCAGCACACGCGCCTGGAGGGCTGCAATATCGGCTCCTTCGACATTATAGGCGAACTCTATGCAGTCCCACCCGGTTCCTTCCTTCAGGAGACGCGCCTGCTCTTTTTTCTGTTCTGGTGTCATAGGCCTAAAACCTCGGTGAATACTGATACCTTTCTTCGGTAAAAAGAGCGCGAGCGCGGGCTTGTAGGGCCTTTTTGTCAGCACCATAAACGTGTTTGGCAAACCAACGACAATCATCACTGTCACCGATCTCCAAAACCCGGGCCTGGAGCGCGGCGATATCGGCGTTTGGGACGCTATAAGCGAATTCACAGCAATCCCAACCGCTGCCGATCTCGAGAACGCGTTTCTGGAGGGCTTCAGTATCGGCACAAGGAACTATATGTCGGGCGAATTTCCGGCAATCGTCCGCAGTCCCGATCTCCAATACGCGCTGTTCGAGGGCCTTTATATCAGCACCCGGAACCTCTCTGGCGAACAAGTAACACTGTTTTCCTATGCCGATTTCGAGAACCCGTTTTTGAAGAGCTTTGATGTTGGCACCTGGGACATCACGCGCGAATTGGTAGCAAGCAAATCTGTCGCTGACCTCGAGGACGCGCGCCTGAAGGGATTGTACGTCCGCCCCCTCGACATCACGGGCAAACTGGGTGCATTCGTATCCAGTGCCTTCCTTGATGAGGCGCGCCTGTTCGATTTTCTGGTCTGGTGTCATCAGGGGCTCCTAGGGCGCCGGTGAAGGAGAAGTGGTCTCCTCTCCTGACGCGCTGCCTAAGGTTTTGGCGCGCGTCCGTAATCTTTGGAGGGAATCCTCGTTGATGCCCGGTATGAAACGCGCGTACAAGAGGCAATCGTTCTTATCGCCGATCTCGAGAACCCGCGCCAACAGGGACTCGGTGTCCGCACCGGGGACATGGCGGGCGAATTGATAACAGTCGTATCCGGTGCCAATTTCCAGGGTGCGCTTTTGTAAGACCGGGATGTCGGCCCCCGTGATGTGTTGGGCGAACCAGCGGCAATCCCAGCTGCTACCGATCTCCAATACGCGCGCCTGCAACGAAGGAATATGGGCCCCAGGAATATCCAAAGCAAACCAACGGCAGGCGTTGGCGTCACCGATCTCCAGGATGCGGGCCTCCAAAGCCTTCTTGTCGGCCCCCGGAACATGGTGGGCGAACTGATAGCAGTCCCAGCCGTTCCCTTTTTCGAGAAGGCGGTCCTGATCAGCTTTTTGTTCTGGAGTCAGAGACATCGACCACCCATCCGCAGATTAAGCTATTCGGAACAGTCTATCACGTTTCTCATTAAAACGGCGAGGGGGACTCTTGCGATCCTGTATCCAGACCGCCACGATCTTTCGGAATGTGCCCCCCTTCCTGATCCGCAGGGGCCGCCTTGCGCCAGCTGCGGGAGGCCGCCGGAACGGTGACCGGAGGCGCCTGGATGTCTTGTTCGGCCTTCTTCACGAACGCGGCGAGGATCTGATTTAACGGTTTGGCATACGGACCCACAACCTCCGGGAGACATCCACCCCGCTCAAATCGCATGACCGCGTGACGGGCCAAGGTTTGCAGGATCTGCATGGGGCCACAGGGGGATGTGCAATAGGCGCGCAGGGCATCAATGTACTCCTGAGGTTCTGGATGCCAGCCGGCGCGCGGCGCGAAAGGGCTCGCAGCGCCCGGCGTCGTATCGAGTCGCGAGAAGTCATGCGACCCGAACAGACACGGGAACCGGCGCGCCCCCTCACGGTCGGCTGCGATAAGGGAGGACGAGGTGGCCTTACCCGGAGAGGAGGGTTTCTTCGCGGGGCGAGAGGAGACGGGCTGGGCCGAAGGAGGACGTGCGCGCGCCGGCGAGGGACGGGTCTGCCGGGGAAGGTGGGGCACCGGTTCGGGACGAAACGAGGGTCTTGTGGAGGATGAGGGTTTCACGGAACACTCCTGTGGGTTGGGCTGGTACACAGACCATGTGACATCCGGGGCGGCCTCGAAAGCCTGCTGCATGCGTTCGGAAACCTCGGGCCAAGGCAGTCCGCCTAACCCGCAGCCCAGGGCGGGCACGGCCACGGATCGAATCCCGAGACGCTGCACCTCGGCCACCAGGGCGACCAGCCCTGATTCGATATCCTCCATCCGGGAGGCGTGGCGCCATTCCCGTTTGGTCGGGAAATGGATGATGTATCGCGGGTGGCCCACCTCTGGACCGCGGTCGCCTATCAACAGATGTCCGGGGCGCACCGTACCCGCCTGACAGGCCTGTCGGTAGGCTTGGTAGTGATCCGGGTAGCGCTCGCGGAACTGGAGCGCTAAGCCCTTGCCCATCACGCCTTGCGTATTGACGGGGTTGACGAAGGCCTCTGCGTCGGATTGGAGGAGATCGCCTTGGGTGAACTGGATCATCGGTTGGCGCAGGAAACTGTGCTCCCATACCTCCCATGAAGGTAGTAGGCGCTTCTGTTCCCGTGTCTCCTTGGAGCTTGTGATATGCGTCCTACTCTAGCACAGTTTCTGGCCAATCGTCTCCCGGGAAAAACAAGCCGCGCGGTGCTGATCTGAGAGACAACAGGATTTCTCAGGAAAGCGGTTACCGGGGAATGGCCTCCTCTCCTTCGCGCACCTGGGCTAACAAGTCGCTCAGCATGGCCTCCGGTTCCCCCTCCCTATTCGCAATCCGATACCGGAACGGCCAGTCGTCCAACGCCATCTCGGAGACATGCCGGTCGCCGGAGTCTGGGTAATCGGGACGCTCGACGCGCACGAGGATTCCATGACGCTCGACAAAGGCGGCTTCATTGGGCAGTCGGACGTCCGTGATCACCCATCGGCGGGCGGGTTTCGTGTTGTCGTTGACCACCGCATGGACCTGGCGCACCCAGTATTCCTCGTCTTCGCTGCGGCGTTGCATGCCGGTGTCCTGCAAAACGACGCGCGGACTGCGGCCGCCCAAGGCCTCGAGCGGGGATTCCTTGGTCGCGGGATCCTGCAAGGTCTCCACGGAGAGGCCATAGCGCACCGCCACCTCGGCGTAGAGGGCGTCGGCAAAGGCGATGCGCTGGTAGCCGTGATGCGCCACCAGCAGGGCGCCGAGCGTGTCCTTCCCGTGGCGCTTTTTTGCTGACAGGCCAATGATGCGCGGGAGATCGGTGGTGTTGTCCGGAACAGACATCGTGTCAGTTTTTCCTCAAAACGGCAGCGTGTCGCACGCGTCATGCCGCCCGAATCGTTTTCCGCAATCCGGACACTTCTCGGGCCACCACCAGAGCAATCTGTCCCGCAGACCTTCGATCATCCGGTGGTGACGGGTATCACCAACCCGGTCCGCATAGTCTGTGTCGGGGGCGCCGCAGCGCTGGCAAGGGACGGCATGGCATTGGCGTGACCTGCGCTTGTAGTCAGGGACGCACCCGAACCACCAACAGATTAGACGTTTCAGCATTTTTCGCCTCACTCTCTTTTTCTCTTGATCTGTTAATTGTTTATCCGGCATGGTTTATTCGCTCCCGCAAGAACTATTAAGTGTTTGCGCGTGTTGCGCGCACGGCTTGTACTCGTAGCGGTCCAGGCTAAATAACAATCGTAGGGCCATGGCGGCGGTCTGGACGGCCTCGGTCCGCACGTCTTCGTCGGTCGCCTTGTGCGGCTCGTATACGCGCTGCAGCATCGCCTGCGTCAGCTCCCCGAATTCCTCGCCGAGGACCGCCAGGGCGTGCAATGGGTCGGTGGGCCATCCTGGGAATTTCTTTGTGGCCCGGGCGACCTCTTCTACCACCTCATCGATGATGCGATTCTGGGTATTCTGCTTCGCGGTGCGCGTTCCGGGTCGCGCCGCGTGTAACGCGTGCAGAAGGCCATCCCGAGGCTGTCGTGGTGCTCCTGATGCCGGCTCGGCCTCGAACCAGTACAGCCCGCCGACTACCTCAGCCAGGAAAGTCGTGCCCCAGAACAACGAATTGGCGCGCAGAGCAACGATAATGGATTCGTTGCCACTCCAGCCGCCCGTCACAAGGCGATAGAGCGATCCCTGTTGTTTCCAGTATCCGTCTTCCGCATAGCGCCAGAGGGGGCGTATGAAGGCCATGAGACCGCTCCAGTCGAGTCGGTCGTCTCGCCATTCGCGAATGCGGGTCAATTCGTCCTCGTCAGGATAGCCGTCGGAATCCATCAAATAGTGTCCCCTTTCGATACTCGCATGAGTTACAGGATACACTCTAACACACGGTGGGCGCAATCTCGGGATTGATGGTGTCCGGCACAACAAATCGTGTGTCCCAGGCCCACCGCCCTCGTCCTCCTTGTTGGTCGCGGACGAGATACCCGCCGTCCTCCAGTTCACGCGCCACCTTGGCCCATTTTTCGAGTTTACACCCCACGTGCTGGCGTAGAACGCTGGTCATGATGGTGCCCTGGTGAGGATGGAGAGCCAACCACAACGCGACCCCACGCGCCTCCAGAGAGAGGCGGGTATCCGCCATGATGGCCGAAGCCACCCCAGGCACATGGTCAGGGGCTACGCGGATACGGTGTTCCGACAGATGCACGATACACGCCAGAGGGGGACGGTGAGAGGGTTTCGGGAGGCTCATGAAGGATCTCCTGGGCGATTGGTTTGGCGCAATACCGAGAGAACGTGGGGATTGGCCCCGTCGGTGCGACCCTGCAAGAGGTACCCGTACTTCTCGGCCAGAAACTGGGCCACCGCTGGGCTGCGCGAGACGCCCGCCTTGCAATGCACGAGGATGCGGTTGACCTGCAACGGCAGTGCCTCGACGAATGCCAGCACCTTGGCCGCCAGGGATGTATCGAAGGGGATGATCTCCGGGACCGGGGCTCCAGCGCGAATCAATAGGGGGAACGGGGGTGTGACATCGTCGAACACGAGCCGCAACACAGCAGCCCAGCCGTCCGGCAGGCGCGCGGGGGCATCACCGGGTGAGGTGATGCTGATCAGGGCGGCACGCGGGTCGCCGTGCGGCATCCCTTCGATCACCTGGCGTGGGAAAAACTGGACCCGGCGCGTCTTTTCACTCATACACAAAACCTCACACGATTATCTCTTTGACAAGAAGACCGGTGATACCATTTTCCGCTATTGTTGCGCGAAAATGATCGGAGACAAACAATGTCCCGTTTGGTATATCACGGTGGTCTATCATACTTTGATGGTCTACATGGAAAACATGCGGGACCCCTTTTTTTACAGTCTCCAAAGAGAGAGATTCCCAACACAAATAGAGGTATATTTTTTCACCATCGCCAATGTGTGCGGCATAGAAATCCCCGGTGTCACTCAGTAAATGGCGCAATGCTTGGTAGGCTTTCGCGTTCAACACCCAATCCACGCCTGCTGTTGTCATCACGTCGGGACGCGGAAGATTGTTGTGATCGCTACACCATTCCAAGCCACACTCTTGATAGGTCGCTGTGGCCCACCGCCGTTTATCACTTTTTGGGGTATGGAAAAAGACCGTTTTCCACCACGCGTGCAGGTTTTTTGTGCTATCGCACAACTGCGCGAAGAGGGGGTTTCCTTGTGGGTCGAAAGGGATATCCGCCGAGAGTATTTTCATTTATTAACACCGTTAGAAAGGTCTTGTTTGATGCGTCCCATCTCATTTTCTACATTGAGACAGGATTCATAGTTCAGCGTGGATCGCCTTCGATTGTGGAATCAACCTTCTTAAAAACCAACCCAGTCAGGCCAGCCTGTGTTGCCGCTAAAACGACTTCCTTACGCACAAAGAATCCTGTGCAGTGCTCTACCTCGAATATGAATGGAATCTCTACGCCAGCACGGAAAACCAAATGATATTGGGCGCGGAAGTCGTTCGTTTTCGTCTTTTCTGTATCCAGCAGGTCGGGATTCTTGGTCCAGCAAATGAACATGCTGTACCTGGATGGCACATCGATTATGTCGATAGGGTAAAACTCTCCAATCTCGCGGAAAAAGTAACCGAGGACACTGATGGCCTTTTCATTAAAAAAGAGCCCTTCTCCAACCGCGCCATCCAAAACATCCGCCAACGGCAGATAGTCCCCGGAAGGCGGATCGACCAGCATGCAGGGAATGGGTTTCCAGTTTTTATCAAACTCTTCTCTGGTGCCGCTCCTGTACGCTTCCCCGATGTGGTCCAGAAGTTTTGTGTTATCGAACCCAGGCACCCCGCAAATCGGATTGAATACGGGGTCGCCGTGTTCTGTCGAGGGCGTGATTAAGTGAAATAATTGCATGAGATCATTTTCCGGAAAGTTCATTTTTGATTATCTCGAGTTCTTTCTTGACGCCACGGCACGAATCCTTTTTCTTGGCCCTTTCCAGTCTGGAATAAATAGACTTGTAATAATCGCGCGTATGCAACGTGGGGTGCCACTCGCCATTACACTCTGCCCACGGTTTTGCAGGCAGCCACACGCCATTCTCGGCGGAATTGATGTCAATCCCGCATTGCTCGAGTATAGACCTTGCCTTGTCTGCCGGATCCTTCGCCCACGGCCTGTTTTCATTCTGCGGCACGATATGGTGCGCCGCACAGCCCTTGGGGCGGGATTCCCCAGCCGCCTCCAGGGACCTCTCCAGTTTCGCGGTATTGCCGCGGGCGACGTACAGGTCCTTCGCTTCCTGGACCCAGGGATGATCCCCTTGAACACCCTCACACGCCCATAGCGCCGGGACCCCGGGTTTTGCTGGGTCCACCACATGGCAATGGTGCTCGTACAATTCATAGGCTCCCGCCGCCAACCCCACGCCGACGGTGCTCACGATCGGGTGATCTTCCACTCCATGCAGGGCGTATGCGAGTAATCCGGCATGAGGGGTCGGTGAGAAACCCATCAAAAGCGTTGCCAAGATACCTATCAGGCGGTGTTTGATCCCGCGTTGATATTTAGTTGAACCCATGCAGACGCTCTTTGGGTGTATCGACTAAGGAAGGAAACCGGACTCCGAGGGCGAAAGCGAATGGAGCCGCGAAACGGGCGCGCTCGAGTGTGGGCAGAGAGAATCGTTCGCGGCGCTCGACAATGAGCCCGTCTGGACCGAGTTTGTCTTGTGAGTCTCCCCCGCGACGGGTGCCGCCTTCCGAATCGAGCAACAGGTCCATCACCGGCTGGATCAGCACGGGGGGGTTATCCGCATACAGGTCCGGGTAGCGGGAAGGCCGGGTGTCGTTCCCGTACCACAGCAGCATCAGGTCACTTACGGCGTCGTATTCCGTGTCCAGGACGGTGTGCTCGACCGTATGTGTCACCGTGATGTCTCCATTGACGCCTCCAGCAATACCCCATCGCGCAATCACGGTATAACGGTCCACAAAGTCCGGCGTTTCCACAAACAACCCCACGACAGCCGCTCGTGTTCGGGCGGCGGCATACCCTATGATGTACCCCTTGTTGGGGTAAGGGCGCCCGACCCGTAGCGCCCCCTCGTTGCGCTGCCATCCGATCTCGGGGATACCGATCGTAAGAAGCCGCACGTCCAGCGGGCCCAGATGCCGCGGGATATGGATTTGGGGAATGACATGAATCAGCATAGGCGCCCCTTTATTTTGGCGTTAAGGTGGACTCTTGGCGCTCGTCATCTGTGAGGGGCCGTTGTATCGGGCTCCTCGCTGGATCCGGATACTCCCGCACCCGCAAATCCTCCGGCCACTCGGCTGGATCGGCGCCTGCCCTGTGGCGCAGTCTCAAGGTGAACCGGCCATCGTTGAAGGCAGCACCCATCTGTTTCATGAAGAAAGGCACGTCGGCACCGCGGCATTGCCGCAGGATTTCGCGGGCCCATTCCACGCGGAACACGCGCGCGCCGGGTCCAGATTCCCCACCACACACAACCCATGCGATCTTGGTCGCCGGATCCGGGCCGAGCCAACTTCCCAGGTCGACGGGACCCAGGAGGGGTTCCAGGCTCACCCATCGGACCGCGGCGGGCGTCTCGAGCAATGCGGGGATGCGCGCCTCGGCGGCCTCCTGATCCTCGGCAGACACCCCCAACCAGACGTTCGGGAGTGGCCATTCCGGCAATCCGGCGTCATCCCCGCCGCGAGAGGCGGCGATCTCCCGCATGGCCTGGCCTACCGCATGCTCCCGATTGTCGTACCCTGGCGCAAACCACTCCCTCATACGCTCCGCGCGTTTCGTCAAGACCTGGAAGGTATGCTGAGGTGCCAGCGCCATCACGGCGAACACTTGGTCGATGAAAGCGTCCGGCACGGATTCATGGAAGAGGTCCGCCATCGAGTTCACGAAAATCCTGCGAGGCTTGGTCCATCGGAGAGGTTGGTCCAGCCGTTCTGGATGGCAGGCGACATCCGTGAATTGTCGCCCGTGATAGACGCCGGATTTGGGGTTGGCCGCCAACCGCGTCCATTCGCGCTCGGCATAGCAGTGTTTGCAGCCTGCCGAAACCTTAGTGCAACCCGTGACCGGGTTCCAGGAAGCCTCGGTCCAGGCGATGCCGGATTTGTTGCTCATAGGTGTGTCTCCATGCCGGTTTTCTAAAGCTAGAGAGTTTCAGTATCGCTCTGTGATTTTCCAGCAATAAAGCCAATTGCAACTTTCTTACTCAACGCATTTAAGATCGGATTCATATCCAGAAAACCGATCGCATCACCCCGGCGTCGTAAATCAAGAACAATATTGTGGAAATGAAGCCGCAAATTTCCGCTCGCATCCACCATGTGTAGCGTTTGGAATATAACCATCTGGTCATGAAGAGCGGAACCAATCAACATATCCACATGGAGGTTGTTGTGCTCTGGTAACCTATTCTTTAACGGTCTACTACTATCGCTTTCAAGCAAACGCTTAATGTCGGATTTATTATCGATATCCATAAACACCCGAACGTCAACTAGACCAATATCTAATGGGCGTCCCTCAAAATGGATAAGGTATGGGTTTACGCTCGACTGACGAAGTTGCTCGATCGCCGCAATCTGCTCGTCCACCCAGTCCAATGACTGTCGACCAACATCTTCCCGCGGCAGAACAACCCACCAAGGAACATCTTTGCGATGTGATCCCTCAGAGAAAATCTCGCCATTCAGGTAACTTGACACCATAGCGATTGGGCACACCACAGCAGATGCTGTGACATGAACAGGAATTTGATCCAGGTAAACAACTTTTCCCATAAACACCACCAATTTAGTCAACGAAGATGGCCTGTGCGCGTTTCGCAAGTCCGTCGTCGTGTGGATATTCCTGATACACGCATCAACCCAGCCGGAGTCTGTCGGTGGTTACGCCAGCGTAAGAGTTGGCTATTGTCGCTCATGATTCATCTGTCTTACGCTGGCCCCAATAAATCGCTAGATTCGGTACATGGTTCCGTACCACGATAAAGGCGGTTTTCTTCATCCAAGAGGATTTCGGCGGCTGCATAAAATGCTCGGCGTAGTGGGTCGTCGCCAAGGAGGCCTGGGTCATCATGGCCTGCGGGTAGATAGACAGACTTAAACAATTTCCCGAATTTGGCGCGTCCGGACTCTTTGTTTTTTTCATAGAAAAATAGCGACGGAATCACATGGCGCTTAAGAAGTGAATCCGGCAATAAAGGATCGCAATCACAGTCCTCGTGCATGAATGTGCTGTCACAATATTCATCACCCCATCTATGCCAATTGCAGGCGCCGTCGAAGAACAGGACCGGGGGAATGGATTTTGGAAAATGAATGTTGTGTTTTTCTAGGACCTCATAAAACCCTTCATCAGATGTATCGGGACCGACTCCTGCTACCGCAACGCGATACTGATAGGTGTCGTAACCATACTTGCGCGTCAGGCAAGATATTGCCGCTTCACCGATTTCTTGTAGATTGGGTTTACGATTGACCCCTAAACGCCAGCGATTCTGAAATGGGGCGTCAAACACAAGAATGAATGGGTCAAATGACTGTCGAGCGCAATCACGAACAACCACAAGAGGGTAAGTTCCGGCACACGCACCAGAACGAATATGCAAAGCAAGCCCTGAGACGCCAGTCGTTCGGATGATACTTTTCCCGAACTCGGATAAATCTCCGTAAAAATTATCGATCCAGTCTTCTGTGTCTTCTTTTGACACAAAGAGGTTTTCATCCTCAAAAAGAACGTCCAGCGAAAACCCTTGCTTAGGATAATACTTAATCATCGTTCGCCTCCTCAAGAATGGTCGGGCATCACCGCGATGCCAGCGGCGATGCGCCGCACTTCCTCGACATACCAGCCTGGAAGATGATGGTCGGCCGCCATCTCGCCCAGAATCGCGAGTTGGCCCTTGGCCCAGACGGCGGTCGTGTGGGACTTTAGGGCGTCTTTCATCCGCGGGTTGTCGTCGAGCGGGTGCGCGCAATGACAGCATGTCACATACCGCTCCCAGGGCAGAAAATCGGGCCGGGCGTGCGTGATAGCCGGAGCATCCGGCGTGGTCTCGCACTCCCTCGCGTCTTTCGTGGTCATTGCGGATACTCCTGATACACACACCCATCCAGTCGGGATCCGGCGCGTAGCACGCCCACCCTATGCGTCAGTATGGGGCGACGCTCGATCCGGAAGGCCCGCGGGTGCGTAATGTCCAGACACCCTCCATCTATACCGACCACCGTCTCCGGTGTCGCGCGCGTCCTGCCGTGGTCGTCGTCGAGACGCAGGGACTGGAAAAGCGCATTGCCCTCGGGATTCTGGTTGGCCGGCAACCAAGCGCCCCATCGTTTGAAAAAGAACGGGACACCCGCCGCTTGGCATTGGTCGCGCAACGAGGTCACCCAGTCCGGGTGCATCGGAAGCGCATTGGGCCCCGATTCCCCACCTACGACCACCCATTTGAGCCGCGGCGCTCGATGTTCGGTATCCTGATAGGGTCGCAGCGGGCCGAACATACCGACCGGCACTTCCGCAAAGTCGATAGGCCCCAGCAGCGGTTCGGCGCTCACCCAGTGGTTGGCAACCGGGATCTGAAGGAGCGGTGGAATACGCCGATCCGCGCTGTCCTGGTCTTCGATCGAAACGCCCCACCAAATATGGGGGGCGAACTGTGAGGCGGGGTTGCTGATCGGGATACTGTCCAGGTCACGTTTGGGATACGCTTGGCGCACCGCATTGCTGGCGTGCAAGATACGGCGATAGAGTCCGGGATCCGCGAAATAGGTGCGCATCCGCTCCGGATGTTGGGTGAGTACATAGAAGGTATGGTGTGGCGTCACAGTCATAACGGTTAACACGCGATCGATGAAGGCGTCCGGCACAGACTCCTGGAAAAGGTCTCCATCCGCTAGACGCACGAAGATCCGCCGCGGACTGCGCCAGCGCAAGGGCTGGTCGTAGTGGGTCGTAGGGTTCCAGATTGCCTTATTGGGGGCTGTGTTGGTCTTGTCGTTCACTGAGCGCTCCTCAAGGAGTATGCGCACCACATTAACACACAATGTCTTGACGCGCAAAAACCAGAGGGAACCGCCCTCCGCCAGCCTATGATTCCACCTGGAGCGCAAAAGATATAAGAGATCCCGCCATAGACGGACATGAACTTCCGTCACGCTCGTTTCGTAAGACTGCGGATCGCGCTATCAGGGCCTTCTTGTTGGCACCCGGAATGTCCCGAGCGAAGGCCAATAGCCCCCCATTCGGTTCCGACTTCGAGCATGCGGGCCTGCAAGGCCTTGATACGGGCGCCCGGCACGAAACGGGCGAACTCGTGATGACGACCGGTAGTCCTGCCTTGAAGGCGGCCCACTTCGTGATGGTCATAAGTGCCCCTCCTGACCTCGTTGCGGGCTTGTCCGCAATTTTTCCCGGCCTACGGCGATGGCGTTATTTACGATCAGAGCGGCGGTGCAATAGAAGATATCGGTGACCCAGGCGATCACATAGAGCCGCGCGGCCCAAGTAAACCAGGGGGGCACTGTTTTCGGCGGAACGTAAGCCCCCCAATGTGTGCCCAGTATTATTGCAGAAAGGGCTGCCAAAACTATCACAAATGGCAGGATAAACCAGATCACCGTCAAGGTGTCCTTGATGGTCGCAGGCCATCCCGCCTTAAAGGCGGCCCACTTCGTGATGGTCATGGGCGCCCCTCCTGGTCTTGCCGTGTCTCCGTCTGCAATTTTTTCTGGCCCACCTCGATCGCATGATTCACAAAGAGAAGAATCATGACGTAGAGGATGCCGAGGATTACGGCCAGAATACCCGCTCGTGTTACCCAGACGAGCCATAGGGGTGTGACCTTCGGGGGAACCGTCAGCCAAAACCCGCGAGAGAATCCCAGC
>JAEHJW020001868.1_pt1 | contig 19232 bp, 22 predicted proteins | sample 9271431 | NCBI WGS metagenome assembly JAEHJW02 | reverse complement strand
ATGGCGACGATCCGAAGGCATAAGGCCCGGGGTGGCGCGGTGACCTTCACCGCTACCGTGCGCATCAAGCCCTTTCCCCCAGCGTGTAAGACGCTCCCCAGCCGCAAGGAAGTCGAGACCTGGGCAAGAGAGTTGGAGCGCGAACTGCGCAAGCAGCGCGATCGAGGAGGTCTGCGGCGAGACGTGCCGAAAATGACCGTGGCACAGCTGATCCGGGAATTTCTCGAGGACCCGGAAACCCAGGCTCTCCGTTACTTCGATTCGCTCTCCCTCCTGCTTGCCTGGTGGGCTGGGCATTACGGCGCGACCAAGATCATGGAGCTGAACGTTCTCACACTGCGAGACGCGCGCAGCGCGCTGAAACACGGCAGCAAGGGGAGCCGGGCGGCGGGCACGGTCAATAGGTATCTGTCGGCAATGCGCTCGGCGTGGAACTGGGGGCGGGCTGCCGGCCTGGTGCCGCAGGAACAGGCATGGCCATCCCGATTGATGCTGACCGAACCCAAGGGCCGGATGCGTTATCTCACTGATGAGGAACTCGCGGCGCTTCTCAAGGCAGCGGCGGATCTCTCGCCGACAATGAACGCCGCGGTCCTCCTTAGCGTCGGGTGCGGTGTGCGGCAGAGCGAGCTACGGCGCCTCCGATGGGCGGACGTCGACATCGACTTGCAACGCATCCGCATCCTGCTCACCAAGAACAACGAGAGTCGCTCGGTGTTCCTGCCCGCGGCCGCGGCGGAGGCATTGCACGCCCTCAAGCGTGGGCCTATTGTCGGGCAAACCGTCATCGCAGACGAGCGCGGCCAGCCTGCGGCGAAGGACTGGCTGGAGTACCGCTGGCGAGTCATCCGCGACGCGGCGGGTCTGCAGAACTTCCACTGGCACGACATGCGTCACTCCTGTGCATCGTTCTTGGCACAGCAGGGCGCGACGCTACTCGAGATCGGCAGCGTACTCGGGCACCGCTCGCCCAGCGTGACGCAGCGCTACGCGCACCTGGTCCAAGGGGCGCCTGTAACTGGTCACAGCGCCCTCGATGACAAGCTGAGGGGGCGGTAGGGTGGGACGCCACAAGTACGCGCGAAAGACCTTCGAGGAGATGGAGCGCGACTGGGCGCGCATAGATGGCGTCCTGGAGCTTTGGGATCGGCTCTATCAGGATGCGAGGGCAAGGGGGGTGAAGGATCGCGCGGCCCGCGCCGAGGCCGCTGCCGGCGTCTGCGCCACGACCGGTCTCGGCGTCAGGAGTCTCCAGAAGTTGCGCAAAAAGCACGTGATTGACGCTGAGTCCCGCCGTCGGGATCTAGTCGAAGCGCTTGAACGCGCTCGACCGCACCGGGATCTCATGCGAGCGGCGTGGGCTATCCTGAGTGATGAGGAGGCCGACGCGATCCGCGAGTTGCCTCGCTCCGTGGGGATGCGGCTCATCGAGCGCATCGTCGCGGGCGCGCGGGCTGAGGCCGAGAACTCCAAGTTGCGCGCGCAGCTGACGGTTTGGCAAGACAGCAGCAAAAATTCAGCGAACCTGAAAACGCGGTAATTCGAGTCGGCACCCCGTTTTGCGGTTCGTTGAACGCCAAAATTACTGCCGCCCCCTTTTCAACGCTTCTACCCGTCTGCAAATGTGCGTGCATGGAGGCACGACATGCACACGCGAACTCGTAACACCGCAGCCCGGGCGCCTCATTCCTGGGATCTCGAGCACTGGCCCGCGGACGTGTATCCGCATAGCGAAGGGCGTGCACGCTGGCTTCTGCGCGCGCACCGTCAGGAGTTGCTCGCTGCGGGCGCTCTGACTCGAATCGGGCGTGAGCTCGTGGTGCTGGGCGATAGATACACGCGTTGGCTTCAATCCAAGTCGGCCGACGTCCCGGGCTTCACGAGCAATGCGAATCGATCCCGCTCGGAATCCCCGGTCCCCACGGCGCAGTAGCTCACCCGCTCATGGTCGGTTCCGGCAAACGAAAAGGCCGGCCCTGGTTGCACAGGAGACCGGCCTGGAGATCGAGATGCGACCCAATGTTACCACGTGCCGCTGCGGCCGTCGAAAGACTGTGCGAGCTGAGTACTGTTACCAATGCACCCGCGACCTTCTCGAGGCCGCTCGAGTCTTTGTTGCCGGCCTTCCCTACGGAACGGTCCGGGTCCTGACGGCAAGTGCGGATGTCGACAGCTGGCGCCGAGACCGGGGGCGCGCATGACGCGCGAGACGAAGCGACCCCACGTGCCGCCGCTGCAGGTTGTCACGCTCGGAAGTTTTCTCGACATGGAACTCCGCCAGCCGGACCCGATTCTGGGAAATCTTCTCCGTGAAGGGAGCCTCGGAATGGTCCATGGCCGTGCCGGGGCGGGCAAGACGTTCCTAATGCTCGCTCTCGCGATCTCGGCTGCGTACGGCGTCCCTTTCCTCGGGTGGGACGTTCCGGCACCGGTTCCGGTGTTCTACGTCGACGGCGAAATGACAGCGCCTGATCTCCAGTCGCGAGCGGCGGCGCTCACGCGATGGGTGGTCGAAACCATCAACCATCCGTGGGAAGAACTGCACGTGGTCACGCCGGATTTTCAGCCACACGGAATACCAAAGATCGACTCGCAGGCGGGGCGTCAGGTTCTGCTCGATGCGGTGAAAACGACGGGGGCTCGCCTAGTGTTCCTCGACAACCTCAGCTGCCTCACCAATCCTGAGGACGACAATCAATCCTCGAGCTGGTCTACGGTCCAGGAACTCCTGCTGGCTCTCCGCCGAAACGGCATCGCGACAATCGTCGGCCACCATTCGGGGAAGAACGGCGAGCAGCGGGGAACCTCCCGCCGTGCCGACATCCTCGACCTGGTGATCAAGCTGACGCCGAACTCACCCATTGAGGCAGATGGCCGCACTCGCGTGCAAGTCGAATTCGAGAAGGCGCGTCACCTGAGGGCCGAGGAAAAGGAAACCTTTACGGCGATTCTTGAACCGCACCCCCTCGGCGGCCTGGTCTGGTCGCGGTCCGGATCCGCTCCTAATGTCAGTGACCGCATCCGGGAAATGCTCCTCGCGGGGATGAGCCCCGCCGAGGTGTCGACCGAGCTGGCGACCGCTCGATCATTCGTGTACCGCGTCCGCAATCAACTCATCGAGGCAGGGGACATCACGCGTGGTGCCAAAAGCTCAGGCTGTCCCCTGTCCCCTCCTAAGGGAGGGGGACAAGGGGACACGCATCGGCGTCCCCTCAAGGGACAAGGGGACACCAAGGGGACAAACCAGGGGACAGCGATATGACCCATCGAACCAACGCGGCCGATCCGCGCCGCGACAGATTGCGCATCCTCGCGGCGCTGTACGCCGATCAACCACCACCGGGAGCCACTCCCGAGGTACTGAGCGAATGGGCTCGCCTCCAGGTCGACCGCGGGCGGACCGATCATGACGTCGCGGCGAGGCTCGGATGGACAATCGACGAAGTCCGCCAGGCGGTCGCGGAGCGCGCGCGGCGGTGAGCGAGCGGCCCACAACGCGGCTGTCGCGTGGGCACCTCGAGCAGCGCTCGGGCGCGTGGTGGGTACGCCTGCGCCAGGAAGTGGTCGACCGGCGAACCGGCGAAATTGTCCGCAAGCCCGTCCGCGTGAAGCTGGGCCGCTTCCGCAGCAAGGCCGAGGCGCAGCGAGCCCTCGACGAGTACCTGGCGGCCACAGAGGCGGCGAAGGTTTCGCCGGGACCGAGGATCACGCTGCAGGCATTCGCGGCGCGGTACGACCGAACGCACGTGTCTTTGTTGCGACCGACCTCCGCCCGGGCCTACCGCGCTGCCCTCCGGTGTCACGTGCTGCCCGAGCTCGGCCGGTTGCCGTTGCACGCGATTGGCACGGAGCAGCTGCAGGACCTCGTGGCGCACATGCACGCAGCCGGGAGATCTCGAGCGACGATCCGGAGCGCCGTGGTGCGCGTGATCCAGCTGCTCCACCAGGCGCGGAGGGACGGCTTCGCGGCGCGCGCCGTCTCGCTTCGGGGCGTGACGCTGCCGAGAGTCCAGGCGGCCCAGCGGGTGCGACTCTCCTTCGACCAGGCGCAGATCGATCAGATTCTCGCTGGCAGTGATGCGCGCCGGCGGGCGCTGTACGCCCTCGGGGCCTTCGGTGGGCTCCGCTGCGGGGAGATCCTCGGACTGTGCTGGTCGGACATCGACTTCACCACCCGGCAGCTGACGGTCCGTCAGAACGCGGTCGGCGGCCGTCTCGGTGCCCTCAAGACGGCCGGGAGCGCGCGCGTGGTGCCGCTGCTGCCGATACTCGAGCGGCTCTTGGGCGAGTACCGCGATCAGGGCGGCGGTTCCCCTGAGGGCCTTCTGTTCGCCACCCGGGGCGGCAAACCTCTGGACGGCAACTTCGTGCGAAGGCACTGGTGGAGGCCGCTCCTGCAGCGCCTGGGGTTGCCCCCGGCAGGCCTGCACGCTCTGAGGCACTCCACGCCGCGACTGCTCGACGCGATGGGAATGTCGCCTGAGGCGATACGCCTATGGCTCGGGCACTCGAATCTCAAGCAGACCGCCGAGTACCTGCACCTGACCGGCAGAGACCTCAGAACTCAGCTGGATGCGGCCCTGGCGCGCGGCGCGGTGCGACAGTGAGGATGACAAACGCCGACAACTTTTTCCCGATTGTGTCCGAGAGGCTCGCGGGAGCCTATTTTTTCCCGTGTTCCAAGAATTACCCGTGCTCCTCAAGAGTATCGGGTCAACTAGCCTGCCAGTGAGGTTGACGTGGCGAATACCAACTTGAAGGATCTCGGCGCCGTGGTCCGCCCGCCCGAGGCACCTGGAACGGCGGATGCGTCTCTCGGTGCTCGGTTGACGCGCGCTCTCCGGGAGATCGCCCGTCAGCGGCGCGCGTTGCGGGTGATAGACGAGCGGCTGGCGCGGCGACGATCGTGAACCGCGCCTGGTTTAAATCGGGCCTGAGCGGACCCGCTCCTTTTGGCCCTCGGCGGCGGATCGCTGCACTGCCACGATCCTGTGCAGTCGATGTTAGGTCGATGGTTCCCGCAGGGAGCCCAGCGGCTATAAGCCGCTGTGGCATCAGCCGTGCCTGCCCGCAGGGTGGGCAGCACCCGTCCGTGGATCACCGCCCAGGCGACGGCTCGCCCAGGCTGGGCGGTGCCCTGCCGAGGGGGATGGGGGTTTTCCAGCGAGGCGGCTCCCTGACGGCCAAGCGCGTGGTGCAACCACGCAGATTTTTTTCGCCCACGGCTTAGGAAATCGCATCACCATGATGAGCAAATCCCTTAAAAAGAAGCTCGGCGTGGGTTCCACCCCCCGCCAAACCCCCCGCAAAACGGCGCGATTTCCTGCACCGCCGCCGCACTTTGCCGACGAAGAACGCCAGTTGTGGCGCAAATTGGTGCGTGATTTCGCATTCACGGACGCCGCAAGCCTCGCAGTCCTCCGCAGCGGCCTCGAGGCCCATCACCGCATGCGGCGCTGCCGGGAGAACATCGACCGGATCGGCGAATTGACCAAGGAGGGCAAGCGCGTCCGCGCCCATCCCCTACTCAGCCATGAACGCGACGCCAGGGCCGCGTGGCTCGCGGCGATGCGCGCCCTCGGCGTGCTCGAGCCGCAGGAGAAATGAGATGCCCAAGCCACGCCGACGCCTGCAGACCGATGCCGACGACCTGATCACCGCCATTCTGAAGTCACGCGGTCGCTTCCTACCGTTCCGCCCGGAATGGCACGCCACTGCGACCGCGTGGCGCTACTTCGACGATCCCCCCGTCGGGGTTGAGCGTCTCGAGGCGGCCGGGATCGACTTCGACCTGGCCGAGCAGCTGCGCCTTTGGCGCGATCTTGCTTTCGAGCACGAGCGCTCGATCCGGCGACGCGCCGGGCCGGAGGACCAATGAACGGCTTAGCCGTCGCCCGGGCCGCGCATCTCGAGGTGAATGGCCAGCAGCTCATCGCTCGCCTGGTAGGGGTCGCAATTTTCGAGTGTGCTCCCGAGAACGCGCTCAGTGCGCACCACGCGCGCAGCGATGCGGGCACCGCTATATCCGTGCGAGAGCACCACAGAACGGCCCACGGTGCACGTGGCTTCGTTCCATCGCGGGCCGGCCTTGCGGTACTCGATCGTCTTCACGCCGGATTCGAAGGCGCGGAAATATCGGGTCTTCAGGGGGACGAAGAGAGGCTTTGTAGTCATGCCTCGACAATAGCGGACCGGCTGCGGCCCGTCGGGGAAGCGGGCGATTCTCACCCGCAGCTGCGGATGGCCCGCAATTGAGCGCGCAGCGCGATGACGCGCCGGCCGAGCACCCGAGCGGGATGACGCTTGCCGAGTGGCAGCAGGCCGTCGAGGCCTCGGTCTCCGAGGCGCTCGAATGGCTTCCTGAGGACGCGCTTGAGCGGCTCCGGCGCAAGTGTCTCACTGCCTCGGCCAGACGGCGCCGCCGTCTCGAGCGCCGGGACGCTGCTGTCCGCGATCTTGCCGCCCGCTACACCGCAACGAGCGGCCGAGAGCTGGCACACGCGATCGAGCATGACCTGGCTTTATACCGCGCTGCCGGGCGGCACCGCGGGCCGGCTCCGACCGATCCGCGGCGTGCGCTTCTGCACCAGGTGGTGAAGCTGTCCGGCTCGCGCGCCCTCGGCTGGCGGCAGGTCTTCCGGATCCTCACCGGCGCCGCGTGTGTCGAAATCTCCGATTCTCATGACACACCGCCTGACGGATGATTCTCACTGTCTTGATGCCTCGTTTTCCCGGCGGCAACCCCGCCGGGCCTTTCTGACCGGCGGATCACACATGGCGGCTAACCCGAAAAACATCCTCCAAATGGCGAAGCGCGCGGTCGGTGCTGAGACCAGCGCCGACGTGCGTGAGCAAATCGCGACGCTGCGGGCAAAACTTCTCGAAGCCGAGGCGCGGGCGGCTGACCTTGATGCTGGGAAGTTGACCGTGGAGGCCGAAGAAGACGCAAGCAGCATGGACGAGGAGGCTGCGCGCATCCGCCGTCTCGAGATCCCTCGCATGACTGTGCGGTGTGCGGCTCTCGAGCGCCGTCTCGCCGATGTCATGGCGCGCGAGCGTGCAGCCGCGTTCGACCGGCACCGCAAGCGACGCGCCGAGATCTTCCGCAAGCAGCTCGTGCCCGCGCTCGAGCAGCTGCGCGTCGCGCAAGTGGCTGCCATCGCGTCCGTCGACGACGCGCGCCGCGAGCTCGGCGACGGTCTTGCCGATCGAATCCCCCGGGTGCACTTCCATGGCATCCCGTTGCCCGACCTGATCGATGCGTGGCTGATCGAGATGAACAGCACGGTGTCGGAGACCCCACGACCGCCGGGTCGTGCGCCGCGTCCTGGTGTCGCCCATTACATCGGGGAGCCGAACAGCGGCCCGTGGGTGGATCCACCTAGAGGCGCCCCCAGGTCGGTGACGGCGGACGACGGCATCCCTGGCCGCGGCCCTGTGACCCTTTATTGCGGACCATCGCGGGACCGTCTGCCGGTATCAGCGAAGGCGCCCGATGACGTTGCGCCGCTCGAGGCTGGCGAAGTCCGTTGCAAGGTGCTGCGGGCCGGCTACGAATCCGGCGACGGCCACCAGAGCCATGTCGGGCGCCGCATTCGGCTGGAGCGAAAGACTGCGGCCCGGGCAGCTGCAGCTGGGGCGGTTGAGATCATCGATGACCTCTCGCCCGCGCGTGCGCCCGCTCCGACGGCACCGGCGACTGGAGGCGAAGCATGAACCCGCGACTGGTGACGACAGGGAGCGCCAACGGCGTCCCGATTCAAGTGGATGTTTCAGGGTGCCTTACCGCCGACCCCGACCCGGTCAGCGTCACGCTCAACACGCCCTATACGTTGGCGAACCCCATGCCACCGGGATACCCGACGATACCGTCTCGTACCGGGTCAGAAAGCACCCAGTTTCCCGGCCAGGTGCTGGCCGCGGGGACGGTTCTAGGCCTGATCCAGGCGGAGGCCGACGCTTTGATTGCGGCAGGTGCAACGACCGACTTTCCTGGCTTCAGCTCCATCGACGTGCCGGCCGGATCGAATCCGACGCTCGTCATCGCGGTCAACGCGACTCTCGAGCTGAGCTCGACTCCCGCCGCATCGGCGTTCACGGTCAAGGACAACGGGAGCGCCGTGACCGTCTCGAGCGTCACGATCGGTGCGTCATCCATCTCATTGGCGCTGACGGGCACGATCAGCGCGGGGGACGTCGTGACCCTGACTTACACGCCGCCGACCACCAACGCGGTGCAAAGCACCAGCGGGACGCAGATGGCTGCGATCAATTCGGCGGCGGTGACGGTAACCTAATAAGGAGCCCACATGGCAGCGACAGATCGATTTCCTGGTGCCGAGGATCTACTCTCACCGGCCAATCACGCGGCCGATGTCACGCCCAGCGACTCGGCGGAACTCGCCTACGTGTCAAAACGGCTCTGGGTGGGCGGCGCCGGCAACGTAACAATCGTGACCGCCGGCGGCGAAACCGTCGAGTATGCGTCGGTCCCGGCCGGGACCTACCTCAACGTCCGCGCGCGGCAGGTCAACGCGACCGGCACCACCGCCACGAACATTGTGGCCGAGTACTAGGAGGCACGGTGGCCAGAACCCGCGAACTGCTCGAGGACGTGAGTCGGCACCTCTCGGCCGCAATTGTGCAGCACGAGGCGGGCAATCGGCATGCGGTACGCTATCGGATCGGGAAGGCCAAGCGCCTGGTGGATGACGAACTCGGCTACGCGATGAGCACCCCGGACGCGATGGTCAATCCGACTGGTGCGCAAGGGGCGCAGACGTCCGACGGGCACAATCCTCGCGCCGCATCGGCCCGTCGACGCGCGGCCCGGGGAATGATCCGCGGAACCGCCGCAATCCGCTCGGAGTCAGGAGGCGGCGCCGACGTCACCAAGGTGATCGCCTCGACCAACGAGATCGCGCGCGACGGCTGGGTGGTTGAGCCGTCCGGCCTCAAGACCGGGAACTTCCTCAGGAGCGCGGCGATCCTGTTCAACCATAACTATGAACAGCCAGTCGCGACGCCCATATCGGCGCAGCTGATCGGCGGAGGCAGCGCGCTGGCAGTTGAAATTGAGTGGCCACCGGAAGGGGTGTCGGATCGGGCGGATGAGGTGCGTGGCCTGGTGAAGGCGGGCGTGATTCGGGCCGTCTCGATCGGGTTTCTTCCAATCGAGACAGAACCGCTAGACCCGAAAGAGCCCTGGGGCGGCCAGCGAGTCCTTTCGGCAGATCTGCTCGAGTTGAGCTTCGTCGGGGTGCCGGCAGACACGGGAGCGGTCGTCACACAACGCTCGCGGGGCTCTGCAGTGAGCCCTAGGGCAGCGCGTCAACGTCGCCTCGCGAAACTCATCGCGCAGGGCGCCCCGGAGGAGCGTCAACGTCGCATCGCCGAACTGATCAGGTTGGGCCGGTGACAATTCTGGGCTACCAGATCGCGAGCGCTCATCGCGCCACGGTGTGGACCGATTCTGAGACCTACAGTCCAGATCATGTCCCGGCCGGGCACGTCTCGAAGATGGGAGTAAATCCGCTGGCGGTTTCAGCGTTTGTTGGCACCGGATATAGCTGGGTATTGCAAAGGGCGCGCGAGCACTTCGTGCACTGCAGAACCCTCAATGAGGCACTCCTGATACTGCCAGGGGTTCTCCAAGGCGCGGTCCAAACAATGGAGCCGGACCGCCTTGGTCCGACGCCACTGCAGACCGTTGCATGCGTTGTCGGCTTCTGCCATCGATCGCGCCGCATGGCTGGCTTTGTTCTCGATGAGGCATCGATATTTGAACCTACGCCAGTGCGCGAGGTCGTCATGCCGCATGTTGAGGCGCCGTTGTGCGATGACACGCACTCGGTGATCAGCACAGCCCAGCGTCAGTTCGCGGCGCTGAAATTTGGGGTGTCAGGAGCTTTGCTCGTGGGCTGCCTGGAGCCGACCGGCGTAAGCGTCTCCCAGATATTTGACTTCGGACATGGTCGGCAATTGAGGCGGCCGCTCGACACTACACCATTCGAGGGGTGACTGGTCGAGGCGATGTTTCTGTGTGCGGCTCCTGCGAGTTGTGCCGAATAACGGCGGCACACGCCAAGTCGGCGAGTGGCGAAAAACCCCGACTGTGCGCGGACGGATTCTTTCTCCCCGTCGCGGCGCGCCGGATGGCCCCCGAGACGGGCCCGCGGGGGAGCGCCCGAGGTCCGGCAGCCTCGGGCGCTCCGATGAGTGATTTCATCACGTGAGGTGATTCATGGCCGGTAATACCCTTGCAGTCGACATCGTCGCGAAGACCGACGGGCTTACCGCTGGCCTTGCGAAAGCCACGGGGCAGCTGGACGCGTTCAGCGCCTCGGTGAACAAGGCCTCGACGGCCCAGGCGGCCGCCTCTGGCGAGCAGTCCCTGCAGGCTCAGGCGATGACCACCGCGCAGGTGTGGGTGGCATCGCGGCGGGCCATGATGGACGCGGAGACGCACGCCAATACGGTCCTGAAGGCCGGCAGGAAGGCGGACGTGGCATCCCTGGGGGATGCCCTGGCCACCATGGAGCAGCGCCGTGACTCCTTCCTGGCGGCGAGCCGGGCCTACTACAACAGCATGACCGGGGAGCAGCAGGCCGCGTTCGCGACTCAAGAGGCTGCCGCGAACAAAGAGATCGAGGCGGAGTACCAGCGCCTGGCGGCGCGCCTCGATGACGCCACGGCGATCCAGACCGAGACGGCCGCCCTCGAGGAGAACACGGCCGCCACCGTGGTGAACGGGAGCACCGCCCGGGAAGCCACCTACATGATCGACGAGATCGCCTCTGGGCGGTTCCGTCGCCTGGGCGGCTCGTCCGTGGTGCTGGCGAACCGGATGGGGCTGCTCTCCAAGGTCTTCACCCCTCTCGGGCTCGCGATCAGCGGCACAGCGGTTGCGGCTGGTGTCCTGATCGGCGCGTGGGCCGAGGCAGATCATCAGGCGGATGCACTGAACGACGCGATTCTGTCCACGAACGACTCAATGGGAATCACCCAGGGACGCTTCGAGTCCATGGCCGCGGCGATCGCTGGCGGTGACATCACGATCGGGACCGCGCGCAGCGCACTGCTGCAGCTCGCCCGGTCGGGCCGATTCACCGGTGCCACGCTTCAGGAGGCCGGGACGGCGGTGGTTGACTTCGCCGACCTCACCGATACCTCGATCAAGCAGGCGGCGAGCACCATCGAGCAGCTGGCGGACCGTCCCCTCGAGGCGGTCGTCCGGCTGAACAACCAGTACCACTTCCTGACTGCCTCCGAGTATCAGCAAATCGCGGCTCTCCAGCAGGAGGGAAATGCGGCGGGTGCCGCCAAGGCGGCGATCGACGCCTTCGGCGCGGCGATGCACCAGCGTGCCGAGCAGTCGGTTCGGGACGAGGGGCTAATCGTCCGGGGCTGGGAGGATATCAAGCAATTAGCAGCCGATACTGCCTCGTATGTTGAATCGATCGGTGCGCGCGCCTCCACTGCCCAACGCATCGTGGCGGTCCAGCTGGCATTAAAGCGGGCACAAACTCCCGATGCCGGCGGATTCGTCGACACTCAGCACGTGCGCTACCTGCAGGCCCAGCTGGCCGCACTGCAGGCCACGGAGCGCCAGCACGCCGCCTTGGCACGGCAGAAGGCAGAGCAGGACCAGATCAACGCGGCCGGCGTGCGCGCGGCGGCGGATCTGGACAAGCGGATCGCCGGCCTCAAGTCCGTCAACACGGTGCTGGAGCAGGAACGGCAGATCGTTTCCGAGATCGAGGCGCTCCACCGTTCGGACCCGACGTCCAAGCTCCTGCAGGGCGATTCCTTCAACGCCCAGGGGCACCTCACCAAGGGCAACGCGACCTATGACCAGCTGATTGCTGGCATCCAGCGGAAGTTCGACGCGCACCCGGTCCATATCCGGATCGGCGGACCGAGCGCGCGCGGCGAGTCGACCTCTGGCATCGCCGCGATGTTGCGTGGGGACAGCCAGATCCTCGCAGCCGCTCAGCGGTCTGCGGACGCCCAAGCGCGAATCGCCAGCCAGGTAAACGCCACCGAGGAGGCGGCCGCAAGAAGCCACTCGCAGGCAATGCTCACTATCAAGCTCACGCAACTGCGCACCGAGGAGGCCGAGGGGAACATCACACACGCGCAGGAGCTGTCCGACGAGCAGGCCCTCTACGCCCAGGAGTACGCGGCTCAGATGGTGGCGTATCAAAAGGAACTCGCACTCGAGCGCGGGAAGCCCGCGGCGATCGCGCGGATCAACGCTCAGATCGAGGCCCTCCAGGACGCACATCAGGAGCGCATGGCGTCAATCGCAGAGAAGTCGGCTCAGAAACAGCAGCAGACTTTCCAATCGATGTTTGCCCCGATTTCGGCAGCCTTCACTACCTCGATCAATGGAGTGATTCAGGGAACCCAGACCATGCAGATGGCCATGACGCGGATGGGCGACTCGATTCTGCTGAAGATGATCGACGTCGCGGTCCAAGGTCGCGTCAAGTGGATAGCCAACGAGGCCGAGAAAACGGCTGCGACCATGGTGCAGAGCCTCGCTCGTACGCAAATCGTGCAGCAGAGCTCGATATTGAGGGAAGGGATCGAGAGGCTCGAAGTCATGTTCCACATGACCAGTGAGGCGCAAAAGACGGCCCAGACAGTCGGATCCGAGGGCGTGCGTACGGCCGCTGTCATCGCGGGGGGGCAGGCACGGGTGGGTGCCGCTGCAGCTGCGCGAGCCGAGGGTAAGGCGGCGGAAATTGCTTCGAATCAGGGCGAGATCATGTCAGCTGCCGCTACCGCAGCTGCGAAGGCCTATCAGTCGTTGGCTGGGATTCCGGTCGTGGGTCCGGTCTTGGGTGCGTTGGCCGCAGCGACAACCTTCACTGCGGTTGAAGCCTACAAAAATATGGCGTCCTTCGACGTCGGCGCATGGAGCATCCCGAACGACATGCCGGCGATGGTGCACCAAGGTGAGACGATCCTGCCGCGCCCCTTCGCGGATGACTTTCGTGCGGCGATGAGCGGCCGAGGGGGTGACCCAGGAGGCGGCGATTCGGGTGGGATAGTCGAGCACCACTATCACATCAACGCCGTGGATGCCGGTTCGTTTCAGGACCTTCTGACCAGCAATCCCGAGGCATTGGCGGCCGGGATGCAACGTGTGGTGCGGCTTGGATTGCACCATTGAACGAGTCCGCGACCGCTTCCGGGCAATACCCTCTAGCATCGTAATTCACACCAGTGAGTTCACCTGGAGAATGCACTTGTCAGAGCAGGATCCCTCCCTCTCGATACTGAAGGCCAAGGCGGCAATCGCATAGATGGCAATGATCGCCCTCGGCCCGACGTACGAGCGCGCGGCCGAACAGTTGGCCGACCGGATGATGGAGACAATCAGCAAGTACGCTGGTGGGGTACGGGATGGCGATCCGGATAAGCGCCTCGAGGCCCTCGGGCGGGCGGTGGCCGAGAGCTGTAAGGCCACGCTCGAATTGCTGGCCGCTGTGGCAGCCGGTCGCCGGGGCGAGTGATCGTCCCTGTGGAATGCATTCCCGCTTCCTCTGAGCAGAGATCGAGGGTCTGCCCATACTGTGGGCTACCTTCGTCCCCAAACGCCCCTGGCAGCGATTCTGCGCGGCCGCCCACCGGACGGCCTTCGATAAGGAATATGGGGCGATCGGCAAGATTGCGGCCGTCCGACGGCTTCGGCGCGGGGTCTCCATAACCATCCACCTCGAGGGCCCGGCTGCCGAGCGGGCGCTCAATCTCCAGATTGGTGGTGCGGCACGCATTGCGCGGGAGCCTGAATCGCCGGCGGCGGAATAACAGCCGCAGAAGGGACGCCGGCGCATACGAAAACGCCGCCCGGAGGCGGCGCTGCCGTGCGCGCAGAGCGGCCGGTCAATCGCGCGTGCCGCCCTCGCGGCCGGTGCCGTCGCAGAAGTCGCATCGGGCATCCTCGTCGAAGCCTGTGCCGCCACATTCCGGGCAGCGCAGCGGCACCGGCGGTGCGCTCTCCAACATTCCTGCCGCCTTCAGAAGCTCCAGCCGGCCGAGCGACGGGCACCCGGCCCGAAGGAGCGCCACGGCGTTCTGCGCACGCCGTATGGCTTCGGCGATCCCAGGCGGCTCGGCTGGCGTCGCGGGCTGCAGCCGCACGACCTGGGCGCTCACGCCGAGCCCTCCGGGGTAGTAGTCTTCAAGTCGGTCGGAACCGCGCGGCCAGTCCCGGAGAGCGCGCTGCGTTCCCGAGCCTGTTCTTCCGCGTCGCTGCCTACGAACACCGCGCTCGAGATCAGGTCGTTCATCGTGCCGATCATGAACAGGAACTCGGAGACGTCCTCGGGCCCCTCAAAGCTGCCGGAGTAGCCGCCGCCAATCGTGCAGGCGACGTTTTCGCAGACGACGGCAATGTTCTTGGAGAGCAGGTGGGCCGAACTGAAAAGGCCGGAGGACAGCGCAGCCAGGTCATCGCCACTCAGCTGATTCTGGGCGACGTTGAAAAGATCGACGAGCGCACTCCCGAAAGTCGTGGTGCGCTGGATCTTCGGGGATGCGGCAGGAGACTGGTTGCTCGCGGGAGCGATATTCTTTCGGCTAGCCATGATCGAACCCTCTCGTTCGGTTGTGGTGAGCCGCTCGGCCGGTGTAGGCCGGTCGGGCGGCGCATGAGGACCGAACCCTCCGGACATGCTGCAATCGTGTTGCGCGCAGCCCGGATTACCCGGAATTTGGCGCTTCAGAGGCTGGTTCTAAGTCGCTGAACTATTTGCGTTTATGCGTGTACGAAATGCGCCTAAACGTGTGTCGAGCGACTTGAAAACCGGCGTCCCTTCACGGGGACCGTGGGTTCGAATCCCACCCTCTCCGCCAGTTATTTCCAGCCGTGTCACGCTAGCGAGACATGTGCTGACAAATCAATAGCTTATAAAATTGCCTGTCCTCTCGAGACGGGGTAGAGTGCCAATCCGGGCAAGATATTACGCACGGATTCCGCACTTCGATGGCATCCATTACGCACTACGGCGAAGGCTGGCGGGCACATTTGTATGTGGCGGGCCGGCGCGAGTCGCGATTCTTCCGGCTCCGTCGCGAGGCCGAGCGCTGGGCACTGACCCGCGAGGCGGAGCTGCGCGGCGGCGGTACAGCGATCACGTTTGCCGATGCCGCCGAGCGGTGGATGACGCAGCGCATCCCGGAACTCAGTCACCCGAACAGCCAGCGCACGGTCGAGCAAAGTATCCGTGAATACGTTCTGCCGGTCATCGGGAGCCGGCGTCTGGACGAGCTCCGGCGGGGTGATCTGGTGGACGTCGTGCGCAGCGTTGCGCAGCGCGGCAAGGTCGAGACGGCGCACCGCCTCGGCCAGCGCATCCGGGCCATCCTCGATAGTGCGGTGGATCATGGGGACATCGAGACACACGCCGGCGGGGGACTCTCGCGGGTGCTGCCCGCGAAAGCGAAGAAACCCATGGCGGCAATCGGAACGGCGGAACTCCCGCCGCTGCTCGCGGCGATTGACGGCTACCCTGAGCCGGTCACCCGGCTCGGACTGAAGCTGCTCGCGCACACCTTTGTGCGCACGAACGAACTGATCGGGGCCGAGTGGTCGGAGATCCTGGACCGGCAGACCTGGGTGATTCCGGCAGAGCGTATGAAGCGGCGTATACCGCATGTGGTGCCCCTATCGCGCCAGGTGGTGACGATGCTCGATGAGCTGCGCGCAATGACGCAGGAGGAGTCCCCGTACCTGCTGGCGTCGAGTCGCGATCCCGGCCGACCGATTTCGAATAACACGCTACTGTTCGCGCTGTACCGGCTCGGTTACAAGGGGCGCATGACCGGGCATGGGTTCCGGGCGATCGCCTCCTCGGCGCTCAATGAGTCGCGCCTGTGGGGTGCGGATGCCATCGAGCGGCAGCTCGCGCACCGCGAGACCGACCAGGTGCGCGAAGCGTATCACCGGGCCGAGTATCTCGATGAGCGCCGCAGAATGATGCAGTGGTGGAGCGATCATCTGGACGAGAGCCGCTCGAGTACCCAGGCGTAAGGGATGCGGCCTGCCGAGATCTGGGGCGGGTTCATACGCCGGACGGTGCGGCCCGAGCAGCCGAGCATCTCGCCAGCCTGCGCGTAGGTCACGGTACTCGCGGCGGGTCGCTGGGCGAGCGCCCGCGTGACGGCCCGCTCGATGAGCGAGGACAATTCAGATTCGGACAGTGTGAGCAGTTTATTCATCGGGGCGACTCGCTGGATGGCACTTGCCGGTCTGTAGCGAGAACGGCCCACGATAAAAAAATATCTCCGCGCGAACTATCGGCGTTGCGAACACAGAGAATCACTCCTGCGGATCGCGCGAGGTGCCGAGAGCCAGGACATCCCTAACGCGCATCGGCGGCGCGTCATAGACGGGCAGGCGCACCATGGCCGGAAGATGTTTCGCCTTGAGCTCGCGCATCGGGATCAGTTCGTCGGCCAGTCGTGGACAGATGCGTCGCGCTTCATCTAAAGCATAGCGGTGCAACTCGATGACCTGGGTGCGCACCCCGGCGAAGAGCGGGCGGTTGCGTTGCAGTGCAAGTAGCTTGCCGAGGTCGTGCCCGGCTCTGCAACGCATGCTGATCTCTGCCTTGATCTCGCGCAGCACCGCCGAGCGCAACATCCACGTCCAGGTGCTCGTGCCACGCCAGATCGTGCGCAGCGTTCCGCCCGGTTCGCAGATTTGAACAGGAACGGGCTTGTGTCGCTGAAGCAGCACATAGTCCTGATACACCATGTGGTGCTCCGCATCGATCGCGTTGTGTGCAACTCTCGCGTCCTCGGAGGCAGGATCACACAGTCCGCCCCTGCCATCGCTCGACAAGATCCACCACTGCCACGAATCCGGTGGCACAGGATTGAGTGCGGCGTGAATGCGCTGAAGGCCGGGTGCGTCCGCAGATGAAGTTGCAGACGGCGACATGACTGGCCACAGCACCATGTGCATCGCAGCGTATCCGTGTGAACGCCGGTAGGAACGTGTGCGCGGTGAGCAGGTGAGTGCCGGATACCGCTCCTCCATGCGCAATAAAAACTTCCAGATCCGTTCGTTGCGGATTTCTCCGCCGCACCATTGCGGGCATTCAGCGCCGGAAAGGAGATTCTGGAGATGCTGCATCAGAGCCGTTTTAGACCGAGGAATCCGAAGATCGAGAAGAGCGATTTTCGACATGACGTGCTCCGATATTGAGGGGCACACGTCTCTAGCGAAAAGATCGAAAAGAAAGAACAGGAAAATTTCATTTCGATAAAAACTAAGTTCGAATCTTGTCGGACACGTCCGCTGTGTTCATGCGAGAGGTGTTTTATCGTTCGACGCAGGCGCTGCGCGAGTAGAGTGTTCAGTGTTCACGGAACGAACGCTCGGAAAGGAATTGAGAACGGAAGGCAACAAACGCAGATGCGGATCGGAAAAAGCGAACAAGGCAACGTCCGATTACACAAGACTGTAATCGGACAATGAAGCCACATGCGGAGGGGGGGAAGCGAAGCGGGGGGAGGGAGCAGCCCTCACCCGGATCGCGGCGGCAGGAGCCGCCGGGCCGGGGCAGGCCGAGGCCGTGAAGCGCCGCGCGCGAAGTGGCCGCTGCACTGCCCCGGCCGCCGACCGGGACGGCCTATCGGTGCGGAAAAATATTTTTTTCTGCATCGCTTGTCTATAGAAGTGCAGGTCACATTGCGGTCAACCAGCCGCCGCTTGGGGCCCGGGCCTTGCCAGCCGACACTCTCAATCGTCTTGATGGGGGTGACAGGCTAGCCACCTGGATACCCCACGTCGTTGTCATTAGTCCCCCCGCTTTTCGGCTTCGGCCGGAAGCGCCGGAGCGCGTAGTGCGTCACAAAATGGCGCCCGCTACGTGCCCGAGGGGGCCCCGGGAGTAAACCCGCGCATAGCGCGGAACAATCCCCGGGGTCTACTTCATACCCACGCGCGGTGAATCCGTGCGAATCCGAAAGGGGTGCAGCTTGCGCGTCTCTCCGACGTGCACACTGTAGGGCGAAAGCCTGTGATCGGCAGATGAAAACCCATCTGCCGGGAGCCCCTGTCGAGCCGAAAGCTGGTGCGAATCCAGCCGTCGGGGCGCTGACTTCCCATTACGGGGAGCGGCGTTACGAAAAGCCCACACGTAGTCCGGTCATGCGGTAGCGAGCACCAACGGTGCGAAGTCCGCGAGGTTGGTCACGAGCCCGGGATGGGCGAGGAGACTGACACGGTAGCGTTCGATGCGCGGGGTCACGCCCGCAAGTCGGCGCATCGCCGGGAGCAAAAGCGTGTAATTGCCCAACCTAAAACGGAGGGCATTGGGAGACGAGTACGACCGAGTTAGGGCCTGTAGTGCCTGGAAATCCTGGAAATCACACCGATTACAAACGCGTTTATCAGTATCTTCGCGCTTAATGGTTTCGGCGAAGAGAAAGAGGGGGCGAGCGTCAGCTCGTGTGCCTTTCGCGTTGCGGCTGTGGTGAGGGACTCGGGGTCGGTAGGAAGCAGCTCGTTCATTCAGCTCGACTAAGGAGAGCAAAACTCGCCCGCGGGAAGGCGCCATCGGCGCTTCGCAGTGGTGAGTAAGACAGATTGTTCACGAGATGGCAGGGCCCGTCGCAAGGCGGGATCAGTCCCTGGGTATTCCATCGTCCTGCTCCGAAAGGGCAGGTAAGTGTGCAGCTGACCGGCATGCGTCCAACACAGGGCGTAGGTCGGGGGATGCCGGCACAGGAGTGCCGACGATGACGACGACGAGAGCTGTACCGGGTGGCACCGGTACGGAAATTTCTGCTCCTGTGGCGGGAGCGGGAACGGCCCGGAGGATGCGATAGACAGTGCCGGTGGGGTGGCTCCCCACCCGGCATGCGCATCATTCGGAGTATCTGCCGACAGCAGTCACTGTCAGCAGCAACGGCAACAGGAAGAGGTAAATAATCAGTAGTGCTGTATTGCTGTCGCCCGGGTGGAGCGAGTCGCTATTGCGACTCGTCTCTCCCGGAGCGGCGGTTTTGGTGCAAATCGTTGGCAGGAACTTAGTGTAGTGCATCATTCTGTTTGGAACTTAAGCGGCTATTGGCACGAATGACCTTTTGCAGGATATCCCGAGCGCTCTTGGTCCAAATGAATGGCTTGGGATGGGTGTTGTGATGCGCGATGTACTCGTCGATGGCGGCGACCAGCTCGGGCACGCTGGTAAAGACGCCCCGACGCAGGC
>JAEHJW020000490.1_pt1 | contig 19232 bp, 22 predicted proteins | sample 9271431 | NCBI WGS metagenome assembly JAEHJW02 | reverse complement strand
CTCGGTGTTCTTTTCTGAGATAATTTCTTCCGTTTCTGCAATAAAATCCGTTTTCTGGATTTTCTCTTTTTGGCGCCTTTTTCTCTTTAATTCCGGCTGTGGATAACCCTGTGGACTACCCCATTTTTAGGAAGGCAATAGCTGCTCTCGCTTCTGTGCTATCGACTCATTCTGATAGGTCGTTACCAGGTCGCGGCCGGCTGTGCGAGATTGCCCCGTAACCCTGACGTTGAACTGGTGCTTTCCACCCTGCTGGCGTCCAGGCTGGTCATTGCTCATCGATCGCGCGACGGCCTGCGCCGTCGTCTGAACCAATTGCGTGGACATCTGTGAGAAGTCCTTCATCGGCGCGATTACTTCCGGACCGCGCTCGCCTACGAGCGTCGGCATGCCGATTCCGCCAGAGGCGAAGCCCATCGCGCCTTCAAGAGCTTTAAATCCTTCCATTAACGCCAAACCGGCTGCAATTCCCAAAACGGGCCCGACGATAGGGATTGTGCCCGTGAATCCTTGAATCGTATTTGCAAGAGCACTGATCATCGTCTGATTCGCGTTCTGCTTAGCCGTATCGGCCGCCTTGGTGTTACCCAGGGCCTGCATCGCGTACATCGTGATCTCTTGCTGTATATATTTCGAGAGATCGCTCGACATCGAGCCGTATGCCTGCTTCGCGAGCGCTTCTTCGGTCTGCCAGCGGGCCTGGGTCTTCTGCTTTTCGAGATTGACACGTTGTTGCGTCAATTCCTGGAGCTTAAGGTTATATTCCTGGTAGCTGATCTCCCCTTTTTGAAGCGAGGCTTTGAGTGCGGTCTGTTCCTTGTCGAGTGAGAGCTTTTTATCATTGTAGGCAAGAAGATCGAACGATCGCTTGGCATTTAACTCCGCTTGAAGCACCGATTGCAGTCCGGAGAGTGCATTCTTCTCAAGCTGGAGAGAATAATCGGTCGTTTGCTTTGCATATTTCTGCTCGATCTTAGCTTTATCCTGCGCATATTTCTCATCGAGCGCTTTTTTCAAAAGCGTCTCGTTGGCGCTAAGCGCGCGGCCCTTCGCGGCCGCATCCAATGCGAACTTGATGTCCTTATCGTATTGAGCCTTCCTAATGGCAAGCTCTTTATCCGCGCCATCGGCCATGACGGAAATGCGCGCCTCAGCAAGCCTCTGTGCGATGTCCTTTTCGTAGGCCGCCTCATCGTCGGCCAGCTTCTTCTTTTTCGCATACGCATCGGCGGCAGCATTGACGGTGAGATCGTTGCTCGCGCTTGTAACCTTTTGCTCGCCAGCGCCGATCGCGGCCGCTTTCTTCTTCGCGTCGATCTTATTGTTGGCATCGAGCTGTGCATGGAGCGTTTTGAGATAGGATTCAGCCACTGCGAGCTTATCCTCGTCGGTCAACTTCTGACCCTTCGACGCTTCGGCAAGCTTGAGTTGATATTCGAGCTCCTGTGCAGTTTGCGTGGCGAGCTCCTTCGCGCTCGCCACGGGATCGGAACCCGCCCCCTTCGCCACGTGTGCTGCCTTCGTTTTCGTTCCGAGAAATTCATCGCCGGCGGCCTTGATCTTCTTCTGCTCATCCTGCATCAAGCGAGCCTGCGCGAGCAACTTTACGTTCGCGTTTTTGTAGGCTTCGATCTGCGCTTCTGAGAGCTTTTGCCCATTTGCATAGCCCGTGCGGATATATTCCGCCTGACGCTCGAATGCAATCTTGCCAGAGTTGAGTTCGTCCTCGGCAGCCTTCTGCTGATCCTTGAACGAGGAGTTGGCAGCGTCGATCGATTGCTGTAAATTCTGCTGCGCGCCGGCCGCCTGGTTTGCCGCGTCCGTCGCAGCCGAGCCTGCGGCTGTGGCTTCCGAACCTTGATGAGTCAGCGATTTCGAACTGTCTTCGATGGAACTCTTGAATGCTCCTACTGCCGCAACACCCGCCGTCATATGCTCGCCAATTGCCTGCCCCACCGTCGCAGCACCCTGCTTCAACTCATTGAAGTTCAGATGAACAATACCATCGAGCACCTGCCCAACGCCCTTGAAGCCTTTAACGAGCGCTCCGATCTCGTTACTCACGAAGGCTCCGATCGCAGCGCCCACGCCCTTGATGACCGTCCAGATGGCATCGAAGGCATCGTGGACCGGCTTCACATTGTTGTAAAGATAAATTGCACCCGCAGCAAGCGCGGCGATCGCGGCGACGACAAGCACGATCGGGTTAGCGGCCATTACTGCATTCAGAAGTGTCTGCGCGCCCGTCACAACGCCCGTCGCAATGGCTTGTGCTTTTTGTGCGATGCCGAGAGCTGTGGTGCCAACAGTCGCGGCATTCATCGAAACAGCAAGAATGCCAATACCCGCTGCGAGCACACCGACTGCAACTTTATTCTTATCGATAAAGCCGGTCACAGCTCCGATCGCCGGGATTACGCCCTGGTTGATAACAGTTCCAATGCCGGTGAGGATGGGAACAGCGGGCTGTAATATGCCGAAAATAAGCGAACCGGCCGCGATCTCAAGGTCCTTGCCAGTTTGCGACATCTTTTCCATCGAGCCGACAGGACCATCTGCATTCTCTTTAATCTGCGCGAGCGCAGGACCTAACGCTTTGTAAATCGCGCCAATGCGATCGCCACTGCCGGCCGCCGCATCCATCGCTTTGCCGAGCACTGGGAACTGTTGACCAAGCGCCTTCAGAGCAGCTGCATCATCGGGATTCGAAGCGCCACGAATTACCGCGCGCAGCGCACGCGCAGGTACGCCAACCGACGTCATGGCAATGCCAATCTCCTGAACTCTTTTTGCATTCTCGCCCGAAATGCCGCCCAGCCCAGCGATCTGTATTTGCAGCTCGCGCATCGTATCCAACGGTTGTGCATAGGCCGCGGCCATCTGATGCGCTTGCTGTTCAGATTGTGCGAAAGCTGCGTTCAGCTGTGTGCCGGCTACACCGGTATTTGCAAGAGCGACCTTAAGTTGCTCCTGCTGTTCCATATTCGCCTTGGCGGCTTCAAGTGACTTGTCCAGTCCAACTGCCGCACCTCCGGCGAGGAAGCCTGCTCCCAGTCCACCTATGAGCGTCTTCGCTTTTTCCTTCAGCCCATCGAGCTTACTTTCGGCCTGGCTGGTATCCTCGGTAACCTTTCCATGAATATTCTTGATACTCTCCGCCTGGCTCTTCACACCATCGACCGCACCCATCGCTTGCGAGGTATCGGCGCCGATCTTGATGTTCTTGCCTTCGAGTGCAGGTAACTTAATTCCGGATAGCGCGCCTTCCACCTTTTGCACCACGCCTTCGACCGCGGTAAGCGCACCGCTCGCGTCCACTGCGAGCGACATCTTCCGGTCCGCGATCTCCTGTTCCTTCTGGGCAATAGTCGAAATAGACGCCTCGGCCTGCGATGCGTCCACCGAAAGTTTCGCCATTACTTCGATAGCCATGTTAATTCGCTATAGTTATCGTTTGAGAGTTGCTGGCCTGATTCGCCCCGAGATCGTAGGCTATTATTTTAAGCGTGTGATTTTGCGGACTTGCGATGGTGCCCGAGAACTTTGTGGTGTCAAGCGTGAATGCCCACGAGGTGCGGATGCCATTCGCCATATCGTTCACGAGCGTGTCCACAAGCACATTGTCCACGTACATCGAGACCTGCGGACATCCGTAGGTGTTCGAGGTCGTAGCGGTGACGGTATGAGTTCCCGTTAAGGTCATGAGACGGTAAAGCTAATGATGGGCGGGTCCGTCGTGCCGGTGTTGGGCGGCGGCGGAGGAGGCGGTGGTGGCGGCAGCGCAGGCGGATGCTCGATTACGCTCGAAGGCACGCCGGCATTATCGCTATAGAGTTCGATCATCTTTACCTCCGTATCGCCATTGGGCGTGCGCTTGATAGAGTATATCGAAAAGCCGATCTGCTGCTCGGAGGTCGTGGTATCGCCCGGCGTGGCCAGAATGCCCGGAAGCCCGAGGCATTCACGTCCGAGCGGGAAATCGTTCCAATCGCGAAGGCCATAGGTTAGCTTGGGCGGCGTAATCGCTTTGCCGTTCACTGCGGCGGATTCCCCATAAGGTTCCAGCCCAACGCCCTTCGAGGTGAAGCTTGCGATCGCGCGCGGCGCGCCCCATTGCGCGAGTTTCTTAAGGCTGTGGATCGTTGCCCAGGCATTGTAGTTCTGATCCGCGATGATGAGCGTCCCCGTATTTTTGTCAGTCACTTGTTGCGCAGGCTCGAGAACGCTCAGGTTATTTGGAACCAAAAGGTCCCAGCCTGAGGGCTGCTCTGTGGGCGGCGTATTATTATTCCAGCCACGCGTGCGCGTGAGCGTTGTATAACTTTCATCCGTGCCACCCACGAACTTGCTCCTGGCGACGGCAGGCGTGGCCGGCAGGATATTGGTGCTCTGACCAGGGCTGCTGATTGTATAGCTTGAAGCCCACGCGCCACAGGGATCGTATTCCAGCGTCTCATCCAAAACATCGGCATGGAACGCGAGCGGCTTGCCCGTCGTGGGTGTCGTTGAAATATCGAGCAGGAGGAACCTAGCCGCACCCAAGTAACTACGCGGATCGATCGTGCCGCCCGTGATAAGCTGCGCGTTGGCAGCTTGTTCCAGCGTTGGCAGTTCGCACTGCCAATTGAAAAAGAACTCACGACACCACTCGGTGAGCGCCTGCGCGAGATCGTTCCAATGATAGAGCGAGGTCGAGTCCTGGTCGCTAGTAAGCGAATGGACCTGCTTTGTCCCATCGTACCCCCAGAGCGTTCCCGATACTGCGCCGCCATTGTTCACGTAAACGTTATAGAGCTGATCCGTCTTGGTGCCGTCACCCGGATCGAGATAGACGGATAGCTTGCCCCAGTTGAAGCCATCGAAGATTTCGCACGCAAAAGGGCCGCTGACCATAGAACTCGCGATGAGCGAGGCCTTGAGCATCTGCTGGTCCGCAACATAGATCCAATCAGTCGGCGCGAGCGAGATCATGATCGCCGCCATAATATCGCGCGCCGAAATATCGGTGGGCGATGCAAAATCGAGCATCGCCTTCACATCACTCCATGTGCTCCAGATTCGCCAATCAAAGAAGACGAACGAGAAACCGCCGTTGTGGTACGATTTGAATTTTTGTGAGTCCTGCCGCACGAAGTTCCCGCTTCCAAGCTTTTGCGAGTTCACCTTGCCTTTGGATGACTTCCGATCGATGAAGCCCCAAAAGTAGAGCTTATCCTTTTGTGGCCATGTAATGCCAAGGCCGGCCACGGGTGCCGGTGCATCGTTAATATTCTGCGTAAGCGTGATCTCGCACCAGATGTCCTTCGTCTGGTCGCGCATATTTTGGATCACAACTTGTAGGGCAGGATCGGCAAGGAAATCAACCTGGAGCGAAGCATAGCGCGGATTACCTTGCTCTAGCTCGCTTTCGGCATCGATCTGCTGCGGCGCGATCGTTTGAAGTACCTCGCTTGCGAGCGTGATGGGCGTCCTTTTCTTCAGGTAATTCCAATGTGAATCGTTGGAACTATAGATGCCCACCGAGGCCATACGCGGCCGCATACCATTCGGCAGCGAGTAGAGGCGCACCTGGTAGGTGCCCTCGCGTGCTTTAGCGGATACGAGGATATGAAAGTCCGGAGAGGTGGCCATGGTGATTGTAGGGGCGCATTGCGATGCGCCCCTACCGAGAGGAATTATTTATTTTCGAGCATGAGATAAATCGAGGTCCGTTTCATCGCAAAGCCGCGCGTTACTTCCGGCTCCGTCTGAGTCTCCTCGATCCATTGCCACTCGCGATAGTTACCGTCCGCAAGCTGGAAGGCGAGAAAACTTCCGAGTTCGGCTTCCGGTATCATGTCCTGCGGATACCGGTGGCCGCAATGCACGAGCGTGTCGAATACGGCATCAGTACGGCCTTCGCGTATCGCTTCGGCGAGGAGCTGCTCCGCTACGAGCTTCTCCTCGCGATCGCGTTCTTCTTCTTCGGGCGTATGCCAGCCGAAGATATGCCAGTCGCGCCGCAGTAGCGCCGCCTCCTGGCTTAGCTCTTCGGACCATTCCCGAAAAAAACGATGGCCTCCTTGATCTCATCTTCCGGGATATTCTCCCAGTCGATCGCGTCTGCGGTCCGCTGCTCATTGCCATCATTCGGAATGTTGACGATATGCTTCAGTTGCTCAATCTCGATGTTGAACTGCTCCTCGTTCAAAGCATCGATGCGATGAACGATCGAGTCGCGCTCTTTACGCGCGGCCGTTTCCTCGGCAGTTCCGAGTGCGGCGGCCAGCTTTTCGTTCGCCGGTTTCGTAAGCTTGAATAGTTCCATACATTCCTCGGAAAGAGCGATGCTCTTTACCGTGAGCGCCTGGACAAGCCTCTTTACCTTGAGGACCGGCGTTTTGATGGTCGCGGCAACGGTGCCGCCACCAATGAGAGATAACGTGATCTTGTGATTGGGTCGAGTGTTTTCCATAATGCGTGATGAGTAATGCGTGATGCGTGATGCGTGATGATCGATTACATGAGACCGAGCACGGTCGAGACCATGTCGGCGAAATCCATCTGCTTGATGTCGAGCGGCGTGCTGGTGGGCGAGTTTGTCGCGTCGAGTTTCCGGTAATAACTGAAATCGACCTGCGAGGTATTGTCGAAGTTCGCGCCGTCTTTGTCATAGATCATGATCATGCCGTGGTCTTCCCAGAATGCGAAGGGCGTTTGGGAACTGCCAGTCGTAATGAGCGAGTCGAAGGTCATTCGCGGCACGTCGCAGAAATCGGCGGTCGCCGCTTTGCTTACGAGGATCCCATTGCCGGCAATGCGGCGAAAATCGGTGGGCGGCGTGACCTGGTAGACATCGCCCGTGGTGGTCGTGATCTTGGCGGTGCCGATCGCGATGGGCGAGGCGTAGGTATTATTACGTACGAAGATGTCATCCGCCTGGGCGAGCTGCTCTTCATACTGCGTGAGCGCTGTATTGAAGGCGCGCGCGAAGCGCGTGGTGAAATCGGAATAATTTGCGAAGGCTGCGTTCTGCTTATTCAGTTCCGCTTGCAGGTCCGCGATTGTGAGTGCTACGTAGGTTGGCATTGGCCGTGTTGATTATGATGGGTTGGAAGGAATAAGCGAGGAAATGCCTGGAGGCTGGTGCAGCGCATCCTGCGTCGTGAACGAGAGCTTGCCGTTAGCGGTCGTGAGGTCCTTGATGAGATACATTTCGAAATTCGAAACGAACCCGGAGAATGTACCGCCCGCATTGAGCTGCGTGTTGTAGGCCGGATCGGCCACGATGGCAATGCGGTTATCGGTATAGGTACCATCACCGTTCGCAAGCCAGTCCAGCACGAGGAGTTTGCCATGCGTCGGTTCCCACGAATGGCCGAAGAGCATCGCCACCGCGCACGGACCTTTGAGGTATAGCTCATAGTTCCGGTAATCGGCGATCGCATTCTGCGCGAGCTGGAAGGTTCCCGAGGCGAGGTACCCCACCGCGTTTTCGCGGGCATGGTCATCGACCTCTCGCACGCGCGTCAGCTTGAAATCCAACCCCGCGAAGAAGTGCCCCAGCTCGACCCACTGGGGATTCCTCGTGGGGTCCGGGCGCAATCGCACCCAAAAGCGGATCAGCTTCGAAAGATCGACGCGAAAGATGTCCTTTGCAGCTAAGCTCGGCATTAGTTCACCTGTACCTTCGTATTTTCAAAATCGGTGTACCAGATCGGCTCGGTCTGCACGAGCGTGAAGGTCACGCGGCGCAGTGCGCTCACGTTATCCACGCGCTCGAAGGTAAGCTTGTCCTGTGCATCGAGCGAGTATTCGACCCATGTCTGCTTCCCATTCACAGTCCTGGACCATTCGATTTTATGCGCATCGAATAATCGCTGGACATTACGCAAATTGACCGGACTCAAGAGGAATCCGGCCGGCAGTGTGATGGTCCGCTCTTCCTGCCGTGCGTAGGGTCTGCGGTTTAATTCCCGTCCGGCCGCGCGCGTCGTTTCCCGGTCGTAATCATACGAATCGAGATCCGTGAGCGGCTCGAAGGAGAACAAGGTCTTAATCTCGTTCCCCTTACCATCGAACGTTGTCAGGCGCAGCTGGATCATAGGCACATTGTAGGGGCGCATTGCAATGCGCCTCTACGACAATGATTAGATCCCCGTGAGCCAGGTGCCTTGTCCGAACGGATCGGAAAGCGTGACGCCGGTCGTGAGCGTGCTCATGGCCGTGTCGCTCACCCATTCTGTGCCGGCAATCACATGGCTATTGCCATAGACGGTGCGGAACGAAATTTTGTGCAGCGTCCACTCGGTCGGCTTTTGGTTGAACGTATCGGTCGGAATGAACTGACCGATGCCGACGAAAGCCTGAAGCTTGCCGGCCACCGGCGCGCCGATGTACCAAAAGAGCCAGTAGGGCATCGTAACATCGCCCGAGATCTCCGCATTGACGACCAAGGTCCCGTCTTCCGAAGTGAAGTCGGGATCTTTGAGGATCGACTTTGGCGTGATGGGCGCGAGCTGCATGATCGCGTTCTTGTGATCGATGTCGTTATCGAGCAAGGTGAAGTCGATCTGGGCCGCGCCTTTATCATCGCGTTTCCAGGTGGACTCCTGATGATAGCCAAGCACGTGGCACGAGCCGGCCGCATCGCCTAAGGCGTCCGTGCCGGTCCACGCCGCGAATGTGCCATCCGCGTTGCGAAGGATTTGCTGGAAGCCGAAATGGTTACCGCCCCCGCGCGTGCGCGAGCCCGGATTGGCGGCGGATAAATGTGTTACTGGCATATATTATGAGAGAAAGTGATGAATGTGAAAAAATTTAAAACAGAAGTGCGCGAGATGCATATAGCTGGGCGTAGAGGCCTGAATCAGTCGATGACCACTGAGCTGTAATCTTCATTGTGATCGATGATGTAAACGTCGGACTGAAAACTTGAACATACGAATCGCTCATCCCGGCAACGCTGGCGAAGGAGCCGAAGTTGAACACGGAGGTCGAAGTGCTCCCGCGATAATTGAGATACACTGTCGTTCCATTGCGAAAGAACGAGAGCAGGGTTGGCGCAAAAGCATTTTCGCTTACGGGGACATTTACGGAGCTGAGCAAAGTGAATGAAGTACTTCCGACATAAACCTTGAGCGTAAGGTTGTAGTTCGTGAGGCCGAAATTATAGATAAAAGGAGCACTCAACCATAGGAGTATTTGCCCGTCAGCCCATCCATTGGCGGCAATGGTGAAGCTCGCGATTGTCGTCTCTGCGGTGGTAGCATTACAGGTCGTCAGTGTGGGAACGAATATCTGCGGTGCGCTGATCGCCTGAAACGATGGCGCCGCGCTGGAACCGTTGCTGGTAAGCACCTGCCCGCTCGTGCCAGGCGAGACGGTCTGGACCTGCCCGCTATTATCGAGATAGCAGGTCCCGTAGTTCGTAAGGCCCTTAATTTGAATCGGGCCTCCAAATATGCGCGGTTGCAGGCTCATCCGAAGATTACTACTCTAAATTGGTTGCTGGAAGGCGTGATGCCATTCGTGTTGATGGTCACGTTATTCGTATCGGTGTGCTGCACGTCGAACTCCGCCTGCTGGTAACTGCCGGAGTTGTAATAGACCTGCACGATCACATCCTGCGTGCCGAGCGCGTGATTGATCGTAAAGCTCGTGGAAGTTCCATCGCCGAACGAGGCTGCGTAGATATACGGCACCTTCGTATGATCGACCTTCACTCCGGTGCCGCTCACCGTGATGCCAGTGTCAGCAACGGCGGAGAACTGCGAACCGACGAGCGTGAGACCGTTACCGGCCGTATAGGTCGAGCCACCGCCGAACTGCGCGAAGGTAAGCGCTGTGGTGCCAAGCATAACCGCGCCCGTGTTGGTATTCGTCCATTGGGTTCCTGCGTTCGTGGTACCGCTCTCGACAAAGACCGCGCTACCAACGACTTCCGTGTTATCGTCCATGTCGAGCGCACGCGTTGGCGCGCCCGATGCATTTACGGTATAAAGGCCGTTCTCGCTTCCCGTCGCCTGATTCTTGATGAGGATGCGATCGTTGGTTGCGAGTGTCACACCATCGATGACGGAACCATTCGCGAAGGAGCTTGCGAGCGTTCCGGCGACGGTCGTGGCCGCTCGCACTGGGTCTTTCCAGGAAAGACCCTGCACGGCATTATCGACGTAATTCTTCGTCGCCGCATCCTGTGCCACCGTTGGATCGGTGACATTCGTTAGCTTGTGGGATGCCATCGAAATATCCGCCGATGGCGCGGCGAACGAACTGAGGGCATAGCCCTGCACGGTCGTCGCCAGGTCGCTGATCGTGCTCGCGGTCTGCGTGCCGGTGTGGTTCGCCCGGTTCAGCAGGAACGTTTTATCCGCGTGATACGCCCACGCGCCGTTCTGATACACGCCGAACATGTGCAGCGTAGTATCGTAATACATCTGCCCTTCCACCGGCGATGCTGGGGCGCTGGAAAGGTTCTGCATGGTCGCATTGCGAACTTCGTTCTTCTGAAGATCGACGTGCGTTCCAAAAAGTCTCGGCTGTAACGACATATTAGCTTAGATAGGCTTGGCCCGCGAAGGCCGCCGAAAATAAAATTTGAATGTTATTCATGTCGATGTATTGCACATCACCCTCGACCTCCCGCCCGGAACTATCCACGACCGTTACGTTGGGATAGACCCCGAGGTTATGCGCGATCGTCCAGGTGTCCGATGCAGTGGCCTGTGTGAATTCGAAAAAGGCCCCGGGCGGTCCGGACGGTCCCTGGGGTCCGGAGATCAGCACGGTCTCCGCCACGCGTGGCGTGACGGTCACGACTTGCGCGACTTGTTCGTTCACAACGAGCGTGAGGTCCGGCATACATTAGCGTGTCAAAAGAGTTACCGTGTTACCGCTCCCTCGAAGGCCACGGAGCCTTCGAAGAGCGCAAGCTTGTTGCCCAACGAGTCCGTCTGGATGATGTCGTACACCAGGCGCCGCGTTTTGGTCTGTGCCGTCGTCAGCGCGTTCGCGATCGTGAGCGTGATGGTGTTCGAGGCAACCGCAATCGCCGGCGTGAAGACGGTGGTGCTATCGTCCTTTTTTTCGCGCATCATGCAGGCGAAGGACATGCCCGACGTATTCACCGGCGTCCCGTCCGGATTATTTAGGGTGAAGGACCAGTTCCAATCCTCACCCTGCACAATCTTCGGCAGGTCGTACGCCACCGGCTCATCGATGTAAATTAACGACATCGATGAAGCCTATTAGGAGAGCGTGATGCCGCTCGATGCGAGCACATGCCATACGCCGCCGATGGCGATGAGTTCAATGAAGTTCGTCACGGCGCCGCTCATGGTGGCGATGTGCGTATCCCCATTGAATTTATTAGCAGCAACAGTGATTGTGTGTGCGTTCGCCGTGTTGGACTTGATTCGCAACACGCGGCCATCGTCGCCGCCATTAGCGATCGCGCCAGACGTGGGCGATGCGAGCGTTAACGCATCGACGCCCGCCGTATTGACGAGCACGGTACCTTCAAGTGGAAGCGCATCCGCCGACCCGGAGACGGTCACGACCGGCTGGCCGGAGTGAATTACTGCATTTTGAGAAATCATTGTGGTTGATAAATATAAAAAAGTTAACCAACGTAGGCCATCCTAAGCTGTTGGTTTGAAGTCGTCACGCGGTCCATGAGTCCCGTCATTGGATCGGCGGGCGGCAGGAGCGTGACCTGGATATACTGCGATAGCACCCGATAAGCCTCCTGCTCCCAGGCGCGGCCGGTGTCCACCGTCTCAGCTTCGGGCGCGAAAGTCTTTACCTCTCGGCCGATCTGCGAGGTCATGGGCGTTCCCGAGGCCGTCATTTTCCCCAGTTGGGAAACTTTTGCAAGGCGCGCGAGCGCGAGGTAACTTTCCGCCGTGATGAAGTCCTGCTTCTTCTGGCCGTTCGTCCAGCCTAAACCGGTCGGATCGACCGTCACGTCGCCGTCCACAATCGCCACGATGGCGGCGTAGGACGCATAGCCGATGATGTCCCTCATTCGCATAGCCGCGAGCAGGAGTGCAGCGTCGACCTGTTGATCGGTAATCGCGCCCGCGACCGGAGGCGCATCGAGTGCGCCCCGATCGCGAACGGTCGCGATGTCAGCTAAGGTGAGTGCCATGATAGCGTGGAGCTATGGGTGGTGAAGCTGCGTGTGTTGAATGAGAGAACTTTTCGATTCCGTTAGCTCGGTTTGACGCAGGCAATCGCGTTGTAATTCACGAACTCGTAATCGTTATAGATCGTGAAGATGATGAGAAGTCCCTGCGGCACGATAAGACGCTGCACGGTGATACCCGTGTTGCCCTGCGAGCCGGTAACCATTGCAAAGACGAAGTTCGCGAGTTTGGTATGGATCGCATTTTTCGTTGCGATGTAATTCGAGCTTTCGATCGGGCGTCCCTCGAACTTCTTCTCTACGCCGTCGATAATTGCGCGAATGGAGTCATAGGTACGTTGACCCATTGCTTGCTCGAATAATCGCCAGTCGCCCACGCCGGTGATGATGGGCGTCGTCTCATCGAAGAAGCGCGGCGTGGTAGCCAATGCCTGCGTGATGAGGGTATCGTACATCAGCTGCTGTTTGAAGTTACCCGTCAAATGGTTACCGTTGTCATACATCGCGTCGGTAAGCGCTGCCGAGAGCACCTGGCCCGCAGGGGGCGTGTAGGTACCGTTGCCATTCTGCGCCAGGTACATCCAGCCCTTGTTCAGGTTGGCGAAGGTCGTTTCCGTAGCATTGCCGGTGTCGGCCGTGCCGTTGAAACCCAAATCTACAAGATCATTCGAGAATTGCGTGGAGAACATCGCGAGCAGTTCAGCTTCCAAGCCCGGAAGGTTGGACTGATAATTCAGCTGGACCTCGTCGGGAATTAAAAGATAGAGGTTGTTCTTACGGCAATTGACCGTCAGCGATTGGCCCGCGGCCTGGCTGCCAACGTCCTGCGAGGGCCAGCCCGGTGGCTGCCGCTGGATCTTACGCGCGGCGACGTCCGCGACGAGTAACTCCGCGTTCATGCGCCCGACCGGCTTGGCCTGCACCTTTTGAAGGAAGGCCGATTGATCGACCACGGCATTAAAAAGTTCACGCCCGAGTTCCGGATTTAGGCTGCCTCCCGGCGCAAAATCGGTGGGCGAAATGAGTCCGCCCTTGGACACGTTGCGGGTTCCCGCATCGTTGAGTCCCAGGATGGACTTCGCGAGCTCGCTACGCCGTTTCGCTTTCAGCGCTGTGCGATCGGCTTCTGTGTGAGCGACCGGCTCATTGATCGCGATCCTGTGAACGACGGCCGAAGCAGGATTCTGTGCCGTTTTTTGCACAACGTTCCCGCCTTTGCCATTGGTGGACTTGTTCCCCTGCCCAGGATCGGCCATGCCATCGTCGGGCGGTTGTGTTTCGTTACCGGCCGGCGCGTTATCGCCCGTGGGGTTGGCGGGATCGCCAAGCTCGGGGTTCGGCCCATCGGCCGAGACCATCTTAGCCGCTAAGTCCGGGACGGCGATCTTGAGGACCTTCGCGAGCGCGGTGATATTATCGGCCGTGAGTTCCAGCGTCGCCTGGCCATTCTCCCAGCTGATATACTCCTGTACATCGCTGAGGCCTAAGGCCGTCATTACCGCTTGCTCGGCCACGCCGTTCTCGATGCGGATCTGTTTGACAGCTTCGCCTACGTCCTTTTCTAATTTGTAAGAATCGGCGAGGGATTTATTTTTCTGCATCGCCTCGATCGTTGCGCCATTGGCGAGCAGATTTAAAAATTTCCTGAGATTATGCTTTCTTTGGGGGATAGCAACGATAGGTACCGCCGCCATTACCAATCGGCCTGGATGGCCGTTGGCTTCGAAGATTGCTGCGACAAAGGCAAGCGCGAGAGTGAGTAGGATGCGGATCGAAAGATGGTCCCGCATCGCTTGTTTGATTTTTCTCATGAGAATGTTAAGTGAGAGGTGTAATTTTTGCGCGTTTAAGGATGCACGCACTGGAAGAATTTTTGATAATGCGGGCGCTTTTTTCGCCCGTGGCCGGGGAACCGTTCGGTGACGCTTGCGCGAGCTTGGCCGCGAGCGCATCGAGTACGCCCATTTGGTTACCGACCATTATGCCTTTGTCGTCGCAATTGGCCTGAATGGCGTTGAAGATGTCGGTCATCGTTGCGCCTTCCGGTCCGGGCTGGTCGTAGCTCGCTGGCCACTGCTGCGCATTCTTCAAATTTTGAATGAGCTGCGCTGGCGAGAGATCTGCGGATGATTGCCCAGAGCTTTTCCGCTTTTCGTCCGAAGGCAATGCAGTTCCTGAGAGCGAAAGGCCGCGGTATTCACCGGACTTTACTTTCTGCGCCGTTGCCTGGTCAAGCTTGATAGCTACGAGCCATGCGCCGTCCTTGGCTTCTGGATAGTTCTTGGCTTCGCCGTTCTTAATAAAGCTTTCGACAACTCCGCCATCGATCGGCGTGTAATCGTGCATGGTGTCCACCATGCGGACCTTGCCTTTGATCAGGAAATCGTGCGCAGCGCGCTCGATCGTCGGTGCGTCGGCCCAATCGTTCTGCGTGTCCACCGTGTCCGGCTCATAGACTATGCCATAGACGATCTGCTTTTCGTCCATTTTTTGGACATCATAGCGGATCGGCAGGTCGAAGCGCGCTTTGTCGCCGATGTCGTTCTTATAAATCATCGGTTTCCGGTTCGCGCCGTCATCGACGACCGAAATGAAGTTGACGTTGAGGTTCAGCAATTTGGCCATTGCACGTGTGAGAAGCGTGCGTCCGAAGATATTTCTCCCGGAGTGCCGAAAAAAAAAAGTACCGGTACCCCACCGGTACCCCACCGGTACGGGTACCCCACCGGTACCCCACCGGTAAGTAAGTTCCCGCCTCCATTAAGACCAATTCACTGCGTCCACTTAGTTACATGCGCATGGATCACCAGTTCAAAGTGGGCGACATCGTCCGGTTCAAGCCGCGCACCAATGGTGCGCCAGGATCGCCGGACCTAACGGTCGTCGCTACGCAGCCGCAATCGGTATCAGTAGCATGCTACGACGAGGAGGCGATCGCCAAAGGCATCGCAAGCAACTTCAATGGTACCTATTTCTATGGCGATTTGGAGTTGATCACCAAAAAGAGGGCTGCCAAGAAAAAATAGATGGACTCCTTTGCGCTCACCGCTTCGAATGCTATTGCCGGCGAATTAGAGGTTCGCGTGGCGCGCGCACTCGTGTTTTTGGTGCAGGAACTCCAAAAAGCTTACGATCAGGTGCTCACGCTCAAGGGCGGCAACGCTGGGAACTCGCTTACGCACGAGATCAAACGCACCGGGAAGATTTTGGAGGCCGTTGTCGGGCCGGGCGAAGCCGGGAAGTATCTCGCGTATCTTGAATTTGGCGTGCGCGGCACGCAAGGCTTAGCGCCATCGCGCGTGGCGGGCGGCGGCGGAGCGCTGTATGCAAGATCGAAAGCGCCGCCCGTGAAGAACATTTACGAATGGATCCGGCGCGCCGGAGTTCCCACGCCGCAGTTCGCGATGGACCGCGCGAAAGCGAACGCCTTACGCGCCGTGAGCAAGCGAGCGCATCCGAAGTTCGACCAGAAATCGAACGCGCCCTGGTATTCGAAAGACCCCGCGATGGTCTTTGCATTCTACATCGCGATGAAGCAGAAAAAGTTTGGCCGTCCTGGCCTTCGCGTCCTGGAACGAACTATTCAAGCTCAGACCGCGCGGATGCAGGACATTATCAATCAATCTAATTAGATATAACTATGAGCTCGAACACAAAGCATATCCTCATCTCGATTCTTTTCGCGGCGATCGCGCAGGTCTTGCAGGGTCTGATCCAGATCATTCCCGCAAGCCTTCAGCCGGTCATCACCGCAGGCGTAGCCTACTTTACGCATTACGTCCTTGAGAATCCTTCCACCACGCCGACCGGTGGTGGCAGCACCATTGGTGCTAACACTTCTTTATCGGCACCTACGGCCGCAGCTCCTGCCAGCAATGGTAGTGCTCCCGCTTAAGGTGACGTAACACCATCACACGGAGCAACGTGGGCCGGCGTAATGCGATGAGGATCCGCAATGATCGATCATCAGTGCGTGAAACCGGCCCCGCCTCCACAAAAAGTTCTCTCACCCATGAAGTTTCTTCTCTCCTTCACTCTTCTCTTCTTCCTCATCGTCGGGCGGCTCACAGCGCAAAGCGCCGATTCGGCGACGTGCAGCCTTATCTCCTACACCGATTACGAGTTAGAGCAGGACTCCTTACAAGCTTCGAGCGATGTCATGGTGCCGTTCCGCTCGGAACTTTTGAAGGCCGCGCACAGGCACCAGGTGCCGGCCGCCCTGCTCGCTGCATTCTGCCAGGAAGAATCCGGCTTCAACCCCTGGGCTGAGCGTTCGGAACCTAAATATTGGAAGAACGCGCGGATCAAACGCGAATCGGTCCGCTGGAGCCGATCGCACGGCGGCCTGCCCTCCGCGACGACGGAACTCAGCGATCGCGCAAAGTCCATGGGGCTTATGCAGCCGATGGGCGAAGTGGCGCGCGAGCAGGGATATGATTCCACATACCTCTCCAGCTTGTTCGAGCCCTTCAACTCCATCGAGCAGGGCGCGATCCTCTTAAAAAAGTTACTCACGAAATACGGCCGGGACACGCTGGCCGCCATCTCCGCTTACAATCAAGGCTCGCCGCGGCAAGCGCACGGTACCTTCGCCAACGCGCGCTACGTCTATCGCGTGGCCGCGGCGTGGCGCCATTATCAAACGATACTCTATGCAACTTACTTTAAGCCAGAAGAAGATCGCCGCATGGCTCGGCGTGATTGCTACCGCACTCTCGATACTGGTAGCGCTGCAGAACCTGCACTGCAACACCGATACGATTCTTCGTCCATTGCCCAAATCAAAGGTGACGCGGACGGCATCGGTCCGCTCGCGGCCGGATACGATCTGGGTACACGATACGGTGGAAGTGGCGGTATTCTTGAAGGCGAAGGCAAACAGGTTCCCGGATTCGAATATGCTGACAGCTTCTTCTGGGCAGGATTCTGCCTTGTCGCAGTCAGTTTGCTTGGACTCATTGCTCTGGTCGCGCGATACGACCGCGCGAGGACCGGATACGATTTCGATCTGCCTGGATAAAGCGAGCGACGTATTTTCCATCGCACTCGGCCTCGCGCCGCGCATCCGAGCATTACCGGGAGCATTCCTTCACCAGGATTCCATCATCACGCTTAAGGACTCGACAACGATCGTGAAAAGCGGAGTGCAATCCTTCTGGGGCGTGATCGAAAAAGACCTCGAAATCGTGGGCGGCTTCCTTTTTGGGGTTTTGTTAGGTCGCGTCCTATAGGCTGCGACCCTCGAAACCCCCGTTTACTTTTGTTTACTTTTGAATTTTGAAGGCGAAGACGTACCAGAATACCCCCCTCGCGCGCCACGGGCTTCTAATGCATTATTACGGAACTAAATAAAACGATAACTCGGACGGAAAGAGCACCATGGACATCGAAGCAGCCTATCTCGCATTTCTTGCCGCGCTCGACGCGCTGCCGAACGTCATTGTAATTGGCCCATCGATCTTCTCCACGATGCAATCCTGGCCGCTTCCGCCGAACGGCGCGGCGCTCACCGTCGATTTCGAGCAGATTTTGCTCGCGGCCGATAACGAATCGGCCTCTTCCATCGATGCTTCCGGCCTCATGCTGCCCATCTGCATTCACGTGCCGATCGATATGACAAACCTTCGCGCACTCCTATCGCAATGCCTAGCCGTTCTCAAACTCATCATCCCCGCAATTATCACGTCGTTCCCGAATTGGAACATGATCATCGGCGATATGTACACGGCCGTCGTCCCCTTCGGGCGTGGCGAGGCCTTCGGGTGCGGGTTCACGCTCACCATTTCGATGATATAATTCTATGGGATTTTTTCAAACGGTCAAAAGTTTCCTGCCCGCCACGCAAAAGCTCGACACGGCCAAGGGCATGACTACTTCGCCACGTCATCCAATGGCGCGGGCATCGAGCATGGAGGGGCCTGCGAAGCTTTCGCTCCTTTCAACGAGCGAAGTACTCCCTGGCATTGAGCGGATGATGAAGGCGGAATCGCGCGTGGAGAAATTCCTCGAAGATTATCCAGCGATCAATACGGTCCTCATCGACCGCCTGGGTGCTGCCGTCTCGCCATTCGACCCGTATGTATTGCTAACGCTCGTCGATAACTCGGGGTACCTCTCGGCGGCCATCGCGGCCAAATGCGCCGTGACCGTTGGGCAGGGCTACGATGGCGATCCGGAACTCCTGGCGCATCTTGCGATGGCCAATGAGAACGAGACATTCCAGGACGTGCTCGACCAATGGGCATTGGACATCGAGGTCTATGGCAATAGTTACATCGATACGGTCCGCACGGGGACGACCGCCAATTTTTACAACGTGGCAAGCCTGCTCACGCGCGTGAAGCCGCTGCGCAATACGAATTACAAGGAGTTCGTCCATTATGCCTACGGCCTCGGCATGCTGCTCGCCTCGACGGTCGAGGAGTTCCTTCCCTCGAACAACCGGGGCATGCGGCAGTTCAAGCTCGCCACGCGGCGCGGCAACCGGTATTACGGCGATCCATCCTGGATCTCCGCCAAGAAAGCGCTCGTCATCAATTACGACATCCTTTCGCTCGCCGAAAAGTTCTTCGAGAACTCCTTCATGGGCGACAAGGCGATGATTATCAAGGGCGCGGACTACACGGACGAGGACATTGAGAACATGCGTAATTACCTGATGCACATGGGGCAGGGCATCGACAACGCGCATAAGCTCCTCGTGCTCCAGGTGGGGCCGAACGAGAATGTGGACATCAAAGATTTGAACGTGGACATCAAAGATGCCTCGTTCCAAACGCTCCGCAACGACAACAAGGAGGAGATCGTGGCGGCGAGCACGGTCCCGCTTTCCATCGTGGGCGTGCAAACGCCCGGCAAGCTTGGGAACTCCGCCGAGATACGCGAATCGCTCCGACTGTTCAAAGTGACCTATGCGAACGGCCGGCAGAAAAAATACGAAGCCTGGTGGCAAAACCTATTCCGCGACGCCGGGCTGCCAAAGTGGGACACCTTCCGGCTCAAGCAAATCGATACGTTGCTCGAAGATTCAGACATTCCGCAGCTTGCCCAGGCGGTATCTGCAGGCTTTATGACGACCGAAGAAGCGATGGAGCAGCTTAACTCG
>JAEHJW020009775.1_pt1 | contig 19238 bp, 24 predicted proteins | sample 9271431 | NCBI WGS metagenome assembly JAEHJW02 | reverse complement strand
CGAAAGCTGACCTCCTCCGATTTGCAGACGTGTAAAAGTCAGTGTCGTGCCACTTTGCGCTTTGGCGAAAAGTGCTTGACCTTGTGTCGTAATGACCATATTGCCATACGTTGCCATGTCAACCCTCCTAGGCGACCGATAACGTAATCACATCCTCTGTGGTTACGATAACGCCGAGATATTGTGGACTACTTGCTTGTGTTGACCCGATGACCGTCAAACTAACGCCCATTGGCTTGGGTACGATCAAGCCTGCTGTGACCATTTCTTCGGACGTTACATCGAATAAATTCGTAATGAACGCATTCATTTGCATCTTTTGCGTGTCCACTACTTGCAACGGTGCCGAAGGAAAAACCGTGTTCCAGAGTTTGTATAGCGAAGGCGTCGTACCATCCCAGTTGTTTTGCGCGATTTTGGCTAAAAGAGCCAAGCGATAATGATCGTCATCAAGGGATGAAGAAAATTGTCCTGATAAGACGATGCCGATATCTCGCGGTTGCCCAATGATCTGCCCCAAAATATCGAGTTGATTACCAACTGCTGTGTTCACGTTAAACGCTGACGCGAAACTATTCGCGCAATCTTGATTGTCTTGCAGAAATTGCAAATGTGCAGTTAACCACGCGGTGAAATTTGGTTGAATGGCGTGTTCGGACGTAATGAGACCCAAAAAATCAGCAATCGCCATGATCATACCTCCTACACAAACGTGATGGTGACATTCGACGTGGTGATTTGTGCGGCCGTGTTAAACGCGATCGGAATATCCGATGTGCCGAGTGTCCCACCACTTACGGATGCCTCAACACTCGTCACGCTGAAAATCGGTGATGCAGGGTTGGTATTCACCGAAAGAATCGCACCCCAAAGTCCACTGATGTAGACCGTGCCACCGATTGGCAACCCATTCACATACGAGGCAATCGCAGCTTGAATGGCAGTTGTTGTTGCTGAGGAATATCCCGTTAGTTGATGTATGGAGATACTCGCCACGATCGTTTGATAGGCCAAAATAAAATAATTGATGGGTGTCACCACGCCGTATGAATCCGTGACGTTGACCGTCGTAGTCCCATATGTTCCGCACCCGATGCTTTTACGCGACCAAATGGTTTGTGCGATGGTTTGTGATGATCCACCTTCGACAACCACACATATCGAATTCGCAGGGATGCCGTTACTATCGGTTGATGGGGTGTCATTTTCGTAGACCGCCGACCTCGTTACACCCGTAACCCCTGCGAGCGCACCTTGAAGTCCTTGCGTCAAGGATTGCGAGGGTTGCGCTGTGCTGATCGCTTGCAGGGATCGATATTGTGCGTCGGACGCTACGGCTGTCCCAACCGTTGCCGCCGATGGATTTGTCACACTTGTCCAACCGCTTGTCGGCGTCACAATCACGGTGATCGTGTTGGCAGGCGCCGAAATCACACCCGAAGTTTGACAAGTTGCTGTGACGGTGATCGTGCCCCCTGAAGGAATGATCGTCGGAGAAGGGATTGACCACTGGTAATTGTTAGCGTCCGCGATCAGACCACCCGTAATCGTCGTGCCTGCTGTCCCCGTAATCACAACGGACGCTGTGGAAGGCGTTGCAACAGGACGCGGAACACCGTTGATCGCAACCACGCCATCGAGCGCTGAGCCAATCGCGGTGACTGGCGAACGCGCATTATAGACCGCTTGCAAAAGTTGATTCGAATCGTTGACCATTGCCGCAAACGCTGAAATGAATTGATAATCTTGTGAATCAGTCCCAAGATAAATATCTGATCCATAAATCTGCTGTGCGGACGCAACGAGCGACGCGAGAATGTCGCTATAGACAGGAATATGTAAACCTGTCGCATCAATGTAAGGGGCAAAGTAACTCACAAAAAGCTCACCTCCGTAAATCCGACTTGACCGTAAATGGTTACCACGTCACACGAAAATTGATAGCGGCCTTTCGCGAACGTTGACGTGAAATTTTCAATGCTTTGCACACCTTGCACGTTGCTGATGGCTTTTTGCACGATCGCATCCACGCCCTGTTGATTCTTCGGCGTAACGATGACACCAAGAATGTTTTGTACAAGTGGGAAACCTTGCGACTGATCCTCCCACCATTCGCCTTCAAAAAGTTTCAAGGACGTAAAGATGGCCTGTTTCACCGCGTCCGCACTTGAATAAAAGCCTTGCGCGTTCAGTCCGAAAGTATAATCGCCACTTGGTGTGAGTTTTCGATAGATCATGGCTGCGGCGCTCCTGTCGTACCACCTTGTGGATCGCTGTGAACGTGTGTGGTCATTGGTATACCGCCGATTGTAGCCAAGGGGGCGGTAATACTACCCGAAACGCTCAAATCGCCCGTGATCGTCACGCCACCAGCTGACAGACCGATTGACACACTCCCATCGTCCGTCCGCAGTTGTGCTTCCGTGGTTGAATAGTTAGTCAGCACGTGAGGTTGTGACCAAACACCAAGGATCGCGAAACCATCCGAAAGATCATGACGTCTTTTTTCACCATCCACTTGATTTTGCACACCACCATTTGCCCACCAAGAATCGATCACGGTGTCACCAAAAACGACTAAACATTCATCACCTTGCACAATCGGTAGTGTTAGCGAAAAACCACCTGCACGTGGTAAAACGATCGGTACATCAACGAGTAAGGGAATAGCAATGTTTTGGGTGGTTAGATCGGGTTGTCCGATGCGTTCGCGGATGGACAGTTGAACAGTCACCGTTTGTTCACTCGCATTAAATGATTGAATAATGCCAGGCATCGCGACGCGAAGGTCTGCCTTAATCTCATCCGCAAAAGTTTGAAAAAGTTCTTGTTCGTTGTTGGCTAAAATATCGTTAATGGTCAATGCCATTTCATCACCCCCACGGATTGCCTGTTGTTGACGAAATCATGCCAGGAATACCGCCTGCTTGCGATACTGTCTGGCATTCGGTGTACCAATCCTGCCCACGACTATCCCCCACCTGCGTAACGCCGATCACGCGATAGATTCCCTGTGGATCAAGCGCACGTTGCACGCTTCCGATGTTGAACGTCTGCGCTTGCACTTGTGCATTGTCGATATGCACCAACGAATTGATGGTAATCGCAGGGTTGAGCAAACATTTGAAGGAAACGCCTAAATCCTGCTGAACAGGCTGACCGATCAAGCCACTCTCTGGTGTGAGATAAATGATGTCGCCTTTCGGTGGATCGTTGGCTTTGACGATGTTGATCGCGCCCGTATGATCCGCATAAAACGTCGCATCGTTGGCTTGTGCGATTTGACGAAGGTATTTTCGCGTCAATCCGAAAACGACTTTCCCACGCGGTAGTGTGGCTTGGCTGAGGTTTGGTGAAATATCGCCAAGTGGGGTGGCTACGGTGGCTTTACTGAGCAAGTTTTCCGTCTGTGATCGCGCCGATTGCAAGCGATTCAACGTAAACGCCGCGAAAGCTTGATTTAATTGCCTATTGGCCGCTAAACAATTCAATGTCAGACGATAGGTGACGTTATCAGGTTTGTCGCGAATCGGTTCAATCAGATCACCTTCGAAAATTTGCCCGTATTGCGACCCAACATAGCCCGCTTCAATAATCACTTTTGCACCATATTCAAGCAGAAAATTTTCTGTTGGTACGTTGAGGTTGTAAATGGTTGCGGTGGAAAAAGGGGGCGTCTGATTGACCACCGTTTGAATGTTGAAGGCGACGTGAAGATCAGACACATCAAGCGCCACGCCTTGCGCGTTGCTCACAAGCACCCGATATCGACGACCGTAAAGCACGTTGCCGAATCGCTGGCTGTTCGCAAGCACACTATAATTGGTAGCCGGAAAACTGATTTGAGGCGTGCTACTTGTTGTTTGGATGGTGTAGTTTGTGGATGTATAGGTAAGACCCGAAGGTACGCTGTTGTTTTGACCCGTAATGGCGTTGTAGTTCGCGTACAATCTCTCACCATTACCATAGTGAGAAGCATCCCATGGCGATTGGATGATCGCGTTTAATTCGTTGATGGGGTTTCCTGTTTGGATGGCTTGGCGAACCGCTGCATAATTGGAATCGGTTTGATACAGCAACGAATACGCCTTAGCGCCGATGGCTGGCGTGGGAAACGCAAGAAAACCGCCCGAAGTGGTACCATTACTCAAAGCATCCACTTCGCTATTGCCTGCGGTTATGCCAGCAGGATTGTTACCAGGCCAATTCGGGGAATTGATAAATTCCTCCGATTCCCACTGCGCCAAGACGACGTTCGTATCTAAGCCACATGACCACGACTGACCTGACGTAACTTGTTGCGCTAACGCTAAGACAAGAGGATCGATCTGCATCGTCATCCCCCTAACTCAAATAGTTTTTGTTGTCTGTCCACACAAGGTAAAACGTCGGTGCTGTACTGTTCGTCGTCGAAAATCCTAGTGTGTTAAAGTTAGGAATATCAGGCAATCCGCTACTCGACGGGATCACATACGCCGAGCCGATATTCAGGTATTGATAAGGTGCTAGGATATTGTACGGTGGATTGCCCACCGTCAACGGGATGGCGTCGAGCAACGTTGCACTGTTGCTATCCACAATGGTCATGTACCAATAATTCGAATTGTTGTTGTATTGAAAGGTAAAGGTTAACGTCGTGTTACCGCCGTTTATCGGCAACGTCGTGGTAATGGTTTGGTTTTGCCCTTGCGTAATCGGTATGATGACTTGTGCCATAAAACCTCCTAATTCACCGCAAGGCCCAACGCGGAAAGAATGGATTGCGTCGGTTGAACGGGTTGTTTTTTCCCTTGGTTTGCTTTGTTCGTTACCTGTGGCTTTGCACTGATTTTCACGACTTCCACCGTAGCGACGAGCAATTCAGATAGATCCACCGTGACCCGTAAACCATTCGGTGTGGTGTAGTCCTCGTTGACGGTTAGCGTCTCAACGAGCATGTTTTCGTAAAGGCCGAGTCGTGTGTACACTTGAATTGGGATTCGGAGCTGTTGCAACTGTTTCAGCACGTCGTAGGCTTGCACCGACCGTGATGAGCCACCACTGAATTGGCCAGGTATGATACTTTGCGCTACGTCCGACATGCCGATATTCATCGACAACGTGCGAGGTTGCAAATAGGCAAAGTCACTAATGGTCGAGCCTGACTGGACGGGATGCTGCGTGATCGTGAGTGTGGACGTGTGCGTCATCTCAAGAAAAGCATCAAAAAACCACCCACCGATGTTTGTCTTGGTGTAAACAAACGATCGGATGGATGGCGACGTGAGGTCTAAAACGGGTGACGACATTATTTAACCACCCCTCTCACGTTGTGCAGTGTACGGTTAAAGTGATGCGCAACGACCGCACCTGTTTGATGAGCGTCCGATGCGCCATGTACCGTGATGGGCGCATGAATATGGATGTTCGTGGCTTTGCTGTGTGATGACGTGTTGTGTGTGACGTAGCTCGGTACTTTGCTCGTTGTCGTGGGTGTTGTGCTCACGAGATTCAGCGCACCGAGCTTGCTAATGTGTACCCCAGGAATTAAATCAATCAACGAGATTAGATCATTGATTTGGGTAATTGCACTGTTGACCGAATTTTGAAACGTCAACAAAATGCCATTCCAAAGTGAAATGAAGAACGTACCGAGCGGTGAAAAGATCGTGACGAAAGCGTTGTAAAGTCCTTGCGCTTCTTGCTGGAGCGCAGAAAAAAGGCTCGTGAAAAAGCCACCCAATGCACTCCATGCTGCGGATAAATCCCCCGTCGCTTTTTGATTGTTACCGACGATGAATTCGATGATCGCTGAAACGATATCGCGAACAAAACTGAAAAAATTCAAAATAGCACTGAGCGTTTGTGTTAAGATGCTACCGATGGTTGTCCAGACTTGTTTCATGGGACCGTTGGTCAGCAAGTAAAGCAGATCCCCGACGCCGATGACAAACGCCTTGACTAAATCAAAAACTGCTTGACCAAGTGCAATAACCGACGCGACAACATTCATGAGCGTCCCATTGTTAGCCATCGTCTTGAAGGCTGATATGACCCATGAAACAATGCCACTTACGATGTTTTTCAAATCATAGAAGACCAATTTCCACCCTGCAAAAAATTGCTGTACACCTTTCAATTTCACGAAAGCATGGAAAAGGTTGATCGCTTCTTTCCAAAAACCACCGAGCGCCGACTTGCCACCGTGCAGGTAGGTTTCAAGGTCGTTAAACAGTAAAAATAAACTGATCATCGCAGTAATAATCAATCCCACGGGATTCATCAAGGACGCAATCCCGATTGCACCGATGGCTGCAGCGATCCCCTTCGACCAACCAGGCATACTGTCACCGATCTTTTTCAGCCAATTCCACACAGACCCAAGCGCCTGCACAATCTGATCCCCCGCGGTCATAAACGCGACCATGACCGTGGCGACCCTCTTCGTCCACGTCGGCATGTTTTTGATGATGACCGCGTTGATCGAGTTCAGAATGCTCGTTACACGCGCGATAGGACCTGCCATATACTTCGTAAAATAATACCCAATCCACTGCAACGCGTAGTATGCTTCGAGACGCATTTGCGCGAGTGCCACCGAAATGTTTTGAATGCTCCCGATCTGCTGGCTATAATCGCTTGGCGTCTGCATTTGGAGCGCGGCCGCATGCAATTGCTGATATTGCTTCATTAGCGTAGGCGATAAATAAAGTTCTTGCAGATTCGCACCGAGCGCCTTCAGTGAAAAACTAAACGCCGTCGCTTGATTCTGCGTCGTCCACATTTGACGAGCAAGCATTTGCAGCTGAATTTGTTGATTGGCGAGCATCGGCAAAAGTGACGCCATCGCGCCACCCAAGGCAGTGAAACTTGCGATCGCCATTTCGGGGATCGTGATATGCTTCAAGACTTGTGATAACCCTTCTGCACCGACCGTTGCTTCCGCAAAACCCTTCACGGCTTCTTTGACGAAGCTTGTAATCTTCCCTTGCACTTCGTTCAGCGCTTGCGTGGCTTGTTGCATACTGGCTTTGTCCACGTTGAAACCGAGGTTTACCATGTGGCTTTTGATGGTATTGAACAATTTTGTCACCACCTAGCATTTTCAGTTGTCGAATTTTGTTATATACTTGTTATAAGGGGGAATGAACAAATGTATCTATTGGCTATTATTTTCCCGCCATTGGCGGTTTTGCTTTGCGGTAAACCTTTTCAGGCGCTTTTGAATCTTGTGTTAACCTTCTTTTTCTGGATTCCAGGTATCATCCACGCTGTAATGGTGGTGAATGAAAGCAAGAACAAAAAGAACAAGCAAAAACAACAACAGCAACAGCAGGTCATCATCATCAATCAAGTGCCTGGTCAGCCTGTCACGAATGAAACGGTGACGATTCCAGCCAACTACACTCAACCCTGATTCTTCTCTGCTGCTGCTTGGGATCTTCGCTCGTTTTCTGCTTGCACCGCCATGATTTCATGGATGGCGAGCAAATCATCAAAACTAAAAATATCCTCGACCAAATCTCGATGTTGCCATTTGCCCTGCATGACAGGGGCATACAAAAACGCATCGAGATTTTTTATTTCAACTGGGATAAATTCGGGAGTGAAGTGATAGCGTCGCCAGCTCCAATCCCTTTCATAAAAACCGAGATCAAGCGCCAAAGCGCGTGCCCCATGAGGGCAAGCACAAGAATCATGTCATCCTCAAGATCGTTCACGGCATAGATACCATTTGCTTGTAAAACAGGGGTAAATCCGCTGGAAAACTTTTCATCCACGACAGAAAGTGATTTGTCATGAAAATAATTAAATTCCTCTTCGGTCAGCCCAGTCAAGGCTTCCGTGATCTTGCTAAACGAAATCATTTCACCGATGGATTCGTCGAGGTTATTCAGTTTCATCCCCGCTAAAATCGGCGATAGCAAACCCGAAACTTTTACCACCATAAATGCACCTTGCTTTGCAGAAAAAGGTCGGATGCGAAACGTCCGACCTTTCACCGTCACGAGCGTGTCATCCATCGATTACGCCACCTTTTGATCGATTAATGCGGCCATCAGTGACCAAGTAACATGTTGACCATCCGCTTCGAACGGACGTTCGGGAAGAATTTGAAATGAAACTTCATACGCGTTGATGAGTTCGACCATGATCGATGACCGAATCGTGATCGCGAATTTCGCCCACTCACTAGCGCCTGCTGTATCCACATAGGCGTAGGCTTTTCGTAGCCATTGGTCGAGGTCGGACGTTTGTTGAATGTCGAGCGCGATCGTACCGTTTCTGCCCTCGACTTTCGTTACCATGACCGCGCCATCAGCAGCAACGTCTTGCTTAGTCCGATCGGTTGCCATCGTAACTTTGATGCTTCCTAACCCTGCCCCATCGGCAGTATAGCGACCAATGGAGGGATGGGAGATCACAAACTTAATATCGTTAAAATTGTAAATTGTGGTTGCCATTTCTCACCCTCCTAGTAACTCGTAATCACACTGATGGCTACCGATTGAATCGCGCCAGCCATCAATACGCAGGCGTAGATCGGTGGTGCTTGGCGATTCGTGATTTGCGTCGATGTTTGGCTTGCGATGGTATCAGCGACAACGGCAAAACCTTCAGGCAACGCTTGCCCTGTCTGGATCGTCAGCACAGGTGCTCCCGTCCATACACCAGGTGCAAGAATGCCCTCGACTTGTGCACTTCGGCAAACCCCAGCGACCTCGTTCACGATGGCTGTAACACCTGCATCGGTTTGTGGAATCTTCGGAACCGAGGTGAGTAGACTAATCACGGCGGTTTGGATATCTTGCGATAATACGTCCGTATTGAGCAAACTATCATAGCTTGATCCATCGGCCATCACACCTTTGGTTAACAGCGTAAACGCATTGCCGAATGTCGTATACGAGTTGCCGTTGTAAGCGGCGATTTGGTCATACTGGGCTGGTGTGAACACGTCAGGCTGAACACCCACCAGTGTTTTGTAATCGAGTGTAAATGCCGAATTGGGCAAGCCTGTTTGCAGCCCCATCGTCACGCCCATAAGCGCAGCACCTGCATATTGCGTCGCGCTCCACAAGCCGATGGTTCGCGTAGGTTTCGTACCATACAGCGTCGCCATGACGTTTGGCGTCGTTCCCGAAAGTACGTTCGCTTCGCTTGTGTCGTAGAAATACACGCCAACAGGCGACGCGGACTGTACAAAGGCAGAGATCGCTTCAATGTCCGTATCCGTAGCGCCACAGGCATAAACACCATACCACTGCGAATTGCTCGTCCTACACGCCGTGACAGCCTCAACGAGCGTTTCGGGCACGGTCAAGTCCTGGCGACCGATGACAACGCCTTGTGGTGTAGGCGATTGGGCAAAGTAGAGAGTAGCTGCTTCATATTCAGGATTCGACGAAGAAAAACCCGCTTGCGCCATCGCTTGCAGGTTGCTATAGAAAACAGTTCTTGTCGTCGTGGGGATGATCGTTGATGAGCCAACAATCAGACCGAGGTTAAAGCCATTCGGCGTTGCGCCTGACGGTGCTGACGTGACATTAACGACCACGATATTATTCAGTGATTGCGACAAGGTTTCACCCCTATTCTTGGGTTAGTGTGACAGGCGCGGACGTGAGATAAGGCACTTGTCCTGTCTGTGTAACGAGTTGATTAAACCGAGCGTAAAACGTTGAGCGCTCCCACCATTGGCTGTTGAAAAGTTCAGGTGATCTCGTAGGCCGTGGTACGTCGGTAATCAACGCGAGGTTATTGCTGGCGAGTGTCGTTGCGGTTGAGGATGTGAAAAGTTGCGACCAGAGGTAATCCGCATTTGCGAAACTGTTGGGTCCGTAAATATTCCACGAAACACGAATTGGTGCGGTATAGACAAGATTTTCATTCGCGGTTGACGCGTCGTATTCGCTATACTCGCGCATGACTTGTCGTGTCATGGGTGAATCATCGTAAGCGACCAACACAAAAAAAACATCCTGCGTGATATCCCAGGATGGCTCACCATACGTCGGCCACGTCAGACGCACCGTTTGTTGATCCGTGAAGCCGAATGTGCCCACCGTCAACTGATAAAAAATATCTTCGAGTTGATTCTTGGTGAGAATACTCATGTCGTCACCATCCTTACGCAGATGGCTTTGTAGTAACCATAATCACCGAACGGGAACAAGCGCGAGACGCGATACCAATTCCCGTCGCGATTCCAGTAGACCTGATCGGCGGTGCCACTTGGGTTCGTCAATTCAAGCGGTTGCGTGGAATATACGCAGATGAGTCCTTTTTGACGGTCACCTTCCGGCATTTGCTCCATATCCGTTTCAGACGGTATTGTTATGGCACCTGTCAAGGTGATCGTTGTAGGCGTCGATGGCGTCCAGCGACCGTCGATGTACGAGCCTGTCTGACGTTGAAGGGTGATCGATTGCGAAAAATCAGGATTCGAAAGGATGAAGCCTACGTTAATCATGACGTTTGCCCACCTTTTGAATTCGCTTTATCTTCAATTGGCGGCGTGCGTCCAATTTCGGTTTCACCCTTATAAACGATGCCTAAAATCGAACGTCGAAGTGCGCCCGTGTCAATCATCGGTCGAACCACTTCACGGGAATTCTTCTTTTGTTTCATTTTGATCGTTGATGGCGCGTTAGGAGCCCATCCGTTATTAGGATTCGTAAACCAACGGAAAGCCGCTTTTTGACCAGATTCCGATGCGTTCAGCAAAAAAGGAAAAGGATCCTTACCTTCAATCGCTGCTTTAATCGCACTTTGAAAATATTTAGCAATCCGATCCTTCACACTCTCCACCGCAGGAATCAAAACGGGTCGAGGCGGAATCTGCCAAAGGGGTGAGCCGTGTTCGTGGATGTACATTTCGTACGCTCGGCTGTACTTCATACCGCTATCGAGGTTGTGCTTCATGTCATCGCGCATTGTCTTGTCACGTACGCCGTGTTCGAGGATAAACAAAAGTTGCGCGTTTGTAATGTTGCCTTCTTCGCGATTCGACTCATCAGGAACACCGACGAAAACGTTGTACATGTTCAGATCCTCTAAGCGTTTTTTCAGCGCCTTCGTTTCATCTTTGGTCACAACGTGACTGGCAAATGCTTTGAACATGTCATCACCTCCTCAATAGATGTACATACCACCAAGTCCCACGATCCGCGCCAAAGTGACGAATTGTTGACCGTAAGCCGTGAGATGAAAAGCGCCCCATCCAGCCATTGTTGGTGTGTCGCGACCTGCCAGATTCGGATCGTAGGATACAGACAGATCCCCAGCCGATTCGCTCGTTACAACGCCACGTGCGCGTCCTGCTTCAAAAACCGCAGCAGCACCACCATCGGGATTCGCGACGGTTTGCAGATACAAAGTGCAAAAGTGGGCGATGTAAAGATGCATCCCGAAAAGCCACTGTGTGTTCCACTTCGCGCTGTTTAGTGCGCCTGTCGCCATCGTGACGAAGGTATCGATGACCGTGGTTGGTACCACGGCCACCCCTTGCGTGTTGTTGCCGAACTGCGGGTAAAACGACAAAAAATCCGCCGATGTGTACGGTGGATTCGTGTTACCTGCTTTTAGGTTTGATCCGTCACCGAAGGTATAAAAACCGTTCGCATCCGTAAGCGTAAACGGAGGCTGGAATCCAAACGGAGGATTCATGCTCAAGGTTATTCACCTTCTACCTTTTCGCCCTCTGATTTCGCACGACTTTTCACTTTCACAGGTTCTTGCTCGACGCGCGATGCTTGATCAGCGCTGGTAATTACCGAGAGCACTTCGCCTTTCGTTGCCAGTTGAAACATGTCCGACTTTTCGATCCAATCCGGTGCGTCGGCAAACGCTTGCGATGCGATTTGGAATTTAATCAACCGATCTTCGGGATGATTGAAAATCAAGGCGTGCTTACTGAAGATTCTCATCGATTTCTCCTTAAATTCCGTCGTAATAGATTGCGGATTGTGGGTAAAGGAATTTGACTTGTGAAAATTGGGCCGCGTAAGAAGTGAGGTATGCCATCTCGCGCACATCAGGCTGTGTCATGACACGAGAGAGAGGAACGGTCAAGTCGAAGTTCACGCGATCCTCATCGTTCACATAGGCGATCATGCGGTCTGTCCCACTGACGCCAGCACCTGTGAGCCAAAAGTTCATCGGCACAATCTGCAGATCCACACCTTGCGTGCGTCCAATGTTGTGCATGAGCACATAATCAAGAATCGACTGTGCGCCAGCCGATGAGATCAATGTGGTGGCGATGTAGCCAAATTGAAGCGGTGGTAAACCGATATGATTCGCCATGCCTGTCACGTCATAGCCGCTATTTTCCCATGTGGTGGTCAACACGTAGTTGATATCCGCGAGGATCTCGTCAGGCGTCTTGCTCGTCCAATTTGACGAACCACTCGCACCTTTCGGCGCTGTTGCAGCGGTAATCGTCGGATTGTTGACGAGACCAGGGATGTTGAATTGGGGAATGCCATCATAAATGGTGTAATCGATGGACTTGTTGTAGTTCAAGCGCAACCCTTTGTCCAAAATGTTATCAAGGGAACGCCCGATGCCTTGCAACTTTTGTTGATCGACAAACGGAACTTTCATGATGTTCGAAAACGTGAATACTTGCCACGGAACTTTATTCAGGTTTGCTTGTACAATCGGAATATTGTTCGTTTCACCACCGATGATGCCCGATTGAATGCCACCTGTCGAAGCGTAGTCCACGAAATATTGCGAGCTATACTCGACCCATCCACCGCCCGTTTTTGCGACGATATCACGTGGCCATGTGACGGAGTTTAAAGGTTCAAGCAATCGTGCGTCGCGTTTTTCAAGCTCCCCATTGAGGAAAGCCATACCACTATTAATGCTGTCTTGCGTCATGGCGCGTGGGATGGTATTGCCAACATCCACCGTCAGTGTTTGACCCTTATGGGCTAATGCGTTCGCCATTTTTATCCCCCTTTTACTTACGGTTGGTTCCGCGTGATCAATGTAAGTTCTGCGATGCTGTTTGCGTCTACATAACCTGTTGTCCACTTGGCATTCGTTACCAAGAAGCTGTTCGTGCCATCCGCTTGCGCTTCGAAGCCACCCACGACAGCATTCGGGTAAGAAGAATTCAGCGCTGTCCGAATGTAAACCGCACCGCCCGCTGTTGGCGTGCCTAATTGGCAAACAACAGTGACTGAGCCAAGTTCGATCACGTCACAAGGTTGACCTGGTTGATACGAGCCACCCGAAGCAGGAAAATAAGTGGTTGCTTGTTGGACTTCACGAATCGCGACCCCTGCGAATTCCGCGAAGGTTCCTGTTGCGCCAAGGAGTGAATACGTGTTGTTGCTGTTCAGAACAACGGGTGAGCCAAATGGAATCGCTGCTGTGTCTGTGGATTGCACAGCACGGTTGGTGATGATTGAAACGCCAGAGCGAGAAACATTCCCTGCGTAACCGTTGTTAAGTTGCTTGCCGACGGTAAAACCGCCTGTTTGTGGGTATGTCATCCGTCAATTCCTCCTTATTTGCTTTTGTAGTGGGGATTGCGTTGCTTCGCCCACTCCATGCCGAGATTCGTAAAGTCGATTTCAGGTTGCTTTTGCGCGTTGTCCTTCGCCGCTTTTTTTGTGGATTTCGAGATTTCCGAATAGAGATTTCTCGATGGCGCACCCATCACAGCGCGTACCATCGCGTCCGAAGCTTTCTGACGTGCGACAGGATCAGCAATCGAAGCAACCGCTGGTTTGATCGCTTTTAGTGCTTCGATTTTGAAGGCGCGATCAACAGTGCTCAAACCATCACGCGGGCGTTCTTCTTTCGGCGCGACAAAACCATCTTCGTCGGTGATCAGTACAGGATCTTCTTCATGATTCTTCTCTTCTTCACCCACGGGATGCGCTTCGAGATCCTTGATCGCTTTTTCGATCGGATCTTCGGCATCTTTCGTTTTTTCCGTCATGCCACGAATGATGTCTTTGAGTTCTTCGAGTTGTTTTTGAATCGCCTCGATTTGGTCGTTGGTTTCGGGCGAATCGGATGTTTCCTTTTCAGGTGTGGCTTTTTCTGCGTCGTCATCTTCGCGTTCGTCCACAAGGCCATCCACAGCCTCCATGATGTCCTCAGGTTCCGCATCCATCGCGAAATTTTTTAACCCGATGGCTGTCAAAAAATCCGAGACGCGATGCGTTTTTTGCTTTGGTAAACGTTTAGCCATTCGATCTTTCCCCTTTCTCCTTGGCGCACTATCGTCGCCTTTCTCCTTCGCGATCTTGCCTGCGATCGCTTTTGCTTCTTCTTCCGACTTGCCTTGGCACATGAAATACTTCACGGCGCCATCAAAACCGCCCTTAAAAGTTCCATCTTCATTTTTATACTGGTCACACGGGGCATCGCTCGTTATCGTCGTTTTCACCTCCTTCGCTTCGTTATCGTTGATCCGCACTCGCGATCCAGCTCGACCGCGATCAACCACGGCGATGTGATTTCCCACGATGTTTCGTTGAGCGTATTTTGTGCCCTCCTCATTCATCGGGTGATACTCGCATTCGTAACCTGCTGATACTTCGCGCTTGCCGTTCATGATTTCGTCAATCAAGCGCTGGTCATAAATGATGAGATCGCCAAGAAGCAGGTCGTCGTTTTCACCTGTACCCCGACGGATGTTTTGTGCCACACCACGGACGTGAAACTGTGCGTCAGAAGGTGACACGCCATTTGCAGGATGGTCATCGGTGACGGGTTTACCCTCGAATGAAGCCATCGTCTTTTTATCGAAAACCTCATCGGGACTACGAAAAACCTTGATGATCCCACTACCATCCACACCGATCTCGTCCGGCAGATAGTCTTGGTAGCCAGTTCGAGCGAAAGGAACATTTTGAGCCAACAAAAAGCCTTCGGGCGTACGCGATAGATTCGGTGAAAATTTGCTCGCGTAAAACGCCTTTGCCATGGGTATCACCACCTTTCAACGACATAAAAAAACCGCATGCTAGGCATACGGGCTTGGTGTCCAAATTTGTTTGAATTGCGTTCGCGTCATCATGACCACTTCACCGTCGTAGTAGACCTTGCATGGCCAGTTGACCTCATCGAGATCTAGCAAGCCAAGGGGGGCGCAACGGCAATTATAGATATTCCCTGCGTGATAATGCCCGACGGATTTTTCACCAACCAGTGCTTCGGGGGAAGGTGGATCTGACCACCGAACGAGTGTTTTATCCATTTCTTGATGCGATCGTCGCACACGACCATCTTCCGACGTGTTCCATTCGTACCACTGAACACCGAGCGATGCATCACGTGCTTGCGAAAAAGCGGTGTGTGCCTTGGCGACTTCTGTGCGTGCGATGAGTCTTGCTTTGACGTCGGAGACATGCGGATAAAGTGCGATCAAATCTTTTGCGATTTCTTCGGATCGTAAACCCTGCATCGCTTTTGTAGCGATATGATCCGTAAATTCTTCGGCAATCGCAAAAGGTACCGATGCGATGTAATTCGCATTTTGTTGCACGAGATGATGGAAAACACCGCCCGTGGGCGTTTGCATCTCCTGCATGATTGCTTTGTACAGCAACGTGCCTTTACTGTTTTGATTCGCCGCCTGTCGCCAACTACGACCTGCATCGTTAAAGACATTCGCGACGATCTTCATCGCCACCGCTTCGGCGTAGTTTTGCACTTCGGACGAATCAACGGCGTTTTTTAGATCCTGAATGATCGAAAAAGGATTGTCGCCAACGACGAAAACGCGCAGAGATCGAAGCATCGTGCGCACCGCTTCGCGATACATCCGTTCGATACGGTGGCGCTGTGCCAACATTTTGTAGCGCATCAGTTGGTAACGCCTCCCCTATCGTCGTCGTATCTTCCGCATTTTCAATGTCCTCATCCGTGATGTTCGTAAACATGCCTGTCGTGTCGCCCATCTGACGCAGTTCTTGAAGCACGATGCGCTGTGGTATTGCACCTGCGTTTAACAGGTTCACGAGTGCCCCGACTTTTTGTTGCACCAAATCCGCGATATCTTTTTCATCAGGTGTTTGGATCGGGTTGTAGTCAAAATCGAGATCGTCAGGGATGCTACCCAATTCGCTCATGCATAAGACAGGAAGCAGTTTTTGCAAAACAGGCGATAACATCGACTCGCGCTTTTGTTCGACCACTTCGTAGTAGTTTTGCATGTCACTTTCGCCCGTTGCATTCATACCTGCTGGCGAACGACCAAACAGTTTCGTGACAGGCATTTCGGCAGCGCCTGACACGTCCATCATGAAGGACTGGTATATATCGTTGATGCCGCCGAATTGGTATTGATATTGTTGAAATTCGTCTTCTGAACTGAGGATGAATAGCCCCTGATTGCTCATGAGCCAGTTTTGCGCTTGGATCGTGTTGTAAACGTCCTGCGCTCTCGTTTGATCGGCGCTTGCTAACAACTCGCCAAGATCACCCATTTTAAGCACGGAAATATTCGCACGAAAAAGCAGGTTCGCAATGTTGAAACTGGCATTGTCCCGCTTTTTGAGTTCTTCGTAGACGATCTCGACGACCGATTCGCCCCAGTAGACCTCTGCAAGTTGTTCCCAATAAGGCAAACGTGGGCCAACAAAACGAAGTACGCGCGAATGATGAACACGCACTACCTCGCCCGACGTCAACGTCACTTCGTAATACTTCGGTAAACCAAACTCATTATCCGCTGGATCTTCTTCGAGTTCTTCGGAAGGGAACACACCCACCCAACGGTCGATGATCATAATGCCAGCCAGCGAATCCGGCATGACCAAATCGTAATCAAGTGGCTCGTCTAAGATATCCTCGTGACCTTTGATCATCATAAGACCTGCTGCACCACCGTAGAGCCTTCCCCACTTGAGACCGTGGAGGACTTGCTCTTTGATACGCTTGCGTTTGAACGCTTTATCAAGTCGTTCAATTTGCTCAGGTTCAAGTTGCGAACGAATTCGTATCCAATTTCTTGTCATGTCTTCGGGGATCGTATCGACAATCCTGCGGATGATCCAGTTGTTGCGATAGAGCGAGTTGATCAATTGGACGTTATTGGTTAGTCGCGTGAGAGGATATTGTGTGCCTTCGAGCAAGTTCGGCGTGCCATAGCCTGTTCGTGCTAAATTATTCATAAAGGCGTCCGTCGTTTGCACGCCACGTAGCAATTTCGCTCGCGCTTGAAGAGGTGTCATCTTTTCGTTTTCCGTCAAAAACTCACCTCCTTACCCATAGATTCTTCGTTTCGATAACACCGTAAAAATAAAATATCGTAACGCATCACACGCATGATCATTTTGCTTGATCGGTTTCTCCTCACCACGATTGACCGCTTTCGCATCCCACGAATACGAAGACAACTCTTTCATGAGATTGGGGCAATTCTCACGATGGATACGTAGCTTTTTCTTGAAGAACATGGTGGAGACGGCACGAATACCGTCGAGGACGTCATTATCTGCATCTTTGACGCGAAAGCCACGATTTTTAACCGTCGTCTTGAGGCTCGAAGCAGCAGGGTCGATCACAACAAAACGCGGATAATCGGAACCGACAAAGGATTCCAGATCATCCGCGTATTCGCTATCCTCTTTTTGCTTCCCTCGTGCTCGTCCATCGTAATAGTACTCATCCATCACCCAGATCGTGTCGCCATCATCGCGCAGATCGAGGTAGACCGTCGGGTTTTGCGTACCATAGTCACACGCAATGTAACGCGTCGTGACCATCTTGTGACCTGGCGATAGGTCGGCATCTGTGAACGTGTTGGCCTGATCGTCGAACATGTCGTAAATAATGCCTTCTGCCATCACCCACAAGCCGAGAATGTATCGCTTGAAGAAGACGCCCGTGTACATTTTGCGATAACGATCTTTCGTTGCTTCGCTCAAGCTGAGATTATCATCCATCGTGAAATGAAGATGGAGCGCGTTTTTCGTGATCAGTTGGTCGAGCCAATTCACTTTGAACCAGTGGAAAGGCCCAGCAGGGTTGCAATTGAAGAAGAACTTTGCACCCTCGACACTACAACGTGCTGTGGCTTGGTTGACGAAGGATTCGGGCATGAGCGCGACTTCATCGAAAAAGCATCCTGCAAGCGTGATTCCTTGGATTAAATCCTGCGAGCGTTCGTCGCGACCACCGAAAAAATAGAATTCGTTTTGCTTGCCACGAAAGCGAACCGTCATGCTGTTGGCCGTAAGATGCTCATGCACGATGTAGCCACGTGATTTTAGCATTCGCTTAAGTGGAATAATCACGTTCCGTCGAAGGGCGGCGATGGTCTTACCCGCGAAGCCAAGATTAACACCATCAAACGTTTCCATCGCCCAAAAGACGTAAGACAGGGATAACGCCATCGTCTTGCCTGCACGAACCGCACCATCGGCCACGATCGCATCTTTTTTCGCATGCGGTGATTGTGGCGTCCACCAGGTTAAGGCTTGTTTTTGCTTGCGTGAGAAGGGTTGAAAGTGAAAACTACTCATCGCGATCTTCCTCGTCCCACACGTCAGCAGCTTCGTGATTGAGTGCTTCAATGAAACCATCGTCGTTCATTTCTTCGACAGCGTTCGGATTCTTGATGCGGTCGATTTCGAGTTGCTTTAAATCGCGTTCTTTTTCCTTGATCTCTATATCGCGCTTCATTTGCTCAATGCGAAGTTGCGCGAGTGCTTGTTCGCGTGGCGATAGGAATACGCCGATGTGCTTGCCAATCAATTCGGTTGCTTTCGTTGCGCCGACACTATCGAATTTGTACTCGCCACGATGCACCATAGAGTGCGAGTCCTCGTCCCATTCCAAAACAGGCTCGGCTTGCATGCTTCGGTTGCTAATATCCATGAGACGTTTCAGCACCCAGTAGGCGTCGAGTTCAAGTTCTTCGGCTCGTTTTGCCTTCAATTCCTTTACACGTGCGTTAATTTCAACATGCTTCAACAGACGCTGACCTGTGGAGTAGGCTGTTCTCTCACTATACCCTGCTCTTATCGCCGCTTGTGTTGCGTTCAGGTCTTTCAGATACTCTTTGCAAAACATTTCCTGCTTTGCGTTTAGGCTCATAACCACCACCTCGTTGTTTTTGCTCTTTCATCACATTGCGAATTGCTATTGTCGCGGTCGGGTCGTTCCTAGGTGTGGGCAGTCTCCCCATTTCTCATCCTCGATTCATCCTTTCTTGCTAAATTGTCCGAATTTTCAAAGGTAAACGGCGTTTACCAAAACACTCGAAAATGGTAAATGTCGTT
>JAEHJW020000092.1_pt1 | contig 19282 bp, 25 predicted proteins | sample 9271431 | NCBI WGS metagenome assembly JAEHJW02 | reverse complement strand
CTACCCGGGGCTGTACTCATGCGGCACCTTGATTTCCAGGTCGCCAGCGTCCCATGCTTCTGTCGACTCCGGGCAGGCGCTGCACACGCCGAGGCCTGCCGTCCGATCAAGGCGCAGCCAAGTGCATGGCGCGCTGGCATCGTCATCCCAGCACGCATGGAGGTCATCGCAGCCGCATCCAATGCACACAGCCAGGTCATTCCCTTTCATCGATTAAGCCTCCACAGCATCATCGCAAGATTAGCGATGTCAATTTCCTGGTCTTTCGCGTACTTGATTGCCGCCCCTTGGGCCAGCATGGCAGTGTAGATATTGTCCTTGGCCTGCGGATTGTCCCAACCCGTCCAGCCCCCCCGCGCCTTTTCCGCGAGCTTCGCCTTCATGGCGTCAGCGAATTCATCCACGGCGCGTTCCAGACGCTCGATCTCGTGCTCGACCCAGGCCGGATCAGGCGCCACCCCGTGCCAGTTCTTCTCGATCATGGATGCACCTCCTGCGCGTCAGGCACGCTCGCCACGACATTCCCCTTATGGTCATACCAGGATTCCCCATTGCCCGCGTTGCGATCGGCGTCAGCCAGCACCGCATCGACCATCCGGCGCGGCAGGGATAACCCAAGATGAGCCAGTATTCCGAGGAAGTAACCAACGTCACCGGACAAACCCCTGGTTGCCGTCAAGGCCGGATCGTGGAGGTTGTCGTAAAGCACGGAACCCTCATCGATGCCGTCGTCCTGGTCGTCATATTCGACGTCCATAAAAAAGCCGTGCGCCGCCCTATTCCAGCCCAGCATGATGGTGATGGGCCGGGCCTGCCACATGCAGGCGTAGTGATGTTGAGACACGTCAAGCCCGCCTCACCTGGATCGTGTCCAGGGCGGCGAGCACCTTATCGAGCGTTCCTTGCTTTTCTAACGCCGCCAGGCGCTCCAGCGATTCCACCAGGGTCTTGGTGAGATTCACCCTTTCAGCAAAATCATGCCGGTCGGCGAGCGCCATCATCTTGTTGATGGCGTGCGCCAGATGATCCGAACCTTCACGGAATTTGCCGGCCACCTCGGCCATTTGCTTGTTGGCGTCCTTGGCCACCTCCACCAGCTTCCTTCCAGACGCGGCGATGGCGTCAGTGCTATCCTCGATTTGCTTGCGTGTCTTTTCCAAAGTATCCATAAAGATTCCTCCAGGTTCCTTCTTGTAGAAATAAAGTCCAACCATGGCGGGCAGCTGCGCCCCAAAGGCGGCGTGGGAATAAAATCCACTGTCCGACGCGCCTTGCTGCTTGATCTGGCGAAGCTCCCCCGCCGTCGCGGCTTTGGATTGTTTCATCGCTGTCTAAATCCTCATAGCCTGCGCTGATTGCGCTGATGATTTCCTGTTTGCCTTGCACGGTTGCGCATCCCCGTCAGGACATAGATCACGTCCACGCCCATATATGCAAGCGAGGAGAGGAAGCACGCCTTCATCTGGCGCTCGCCTTGCTCGTAGTAGCAATACCCGCGCAGACTGACGCCTGCCGCTTGGGCCATCTGTGGCTGGGTCATTCCCAGGCGTTCGCGCTCTTCTCTCAACCTGGCGCCGTGCTTATCCGACGGAAATCTTTGCCAGGCTGCACGTTCGTGCATTATGCTCCTCACAATCGTCACAGGTGGGCTCCCTGGCCACGCTGTGGTTCAGGGAGGGTCGCGCTGCCCGCCCCTCCCTTGAGCGGACGTGCTGGCAGCGCCCTTAACTGCCGTGCATGGCAGTCCACCGGTTGCCCCAGACCGGAAACTGGGGTGCCTCCTGCGGTTGCAAACGCAGGCGCCGGTATGGCGTTCCATATCCTGTCCGCCCCTGACCGGCCAGGGAGCCCACCTGTGACGACATCCTCATGTTCGGGTAACAGAATTCGATCAAAGGCCCCGGCAGACATCCCGATCCCGGTAGCCTGCCGGCTCTCCTGCCTCAATTGCGTGGTAGTCACTGGGCTCATCGCGCGGCCCTCCCCGACAAAAAGCCAAACCATCCACCCCGCTTTTGCAGCATCGCCTCCACGGCGATGCGGTCCAGCAGGCGCTCGCCTTTGCGGGACTTGTGCAACAGCCGCACGGCGTAGCGTTCGTGCATCCAGCCGCCGGTATCGTCGCGCGAGGCGCGCTCGCGTACCGGGATCAGTTCCTCATCGCGTGGCAAGCGGTTTTTGAGAATCGGCCAGGCGCGATAGAGCGTCCAGTCCACGCGATAATCCTCCAGGCTCACCCCGTGCAGCATGCAAAGCCCGGTGCGATGGAAATCGAACCGGGCGATGCAGGTGCGATGATTGCCGTCGCCGGCAACGTACCATTTCATTCCGTCCAGGGAGACGTAGTACATGGGCGGCAGCTTGCCGGCGGTGGCAAGGTAATAGGGGCGGTTCTTCTGATGCAGGGCGAGGTTCTCGCGCATGCGCTTGCCCTGTTGCAGGAATTCCAGCCAGCTGAGTCCGACGTAGTCCGGGTGCTGGGTGCCCACCACCGTGAAGACGTTGATGGAATGGCCACTGCTCCAGTATTTGTCGGTGATGAAGGGTGTCACACTCTGGAAAAGCCGCTCATTCCAGGGCAGCAGTTTTTCATTCGCCCAATGCGGCGGTGCCGCCAGGGATTGCTCCAGCAGACCGCCCCGCTGCTCCAGGGGGGTAAGGGTCGAAACGACGGACGTCATGCCTTCTGCTCCATCAGTTGGAGGACTTCCTGCTTGTCCAGGGTGACTTGTTCCATGAGCTTGTCGGCCATGCGGGAGATGGCATCCTTGCTGGCCAGGACGATCTCCCTGGCGTGGTCATAGGCCCGGTTGACGATGACGACCGCCTCGCGCTCGATGCGCTCCCGGGTGCCGCCGCTGACCTGATTGAGGTCGGCCACACCACTGCGGCCCAGGGATTCGCCCATGCCCCATTGAGCGACCATGGAGAGAGCAATCTGGTAGGCGCGCTCCATGTCGTTGGAGGCGCCGGTGGTAACGTCCCCAAAAAATACCTCCTCCGCGGCCCGTCCGCCCAAAAGCACCTGCAGGCGTGCGCGGATTTCGGATTCCTTGAGAGATACCGCGTCGCGCTCCGGCACCTGCAGCATCAGGCCCAGGGCCTGGCTGCGCGGCTCGATCGTGACTTTTTCCACGGGATCCCCGGACACCGTGAGAGCGACCACGGCATGCCCCGATTCGTGGATGGCGGTGGTGCGCCGCTCGGATTCGAGCAGGTCCAAATCCTGGCGCGGATCGCCCATGAGCAATTTATCGCGTGCGGCCAGCAGATCGGCCTGGGAGAGCCGGTCCTTGCCCTCGCGCGCGGCGCGAATGAGCGCCTCGTTGACGAGGCTGGAGAGCTGAGCGCCGGAGAATCCCACGCAGATGCGGGCGAGCTGCGCGGCGTCGATATCCGGGTTGCCCAGGTGCTCCTTGAGGTAGACCCGCAGGATGTCCTCGCGACCCTTGAGGCTTGGGGCGCTGACCTGGATGATGCGATCGAAACGGCCGGGCCGCAGCACGGCGTCGTCCATGGCGTCCATGCGGTTGGTGGCGGCGATGACGATGATGTGGCTCTTGCCATTGTCGATGCCGTCCATCTGCACGAGCAGCTCGTTTAAGGTCTGCTCCGATTCGGAGTGCGAACTCATGCCGCCGCGCTTCTTGGCCAGGGCATCGATCTCGTCGATGAAGATGACGGCCTTGCGTGAGCGGCGCGCCTTCTTGAAGAGCGACCGCACGCGCGACGCGCCCATGCCGACGAACATTTCCACGAACTCGGAGCCGGAGACGGCGTAGAAGGGCGCATCGCAGGCCTTGGCGAAGGCCTTGGCAAGCATGGTCTTGCCGCCGCCCGGGGGGCCGACCAGGAGGATGCCTTTGGGCAGTTTTGCGCCCAGGCGCGAGAAATCGTTCGGGCGGGCCAGAAAGGCGACGGCCTCACGCACGTCTCGTACGGCCTCGTCGATGCCGGCGATGTGCTCAAAGGACACTGGGATATCCTTGGGTTTGATGGCCCGGATGCGTTTGCCCGTGATGAGCTTCGTGGCTTTCATCTGCACCCAGACCAGGACAAAGACGAAGGCGATGATCATGAGAAGCTGGCCGAGGATGGCGCCCAGGGGCACGACGTCGGCCAAAAAGGCGAACACGCCATCGTGCAGCATCCTGGCCTGCGCCTCGAAACTGGGCGTGGGTTGAACCTTGATGGCCTGTACCTTTTTGTCGATCAGATACTCCATGAACTTGGCGACATGCAGAGTGTTGATGCCGTAGCGCCAGGCATGGCCATCAGTGGTTCGCAGAAATACGACGGAGTTCTTGGGGCTGATCTCATCGATCTCGGCCAGGATGACGCGGCCGGTGTCGACCATCTGCTTGACGGCGTCCTTGTCCACCTGGGGGGTATCGGTGGGCGAGAAGGGCGTCCAGGCGGGCGCCGGGGCGGCAGTGGCCGGCGAGGCCAAGGCGATGGCCAATGCCACGGCGACCAGAGGCCTGCGCAAGGGCAATGAGGGCATGGTTAAATGCAACCATGGATGCATGCCAGCATGCGTACATGTATTCATGTTCAAATCAGTGCCCGTTCTTGTTGAGATGAGCGTTTGCATAGACCTCAAGGAAGATTCCCTGAAGCTCCAACATCTCTTCGAGAATCTTTGCTGTTGCATCGGCTCGGAGATCCGCAAATTTAACTGCTTCACGCCACTGACTGCCAAGGCTCTTCGCCCGCTCGATCAAGCTGTTCCGCAGGAATAGCGCGAGCGCGCTTTGGTACTTCACCACTTGCATGGATTCGTCGAGCAGGCTCTTGACTTCTTCAGGCCTCCTGGCATTGCTTTCAACGCCATAGACTGCATTGACGGCCCTCTCCCGTTCGCCTTTGCACCAATCAAACCGCGTGTCGAACCAATGCATTGCATGGCGATGACCGTCTGGTTCCGATATCCACCTGTCCATGATCAAAGTCGCTGTGGTCATCGCGGCTCACCTCTCGCGATTTGCTGGTTGATGATTTGCACGGTCTTCATTTCATTCTCCAATTTTTGGACATCCGTATTCGGTTGCGGGCACCGGGTCAGGGGTGACGCCCACAGGGGCAGCAGTTCACGTCGATGCCAGTGAGGCTGCACTCACCAGGTCCGGCTTCGTAGGGAACGAAGTCCGGATCGAAGCCGCGTTTCCTGAGCGCCGCTTCCGTTTCGCCGCGATCAGCCTCTGGTGCCTTGGCGAGGATAGCCGCGTAAGCAGCCTGCACGCGGGTTTCATACAAAACGTCTGACTGCCCGCATCGTCTTGCTGCTTCTCTCTCGGCGTCTTCAATGAGTGTGGAAAGATTTCTTTGTGTACACATGATTCACGACCTCCATGCTTTCGTATCAAATTGGATCGATATTGGGCTACCCATGCACGCCGCACCTTTACGCACGGTCCGTTACATTGTCGGGAGTGTGATGAGGTGGGGCGGTGTATACCCAAAGGTACGATCCGACCCGAGCTGCAGGGGATCGGTTCGTTGGGTGTCGCACTGTCAGCGCCCTTGGTCGCAAGCCGAAATGAGCGGTCTTGCGTCCCCCGGTGAACTTCAACACCGGTCGTTTGAAGTGCCCTCCACCGTCCGGACGGTGGACGTCGCCCTGGGTTCAGGGACGACACCGCGTATTCCCGTTCACCGCCCCGCCTCATCACACTCTCCCGGGCCATCATGCCGTCCTACAAACATGGGTGCATGCAATCATGCTCATGCCTCCGATCCGAATCGGCGCACCAGCGCTGTGTAGATGAACTCGCGTCGCTGGATATGGGCAATCCGCGCGAAGCGTACGACTTCATCGAGAAGCCCTTTTTTGATCCACATGCGCAGCGGTATTGCGTCGCCGGCCCGGTAAAGCGGTCTGTAATTCGGCGTCGGGCCGCGCCGAGACGCTTCATGCCAGGCGATGAAATCCTCGATCGCCTGATGATAGAGATCGCGTTGGATGCGGCCGAATTGCCGGCTCGCCCCGGCGAGCGCCAGCTTGAGCGCAGAAGGCACATACAGCAGGACGCTCACGTACCCGGCTTGCACATGGTTAGGCGCAGGGGAGGTCATCCCGACGCCTGTGCGTCCGCGTGTTCCCGCATGCCCATCGCTCGCGCGGGCGAGGACTGCATCACCCGCTGCTCGGCTTCCAGCCAATGCCCCAGGGCATCGCCATCGCCGCGCTCCTGGGCGATGCGCCAGGCCTCCTCCCTGATGAGGAACTCGGTATCCCGTGGCGGTGAATTGGAGGGCGTTGGCGCAAGACTGGACGCTGTGGCGTCGTCACCGCCATCCCCGTCCTGTACGTCATAACGCGCATGCACGTATGCACGCCCTGCCTTCGTGAGGCGGTAATCGACCCGATGGTCTGAGGTTTCGTAGGGTTCCAGCAATTCGAATGCCGCGAGCACCGCGAGGGTCGTGGAATAAATGCGACGCCCCTGCGCGTCCTGAAAGCCGCCCCCGACTTGCGTGAGGCCTTTGCCGGTGGCCAGATAGTCGAGCACTGCGTTCTGGGCTGAACTCAAGCGTCGTGTGAGCTGGTGGGTGGTCATGGGTTTACCTCCATCTCTGTGATCTCGTGTTCGATGATTTCGCCGTCATAGGCAATCCACACCTCCACTTCCGCGCGACGGAGTCTGGGCCTCACGGTCCGCTCGCGCCTTCGGGCGAGCACCTTGAAGCCGTGGAACGTGGCGCTGCCCTCGCCGTGTCCGGCCGCCTCGCAGGCGGTCGTCCAGGCGATGCCGCGCATGGCCGCGAGTTCCGTGGAACTTGGCTGGATTGCGTCCATGGCGGGCTCCCTACTCGTCGCGCGCCTCGCCCTTGGGCGGGCGAAACTTGACCGATTCGATGCGTGAGAGCGACAGGAAGATGCCGTCGGCCACCAGGCGGTGGGCCGTGCGCTCGGCACCGGACTCCTTGTCCTCCCACTCATCCTCGACGATGCGGCCGATGACGTTGACCCGGCAACCCTTGCGCAGGTGCTCCGCGGCCTGGTCCGCCTGCCTGCCCCAGGCATCGACGGTCATCCAGAAACCGCCGGATTGTTTAATCTCTCCGGTGTCGTGGTCTGGTTTATATTCATCGAAGTAGACTCGGAACGATGCGACTTTGCGATCCTCTCCCTTGACGGAGACGGTTTTGAGCGTGGGGTTGTCCCCGAGGTTGCCGGTACCTTGGTACACGTTTGGCATGACTGCACTCCTTTGCAACAGGCGTTAAGCCCTACATCACAAAATCCATGCGCCCCGCCCGGCGATGGCCCTATAATTTCGCATCTATCGTAAGTAATAGTTTGATAGGCACACAAATTGCTTAAATTGTTTGAGGCCCTTCGATGAGCATCGATGTCACCTGCGGAGAAGTCTCCGAGGCGCTGTATGCCTATCTCAACGACATCCTGATCCCGCTCCTGGCGCTCGAGGACTACGACCGGAACGACGTGCTGTTCCAGAAGTGGCCGTTCACCTCGGAAGACCATCAGCGGGTGGACAATCTGCTGCCGCTGATCGCCGAGGTGCGCGAATACGATTTGCGCCAGGTCGATGCGAAGGTGGTGTTGTGCCTGGCGCGGCGGATATTCAAGGCAAGCAACGCGCTGGCGCACCTGCCGCCCCAGCAGCACATGTTGACGATCACGGACCTGAAGGACTGGCCGGATCCCGACCGCGCGCGCTGGGCCGCCATGGTGTACCTGTTCCAGGAATTGCCCACCACCGGATTGCCGCCCACGTCTCATTGAAGGCCCTCCTCATGACGATTGAGGCTGGCCAGATACGTCGTGGCCGTGCGCCTCTCGTAGGCCAGCGCGTGTTCCCGGGCGTTGAGCCAGTCCGCCTGGAGGTGCAGCTGGCCATACCAGTCGCGCGTGACGGGGGGCATGCGCTCGATGATGGGCATGACATCCTTCCAAAGCACGTGGGCGTGACGGCCCGCGTTGATCGAACGCCAGCGCAGGGCCAGGCCTGGCACCTTGGTCTGAGTGCCTCGCTTGTGCAGCTCGAGATAGATGCGGTGGTCTTCGACGTTCAGGGTGGTGGCGCGCAGTCGTTGCATCTGACCGTGGATTTCCTCCAGCTCGGCATCGATTTGGCGCAGCCACTGCGCCCCCTTACCCTTAAAAGAACCCTTTAGGGCAGAAAACCAATTGACAAGCTCGTTGTGGCTCACGGATTTATCCCAGATCACAGGAATCGTCGTCTGACGAACCATCAGATCAATCCCTCATCGGTCGCCTCGGCTGGCGCAGTTTCCTGACCGTCGCCTGCCTGCTGGGCCAGGGCCACGTCCTCCAGCAGGCGCAACTCGGCTTCGCTGAGGTAGACCCGCCGCCGGCTGTGACGTGGCTTGATGACGCCGGTGAAGACCTCCTTGGGCACTTCGCCGAAGAGTTCACGTACCGCGAGCACTCGCTTGCCGGCCATCTCGTCTGCGCCAGGCACGAAATCGCGCCTGGACAGATCGCGCAACTCCGGACGCATCAAATAGCGCTCGAAGCGCACCATCTGCATGAAGAGCGCCAGCACCCGGCGGGTGACGGCGCGCATTTCGATGCGTCCCTGGTCATCGCTCATGAGATCCTTGCGCACCAAGGTCTTGATGACCCGAGCGAGGTAATCGTAGGAGACCACCAGTTCGGCGATGCCGTAGCCATAGGGGCTTTTGAAGCCGATTTCGACCTGCTTGGGCTGTTTGGACATCAAGACCGAAAAAATCAGCCCGCGCCGCTTCGCCTGTGCCAAAAGGGCCTCGTAACGGTTGAGTTCCTGGCCCAGGAATTTCTTCAACTGATCCAGTTGGTCTCCCAGGTCCACCAGGGCCCAGTCGGCGTAAGGATTGTCCTTGCCGGAGAGATACCAGATGGCGCGCAGACACGCGCCCACCCGCTTGGCGCCGATGATGGTCATGAAGCGCCGCGCGGGGTCGGTGGCGCGACCCATGAAGAGCCGGAAGGCCTCCTTGGTATGGATGAGCATGGCATCCTGCTCTTCGTCCACCAGGGCACCGATATCCCGCATCGCGGTTGCCTCGACGTAGGGCACCACTTTATCGGCGCCGTGGCGGAGGCGGTATTCTTCCTCCATTTCCTTGAGCCGTTGTACCCGTTCCTCGTACTCCACCATCCTGGGCCAGCGGGGATCCATCTCGTCGGGGTTTTCCGCTTCGAGGAGATCGGCCACGTAGGCCCGCTCGGCGTCCATGTCGTAGCCGTCGGGGAAGGGGGAGTTCACCGTGGTAAGAAACGTCTTGCCTGCCGGGGGAGGCGGGGGTTGAACGGCTTCGCTCTTGGCCTTCTTGGGTGCGGCTTTCGCCATCGATTGCTCCAATGAAATAAAACTTAAATAAATTCTGGTTGGCGTGTTCGAACTTCGAACAGACCTCAATGCAATTTCTTTAATCCAATATTCATATTGGGAAGCAAACCTTCTCTGGTTTCCATGCCTAGCAATTGGGCCAGGGCGGCGCTGACGACCTTGAGCCCGTGCGTTTCTGGCTCGCGTTCGACCAACCCTTGATCCACCAGCTGCGTCAGGGCGCGATGCACCCCGGCGGAGGAGATGGCGTTGGGCTCGCCCTCGCCGCCGAGCGCCCGGATGGTCATGGAAACCGGCCGATCCAGGGCACCCGCGCCCAGGAGCCGGAAGATGATCTCGGTCTTGACGGCGCGCCGGCCCAGCGCCAGGTGCAGGGTGCGGAAGAAGGCCGAATCCAGCACGTAAGGCCCGGCGCGGCGCACCAGGGACGGGCTGGATGGCGCCGCCTGGGGCTGGGCTTGGGCGGCGTGAGTCCCCGTCCAGTGCCGCCAGAGCACGTCGTCGCACTCGTGCTGGTAGGCGAGGATCTTCTCCCGAAGCTCGGGCTTGACCTTGTTTGGCGAGATTCCCATCAGCCAGCCGGCCAGCTTGCGCACCGGCATGCAGGTCATCTCGCGCTGCTTACCGTCCTGGGCAACCGTTGCGATTTCCACCACGGTTGAACCAAACCGCTCAGACTTAAGTTTTGTAAATTGCGCAGCCCAATCCAGTCCCATGCCCTCCACGATGGGGCGCATGGGGGCGTAGGGTTCGCCCTGGTGGTCGATGACGAAGAGCGTAGTGCCCTGGAACGGCACGGGCATCAGGCCCCCGCTCGCCGCCCCGTCCGGCAGCTGCGCCGCCACCCGGGGCGCCTCGACGGCGGCCGCCTGCCGGCCTGCCTCATTCGCGGCCTCCAACGCCCGCGCCTGCAGGCGATGCTCCGTCTGGCGCAGGGTCGTGAGGTAAGCTTCGCGCAGCGATTCCGGGATGGGTCGCACGCCAAAGCGCTCGGCCGACAGCAAGGCAAACCCCTCGAAGCTCAGCCACCACCCCGGCTGGCCCTGCGGATCCCTCACGGGCTTGAAGTGCGCCCGGTGATAGCCCTCCGACACCACGATGCGCCGGATCGCGCGCGAGATCGTTTCCTGCGCTACCTTCATCCGCTGCGCCAACGCCCAGGAGGCCAGCATCGCCCGGCCCTCCACCACCGTGACCCCGGTGGGAAAGATCTCCTCCGCCGGAGGCGGCGTGAGATCAGTTTTTTTTATGAGTTCCCCCAGAAATTTGCGCACTTTGCTCCGATCATTCGCCATGCCCTGCTCCCGTCGTCTCCATCTTCGTCACCGCAGCCCTGCCGCGGCCATCACTTCCGCCAGCTTCGCGCGGCTGGCCTGCCGATCCATCCGCGCCTCACGGCGCGCCTGGTTCTCCGTCCGGCGCCGCTCGGCCTCCTCGCGCAGCGCCTCCCGGCGCTTGGCCACCGTCAGCGCCAACGTCGGGACGAACTGCCCGACGGCAGCCCGCTGCGCCAACCGCGCGAGATAGCCCAGGGGATTGCGCACTCCCTCCGACCCTTTGGCTGTGAGTTGCCCGGCCAATTCGTCCAGCACCAACTGGCGCTGATCGTCCGGAACCGGTTGCAGCAGGCGCAGCGCCATGCCCTGCTCGGCCTGAAGCATCTGCCCAGGGAAGATCAACCCCCCCTCCTGCAGACCCGGCGGCGCTTGAGTCTCATCGGGTGTTCGGGGTTGCCCAATCTCTTCAGACCTACCACCACACGCCGCCGCCTGGGATTCACGGGGGGGCTGGGGGGGTAGTAGGGGTTTAATATTTTTGAAGTCTTGACGCGCGCACGCGAGGGGCGCGCTCAAAGCCAGTGCTGGCGCGGCTTCCAAGGCAATTTGCGGAGTTGCCAAAAGCGCCATGCCAGTTTGGCGCTTTTGGTCAAAGCAGTTTGGCGCTTTTGGTAATTCCAGTTTGGCGCTTTTGGTAATTCCAGTTTGGCGCTTTTGGTCATTCAAGACATCGTCTATGCGTACATCAGGAGATGCTGATTCATCGCAACAGGTGGATTTGCTGGCCCAGGACAGCGGATGATGCGCTTGGACCAGGGCCATCAGGGGGCCTGGGAGCAGACGGGTCTGCACCCGGGGGTTGAGCTTGCGCTCCCGCCGCTCCTCGATCACGCCCAACTCGACCAGGCGGCGCCGCGCCCGGGCGAGCCCCCGGGGGCTGATTCCCATGCCCCCCGTCGTCCTGTGATCCAGGGTGATCCACTGGTTCCACGTTGTGCTCTCGATCAGGCGGCTACGGGCATAGGACACGAGCGAGGACAGGTGGATCGCGGCCGTCAGGCTTTCGCAGGCGAGCGCGAGCCGCCGGTACACCACCCGGTGGCGCCCCAGGAACTCGTCCAGGAAGCGCCGATCCTCCCAGCGCCAGGCGTGGTAGGGGCGCCCGATCTGCTGCCCCAGGAGCGTGCCCAGACGGTCCAGATCGACCCGATAGTGCAACTGCGCCGGCAGACCACGAAGCCGCTCCTCAATCAGCCCCATGTCCTTGAGTGTCGCGCGCCCGGTGTCCTGCTCGCGCCGCGACAGTCCGGTCTCCTCACGCCATTCGGCGATCGACTTCCAGAACCAGCCGTCCTTGTGGCGTGAATCCCCGCTGTGCGTCACCTGGCGCGTCCAGGACACCGCGCGGCTGAGCATCACGGCGGCCTTGACGCCCCCCACGAGCTTCGCCAAGCGGGGGTAATAGGGCACGTAATCCCCGGTGAGATCGCCGGCCACGGCCAGGACCTCTTCCCGGTAGGACATCGCGCCCCCTTCCGTCACAGCCGGTCTTCCTCCACCAGCCGAGCGCCCCAGATCAAGCGGGTGCGCTCCTTGAGCAGGAGCGATAGCTTCTCATGGTCGATGCGATGCTCAAGCGCCGCGGGCATCCCCCGCCGCCGCTCCTCGATGACTCCCAGGGCCCGCAGCCGCCTCCGGGCGGTCGCCTGCTCCGGCACGGTCAGGCCCGTGGCCCTGTACCACTCCTCGCGCGAGAGGGCGAACCAGCCGTCCGCGTGTGGATCCTCCTCCAGGCGCTGCCGTTCAAGCTGCTCGGCATAAGAGAGCCACAGGCCCGCCATGATGCTGCCGCCGACGTCCACATAGGCGCGGTGCAAAACGAGAGGTTCCTCGAACGCATCGAACATCAACGCCTGCTCCAGAGTGATGCGGTTGTCGTCCTGGACGGACGGTCCCGATCCGTTGGCCGCGGCGTGCGCCCCCCCTTGGGGACGTGGGCGCTTGGATGGGCTTTGCGCTGATCGCGGCGCAATGAAGAGCGGGTCGGTTGGATCGTTGATCATGTCTTCCCCTTACGGCTGATGGCGGCGACCGCGCCGTAAATGGTCGCCAGACTCAGGCCCGCAAACTGCTCGTGCAGCTTGCGGTAGCATGTCGTGAGAGGGATGGATGAGCATTGCAAGCCTAGCCAGGCGCGCTCGATCTCGGCGCGCACGGCGCCGCGCGGCAGCTTGGCGCGACCGCCGCGCTCCAATTCCTCGGCCGCCTTGGCGCCCAACAGATAGCGGCGCCTCGAAATGGCGTCATCCCGGCTCAGACGGAACAAATCCTGCAGCATCGCAATCGTCGCGCCATGGAAAATGTAGTAATCCAGGGTACCGTCGTCGTCCTGCCCCCGGGCCAGCGCTCCAACCGCATGCACAAGGGAGGGCACGTCGACATAAACTCCTATGCGCAAGCCCTTGTGCATGCTGACACGGCAGATGTCTCGCGCCTTGAGGTCACGAATCCGGTTGAGGAATTCCTGATCCAGGAAACCCGCCTCAAGCAGCTCGGCGAATTTGCCGCGCTCGATCATGGCCACCAGTTTCAACAGGAGGAGGCGGATGAGTTGTTGGTCTTCGTCGTCCAGGAGAATCATCACGTGCCTTTCAGTCAGGATTGTTGTCGTGCCCCGGCGCCTGGCCGGCGTCTATCAAGGCAAGCGTCGCCGCCCGCAGCCGTGGATCGCTCAAAAGTCCCACGACGTCGACGAGGCTGACGGCCACGTCCGCCTCGTCGTCCTCCCCGTGGGCACGGAACCCCAATGAGGTTGCGAGCAAATCGTCCTCGATGAGACATGAGAATGCCGTGTCGTCCAGCCCAGCCTCCATGAGGATCGCCCGGCGGAAGCGGGATCCCTCGGGCAACTGCCGGGCTCCCGACAGGCGCATCTGTCCGGAGGACCGCGCCAGAAGCAGCCACGCCATTTGGCACAGCCAGTTGGGCAGGCCGCCTTGCGGCACTTCGACGTAATAGCCCAGCGGCAGCCCCGCACAGGGCCGCAGATGCTCCGCCACGCCAGCAAGCCTGGCGAACGTATCGATGGCCTGCGGCCACGGGGTGCCTGGGGCGTCCGCTTCCGGGATGAGGTCGTCGACCGGTGGCGACGAGACGGAGGCGGTTTCGCGGGCCGTCCTCGGCTGCGACTGGGTAATCGTTGTCATACCGGCCGGCTCGCCGGGCGTTGTCGCGGGCTCGTCCGGCCGCCGCGGGGCTGCCTTGGCCGGCTTGATCAGCTGCTCCCGCGTGGCATCCGGCATGCGCTCCAGTGCGACCAGCAGCTGGGGTACGGGAATCCCGGCATTCAGCCGAGATTCCAGGGAGACTTCCCACTCGCGCATGAGCCGCTGAGCATCCATCGTGGCGGACGCGGACGTGTCTTCCACCCCAGCATCGTCCGCCGCATCGTCTTCGGCCAGGCGCACGGCGTCCAGATCCTCCGCATAGCGGGCCGTGGCGGGCTGGATGATCTCGGCCGCAAAGGCCGCCTCGCCAATCCCAAACCGGGCAGCCAGCCGTCGCAGCGCGTTGTAATGCGGTTGCAGGCGCTTCGTTGCGAGGTTCGTGAGACGATAGTTGAGCGCGCCCAGACGTTCCACCGCGTAGCGGTAAACCGTAATATTGGCGGTCGACATCCTGAGCCCCAGCGCACGGCACTCGGCCTCCAGTTGCCGAACCGTGATCTCGTGCCCCTTCTGGGTTTCCAAGACCTCCTTGAGGGACATCAGCGCATTGGCCTTATCCCAAAACGAGATGTCGGCCCGCTGCTCGTTCTCGCCCACGTGCCAGGCCAGCGCCGCCGCCTCGCTCTTCCAGGGCACGAAGCGACAGGTGATCATCTCGAACCGGCTGTCGCCTTCCTGGTAGAGTTCCTGCAGGGCCTGCAGCCGGGTATTGCCCCCACCCGCCACCATGTAGGCCTCTTCACCCGGACGGCGCGTCACGCCGAACACCGATTGCAGGCCCATGGTGCGGATGGACTCCTTGATCTCACCGAACTTGGGATTCTTCTCCCGGCGCGGATTGCGGTCGTACGGCTTGACCTGCATGACGTAGACCGGGATGAGCGAGCCCTCGTAGTCCTTGTCCGGGATCAGTTCCCCGCTGCCCTTGGGCCGGGGGACGTGCAGACGGTCGTTGATGAGTTGCGCCCGCTCCTCCTTGGGCTGGTGCTTTTGCCGCTGCAGGTTCTCCGCGTCCGCCTTCAGGCGATCCCGCAGTGAGCGCAAGGTGGGATCGTTATCGATTACGTCGCCGGGCTTCACCCCTTTCGGGAGAACGAACTTATCCTTTGCACTCATGGCTGCCCCCCATCCTCTTGCGGTTCAGGCCCAGCGCCGTCCCCCGATTCCGGCGGCACATCGTCCTGGGCTCCGCCGGCATAGACCCCTTTAAGGCTCGGGATCAGCTCCCAAACCAAGGCGTGCATCGTCTGCGATGCCTTCAGGGTGGATTCGATCTCGCGCCGGGAGACCGGGGTCTTGCGGATTTTTGGGTCGGGTGGCCGGTGGACCGGGCGTTTCTCGGTCAGCGTGGCCTGATAGATGTCCAGATCCGGGATGGTGGTATCCAAAATGGAAACGCGCCCCCCAGACTTGATGAAGTTTTGTCGTACGACATCGGCGATGTCGCGCGAATTGTTTGAGCGGCGCAGGCAGTTGATGACCCCCTTGACCGCCCCCACTGGATGATTGGCCTCTTCCAGCTCCAGGATCATGGCCAGGGTGCCTTCGACGAACTCGGCGGCCGACAGGACATCCGGCTTGACCGGGGTCAGGATGAGGTCGGCCGCGATGCAGGCAGCATCCTGCACCACGCCGTCGCCGCCGTGGGTGTCGATGATGACGATGTCGTAATTGTCCCGCACGTCGGGACATTGCAGTGCCGTCTTAAGCCGCACCACCCGGCCTGTGCGGGCGGTCAGCCAGTTGACCAGCCCGGTCTCGGGCGAATCAGAACATACGATGTCGATGGCGCCTGGCGCCCCATCCAGGCTGATTTCCGAGATGCAATCGGAGGTTACGGCCCCTTGCACCAGGGCGTGGGAAAGCGCGTAGGGCGCTTGCTGCTTGATAGGCAATGCCTTCGATAGCGAAGGCTTTTCGTCGGTGTCGACGAGGAGGACATTGAGCCCCATATCGGCGAGAAGACAGCCGATGTTGAGCGACAAGGTAGTCTTGCCTATCCCCCCTTTGGTCCCAATTACCGCAATTTTTATCATTGCCACCCCACAAGTCGATAAACTGACCTTATGGGCACTGGTACGGCTCAGCACCGATAGCTTAAATTTATATTATGTTAAATTACATAAATATCCGCTCCAGGTGCCTTTTGTTTATGGATACAACCTAAGGGTGCTAACTATGCAACGATAAGCTGCTAACCAATACAACCAAACCCTGCTAACCGACCCATCGGAAAATCAATAAGTTAGGTGCGTCAAAGCGTTCGTGCTTTAACTAACTATATGATTTTTTGTTGAATTCACTTTCTGCAGGCTGTACACCGGGCCACGTTTTGGGAATCCCCAATCGGTTTCCTGCCTCTCGGCTTCACCTGAGCGCCCTGGATCGCCCAGAGTCTCATCCCTGGCAGTCACCTCGCGGGTTCGCATCCCGGCCTGAGGTCGAAGGCCCAGAAACCGGGTTTCTACCCTGCGGCCTCATCTGAGGTACTCAGATCGCCCAGAATCTCCCTAAATTGCTCCAATGCCGCCTCCAAATCCTCGACGATCTCCGCCGCAATCACCTCCGGCGCCGGCAGGTTGTCGGAGTCGGATAGCGAGTCGTCCTTCAGCCAGAAGATGTCCAGGCTGGCCTTGTCGCGGCTGACGAGCTCGTCGTAGCCGTAGGCGCGCCAGCGCCCGTCCAGGTTTTCTTCCGACCAGGTGGCCTTGCGGTCGTGCCGGTTGGGCGCGTTGTAGCACTGTACAAATTCATCCAGATCTTCGCGCTGCAAGGGGTTGGTCTTGAGTGTGAAGTGCATGTTGGTGCGCAGGTCGTAGATCCAGAGCTTCTTGGTCCACGGGGTCTCGGAGGCGGGTTTCTTGTCGAAGAACAGCACGTTCGCCTTCACGCCCTGGGCGTAGAACAGGCCGGTGGGCAGGCGCAACAGGGTGTGCACGTCGCACTCGTGCAGGAGTTTGCGGCGGATGGTTTCGCCGGCGCCGCCTTCGAAGAGTACGTTGTCGGGCACGACCACGGCGGCGCGGCCGTTTTGCTTGAGCAGGGTTTTGACGTGCTGGACGAAGTTGAGCTGTTTGTTCGAGGTGGTAGTCCAGAAGTCGCCGCGCTCGACGATGTCGCGCTCCTTGCTGACCTTGCCCTCCTCGCCCACGATGGTGGTGCTGCTCTTCTTGCCGAAGGGCGGGTTGGTCAGGATCACGTCGAAGCGGTCGCCGGGGTCGGCGGCCAGCGAGTCGTTCACCACGATAGGCTCGAAGTCCTGGCTGCCGATGCCGTGCAGCAGCATGTTCATGGCGCACAGCCGCGCCGTGGCCTGCACCAGCTCCGAGCCCTTGAAGGTTTCCTCCTTGAGCTTGGTCTTTTGCGGCTTGGTCAGGTTTGGGTTGTGCTTCACCACATAGTCGTGCGCCGCGAGCAGAAAGCCGCCGGTGCCGCAGGCCGGATCTGACACCGTCTCGCCGGGCTTCGGGGCCATCACATCCACATGAATTACCGGCGAGCGCTGCGGCACGCCGAAACTGCGCTCGCCAAACGCCCGTTCAACCTCAACCTGCTGCTGGAACTGCACGGCATCCTGCTCGACAGCGTCCGCGGCCGCAACAAGGCGCGCGGGCACTTCCGCAAAACCCAAAACTGGATCGGCGCTTTTGGCACGCCCATGGAGCAGGCCGAATTCATCCCGCCCGACCCGCAGCACCTGATGGAATATCTGGATAACTGGGAAAAGTACTACCACGCCGAACGGCCGGACGCGCTGGTGCAACTCGCCATCGTCCATGCCCAATTCGAGATCATTCACCCTTTCCTCGACGGCAACGGGCGCCTAGGCCGCATCCTGATCCCCCTGTTTCTGTTTGAAAAGGGCCTGCTGTCGCGCCCGATGTTCTATCTCTCGTCCTATCTGGAATCCCACCGCGACGAATACATCGCCCATCTGCGCGCACTGGGCCAAACGCCCGACGCCTGGAATCAGTGGATCGAGTTCTTCCTGACCGCGCTCATTGAACAGGCGCAAGAGAATGCCTCGAAAGCCCGTGCCATCCTCGACCTGTACGAAAGCCTGAAAACCCGCGTGCTCGAACTCACGCACTCGCAATATGCCGTCCCCTTGCTGGATCAGCTTTTCCAGCGCCCGGTGTTCCAGAGCTCACACATCCAGCTGCCCGTTGCCCCCCAGCCCAGCCGGCAAGCCATCGCCAACCTGCTGCGTACCCTGCGCGATGCCGGGATACTCAAAGTCATCCGTGAAGGGCGCGGGCGGCGGGCGCAAGGTCTGGCACTGACCGAACTAATCAACTTGTGCGAAGGCAAGGAAGTTATCTGAACGGCACCGGACTCCTCTGGTTGTAGGGCGCCTTTGCGCGGGCCAGAGGCCTTCGCTCTTGAGCGCCGGCATGTCCTGCAGCTTGGCGAGAAAAGTGGGCGCGGCTTCCTGCATGGCGCCTTGCCCTGCCCCCGCCGGCGGCAGATAGGCCAGCCACTCCGCCAGCAATGCCGGCTTGTGGAAGGCGAACACCGCCCGCGAGCGCGGCTGTGGATCCAGCCCGTTGGTGAAGCGCGTCTCCGCGCCGGTGGACTGGTAGGCGAAGGGCAGCGGGTTGTGCCAGCGCGGCAGGCCGGCGGGCAACCCTTGGGTGTATTTGGCCGCCTGGGTTTCCACGCCGCTGAGGGTCACGCCCTCCTTCTTGGCCTCGATGATGCCGGCCGCCTTGCCGTCCACATACAAGAGGTAGTCGGCAAAGCCAAAGCCCGGCAGCGGGAATTCGCGGATGGCCACGCCGCGCGCTGCGTGGATGTTGGCTTGGCCGGCGTCGCAGACATGCCAGCCTGCCGCGGCAAGCAGCTTGTCTATGGTCTCCCGTGCTTGTTGTTCTGGCGTGGTCATTTTTCCCGCAATCATCCCACAAGCCGAGTGTCTTCAGAAAACCGGAGTCGGTAACTCCGCCCAAAAGTCTCGCAATAGACTGTTGTTACAGCATCATTCATCAAAATCCGCGGGCAGGCCGCCGTACGGAGGATCATCATCTAACCGGAGGGCCACATGAAGGTGGACTTAACAATGCTCACCCAGACGGGACGGCTTCTGGGTAGCGATGACGCCGCCCTATCCCCCTTGATTGTTGAGCACAGGGCCGCACTGATGGCTCTGGTCAGACGCGCCCCTGGTTACATCTTGTAATGCGCCCGTTACCGCTTGACACGCCCAAAATCAGGCAGCTCCATTAGGCTTCAGTCATGGCTGCGTTGGACCCAACTGGCCTGCTCACTGATGGAGAACAATATGAAACAAGCAAACCGTTTTTTGACCCTGGCGATGGTCGCCGCCGGCCTTTTCGCTGCCCTTGCCTCAACCGCTCGGGCGGACGACGATGATTGGGGCCGAGTGGCCTTGAGTGTGTTCCTGGGCGGCCCAGTGTATGGCGCTCCCGTTTACGTGGCTCCGCCGCCTCCACCG
>JAEHJW020004665.1_pt1 | contig 19284 bp, 37 predicted proteins | sample 9271431 | NCBI WGS metagenome assembly JAEHJW02 | reverse complement strand
TGGTCTGATATTTATGAAAATATAATAGATAAACATGGACCTTATTATGATTACGATGATGATATGGATTTTTTAGAGAAATATATTATTGAAAGATTATTAGCTAATTCTATTACGAATATAAATAATGGTAAAGGAAAACGTCTTAGAGATATTTTTAAGTCTGGTCCAAAAGGATATCTTGAATGGTATAATAATTTTCCGGAAATTGCATTATACACTATTAACTTTCTTGCCAAGAAAGATCATCCCATTATAGATGAAGCAATAAATAATATTTTACTAATAGATAATTCTCAAACCATTTTCTTAGGTGTGGTTTTAGTAAATATGTATAATGAATTAAACAACAAACATAAACTGGAATATCTATACGTGGGTTTTCCTCATCATAAAAATAATTTATTTGATGATAAAACATTAAAAGAATTTTTAGAACAAACAAATAAGGAGTTCAATATCCTTTTAGAAGAAACAAAGATTCATAATATGAAAGAGGAGGAATTAAGAAAAGAGAGAAGGATATTTTCTAAAAAGCATAAAGAAATAATAGAACGGTGCTGTAAGTCAAATTGTTCAGAATCTGAATATAATAAAGGTGGTGGGATATTCTGTAAAATATATAATAGAAGTTTAACTATAGAAGATGAATGTCCTAAAGAATCAAAAAATATTGCAATTAAGCAGCAAGATGAAAAACCAGAAACCATAGAAACCAATTTACCTAAAGATGTTATGGATGCTATAGAACGTTATGCAACTATAATATCATACGAAGGTAATGATTATAATATTGCAGTATCACAAAGAATAGATGCACATAATAAGCTATGTGAATTACTTTCAATAGATAAAGAAGAATTCAAACCCTTTGAATATGATGCTTCTGTAATAAGTGGAAATATGAAATATAAAACTGCAGTAAATATTTTACTATCTAGTATCAAACATTTAAAAACCAAGGAGGATTAAATAATGTCAATAAATGCAGGAGAACTAATAGAAAAGTTGCAAAATGTAGACCCTAAATCTACAATATATGCAAGTGTAGATTTAGGAGATGCCTATCATCTTGAAAACGCACTGGGAGAAGGTTTAATTGAAGTTATAAACAATGAAAGAGATAAAGCTGTTTTACTTTCTTTTGAATTAGGAAAAATTATTTCGGATTGACTAGAATAGCTAAAACTATATCTACTTATAAAATACGAGGATAAAATGAATAATACTAAAAAACCAGAAATTACGAAAATTATAACTAACGCAGTAAATGATTATTTAAAACTAAAAGATATGTTGATTAAATCTGAATTAGAAATAGCCAAACAATATTCTCTAGAACTTTTAAGTATTCCTGATGCAAAAGATCTTATAGAATGCATTCTAAACAAATCTGGATATAATATCGATGTCAACGATATATATTTTAGCGCAGCAGATATTTCTGATGATTATTGCAATTCTGTATATCATTACGCTGATATAAATAAGTTAAGTTCTACTGATGGCAAAGCCGAATATTCTATATTTCTTGGCGGTATATCTAGAGAAGATGGTGTCATCGAATATGAAGGTGCTATTCGTGGAGAATTTTTTCCAGATGGAAATGAAGGCATTCCTATATTTTATGATAATATTAATACAGATGAAGAAAAAATAAAAGAAGCGTTCAATTATCTAGTCGAAATACACGAAGATTATAATAATCTTTTACAAAAATATATAAATCATTCTAACGTTTAAAATTAAAGGAGAATTTAGTAATGTCAAAAGAAGAAATGCTAGACGAAACTAGAAAAAACGAGATTAACAAAAAACTGTTAAAAGAAAGAATTGAAAAAGAATTAAAAGATAAGAAGTTTACTTTAAAATTTCTTGAAGAGAATTTGACACCTAATGAATTAAATTTTCTCTCGGAAATAGGTATAATAGGGTTTGATGATATAAGATTTATGGCTCATCTTATACGGTTTGGTAGATTAGATATAGCAGAAAAGTTAATGCTAAAAGTATTGCCTAAACTAGATTGTTTAAAATACAGATTATACAATGCAGAAAAATTAATAGAAGATTATCCCAATGAAAAGATTTTCAAGGATATTGAAGAGGCAAAAAGACTCATCGAGATAGACGAAAAAAATCCACCTGATGTTATTGAAGATTGTCCTTCATTTTCATTTATTTGGTATGTTTATGATGCTGCTTTTGATGCTAATTATTTAGCTAATACTTATGTCGATGCACAAACTAGACAGTTAAACCAACAGAAAATTTTATGCAAAACAGTGGATTATGGATTTAAACTATTAACAGAATTATATGATAAAAGATACGCTTAAGAAATATAAATAGTAACTTTATTTTCTTTTGAATTAGGAGAAATAGTGAATTGAATAAAATGATAAAAACTATACTTAAAAAATATAAGAAAGGTAAAACAATTGAAAGTGAAAATGATTTACCAATATTAGAACGTTATGCTGCTACTGGAATGGTTTTTTTCTATATAGAAAAAGATAAAAAAACATTAGCAATAGAACCTAAAGCAAAACTGACTGACATGGGTAAATGGTTTATAACTCAATTATAAAAATAACTAAAATTAGTAGAGGTGCAATATGAGAGATATTAAAAGAGAGGATTTTGATTCCGATGAAGAGTTCGAACAAGAATTAGAAAAAATTAAACGCGAAATTTTTGAAAAATTTGCAGCAATAGATGAGGCATTGGCAAAAGGTTTTCAAAAATATCTAGAAAAAGAACGATTAAGAAATATTAAAACTTTGGAACAAAGTAGAAATACAATTTTGTGTTAATGAGGAAAAAATGAAAAAAGAATTTAAAGATATAATAAATCTTTTTGAGAGAATATTAAATATATTAGATGATTTAGAAAAAAGAATTGTTGTATTAGAAGATAAAATATCGGAGCAAAATAAAAATGCAATAATATACATAAAAAGTCCAGATAAACAATTATCTAAAAATTACATCTATAGTAATTATACTCCAATAGTAATCAACGATAATGGAGAATATGCAGAAAGATATGAATTTTTATATAAAACTATTGACCATAACAATTGCAGATTTTGGATAAAGAAAAAATGTACTATAAATATAGAACCAGTTATGGAAGAAAAAGATAATAAATTTATCTGTTTAGCAAAAGAAAATAAATCTTAAAAAGGAGTTTTAAAATAATGAGTGAAAAAATTCTAGAAGAAACATTAAGCAATACACTGGAAAAAGTAAAAAATGAAGTTATATATATTGCTACTAAGCATAATGGATTTAATTCACCTCACGAAGGATATGCAGTAATGCTAGAAGAGTTAGACGAACTTTGGGACGAAATCAAAAAGAAACCTTCATCGAGAGATTCGAAGTATATGAAAAACGAATGCAAACAAATTGCAGCTGCTGCAATTTGTTTTATGTTATATTGTTGCTAATATGGGATCAATATATTTAACAATTATTGGTGGTTGTATTGGAATTTACTTAATCTTATATTTTGATAAAGGAGACAAATAAAAATGAATGCTAAATTATGTGATAATGATGAAATAATTGTAACAGATTTCGGATGGGCAATTAAACAGTTAAGAAATAGACATCGTGTTATGCGATCAGGATGGAATGGTAAAAATATGTATATAGAATTACAATATCCAGATTATAATTCAAAAATGACTAAACCTTACATATTTATTAAAACAGCTAAAAATGATTTTATTCCGTGGTTAGCTAGCCAAGAAGATATGTTGGAATGTGATTGGATGCTTTACGAAGGATAAGTAAATAGATAACATATAATTAAAAAATAAATCTTAAAAAAAAGGAGTAATAAAAATGACTGATTTAAATACTTTCAAAAAAGTTTGTGAAGATGCAAGAGGACATATAGGAGATGTAGTATATAAAATTTCTATAGAAAACCAATTAGATGAAAAAATAGTTTTAGATTTTATAAATAAAATTTCTAAACAAATTGGAATATTAGAAACAACTTTAGAAGTTATAGAAGATTCTGAAGAACACATTTCAATATTAGATGAAGTAAGTGAACGTATTAATAATAATTCGGAAAGAATTATAGAATTTATAGATGATAAAAAAAGAGAATTAAAAGAATATCAATCATTGCGTTCTTAAAATTGTATTTTCAATTTTAAAATAAAGGAGATTTAAAAAATGAGATTTGAAACTATGTATAAAGATTTTAAAATAGAGTTTGATAGTTTAAATGGAGATTATATTGTTTATGACAAAGATGATGATGTTATTAAAGAGAGTAAAAATGAAAAAGAGGTAATAGAATATTTAGATGATTTGTTAAAAGGTAAAAAGAACCTTGATATACCGATTATTAAAGGGTTTGGTGCTTTTAATAATTCAATTAAAACAGGTAAAATAACTTCTATTGTTAGTTATGAAAATGGTAAAGCATATGGAGTATGGATTGATGTGGATGGTGATAAAACTAAAGAATATATATCCTCAATATATGCTTATACGAGTGAAAACATATCAAAGATGAATAAAATTAATGATATGCGAGAAAAAATTATAAATTTACGAGAAGAGATTGACAAAATAGAAAAGACATTAACTCATCCAGAAATAAAAGCTGATAAGGAGACTTCAAAATGGAATTTATAATAAGTATATTTATTTTATCAGTTATGTTTTTATTACGTTTAATCTTTTTTGCAATAGGGATTCTTATATCAATTTTAATCGTTTTATTTGTATTAAAATTTGTAGGTTGGATATTTGGAATACCTTTATTATTACATATATTTACAACTTTAAGAAATGTAAAATTATAAATAGCAAAGAGGTAAAATAATGGAAGACAAAGAAAAATTAGTAAGTTTTAGTGAAGCTATGGAGTATATAGCTAATGGAGGTCAGGCCAAAAGGAGATTTTGGCATGATCCAATAAAAATAATTCGATATGAATTTTATTCTCGTATAGGATTTGCTGAAGGTATGGATTATTATATTGAAGTTGAAGATATTCAAACAAAAGATTGGATTTTAAAATAGATAATACGAGAACTCCCTCTTTTTTAAAGAAGGAATGAATCGTGTATTTTATTAAATGCAAACTAGAATAAATATAAACTAAAACAGGAGAACATAAGACTTGTTTAAGACTTATAAATATCGATTACATCCAACCAAGAATCAAATTGAAAAACTTAATTGGACATTAGAAACTTGTCGTATCTTATATAATTCCTGTTTGGTTGATAGAAATAGACATTACGAAGAAACTAAAACATCACTATCTAGATTCGATCAACAAAAGATATTAGTTCAGGATAAGAAAAATATTGAATATCTTAAATCTATTCATTCTCAAGTTTTACAAGATGTATTATTCAGAGTTGAAAAAGCTTATGCAAATTTCTTCAGACGTGTTAAAGAAAAGAAAGATAAAGCTGGTTTTCCTAGATTTAAGAATCAAGGTAGATACGATTCAATAACTTATTCTCAATCAGGATTTAAAATAGATAAAGATGGTAAATTAAAATTGTCCAAAATCGGTCATATTAAAATTAAACTACATAGACAAATCAACGGAATTATTAAAACATGTAACATTAATAAAGAAATTGATAAATGGTATGCATGTTTTACAGTTGAATATGTTCCTGGAGTTAAATCTATCCCTGATAAACAAATAGGAATAGATGTAGGAATTAAATCATTTGCAACATTATCAAATGGTGAAGTTATTGATAATCCCAAATATCTTATTAAATCTGAAAAGTTACTTATTAAAAGACAAAAGCAGTTATCTAACAAAAAGAAAGGTTCTAATAATAGAACTAAATCAAGATTAACAGTTGCTAAACTACATAAACATATTTCTAATCAAAGAAAAGATTTTCAACATAAAGTATCAAGAAATATTATAGATAATTATGGTTACATAGCAGTAGAAGATTTACAAATTAAAAATATGGTTAAAAATCATAAGTTATCAAAGTCGATATCAGATGCTAGTTGGGGTCAATTTATTTCTTTCTTAAACTACAAAGCGGAAGAAGCTGGTTGTTATCTAGAAAAAGTAAATCCCAGAAATACATCAAAAACTTGTTCAGTATGTGGGTACATCTATAAGGATATGGATTTATCCATACGTGAGTGGATATGTCCACAATGTCATACTGAACATGATAGAGATGTAAATGCAATCGATAAATATTAAAAATACGTCGGGAACGACGGAATTTACGCTTGGGGAGATAAGCTCTGTGGATGACATCATAGATGTAAATCTATGTACTAAAAAGTATCTTATCGTTGAACCAAGAAGCTTATTGATTTATCAATAAGTAGTTCACTCTAAATTAATTTTAAAGGAAAATTCAAAATGACTAAAGATGAATTGGTTACAAAATTAAAAGCACTTAGCAATAATTTTGATATAGAAGATAGTCATATAAAAGCAGATCAATTATTGTTAGAATATATCAACGACAAAGATGTAGTAAATGCTTTTGACGAAATTGAAAAATGGTATGCGTAAAATTAATTAAACGAGGAGTTCAAAATGACTACAAGAGAAATAATGGAATTATTGCTAAAAGATAAAAAATTAAGAAGTACTGGATGGGGTGAAGAAGAATATGTTTGTTTAGATGAAGAAGGAAATTTAATAGACGAAAAAGGAAATTTGCATTCTTTGCATTTATTAAGTTGTATTGATAATTTGAAAGAATATATCGAATATGTAGATTTTAATACCGCTTTAGATCATATGATAAATGGTGGAAAAGCAAAAAGAAAGAATTGTATAGGATATTTTTTCTCAAATGATTCAGTTCCTTTAGTATTATATAAAGATGATATTTTAGCTAAAGATTGGATTTTACTATAAACAGAGGTTTAAAATGACTGAAAAACAAATAATGGAAGCATTATTACAAGGTAAAAAATTAAGAGATGTAGATTGGCCTAATGGAAAATATGTTTATTTAGATGATAAAGGAAATTTGTTAGGTAAAGAAAGAAAATCATTTCTTTTATATTTTTCAGATGAAGATAAAATACAAAATCAGTATATTGAATATATTGAGTATGTAGATTTTAATACTGCTTTAAACCATATGCTAAATGGTGGAAAAGCAAAAAGATTAGTATTTGGTGCAAATGTAAAACTTCATTGTAGTAATGATGGTATAATATTAGATGAACATAATTTTACAATAACATTATATAAAAAAGATTATATAGCTAAAGATTGGATTCTATTGTAAACTAATTAAAAATAACTAGAAATAAATCTTAAAAAGAGGAATTATAAAATGACTGAAAAAGAAATAATGGAAGCATTATTACAAGGTAAAAAAATAACAAAGAATGGATGGAATTCGTCTGCATATGTTAAATTAGATGAAAAAGGAAATTTAATAGACGAAGAAGGAGTATTATATTCTTTATTATTTTCATTAAATTGTGATGATGAAGATGGTGGTGAAAATAACTTTGAAGAATATATTGAATGTGTAGATTATTTTACTGCTTTAAACCATATGCTAGATGGTGGTAAAGCAAAAAGATTAGTATTTAATGCAAATACAAAACTTCATTGTAACATTGATGGTATAATATCAGATGAAAATAACTATACAATAACATTAGATAGAGCAGATTATAAAACTAAAGATTGGATTCTATTGTAAACTAATTAAAAATAAATCTTAAAAAAAGGACTTATAAAATGACTACAAAAAGAATGATGGAATTATTGCTGCAAGGTAAGAAAATGAGACAAAAAGAATGGGATCCATATACATATATTAAATTAGATGAAATAGGTAATCTCGTAGATTCTGATAATGAATATGTTCGAATTTCTTTCCATATAAACGCAATATGGGAAGAATATGTTGAATGTTCAGATTTTTTTACAGCAATGAACTATATTATTATCGATGGTGGTAAAGCAAAAAGAAAAAATTGCGATATTCCTTTAAAAATGAATAAGGATGGTATCATTGTACCGGATATAGATAGTGATAGATATATTTTAGATAAAGATGATATTTTAGCTAAAGATTGGATTTTACTATAATTAAAAAAGCATATCAAAACACTCTTAAACCTGTATTTTAATTTTGAAATAAAGGAGACTTAAAATGAATACAATAACATTTTTATGCATGGCTGGTGATGTCACTCTTGGATGGGATAACGATAACGATGAAAATATGAAAGCACTAATCGAAAAGAAAATGAAAGAAGGATATACATTTTTCGTTAAAAAGAAAAATATTTTCGCAAAAACATGTTTAACAAAATTAAAACCAAAAGATTTAAATGATAAAAATACTAAAACAGTTATAATGACAGATAAAGAATATGAACGAATGTTAACAACAGTTAATGATACCGATGTTGTAACTTTTGCTAGAGATAAAAAAGGAAGATTTTGCAAACGTGCAATAAAGAGCACAGATCTTGAAGATTTAGAAAAGGCTAAAACACCATCTGATGTTATTAATAGTGAAAACTCTGTTGCTGTAAGACCAATAAAAGGAGGAATTTATGCAACCACATTATCCACTTGCAATTCCTACATCATTGACTACACGTCAAGCAGATCATAATGATCTGAATACATACTACGATGAATATACATTTTTTTCTATAGGCACACGTAAGGGATGCGAATATGAAGATGAACTTAATTATGAAATGTTGGAACAAGAATATATGGAAGCTGAACGTGATGAACCTATCGTTTTAACATTTAAAATAGGATTCATTGCAATACATGCAGATATAATATCGGTAAAACGCAATTTATTATTTTATGTCACTTATGTTGACGACAATGCATTTCTAGAAGTGAAAGATTCAAATGGTGATGTATATAATGTAATGAACCTCAACCAACAACAGCGAGAAATATCCAAACAAATGCATTTATACTATGCTACAATGGAACATTATATGATAAAGCGTATTAGAGATAATAAACATATAATTAAAAAGACTATTAAGAAAAGTTTAAAATTATTTGAAATATATGGAGTAATACATTTGATTAAAGACTTAATGTCATATAAAGAAATAATTTTAACCCATGAAAAATCGAAATTAGAATTCCATATTCAGAAAAATAAAACTACTATTATGTCAAATATGTTAGTCGACACAATAGAAAAGAATTCACATAGATCGTTTAGTATAAGTTTATTTAGTAAACAACATAATATAAAAATATCTGATATGTGTGTTTTTATCGATAATACTCCAATATTAGATCAGTTGCTAGCATTCATAATGTTTGTTAAAACTGGTAATGAAAATGTTATTTTAATGAATAGCAATTTTCCTAATAAAAATAAGATTCTTAATTTGAAAAATGCTAATATGTTAAATAGCAGTACAACAACGTTAGACCTATTAAAGACTTTTGATGAATATGATTCAAACCTGCGATATAAATTTGTTGATAAAGAAAAATCGAATGATTTACAAATATTAGAAGAACTGGTGGAGAAAAGATATGAATGCACCTTATATTGAAATATCAAATTATAATCACATTGTTAGTGGTGTTTTTCTTATGCAAAACACCACAACATTAATGTCTACTGCTCAAACCGAATTACCATCGCCATTATTAGCCCCAGTACAAGGCACAATTTCTTTATCCTACGCTTCTGTGCAAAATATTAATCCACCAATTTGCACTGGTGTGCTAAATTTACCACAACAGCAAACAGGGATACCATATTTAATTAACAATGGGTATCAGCATTTGAATGCATACATTTCTGCTAATTTATCTTTAAATGAAGAACCTACGAAGGAAGAAACAAATGAATATAAGAAAGGTAGAAAAATTTTAAGTAAAACTGTTAGTGCATTACATGATTTTGGAATGAATAAAGATATTAGTGTATTCATCAAAGGTGGAACATTAGAGATTTCTCATCCCAGTTCAAAGTATAAATTCGTAATACATAAAATTATAAATAGCGATCTTATAAAAGATTCTGTAAGAAGTTTAAGTAGTGTTCCGTTTAAGTTAGAACTATTTACTAAAACAGATATCTTTATTGCTAATCTATGTGTATATGCTGATAATACTCCAATACTAGAACAGATATTAGCATTATCGCTATTTATAAGAACAGGAGACGAAGACCATATTTTTGAGAGAGCTAATTTTCTTAATGTATCTTATAATGCACCAAAAATACTTTATGATTTTATAAAAGAAAAACCTGAACTTATTAACAAATTTAACAAAGAATCTATAAATAACGTTATGATTCTAAACTAAAAAAGGAGATTAAAAGTGTCAATAAAAAGAGAATATATTGAAATGTATGCTAATAATGCACTGACATTTTATGTAAAAAATAATTTAGTATATCACAATTTTAATCATATACAAGATATGATAGACATTGCAGAATCATATGATTGCAAATTAACGTTAGGACAATTTCTAGCTATATTATATCATGATAGTTCGTATACTCCAGGTGCACCGGATAATGAGGAAAATAGTGTTAAAAATATGTATCAACAAATAAATAATATGTATCAACAAATAAATATAGAAAATATGAATTTTTACAAACGCAATGAAATTGATATTGCAAAACAAATTATTCTTGATACAAAAACTCACATACCTACAATAGAAGAATCAGAATTAGTTATTGATTTAGATTTAGCTATTTTAGGTTTTACTAGAAAAATATTTTCTGAATATAGAAATGCTATATATGATGAATATAGAAAAGCTTATTCAAATAAATCAGATGATGAATTTAACATTTTATTTTTCGAAGGAACAATATCATTTGGGGAAGAAATGTTAAATAGAGATAATATATATTATACTGAATTATTTAGAAATGTTTATGAAAAAAAGGCTACTATAAATTTACTTAAAATGGTTAATGATTCTAAAACTAAATTAAAAAAATACAGGGAGAAATTTAAAAAATGAGAGTAGCAATATATGCAGGAACATTTGATCCAATAACTAGAGGTCATCAAGATATAATAGGAACATTAATTAATTCCAGATTATTTGATAGAATAGTTATTTCAATTGCTAAAAATCCAAATAAGAAATCAGTATTTACTGAAAATGAAAGACAAAAGCTCATAAAAGAAATATATCAAAACTCTCAAGAAATTATTGTTGATATATTAGAAGATGGTAAAGCAGTAGTTGAAGAATATGTTAATAAATATTTAAAAGAAGGTCATTCAGCATGTTTAATAAGAGGTATAAGAAATGCTTTAGATATGGAGTATGAATTTGCTCTTTGTGATGTAAATAATAAAATAGCTGGAGGTTTTTATTTACCTACATTTTTTGTGAAAACTAATCCCAAAGTATCTGGTTTAAGTTCTACTATTATAAAAGAAATATTTAATTTAAGACCTAGAAATTATGAAGAAATTTTAAGGGAAATGATACATCCCATTATTTTAGAAGCTATGATAAATAAGCAATATGACAATATGGAATAGGAGCAATAATGACTAAACATATCTATGGTATAACTGCACCTATAGGTTCTGGTAAAACTACTGCATTAAATATTTTAAAAGATCATGATTTTGAAATTATTAATACGGATGAATTAGCAAAAGAAATACATAAAATCAATATTTTTGATATTGCTGTGTTATTTCCTGAATGTGTTAATGATCATATAAAATCTAAAAATGAAAATGGTAATACTGTTATTACACTTTTATTTGATACTAAAAAATATTCTAATATTATTTTTACAGATAGTGAAAAAAGAAAAAAAATGGAAGATTTCATATATCCAATTTTAATTAGAACAGTTAAAAAAATAATTAAATCTAGTAAAAAATCAGTTTTTATAGAATCAGCAATTTTATTTGAAACTAATATGCATAAAATTTTCAATTTTAAAGATATTATTTTTATTGATACTAATTTCGAACAAAGAATGAAAAAAGTTCTTGAAAGCAGAAATCTTACTAAAGAAGAATTTTTGTTAAGAGATGATTTGCAATTAGATGTAAATAAAAAATTACAACTAGCAAATATTGTTATAACAAATACTTATGATATGGATCAATTAAAAACAGATTTACTTAAAAAAATAAAAGAACATAACATTAAATAAGGAGATATTTTATGGGAACTAGAGCTATTATAGCGATAAAGGAAAAAGAAGACGATGAAGATTATTGCACTATTTATAAACAATTTGATGGTTATCCTGATGGTCTTGGTGTAGAATTATTGGAATATGTCAAAGACACACTAGTAGTTAATGGATTTAGTTCAGAACATAAATTTCATAAAGCTTTTAATGGAATTGGTGATTTTTGTGCTAGTCTTGTTTCTTATTTTAAAACAGATATAGGTGATTTCTATATTGAAAAATCCGGATCTAGAAATATGGGAGAAGAATTTATTTATACTATAATCGTAAAAGAAGGGCAACCAATTAAATTAATATGCCATGATGTTTATGAAAAGGAATCGTTTGAATTAAATAGTATTAATGACATTCTAAAATAAATTATAGTCATTTAAAAATATTAAAGGAGAAAGCTGATGAAAATAACATTAGAATTTCTTAATAAATATGACGCTTATGATGTAGATATAAAATATCTCGTTAAAGAAAATTTAATCGGGCTCAAAACTACTAAAGTTATAAATTTATTAATTAAATCAGAAAAATTGTTATTGGCAAATTGGCTTATTATAAGGGTTTTACCTGAAATCGATAGGGTTAGGTATGCAGTTTTTGCCGCCGAACAGGTTATTGATATATTTGAAAAGAAATATCCAGAAGACGACAGACCCCGTAAAGCAATAGAAGCGGCAAAGGCATATATTAATAATCAGAGTGAAGAAACCCGTAAAAAGGCAGAAAGTGCGTCATATGCGGCACAGAAAGCATCTGAGCTTGCGGCGGAAAAAGGGTTTACTGTGTGGTATAGAAATGAGTGGAATGCACAGAATGCGGCACATAGTGCGTGGAAAGCGTCACAAAGTGTGTGGAAAAAAGAGAGTTCTGCAGTGTATGCGGTAGATAGTGCAACACATAGTGCGGCGGAGGCGGTTGACGGAGTGTGGAGCGAAATGGTATTTAAAATTTTATTAAAAATAATTAACAATGGAATTGAAATTCTTAAAGGAAAATAAAAATGAAAATTACATTAAAGTTTTTAAAAAAAATTAATACTTGTTCTAAAGATATTGAATTTATGAAAGAAAATAAATTAATCGGACTAGAAGCTCTTGATTTAATTGAAAAATTAATTGAACTAAATAAACCGAATTTGGCAAATTGGTTTATCATAAGAGTTTTAGATAAAAATAAAATAGGTTTATTTAATTATGTAGTTTTTGCAATAGAGCAATTTATTGATACGTATGAAAAAGAATATCCCGATAATAATCATCTTCGTAAAGCTATAGAATCTGTTAAAGTATGGATTAAAAATCCTTGTCAGGAAACCAGTAACTCAATGAATAATACGATACGTAATACGGAAAGCATAATAACAGAAAGTAGAACTTGGAGTACAGTAGTGAATTCAGCATGGGGTGCAGCGTTAGTTGTATCGTGGGGTGCAAGTTGGAGTATAGCATTAAGTGTGATGCTGGATATGCCAGAACCGATAGATACACCGTCAAAAGTAGCACTCACTACTGCATGGAGTATAGTATCTAAAATGATATGCGATTTAGAAAATATAGATGAATCAAATAACATTACCTATAATAAAATGTTAAAAAAAATAATTAATAATGGTATCGTAATTCTTAAAGGAGAAAAATAATGAAAATGACATTAGATATTTTAAATGAACCATGTATTTGTTATCCTAAACGTCTTGAATTTATAAAAGAAAATAAATTAATTGGATTAGAAGATATTGATTTTATTGAAAAATTAATAGAACTAGATAAATTGAATTGGGCTAATTGGTTTATTATAACAATTTTATATGAAAAAAATCAATTTAACTATATAATTTTTGCAATAGATCAATTTATTGATATATATGAAAAAGAATATCCTAGCGATAATAGACCTAAAAAAGCACTAAACTTTATTAAAGCATGGATAAAAAATCCATCAGATGAAACTATTGAATTATTAAATATTGCAGAAAGTGATATAAAAAGTATAATGATAGATAGTATAACGTGGAATATAGAATTGCGTATATTGCTCTATATATTATGGAATACAGTGTTATACACTGTATCAAATTTAACAGAAAAAATAAATACACCAGTAAATATAGCATTGGGTGTATTAAGAAGTAAAGCATATGGATTAATAGTAGATATGTCAAAAAATGCAGATGTATCAAAAAATATAGACGAAATAGAAAATAAATTAAAATTAGCTGATGAGTCAGTAAATATTATCTATAACAAAATATTAAAAAAAATAATTAACAATGGTATCGAAATTCTTAAAGGTGAAAAATGATGAAAATAACATTAGATCTTTTAAATAATAAATGCATTTATCCAGAATGTATTAAATTAATAAAGGAAAAAAATCTTATTGGATTAGAAGAAGTAGATGTTATTAATAAATTAATAGAAGATGATATATTGGGTTGTGCTAACACACTTATAGTAAAAATTTTAAATAAGATAGATTGTGTAAAATATGCAGTTTATGCGGCTGAACAAGTTATCGACATATATGAAAAAAAATATCCTAATGGGAAATGTCCTAGAAAATCTATCGAAGCTGCTAAATTTTATATTAATAATCCCAATATAGATGATAACGACTATACTTCTATCATTGATGCTGCTTACAATGCTTATACTGCTTATACTGATACATGTTCCACCAATGCTGTACGCTATACTGATATCAATGCTGCTTATGCTGCTTATGCTGCTGCTGATTCTGCTTTTGCTATTCGCACTCCTATCAATGCCATTTATGCTGCTATTAATGCTGCTGTATCTGCTAACGATAGTGAAATATTAAAAAAAATAATAAAGAATGGAATCGAAATTATTAAAGGTGAAAAAAATGATAACTAAACGTTATTATTGTGACTGCTGTGGAAAATTAATGTTTAATGAAGAGTATAATGAAAAAGAAGTACAACCATTTACAGTTATATTCCAAGTTAATCGAAAAATACATATAAAACGACATGAACAATCATATATTGAATTAGATAAACCTATAGATTTTATCAACGTTTGTGAATCTTGTTATAAAGATTTAGATACATTATTTAATGAATTTTACGATAACATTATCAAATATAGTTCAGATAGAAAACTTAGTTTACAATCATCTGAAAATAATAAGGGAGATAAAGATGAAAATAATTAATCCTTCAGTAAAAGTAATTTTTCCATTAGAATTAACATATAGTGAAAATGGAATATATACTAGAATCGAAAAGTTAGGTAGAATATGTTATAAATCCGAAGATTTAATAACTAAAAATTCTTCTATTAATTTTATAGAAAATATTTTAAAAAGTGGTCATGAATCTGTAATAGAACATATAAATGTTACAGTAATATTTATATGTGATAGAGGTGTTTCACATGAAATAGTAAGACATAGAATTGCTTCATATTCACAAGAATCAACTAGATATTGCAATTACTCAAAAAATAAATTTGGTAAAGAATTGACATTTATCAAACCTTGTTTCTGGGAAGAAGATTCTGAAGAATATAAAATATGGTATGATAGTATGAAAAATATTGAAAATTCATATTTTAAATTATTGGAATCTGGTGCTAAACCTGAGCAAGCAAGAAGTGTTTTACCAAATTCTTTAAAAACAGAAATTGCTATGACAACTAATTTAAGAGAATGGAGGCATTTTTTAAAATTAAGAACTTCAGAAAAATCTCATCCTCAAATGAGACAAGTCACTAATATGGTAAAAGATGAATTTAGAAAATATATTCCTTTAATCGTAAATGATATTTAAGTTAAGGAGATGTTAAAGATGGATTATTTTGATTATGATTTAATACCAAAAAATTGTATAAAAGCACTAGATAGATATTCTGAAAAACATATAAGACCAGGAGATTTTCTAAAATCTGTTTTGGAAAATAATTTGTTTTTATCAGTAAGTCTTGCAGATGATTACAATATAACAATTTTGCCTGTATATGTAAATTATATGTATAACAAATTACCAATGTTATGCTGGGGAAATAAAGAAAAAGAAGATAAATTGTTAAAAGAAAATATAAATTTTATCAATAGATTACCAATGTTGTGCGGTGAAAGTAAAGAAAAAGTAGAAAAATGGTTACAAAAAGAAAATATGGAACATAAGTAAAAGGAGAATTGATTATGCAAAATAAAGAACGAATAATTAAATGGCTAGAAGAAATGGAAATTAAAAATTACACTATTAATGATGATTTAACAGTTAGTGTTAATGGTGATGTGTTTATAAGTAATAAAAATTTAAAAACAATTCCTATTAAATTCAAAGAAGTAACTGGAAGTTTCTATTGTAATCAAAATAATAATCTTATTTCATTAGAAGGATGTCCTGAAATAATAGGTAAGGATTTTTATTGTTATAGTAATAATAAACTCACAACTTTGAAAGGAGGCCCTAAAAAAGTAAATAGAAACTATTATTGTATGAATAATAAACTTACTTCGTTAGAAGAAATTCCAAAATGCATAAATGGTGATTTTAATTGCAGCGATAATAATCTCGTATCATTAGAAGGATGTCCCGAAAGTGTAGATGGTAATTTTGATTGTAGTTATAATAAGATCGTTTCTTTGGAAGGAAGTCCAAAAACCGTAGGACAAAGTTTTTACTGCAATAATAATATGCTTACTTCCTTAAAAGGTTGCACTGAACATATAACTAAGCATTTTCACTGCAATCACAATATACTTACTTCCTTAGAAGGAAGTCCAAGATCGATAGGCAGAAATTTTAATTGTAGTTATAATAAGTTAACATCTTTAAATGGTCCTGAAACAGTAGGTGATAATTTTATTTGTTATGGTGCTCACTTAGATGATAATTACGATGTAATAACTAAAATTGGTCGAAGATTAATAAGAGAGTATTGGTGGTAAATATCACTAAATAAAAGGAGATTAAAAAATGACAAAAAAAGAAAAAATAATAAACTTTTTAGAAGATTTAAAAATTAAAAATTATACAATAAATAATGATTTAACGGTAAGTGTTAAAGGTAGTGTAAATATAAAACAAAAGTTTCTAACTATCATTCCTATCAGATTCAAAGAAGTAACTAGAAATTTCAATTGCATTGATAATCAACTTATTAGTTTAAATGGAAGTCCTGATATTGTAGGTGGAGATTTTATATGCAGTTTTAACAATCTTACAACTTTAAAAGGTGGTCCTAAATTCGTAGGTGGAGATTTTAATTGTAGTTATAATAAACTTGAAAATTTAGAAGGAAGTCCTAAAATAGTAAAAGGATCTTTTGATTGTTATAAAAATAAATTAGTTTCTTTAAAAGGTGCACCTAAAAAAGTAGGTAAAAATTTCAATTGCTCTTTTAATATTCTTACTACTTTAGAAGGTCTTACTAAAGATATAGGTAAAGAAATAAATTGTAGTTACAATAATCTTGTTTCTTCTAAAGGTCTTCCTAAACTAAAACCTAATACATACTACATTCATTCCTATTTTGATAGATTAGATCGGTTAAAAGTTTATAAAGGAGTTATAAGATGACGAAAAAAGAAAAGATAATAGTTTGGTTGAACACGATGAAGATTAAAAATTACATTATCAATGATGATCTGACAGTAACCGTAAATGGTGATGTGAACTTACGAAGTAAATGTGGTATAGATAAATTTGGAGTAAAATTTAGAGAAGTAAAAGGATCTTTTGATTGCAGATATAATCGACTTACTTCTTTAAGAGGAAGTCCAGAATATGTAAATGGAAATTTTTACTGTAATTCAAATAGACTTACATCTCTAAAAGGAGGTCCTAGAATTGTAAATGGAGATTTCAATTGTAGGTTTAATCGATTAAAATCTTTAGAAGGAAGTCCTGATATAGTAAATGGTAATTTCAATTGCTCCGATAACAAACTTAAATCTTTAAACGGATGTCTTAAAATTGTAAATGGAGATTTCGATTGCAGTTTTAATCGACTTAAATCTTTGAACGGATGTCCCGAAATAGTAAGCAAAACTTTCGATTGTAGTTTTAATCAATTGAAATCTTTAGAAGGAAGTCCTAATAAAATAATAAAAGAGTTTTATTGTGGCAATAATCAACTTACTTCTTTAAGAGGAAGTCCAGAATATGTAAATGGTGATTTTGATTGCAGTTCTAATAAAATTGCTTCTCTTACAGAAGGTCCTAAAATTATAAATGGAAATTTCAATTGCAGTTTTAATCAATTAAAATCTTTAATAGAAAGTCCTGAATATGTAAATGGTGATTTTGTTTGTTCTGGTTGTTATTTAAATAGTTGCGATTTAACAACTAAAGTTGGTGGTGAATTGTTAATAGACTATAGATATGCTAAAAGGAGAATTGATTATGCAAAATAAAGAAGAAATAATTAAATGGCTAAAAGAAATGAAAATTAAAAAATATACAATCAACAAAGATCTAACAGTAACTGTAAATGGTGATGTAGATATAAGTTGTATGGATCTAACAGTCATTCCAATTAAATTCAAAGAAATAAAAGGTAAATTTGATTGCAGTTTCAATAATCTTAAATCTCTAAAAGGAGGTCCTGAAAAAGTATATAGTTATTATAGTTGTAAATATAATCGATTAATTACTTTAAAAGATTGTCCTAAAGAAATAAATGATGATTTTGATTGTAGCGACAATCGACTTACTTCTTTGGAGGGAGGTCCTGAATATGTAAGTGGAAGTTTTTATTGCAATTCAAATAGACTTAAATCCTTAAAAGGAGGTCCTAATGTAGTAGGTGAAAATTATTATTGTCAAGGTAATGCACTTAAAACATTAGAAGGATCTCCTAATCAAATTAATTCAAATTTTTATTGTAGTCACAATAATCTCACATCTCTAAAAGGGAGTCCTAAAATAGTAAATGGAGATTTTTATTGTAGTTTTAATGATAAACTTATTTCATTTGAAGGTTGCCCTAAAATAGTAAAAAATAATTTTATTTGCTATAGTCATTATATAAATAATTGCGATTTAAGGATTAAAGTCGGTGGTAAAATGCTAATAGGAAATGTTTGTTAAAGGAGATTAAATTATGCAAAATAA
>JAEHJW020004441.1_pt1 | contig 19288 bp, 25 predicted proteins | sample 9271431 | NCBI WGS metagenome assembly JAEHJW02 | reverse complement strand
TTAATTCTAAGCTACGGGGGGGGGGTGTCACCCTTTCAGCATGCTTTTGCCATCATCTCTTCGCATTTCAGTGTTTGGTGTTGGCTCGGAGACGTAAGCGTCCCCTTCTGCCTGCCGGCGACGGACAAGCCCCGGCAGCCTTTTCCCCGCCGCCCAGACCCACTTCATCAGCTCAGCGGGGACGCTCTCGTGCTCGCCACGGTTCACCTTCCGCCTCAGTGTCGAGCGCTGTAGCGCCCCGGCACCGAGGTTGAAGGTGAAAGAGACCAACGCATCGAACTGCCCATCCGTTAGTGGCACCGAGATCAGCCGCAGCACGGCTCGTTCGGCGATCCCCACATCCTTACGCAGAAGATCGGTGGCCTGCGCTGGCGTGATGCCCGATGCAAACTGATCCTGTTCATGTGCCAGCACCACATGCCCGTAGCCGATGGTCGGGTAGCCGGCCGGGCAAATGTAAATGGTGGGGCTGAAGCCCTCAAACCGCTTGATCAGGCTGAGCCCTTCTTCGGTGACGTGACGCATCAGCCACCCCGACGCATCTTGCTGATCTGACGGCTGCCGAACCAGAAGGACATCACGGCAGCAAACAGAGCCTGGGTTTCTTCGTCCCAAGTGGCCTGCAGTACCGCCGCCAGCGTGATGCCGTCTGTTTGCAGCAAGGTGACCAGTGCCGAGACCTTCACCACCGCAAAGACCAGGAAGAAGGCATAGGTAATGACCGGGCGCACCGAGGCCTGTAAGGCGTCTACCCATGGCGAACCCGTGGTGTGGTTAGCGTAGCTGTAGAGCGCCTGGCTCTCGGCAACATCTGCCGCAATCTGGATTTCCTCCAGGCGCTGGCTGTGGCCCAGCCGCTGCTGCTCCATCTGCCGATCCAGGATCGCCAGCTCATGCTTACGATCCTGGCTGTCGCGAAACAGCTTGAGGAATTCCGGGAATGTGCTGCCAAGGAAACCCAGCAGTGATCCGAGCAAGGTCAGCATGGTCAGTGCCCCCCAAAGAACTTCAACTTGATCAGTGCGCCGGCAACCAGGGCCAAGATGAAGCCAGTAGTCACCATGCGCACCAGGGTCTGCCAGGCGGTGTGCTTGGCGGTGTTGAAGGCTTCGAGCAGCCCACGCAATTCACGAATGTCGGCAGCTGCGCTTTCGCCATCCAGGCCGACATCGGTCATGGCGCGCTTGGCGCCGCGTTCGGCCGCGTCCTCGATCAATCGCTCAAATTCATCCAACGGCATGGATACCCAGCCGTCTCGGGTGTTCGGTGTGTTCATCACGGTCTCCAGAAACAAGAAACCCCGCACAGGGGCGGGGTCGATGGGGTAGAAGGAATTAACAGGTCACGGAGCGCTGGGGATGGCCACGGTCGTTGTGCGTTGAGGGGGTTTGTTGTGCCCAGCTTTGGCCTTGCCTGACTTGCCGGCTGAGATTTCCACCGACGCGCTCCAGCTTTGCCCAGCCAGCTGGTGAGTGACCGACTCGATCAGGTAGGTGCCGTCGACCTCTTGCTTGAACCCCTGCAACTCGACCGACTTCTCGGCGGCCAGATCGGCACGGCCACGCAACTCCAGCTGGCCGCTGGCGGTCTGCCGGTTCATGCCGGCCAATTTGGCTTTGGCTGCAACCCTGGCGGCGCTGGGGTTTGGATAGATGTGTCGATCGGTGTGCGTGGCGCTGCTGGAGCCGGCCGGGGCATCGGGGTTCGGGATGACGGTCTCGATCTTTTTACCGGTCTTGGCATCGTGGGCCTGAGTTTTCACGGCACCGACGCTGCCCCGGTCGGGGAAGGTCAGGCGAAAGCTGGTTACTTCGTTTAGCGAGAAGCGGACTACCGGCAGACTTTTACCCGAGGCGGTCTTGCCTTCTGCGCGCGGCATGACCACGAGCTTGCGGTCCTTCAGGGTGGCCGTGGCGTTGTATTGGCGCGCCAGTCGGGTCAGGAAGTTCAAGTCCGACTCGCCGACCTGATCGGTCCGAGGCACCGTCGTGGTGATTGAGCAGACCGCCTGCCAGCGGTTGCGGGCGGCGACCTCACGAATGATTTGCGACAGCGGCACGTTTTCCCAGGCGTGCTGGCGTGGGCATTTGGCAAGACCTGCCATGTCCGCCGGCTTGCCGCGAATGACCAGGGTGCGTGGTGGACCGGAGAATTCGATCTCGTCCACGGTGTATGCGCCCATGAAACTCAGCCCCTGGCCTTCCCAACCCAGTGAGATACGCAACAGTGCACCTTTCCTGGGAAATGCTATCCGGTCGTCACGGTCATCCAGCCGGATTTCGCACTCGTCCGACTGCAGCCCGGCCCGGTCGGTCAGCTGCAGGCTGATCAAGCGGTCTTTGAGCAGGTCGGTGATGTCCTTGGCGTTGGCAATAACCTGGAAGATGGCGCGCATCGCTCAGTCCCACAGGTTGATCATGTCGGTGCGCGCAGGAGCCAGATCAGGCAGCAGGATGACGACGCCTGAAACAAAGGGCTGAGAGCGCTCCGCTAGTCCCGGATTGGCCTCCAGTACCGCCTCGACCGTGCCCATCAGATGGCCATAGTGCTGGTAGCACAGGCGATCGAGCACATCGCCATCAGAGGTTTTGATAGTCGTCGCCATAGCGTTTGAATTCCACGGTAAAGGTCTGCTTGCGCGGTGCGCCGTCGGCCATCAGGTCGCTTTGATCCTCCGAAACGCTGGCCAAATACCAGCGTCCCAGGGTTTCACCGTGGCCGGCGATGAGCTCGACCGGCTTCATCTGAAAGCCGATCCGGCGCAATGCGTTCAGTTGGGTCATGCCTGCCATCTGCGCAAAGACAACACCTGAGAGCGTGAGCGACTCACCGCCCTGATTGACCGCTTGCAGGGCTTGCGGTCGCCCCAGACGCTCCTGGGTGGCGATGTTGTATTGGCTTTGCCGGCGCAGGCTGTCGAAGGCCGCTGTGTTGAGGCCAAAGTAGAAACGCTCACCTTGTTCGGCGATCAGCACCAGCAGGTGTGGCCGGGCGCTGGAGAGCGTCGGCATGCCTGCACCTGCAGCCCGGCGTGTGTTCGAAGCGGTGGGCGATGCCAGCGGTATTTTGGCGCCGGCACTGCCCAGTTGGGCATTGAGTGCACCCAATTGCGTTGCCACCGAGGTCGCTGCGCTCTGTACCGATCGCACCGCTGAGTCCAGACGCTTGGCGCCAGATTGGGCGGTATCGATCAGGCTGCCGACTCGCTGCGTGGCGCGATTGATATCGGCCAGTCCGGCCTGCACACTGGCCATCCCCCGGCCCAGGGCACTGCGTTCAAAGGCCGTCACGCTGGCGGTAGGCAGCAGGGTCACCAGGCTTTTGAGGGCGTTGGCACCGCGCGTCAGCTCGGAGGATGTGTTCGCTGCCAGACGGAATATGTTTTCTGGTGGCTGGGGCGCCTGCGCCAATTGTCCGAGTCGCTGCGCATGGCTGGTGGCGCACGCGACCGATGAGCTGGCCTGCGAGACCCATTGGGTGATGGAAGACAGGGTCATCAGTTACCTCACACATGCGCGCCGTCGAACCAGGCGGCTCGCTGGTTTTGTTGCTGAAACTGCTCAAACAGCCGCTTCAGGTGCGGCATCAACTCATTAGCCAGCTGCCGGGGGTCTTTCACATCACCCTTGACGGTAATTTGCAGGGTGGGCGAGAAATTCACCTGTTGCGGCACGGCGGATGCCTTGGCCACGGGCGTTGTCACCGTTTTGGGTACAGGTAGCGCAGCGCCGGCCGCAACCCGTGGCGCAAGATTGGGGGGCACCGGCGTGGCCGCCAATGTGGGGGACGCCTTCGGTGGTTGGGGCGCCACCAGCGACTTGCCCAACCAGCCGCCCAGCTTGTCACCGGCGAAAGAGCCAATGGCCCCACCCAGCAAACCGCCAATCGCGATCCCGATGGGGCCGCCCAGCGCGCCGACTGCGGCACCGAGCTTGGCGCCGGCCAAGCCGCCAGCCAGCGTGCCGGCCGCACCGCCGTAACCCTGAGCCTTTTCTTCCCGGGTGGTGGCGTTCTTGGCGGTATCAAAGACTTGATACGCGGCCGAGCCAATGGCCAGTGCGCCACCCAGTCGGCCACCGGCCTTGCCTAGCCATCCTCCGACCTGGCCCAAAGCGCCACCCGTGCGGGCCATACTGCCTGCGGGCGACCCAGAGGGCCTGCCTGCGCCTCGGCCAGACCGGCCCAGCAGATCAGGCAAGGCACCGGCACCCGGCCAGTTGGTCACGAACACTGGCTGCGCCCCAGTAGCTGTTCCACCGGTGAGCACACTCGCCAGATTGCCCAGCTTGCCGGGCAGGCCAGGCATGCCTGAAGCTCTGCCAGATCGACCCGCCATGAGCGTGCCCCGCGCCAGATCAAGCGCACCACGCCCGATGTTCCACGCGGCGCGGGCGCCTTTGAGCGCCACCAACCCACCGGCGACCGTGGCAAGACCAGCGACCACCATGGGTGCCTGCTCGACCAGCGTGGCCAGCGCCCGACCCACGGAACCCAGCGCTTGGCCAACGGTGTCGGTCACCGGTCGCAAGGCATCCCCGATGCGCCGCAAGGCTTCGTCCCAGGCTTGGGTGACTTCGCTCCAGATCTGTTTGGAGGTTTCGCGCCGGGCGATCAGGTCTTGTTCGATTTCGCCACTGGCGCGCGCCGCGTTTTGCTTGAGTCGCTGGTACAGATCGGCGTTTTGCATGTACGCGGTCAACGCCGCCTTGACCTGCATGTCGGCAAAGAGATCACCGGTTTTCATGGTGGCCTCGAAGGCTTGCAGCATGGCCTGCTGCTTGGCCGGATCGCGTTCCTGACCGATGCGTTGCGCCGCCGCCGAGACTTGCTGGGCTCGCTGGGGATCGGCCTGCTCGATGTAGGCTCGGGCCAGCACGAACGAGGACTCCATCGCGCTCCAACCCTTGCCAATGGCCTCCTGCATCATGGCGGCGTAATCGATGCCGACATCGGCGTAGCGCCGCTGAGTCTCGGGCGAGCCGATCTTGGAGAACCAGTTCTTCAGGTTGTTGGCCGCCTGATCCGGCGAGCCAGAGACCTTCATTTGCACCTGCAGCATGGCGCCCAGCTGATTGACCGAATCCTGGCCGGTGATGCCAATCTTCTGCATCTCGGCCAGCAGTTCCGGAAACCACCGTGCCATGTCCGAGGATTCGAACGAACCCTCTTTGCCTAGGTAGGCGATGGCCTCCAGGGCTTGTTGCATCTGGGCCGGGTCGCTGATCCTGGCGTTTTGCTCCAGCGCGCCGATCATGCGGGCGGTGTCGACACTGCCAGAACCTTGGCCCACGGCGAACTTGGCCAGCAGCGGCGCAAAGGCCGTGGCACGCTCCAGATCCATGCCGCCACCAACCAACTGATTGACCGCCTCGGCCAGTTCGTTGCGTCCCATGCCGCTGGCCAGCGCACTTTGTGCGATCTGCTCACCGATTTGTGTTTCGCGGGCCGTGCCGGCGATACCGGCCTTGATCGCCATGTCGCGCACGATGGCCTGGTAATTGGCCGAGATGGTGGCCGGCACCGCCACTGTGGCAGTCAGTTTGAGGGCATCGCCCACCGCTTCACGCCCCTGCGCAACCCCCTGACCGATGCGTTCTCGGCCGGTGGCCTGCAGCTCCAGCCCCCGTGCTGTGCGGCCAAGCCGCTGATAGGCACGGTCCAGCTTGTCCGCTTCAATGCCAGCCTGACGCAGAACGGTCAGATTGCTCTCGATTTTCTTGCGGATGCCATCGGCTGCCGCATCGCCGCTCAGGTGCAGTTTGCGAAACTCGCCTTGCAGGCGTTGCGTCTCGCCAATCGTGCGTTGCCACAGGCGTTGCTGCTCGGCGGTCTGCTTGAGGCGGGTGATGCGCGACTGGGTATCGGTCACCGCCCGGCCCAGCGACCCATCGACCGCGCCGCCAATGACGATACCCAGTGCAATATCGCGTTTCATTCAGTCCTCCAGCCACCACAAGGCATCCCTGAGGTCCAGGGCATCAATCTCAGACGGCGGGAAGCGCAGTTCCCGCGCCAGTCGCTTCATCAGCAGGCTCAACAGGGGCGCGGTCATCCGGGCGAGCGGACACCAGGCGAAAGTAGCTGTCTTGCAGCCGCTTGTAGTCGGTAAAGCGCATGCCCTCCAGATCCTTGGCTGCAACGCCCGCCAGAATCCCGAACAGGATCAGCTCACGCTCTTCAGCGTCTGTAGGCGCCTGACGCGAGGCCAGGCGCATGTCGCGCACCAGCGGCGCGCGTAGGGTCAGCGTGTCGCGGCGAATGCCGTCGAATTCGGTCGGATGCTGTAATTTGATGGTCAGGTGGTCCATGGGAGGGTCTCCGGTGGTGTGATGGCGTGATGGGAAGTGGGTTACAGCCCCAGGGCGGCACGGATGTCGGCCAGTTGGTCGCGGCCATCCACGATGCGTACCGAGGCGATCGGATCGATCTCGTAGATCAGCAGGCCATCGAGCTCGAGCTTGTAGTAGCTGCAGGCCAGGCTGAATTTGGTTTCGGCCTTGTCCGAGGGCTTCCAGTCACCCATGTCGATTTCGGTCAACATGCCGCGCAGGGTCACCACGCAGGACTGCACCTCACCCTTGTGGGTGCGGAACGCGCCCCGGAACACGCCATTGAAGGCGCTCTGGTCGGCCAGACCAAAGAAACGCAGGGCTTCGACGGACATGCCCGAGAGCGCGAAATTGGCTTCCAGCGCTTCGAGGCCGAGATCCATCTTGATCGGGGCGTCCATGCCGCCCCCTCGGTAGTCTTCTGCCTTGATCTTGAGTTTGGGCGGCGTGACCTGGGTGGCGATGCCGGCGAAGTTCACGCCGTCGATGAAGAGGTTGAGGTTGTAGAGGGTTTGCGGGATCACGGTGCGGGCTCCTTAAATGTCGAGAACTTCAGTAATCCACTGGTTCGTGACCTCGACCCGGAAGGTGGGGTTTTCTGCGGGAGGCACGTCGGTGAAGCGGATGTTCCAGTACACGCGGCCCTGCTCGAGCTGGCTCGCCGTGTTGAGTTCGGGGTCGGGATAGACCTCGAAATTGATGATGGCGCCCTGCGCTTTCAGGTCGCGCATGAAGGCCTGCAGCCCTTCGGTCACGTCCTTGACGTAGGTCTTGGTAATAGAACGGTCCACCGCCCATTTGTGGCCATAGAGGATGGCGTCCATGACGATGTCGACCGTGCGCACCCGGGTGACGAAGGCCCACTTGGCATCGGCTGAGCGCGTGCGGTTCCCCCACAGGCGGTAACCGCCATCGCGGATGACGGTGGTGATGTTGGCGGCGTTGAGCAGGTTGGCGCGGCAGGTCTCGTCGCCATCCAGGAACTCGATCGGGCGTGCGGTGCCGATGACCTCGACGAACTCCTTGTTGGAGGGGGATGCCCAGAAACCGTACTCACGATCGGTACGGGCAAAGAGGCCTGCGGCATACGGGGACACCGGCACCGTACTGGCTGCACCGGTCTCGGTGTCCCAGACCTTGAGCCAGGGGTCGACCGCAAAAACGCGCTTGCTGCCAAAGTTGTTGAAGTAGGCAATCGCCGCTTCATCATCGGTGTTGGGGCCATCGACGATGGCAATGGCCTTGAGCTTGGCCGCCAGACCATCCATGGCACTGGCCACGGCTTGGGTGGCCGAATGCCCCGGACAGACAATCAGGCGAGGCTGCGCGTTATGGACGGACTTGCCATCGAGCAGTGCCTGCATGCCGGTGCGCTGCCCATCGACCGTCACACCACCGATGATGGCGCTGGTGAGCGCAGCCGCATCAGCGACCAGAGGCACACCGATGGCCACCACCACGGCCGACGACTGGGCGTAGATGCCGCGCGCCGACTTGACCAGCGCGCTTCCCGCACCGAACTGCTTCACCGTCTCACGGTAAGAGGTCAGCAGGATGGGTTTATTGGGTTCGGCCAAGCCCTCGGCGGGCGTGTAGGTATCGACCAGGCCGATGATCGAGGAGGATGGAATGGCAATGGGGCGCGGACCGGTGTCGATCAGGGTGACGGTCACACCGTGGAAGAAGGAAGTGGGCATCGTGTTCTCCGGAAAGTAAAAAGCCCACCGCAGGGGTGGGCCGGAAGGGATGGGTGGGCGGTGGCGGAATTTACGGAGGAGGCGTGCTGGCCGTCTGATGGAAAGCACGCAAAGCCTGCTGCCCAGCATCTGCCAGCGCCTGGGCGCTTACCTGATCGGTGGCGCTGCGAATGGCCTCCTTGGTTTTGAGGCGTTGGTCCCGCAAGCCGTAAAGGGCAGCCTCCCACTGGCGGGCAGCGCGCAGGATGTCTTCGGCAGCCGCTTGCGGGCTCCACGCCTTGGCCTGAGCCCAGGACAACACCGAGGCTGGCACTTCACCGCTGTAACCTGCCGCCTGATACGCGTTGGCCTCTTGCGCTGCACGGTCGTATTCGGCCACGCGCAAGGGGTCGCCTGCCAGCTCTCGACGCACCTGGTCGGCCACTGCGTCGATCTGTTGGCAGAGCTGGTTTTTTAACGCATCAAGTAGGGCCGATTTCAAATCGGCATCCTCCTGCCATTGACCGTCTTGCCAAAGGTGGGCCGCGCTGGGCCGTGGTTTTTCGGTGGCGTGAACATCGGCAGGTGTCAGGCCAATCTCTGTGATCGAAACAGCCGCCCCATCTTCAGTGGACCACAGCGCAGTTGCGCGCCAGTCAGGTGATAACTGCCACCGACCATCTCGGAAGACCGCTACCTGTCGCGCTTTTGGCTTGGGAGGTGGCTGATCGGTGGCATGGGCAGGAATGAGCCAGATGTCGGGCTCCAAAGGGGATCGGTCCGCAGCACTTTGGCCGATCAGTTCGCCTGTTTCGGGGTGGTAGTGATAAAGGGTTGTCATGGGCGACCTCAGTATTTGATGCAGGCGAGCAAGGCGGTGTTGCGGGGGCGGGTTTCGGCACCGCCCGCCACGCCGGTGTAGTAGCGATTAGGGTGATATGTGGCGTACATCGCTGGCGCATTGTCAGAACTCACGATGTTGTCACCCCCGTTGTCGTTGATGACAAACGCTGCGGTGTTGAACACATCGGCTGAATTGATCACGTGGTCGTGGCTCTTGAACGAATCGCCCTGCCAGGCACCGAATGTTCGACCCACGTCAACGCCGCGCGCATCGTCCCACGCCCGTAGGAACTCACCCCGCAGATCCGGCAGGCGAAACGTGGTGCTGCCATTGCCGGCACCAAAGCTTGTCCCGATTGCCGTAAATAACGCTGCGTACGTAACGCGGCTAACCTCCGCCCCGTTTGCTTTGAGCCACCCGTTTGGGGCAACTTGCATACCAAAGAAAGCCACTGCTCCCGCAGGCGCGGCTTGAACAGCGGCAGCGACGGTGGCGCCATCGGTGATGCCGTACCCCGCCAACGTCGTCGCCTTGTCCGCTTTGCCAGAGATGGCGCTGGCCACTTCCGGAGCGGTCATGTATTGCGGGTGTGGGTCAAGGTGGGCCAGGTGCTTGTCGAACTCGTCATCCACATAGCCGCGCGTGGCCAGCACGATCGCCGGATCGATCTTCAGTTGAACAGCCGCCGTGTTGCTCACGATCAGCACCATGCGGATCACCTGCGTACGCCCCGAGCCTTCCGCCAGCACAGGCTTGTAGGTATCCGGGCAGTTGGCCACTGCGCACAGGTTGCCATCGGTGTCGTACAGGCCGATCTCCCGAATCCACCAGCCTCCGATTTCTTCCGGAATCACCTGCTCGGCGATGATCTGGCTGGCATTGGCTGGATCAACAAAGAGGCGGTTCAAGGGTGCACGGCGGTTTTCACGAACCAGGGCGGTCTGGCTGCGGTTAGGCAGTGGCGTGCTGCCATTGCCGTCGCCGACCCCCATCTGGGTCAGTTGCAGCGTCGTGCCCAGCGCTGTGGCATTGGCCAGCTTGGCTTCACCAATTGCGGTCAGGATGGCAAAGTAGGTTTGACTCATAGCGATGCGCTCCAGGGATAGATATTCAGGTGATCGATCGTGTGGTCGGCGCCTTGGATGCACACCAGCCCAGCCACCTCGACCACTTCCGGCGTATAGGGGTAGATGACCATCTCGTCACCCTCATAGGCCGCCACGTGAACGAGGCAAGCCCCCCGGGCCTCAAGGCTGATCGCCAGGCCAATCAGGTGTCGGCTGAGCGGCTTGGCGTCATCGATCAGACGCTCGAGCTCCTGGTACATCGCATCGCTGATGCCGGTGTCGAGCACGCCGACCTTCAGGCTGAAGGTGCCTGCCGGACCGACAGGAACTTGCTCCCACCACTCAACGACTTCGATCAGATAGCCCAGAGGCTCGACCACCCGGCGCAGCGCGCCGATGGTGCCCTTGTGCTGATGCACATAAAAAGCGGAAGCAATGACGCCGCGCTTGGCCGCTCCCGACCAGGCCGGGTCCCAACGATCCACCGAGCGTGCCCAGGCGAGATACGGCAGCAAGTGAGTCGGACACGACTGGGGACGCCACAGATCAGCGATGGGTACCGGCATCGTTCGGTGGGTCGCATCCGCCAGATGGCGCTCCAGTAACGTGCTGTTGGCAGGCAACAAGGCGCTACTCATCAAAGCCTCCGGCAGACACATCGATCGCTGTGCAGTGCGCAGCCTGGCTGCTCGTCAACACCACATCAGCAGACGGCTGCAGCAGTTCCACACGCTGCACGCCTTCCACATGCAAGGCGGCAAAGAGCGCGGAGCGCCGGATATCGCGACCAAGCCGGCGCTGCATGCCGACATAGGTTTCCAGTTGCGCCAATGCCGCAGCCAGGATGGGCTCGACCTCCGGCCCGGGATAAAGCCACAGGGTGGCTGTGACCTGGTAAGGCACGATCTGGGCGCCTTGGACGGTGAGACGATCGGCCACAGGCCGCACCTCCTCGCTCGACAAGGCGGCATTCACTGTGTCCAACAGATCGGCACCCGCACTGCCATCGCCTTCTCGCGAGAGCACCGTGACAACCACCTCGGCGGGGGCCGGGCTCTCGGCCGAGGCATCGGCCACACGCCCATCAGCCGACAGCGCATGAAAGACGTAGGCAGCACGGGGACCGGCCACTGACAGACCTTCGAAGGCCCGCTGTACCCGGGCACGCAGGCTGGCGTCGTTTTCATAGACGGGCTCTACGGGTGGCGAGGCCTCTGGGTCACCCGGGCTGACCTGCAAACGCGAGACGTTCACATTGGCCGCCAGCTGTTCCAGATCCGCGCCCACGGCATAGGCCAGCAGTACCGAGCGGGCGGCATCGTTGATGCGCGCACGCAGCTGCACCTCGCGGTACGCACAGAGCTCGAGCAATTTCACGACCGGGTCAGATTCCAGCGGGGCCGTCCATCCATCGCCCATCAATGCCTGGAAGGTCGCCAACAGGTCCTGATAGATGCCCTCGAAATCCAGTGGCTCGACGACTTCGGGTGCGGGCAGTTGCGACAGGTCGATCACAGCGCCACCTCCAGCAGCAAAGGCGCGGCCTCGTACTGTCCTTCAATCACAAAATCAATCCGCCCATCGACCACGCCGGCGATGCGCACCGCAGACAAGCGAATGCGTGGCTCCCAACGGCCGATGGCGCGTGCGGCCTCGGCCTGCACCCCCGAGATCCAGCCCTTGTTGATGGGCAGATCCACATAGAGGGGAATCTCGCTGCCGTACTCCGGGCGCATGCGCCGGCTCCCCAAAGGTGTGCTCAGGATGTCGCGGATGGACTGCTTGAGGTGGGCGATGCCAGAAAGCGCCTGGCCGCTGTCACGGCTCATGCCAATCAGGGCCATGGTTCAATCCCCGGCGGCCGCATCAGGCTCGCGCTGGAATTCCGGGTGGTTTTCCAGAAAGGCGATCAGGCCGGTGTCACCGGTCTGGATGCGTCCTTGCGCTACGGCAAAGCTGCGGCCATCGGCCAGCACCAAGGTGCGGCTCTTGAATGCGAGGTCGCGGTAGGTCACCGTTGAGGGACTTTTCTCATCCGGGGTGGATGTGAGTATGGGCGTGGGCTTGGTGTCGATCTTGGCCATGTGGTGCTCCTGAAACGCACAAGCCCGTCCAGTGCGAACGGGGACGGGCTTGCTTTTGGGGTGAATGAAGGATCAGTGGGCAACGCTGGTTTGCGCGCCGTCGCCTTGTTCGGTGTGGGTGTGACCCTGCAGGCTGATGCCACCGGCAGTGACATCGCCTTGTGCATGAACCTGCCCGCCGAAGGTGGCATTACCGCCACCCGAGCCTCCCTGGGCCAGCGCACCGCCAATCGTCAGATTGCCAGTGACCGTGGTCTCGGGCGCATCCAGCGTGACGCTGGGGGCCTTGACCGTCACCGGGCCACCACTGTCGATCAGCACGGTGGTGGCGTTTTTCACGGTCACGCTTTGGGTGCCCTCAACCAGCAATGCGCCTGCCTGCCAGTCGTAGAGCATCTGTGCGCCATCTGGCATGCGGATTACCGTCACATGGTCCCGGTTATCCGCCTGGCCGTGCGTGGTGGTGTAAAAGCCCGGCAGAATGAACCCGGCCTCCGGCATGCCCGAGGGTGAGATCAACAAGCACTGCTCACCGACCGATGGTGCGCGCCAGATCCGCACTGCACCGGCAGCCGGCACATGCCACGGCAGATAGGCCGACACCCAGTTGCCGATGCGCACCCGTGCCCGGGCGGCACTGTGATCGACGACCTCGATGGTGCCGGCCTGCAGCATGGCGGCGATCATGCGATCGTGTTCGCCAATCGCGTAAGCGTCGCTCATGGCGCCTCCGTCAGGGGTTCATAGGTCTCAGGAGGCTGGATAGTTGGCGTGAAGCCCACCCAGATGGCCAGACCACTCTGGTCGGCGTAAGGCCAGACCGCCTCGCCCAGATGAAACTCATGGGTCCATTCGACCACCCAGACCAGGTAGCCATCGAGTTCGGGCTTGAAAGCGTCGTCCCCGATCTGAACCAGACTTGCCATGGTGATCGGCAGGCCCCAAGTTTGATGGGTCAGTGCCACGGCAATCCGCGCCGACAATTCACGCACCTGCAAATCGGCCTGGGCCGCATTGGGGTCAACAATCGCCCGGGCCTGAAACCGACCAATCAGGGCCGTGGCGCCATTGCCCGGATCATCGCCCGGCTCCATCTCGGCAAGTTCCACCAGCACGGCAGGCAGGCCGATGCGGCGCTGCAAGACCGGATAAGCCTCGACCGTGGACACCCCGTCCAGTTTGGCACGCAGGCCGCTGACGATTGCGGTGTGCAATTGGGCAAGTGAATCAATCATGGGGTTTACATCCTCAGCGGGCCTTGGCCAGCGCCTTGTGAATTTCGTAGTTCACTTCCTGGCGCAGCACCGTGAGCAGGCGTTCCTCGGCGCGCTCGGCCGCTTGTCGAAAGGCCGCTTCACCGGGGCCGGCCCAGTCCACCTTGACCACCTCATAGGGGCGCCGAGACGGCGTGGTACGGCGATACAGTGGTCCTTCAGGTGAGCGCTTGCGCATTCGCCACGCCTGATCAAACCGATGGCGCCCGACCGAGATGCCGGTGCGTGTTTGACGTGACTTGCCCAGGCGGTGGGCTTCGATGGCATTCAGCCCCAGCCAGACCTTGCCGCTGTCACGCGAGCGCAGAAAGAAATACAGGCGCTGACGCAGCAGCTTTTGCGGGATACGGGTCTCAGCGCTCACCGCCTTGGCGGTCTGGCTTTTGACCCACTGGCCGGTCTTGCGCAGGGTGCGACGCCAGGCCGCCTGGCTCGCGCTGGCGGTCAGACCCTGGGTCAATGCCAGCACCTGGCCCACGTCAATATCGACTTTGAGGGTGGTACTCATGCCATGGGCCTCAGGATCAGCGCGGTGACGCCGGTACCATCTGGCTCGATCCCCACGACCTCAAACGTCTGGCCGTCAAAGCTCAACGCCGTGCCCCTGGCCACATCAACCGCATCAAGAGCGCGCACGATGAGCTGCGGCTCAATCAGGCCGGTATCCAAGCGCCCCACCTGGGGTGCGAGCCACGGGGAAGAGAACATGCCGCGCACCGGGCGACCAGCGATATCTGCCTGATCGGCCAAGGTATCGAACACGCTGGCATCCAGTTCATTGCCGAGGGCACGAAAGTCTTGCATGTCAGCCGACTCACTTGGTGAGCTTGATGACCGCACGCGGCTTGGTACACAGGTTCAGCGGATTGGACTGGGCTTCGAGCGCCACGCCCTTGTTCATGCGCATCAGCTCCTGCTTGGCATAGAGCGGCAAACCAATGGTATTGACCGTCTCCATGTAGTCGGCTGGCGCATACCGGGTGATGAAGAGTTCCGAGACACCGATCGGGATCAGGTAGGCATCGTTTTCGCCAATGAAACTGATGCTGCCGACCTTGCCGTAGAACTCCTTCCAGGTCACCTCGCCGAAGGTGAAGCCCTTGCGCAGATCATCACGCAGGAATTGACCATCGTTCCAGCGGTCGTAGGCCTGCTTGACGGTGGCGTGACCAACAAAGGCGTCGTAGAAGCCGCGACCGCAAATGCCCAGCCAGCCGGTGATCACGCCCGAGTCGCCGATCACATCCTCGCTCTTGCGCTTGGCGTCGCGGATTTTTTGCTGCAAGTCGGTGGTTTCGGTGCCCAGTGCCATGGCCACTGACTGCGCGGTGATGCCAAAGCGCTGGTGCAAGTCCAACAGCACACGCGAACCGTCAGCGTCGTAGATCTTGCCGGTGACCGCGCCGAAGCGGTGGTAGCGCAGGGTCGCTTCCAGACGCTGACGCATTTTGAGCAGGCGCTGGGTGACCAGGTTCTGCACCGTCTGCGTCTGCGACTCAGAGCCAAAGGCGCGCACGCCTTGAACTTCATCGGCCTTGATTGCACCGGTCGTGGCCAGGTGCAGGGTCGAGAACGGGATCATGTCGCGCTTCGATCCCACGGTGACGTCACCCGGTGCACCGCGCTCGCTGGCTGGCACCAGGGCCAGAGCATCCCCATCGCGCTCGATCATGACCGAGGTCGTGGTGATGCCTTCTTCCTCAAAGAGGCTGTCGAGCAGAGTGGGCACATATTGGCCCTCGGGCGGGTTGTTGATGGCGGCGGTGAGCGAAGCGACACCGAAGGCGTCGTCGTTGAAGATGTCGAGAGTCAGGGGCATGCAAGTCTCCGGAATGGGTTAGGCACGTGGGTTAGCGCACGATGAGGTGACGGGTTTTGAGATCGGCAATCGCGGCGGCATCCAGTCCCGTCAGACGCGCTGCGGCGACCTCAGCCAGGCGCACGAAGGCCACGCCATTGCGTACGTCTGCCGAGGCCGGCAGTGCGGCGTGCAAGATGCCCACCGCCACCTCGGTGCCATCGGTGGCGGCCGGGCTGTAGGCGGCGTAATGGCCCGAGGCGGTCTGGATTCCCAGGACTTGTCCTGCAGGCAGCGCATCACCGGCAGCGACCGTGATGGCCTCGCGCGAGATCTCGCGGTTGCCCTCGGAGAGAAGGAATTCGGCCGTGTGGACGGCCTCGGTTTGGATGTTCATGGTGTGTGCTCCAGTGACGATTAAGGGGTGGGTGCTTGGGGGGTGGGCGCTTGGGGTGTTGCCGTTTTGACGGCCGCCGGGCGGCTGGGCTTTTTCTTGCGCGCGGCGTAGATGGCGCTCGTGTTCGGGCTGGCAGCTGCCTGGGCTTCAGGGGTGATAGGCGGCTCCTTGTTGTCGATCGCAGCGCCTTGCGCGGCCAGCAATCGATCAAACAGCCGCGCACGCACGGCCTCCACACTCAGCCCGGAGCGTGCGTAGTCGGCCGCCAGCTCCGGTAACCGGGCGCTGGCACACAGGGTGCGAATCGCTTGTAGACGCTCAATCTGCGCGGACACCGCGCCGTCATCTTCCAGGGTGGTGTTCATCAGCAACTCCTCGGTGAATTCAGCCAACCCGCAGGCGAGGCAGGCTTGAGAGAAACGCGCAGCATTGCGTGCGAGCCGGGTCGGATCTGGCTGGGGTTCGGGCGCCTGGGCTGGTTCTTTGGGAATCGACTCAGCACTGGCTGCCAGCAAGGCTTCGGGGGGATGCTTGAAGCGCGCCAGCACATTGGTCGTGCCCCGGCAGGCCTGCAGTGCCACGGCCTCGCCAATGACGTCCACCAAACCCAGCGCCAAGGCCTCGTCGGCACTCAACCAGGTCTCTTCATCGAGCATCTGAATCAGCGTGGCGTCTTCGATGGCGGGAGCCTTGCGCCGGTAGGCAGCCAGGATGCCGTCGCGCGCCTTGTCCATCATGTCGGCGGTTTTGCGCAGGTCTTGGGCACTGCCGTAGGTGAAGGTCCACGGGTTGTGGATCATCAGCATGGCGTTGGCCGCCATCACCACCTGATGCCCGCCACAGGCAATGACACTGGCAGCCGATGCGGCCAGGCCGTCGATGCGCACGGTGCAGCGCGCACCCAGACGCAGCAGCGCGTTGTGAATGGCAAACCCGTCGAACACATCACCGCCGGGGCTGTTGATGCCGACCGTGATCGCGGCCTGCCCATCGTCCAACGCCTTGAGCTCGTCGATGAATCGGGCGGCGCTGATGCCCCACAGCCCGATCTCGTCATAGATCAGCACTTCGATGGATTTCGGTTGATCGACATCAGTTTTGGCCTGAATGCGGTACCAGCTGCGCGTTCGCGCAGCCTCGGGAAGGTGGCTCATGCCGGCTCCTCAAGATTGGAAATGGGTGGGTTGGTCGCGGCCGTCGGCGCTGCCGGGTTGGCGCGCGCATCCGAGTCATAGGCCAGGCCCAGCGCATCAGCGCGGGCGATGTCGGCCGCGTTTTCTGCGTCGATGAGTTCGGCGTCATAGCCTTGGCGCAGTGCGACTTCCGAGCGTGAGGTGAAACCGGCACGCACTTCCATGCGCCGGGCCTGCACGTCCTGCACCGGGTGCAGGTAGGACCAGCCTTGCGGCACCCAGCGGGTGCGCAGATACGCCCGCCGTTGTCGGGGGTAATCAGGCAGCGCGATGGCCCCGGCCAGCACCGCCATGTCCAGCCAGGCAGCGCGCACAGGCCGGCACATCTGGTGGACGAAGACGCCAAACTGGCGCTGCTCGATGCGCCGCCGAAACTCGTTCAACACGACGCGGATCACCCGGTCATTCACATTGCGCAGGTCACCGGTCAGCAACTCGAAGGGCAACCCTGCCCCGGCAGCGGTGGCCAGCAGCTGCTGACGCATGAAGTCCGGGTAGGTGTTGCCGGCGTCGGGCGGATTGGAGAAATCCACCTCTTCGCCGGGCAGCAGTTCCTGCAGGGTGCCGGGCTCCAGCCCCACCATTGGGGTGAAACCATCGGCATCGGTCTGGATGGGGGCACCCGTCACCGGATCGACCGGCGGGTCCTCGGGCGCCGGTTTGCGAATGAAGCCGGCAAACAGGTTGGCCACTTCCTGCCGAAACAACACCGCGTCATCAAAGTCGTCGAGCGACTTCAGTCGCGCCAAGACTGGTGCCAGCACGGGGACGCCACGCAGCTGACCCGCGCGCAGCGGATCATAGATGTGCAATACCTGCTCGGCTGGAACGCGCACCAGGTCGTTGAATCTCAATGCAGGACTTAGGCCATCACCGGGGTGGGCGCGGTACATCCAGTAGGCGACCCGCTGCCCGATTGCGTTGTATTCAATGCCGGCGCGGATGACATTGCCGCCACGGCCTTGCTCATGCTTGTCGTGCGGCACAAACTCAGGCTCAAGCACCTGCAACTGCAGGGGCACCACCATGGCATCCTCGAGCCGCCGGGGTCGCAGGCGAATGAAGCACTCGCCCGACTCGTAGACCGCCCGACAAACCAGCGCCTGCAGCCCATAGAGATCGGTGCGACCGTCGGCATCGGCTTCGTCGCACCAGTCCTCCCATAACGCCTGCAGCTGGCGCCGCACGCCATCGTCGGGATGGCGGGGCTTGGGGGTGATCCCAGTACCGATGGTGTTCGACACCAGCCGGTCTATGGCCGAGAAGGCATAGGGATCGTTGCGCGTGGCGGCGCGCGATCGGTTGCGCAAATGCTGCAGACCGCCGAGCGACGCCGAACTTGGCCCGCCATCGGGCGCCTTCCAGCCGCCCAGGCGACGACCGTTGCCGGCGCTGTCATAGCTGGCTTGCACGCGGGTCAGGCGCTGGGGCAGCAGAAAGCCGCGCTGCGCCAACCAGGGGTAGGACGTGGACATGCTCACCACCCCTTGCCGGCATGAAACAAGCGCACCAGCCGGGCACGCCGCCCGCCACCTTTCGAGAGCTCATTGAGCATGCGATCGCGGGCCTCGATCAATTCTTGCACCGAGCGGTATTCCACGGTGCGGTCCGCAAACCGGACGATGTGCTCGCCCTTGGCCAGGGCACGCTCAATCCGGACCACGTCGTCCTGGGTAAAAGCCATGTGAGATTTCCTCGATGCTCAGCGTCGGCGCAGGTAGGTGGATGCCGCGACCCGACGGGCTGGTGATTGGTGAGTTCCGGCAGCAGGCGCCGGCGCTTGCCTCAGTCGAGGCGAGCCCTCGTTGGGCGTGGCGACGACGGGTTCGTGTTGCGATGTCATACGCTCGCCTTCGATGACCGCGCCAGCCAGTTTGGCCAGCACCAGGCGGCGCTCGATCTTGAGTCCCTGCAGCGCGGCATAGGCATACACGCGGCAGTCCAGCGCTTCGTTGCGCGCCCCGGAGGGTTTTTGCCAGGCGCGCACCTCATTGCCTCTGGCATCGATGCGGGTCACGCGTTTTTCGACAGTGGCCTGTTCGAACCACGCGTCTTCATACGACATCGGAAAGTGGCAGTAGCCAGGTTTACCTGACGCAACCTGCCAGCGCGCATAGATCGTGTCCTTGGCAGTGTCGACACCGATCAGGCGCACCGTGTGGCCCCGGTACTTTTTGGACTTCGTCTGCCGCTTGGGCCAGACCGGACGCGGCCCGAACTGGCCTTTGACCGCCCAGACGTTGCGCGCCGCACGCGGGGTGGCGAACTCATACACTTGCTGCACATGGTGGCCACCAGAGTCGATACAGCAGGCAGCGATGCGCAGTGCTCGACCGTCCTCAGTGGGCAGACGGGTGTTGATCAACAAGCCATCCAGTTGCTGCCACAGCGCGGGTTCCGCCGGGTTGCCGTGCAGCACGATGTGCTCGATGCCCCATGACTCCTCACCCGCACCCCAGCCCACGAGCTCGATTTCCAGTCGATCCTTTTGCGTGTCCACGCCTGCGGTGACGGTCAGCACGCCTGCCGGCAGGTGGTCCGGTGCGTACGCTTCGCGCTGCTGGGCCAGCAGGTCGGCACTGGCTCGCTCGCCCACGCTTTCGAAGGGCAGTCCCATGGCGGTGTT
>JAEHJW020010016.1_pt1 | contig 19292 bp, 30 predicted proteins | sample 9271431 | NCBI WGS metagenome assembly JAEHJW02 | reverse complement strand
GCGCCAAGACCAATTTGACCGCTTCGGCTCGAAACTCGGTCGTATAGCTCTGTACTTTCTTCCCCATAAAATCCTCCTCGATCCATTATATCCAATCGAGAGTGTCCACGAGATTCAGGGTACCTCACCCTGCATGCCAGCCATCTTGCCAGCTTCGTAAGCGTTTAAGACAAGAGCAAGGTGATTGGCAGTTGATCCATTTGCACCGAACGGTGCTCCCTTATGTCCATTCTGAGGGTCGTAAACCGCCCACTCGGCTTGTACCACTGCGTCACCTTCGAGCATGCCGAAGCGGACAACCTTCTCCTCAGCCACACATAGTGACGGATATGGCTGCGCTGGGACTCCTCGAATGTCCGGTACCGCCATATCGTACAAATAATTGAATCTAACAATGTCAGATACTTCCTCCTGTATCACTTGGAAGGTATCTAACAAGGCACCATTATCTTTAATAGTTTGGGCGGCACAGTCATTCATGTACGAATGCAGAACCACAGGAGTGCCGAGCGTGGCAATGGCAAGTGCCGCCCGCCCAGCTGAGCCGTAGATCTGGTTCCAGCGAGGATGGACACAGCACTCCCTATAGACGCCACCGACGATATGAAGCGGTTTCATACGTGCTCGATAAAGACTCGAACCTGACCGCTATTAATGCTCCGTACGGTAGCCTTGTACTGGTGATCCTGCTCAATGCAGTTACGAAGTCGCGTGACGTCAGGCCCAGCAAGACCGCCTGCTACCTGACCATTCTTGAGGACTTGCAGTACGACTTGGTCGTTCATGGTGTTGATTTCAATGTCGAGAACATCTGCTACTGCAAGCATTTTAACAACCGCTGGCTGCGGACTGGTGAGTTGTGCCTCGAATCGCAGATTATCGCATGGCAATTCGTAGTCGAAACCACCGCCGCCAACACCACCACCACTTCCAGACATGAATTCTCACTCCTTTCTGTTCCCGGATAAAGCCTAAAGCAAGCATAAGAATTTCTCAAGCAGATTTCCATCTAACGATCATGGGGCTTGAAGCGCCAACCCGAGTGAAAAATAACCGTCCATTTTCATTGCCAGCGGTTAGTGTGGTAGCAGTATGAGTACACCCTACTCCTAGCATCTTTTCTACATTAACTGCACGGTGAGTATGTGATAACAACAGGCATTGCGCAAATCTAATAAGAATAAGTCTGATGACTTGCAGATGTTGGCCACTTAATCTATCCCGTAAACATTTGGCGACCGCTCAATGTTTGGCGTGCAGGCCATTGCCCATCGCCATTTCTCCAGGCAGGAAAGCCTTTTGACGATCCACTCGGCCTGTGCCGCACTTCGATGATCAGGGTAGGCTCGGCGGGCGAGCAATCGTTCCGGTGGGTTCATGTGCGTATATCTGGCCCCCTTGCCGGTCATGTGCTGTTGATAGCGTTTTTCGACATCCAGCGCGATGCCTGTGTAGATGCCGCCACCCCGGCACTCGATCAGATACAGCCACCATGTCCTATCGGCTGGCAACTCTGGCCTCCACTTCGGCGGTCAGACGGGGATCTATCATCTCCAGATATTTGACGGCGGTGTAATCGCTGATTCCAAATGCCTTGACCAGCACCTTGGGGTGGCGCAGCCCGCCGAGATAGGCGTAGTAGATGGCGGTGGTAAACAGACTGTCCGCTGTCACGCCCTGTTTTTTGAGATAGTAGCTGACAATGGCTTCGTGCAGGTGGCCGCCATGCCGACGCCCAGGAAAGAGCCAGTCGGTGTCATCAATCTCTTCCATGGTTGCCAGCGCACGACGCCGCTCCAAATAGCGGGCGAGGAGATGGCCCACGCGCGGGTCCAGGGTAATCTCCGTGCGACCGAAAATCACCCGATACATCCCGTCCGTGGCACCCTGCGCCAAATCGGTTAAGCGCAACCGGACGAGACGTTTGGCGGGTTGTGCATACAGCAGCATGAACACGCTGATCAGGGAGGCCTTGAGTACATCGTCTGCGGGGTTGAGCCACGCGCGGAGCAGGCTGGCATAGCGATCCCGATCCAGAATAAGCCCTTTGGGCAGATTGCGTTGCACCGACTCGATCTTGAGTTTGCGGAAGAGTTTTTCCTTGCGGTTCAGAAAGCGCACGAAGGCGCGGATGCCGTCCCGATAGCCAGGGCGCTCCACCAAAAAACGGTCCAGTTGCATCTGCTGAATGTGCTGTACCCCCGCCGCCGGGCCGATCTCCAGAAAATCCAGAAATATTTTCGCCGCCCGTAGCGCAGTGGTCACAGTGCGCGGCACGAAACGCTGTTGCTTGCCTTGCCAGCCGCAGGTCCGGTAGCGGGCATTGATTTCCGCAAGGTGGGCGTGAAAACGCCGTAGCAAGCCCGCATACCACTGACCTTCGGATGCCGTCAGCAATGCGATCTGTGCGGCTTCGGCGCTGGCCGCCTGCAGGGTTTCATCGCTAAAGGCGGGTATGATGCCATGGCGTATCAGATAACTCTGTGGCACCGCATAACGGCGCAACCCTTCCCGGCCCAGAGCCATAATGAGCTTTTCGGCGGTGATGTCGCCGGGGGTGGTGAACAGGGTATCGAGCTTCGCGAAGTACAGGAAATACTTTTCCAGGCGCATAGCCGCCGGCTGGGCACCGACACGTTCCCGCAATTCCAGCGTAAACCCTGAGAAGGCTTCTTTGGCCCAGGGACGGGACAAGAGCGCTACGGCGCTACGCATGCGTTTTTCGACGGCATCTTTCCAATAGCACGCCTCGCAGCGGGTCTTGCTGTGGGCACGACCTTCGTGACCGCATTGCGGGCAGAGGAAGGGGCCCGTGCGTTCCAGGCATCGTTTGCAGACGATGCGCCCCTGCCCATCCGGTCCTTCCGGGCGTCGGTGTTTGCCGCAGGAAGGACAGGTGATATAACTTTTGCGCCGACAATGGTTGCAGACGGGCTCCGTGAATCCCTCCTGGAAATCCCGAGAGAGCCGTAGGCTTTTCTGTCCACAGACCGCGCAAGGCCGGGGCTCTTTGTAGTAACGCACACACGAGGGGCACACCACCCCTTCCTCCACCGTTAGGCCGGCGCGGGGCACGGGTTTGCCACAACGGACACAGTGCCGATCCTGGGCCTTGCAGGAACGGCAGGTCGCCGGTGTTTTGCCGCCCAGTGAACGCATGGTTTTTCCGCACTTGGCGCAGGGCACTTTTTGGAACTCGCGGGCATAGCAGGTGGCGCAATAGGCCACGCCGTCCGTTATGGCGACGGCCTTGGCCATCGACCGACCACAACAGCCGCAGGTTTTATGCGCTTGGCCGGGAGTCATGGGTGGTGCTCAACGTTTGGGCCGATCTGGGATGGGGAGAGCGGTCACCTTCGGTCCCGTGAGATTCTGGCTCATCGGTTCGCGCTCCCGGCGAACTCTACGCTTCGATGACGCTTCCTGGGGTGCCAAGTCGGCAGTCGGATTGCCGTTGGATGGGGCGTGAGACATGTCGCCATCTTCCACGTCATTTTCCACGGGCGACGGGCGACGCCGCGCGACGCGTATCAGATCGCTGACCTCGCAACGCAAAACGGTCGTGAGGCCAGCAAGCACTTCCGATCTGATGAGTGTTGGAAGGGCATCAACGACCCGGCTGAGTTGGGTCGTTGAAATGTAGACGCCCACGCTCTCCAACTGTTTGCGTAATTCGGTAATGGTTTTGATGTGGCGCTCGGCCATCATCACGCGCACACGCCATTCCAGTGCATTGAGTGTTGCCAATTTACTCATTCCTTCTCCTTATCCTCATTTTTGCCCAGTAAAGCGTCCAGTTGTGACCCGATCGCACGGGTGATTTCCTCATTGACGAATTCATCGGGAACGTGCATATACCCTTGGGTCGTCGCCTGGTAAGTGTGGCCGTGCTTGCGACGCACCATTTCCCCGCTGAAGCGCATGGATTCGTGCGTGACCGACGAGTGACGCAGGCAATGCGGCGTAAACCCACGGTCCTCCATTCCGGCGAGAGCGATCCCATGCTGAAAGCGCGCCTCGAAGGTGGATAATCCGATGCGCTGGCCCCGTTCCGAGAGAAAGAGTGCCTTATTATTGGCATCGGACTGATCCAGGAACAGCGGGCGTATAAACTGAATATACCAAAGTAGCAATTCCGGAACCGATGCGTGCGTGATGGGCACCAGTCGGTGACGGGGACCGCTACCGCGGCTGCCCTTACCCCATACCGAAACGAATCCATAATCCCCAAATTCTGGGATCTCCGGATTGGGTTGAAAGGAAGAAATGTTCAATCCGATGATTTCGGAGGCTCGCAGCCCCGCCGCATAGGTCAGATAATACATCGCCTTGTCCCTCTGCAGGGGGCGCAGGTCCTTAGCCTTAAAAGTGAATGCTGCCGAAATAGCGGCATCATACGCATTAAAAAGAAGTTCGATCTCCGCATGGGTTAGTGCCGGTCGTTCGCGGGTCAGTTCCCGTTCGGAGATGTGGGGGATGCAGTTCTCTGGATGGCAGATCTGCACCAGATCGACACCGTATTCCCGGCGCACAACATTACGGAATTTGACGTTCTCTATGAGGTAGGCGAGAAAACCCCGGATTGCACCCTGGTAGTGCCGCTGAGAACTCACGGCCAGGGTGCGTACCACACCGATCTCATAACTCCACTTTTCAAAGCCTTCTTCGGTCCAGTACCACGGCGCCTTGCCGCTGAACTGGAGGAACTCCAGGATGATGCGGTTATCCCGGTCCACGCTCTTGTGCTGATGACGCAGCGCACCCCGCCGACGGGTGACGTAGGCTTCCATCATCTCCCGAAAAATGGCGCCGTCCTTGTCTGGCAGACGAAAGACTGGCGGCACCGTAGTCGCGCCCTGGTGCGACTCGGGGATGGATCTCAGCTTGCGGGTGGCCATGATGCGTTTGCAATCTCCGGAAAGTGGAAATGCCCATATCGATACTGTACACCATGAAGATATGTTTCGCAAAGAGAGTGAAAACAGCATTAGATGAAAAAAAACTGCATAAAGCCATCAAATCAACCTGCAAACATGAGAATCTTCCAACTCCTTGAACCTATGAGGGATACTCGGATTGGTGAGAGTTTCCAATATGGGAATGACGAATGCGGGAAACCTGCATTTGATGCAGAAAACGCAAAAGGTTAAACGCTATTTTATTTTTATAAACAGGATGTTGAAAATGTATCACCAGATATTGTAAAAATTATTGGCAATATTGTAAGGAATCAGCGCATACGAAGAAAGGTTTGGAGTGTCAATTACCATGGGCAACCTCACCGATACTGTTTATGACGGCTACGATTCTCCTATTCGTGGATACACCTCATATTGGCCATCTTGATGCACTGACGCGTGCGACAAGACGCAGTCACTCGATTCTGGCTTCACAAATCAAGGAGCTTCAATGCGAACGGAAAAGTTTCTAGGCAATATCAGCCTGTATTTTGTACGGCGTCAGTGTCCATGGGCCGCAAAAATCGTAAGAGTGGAAGGCGGCTACATGGCATTTCAGTCCATCGCGGATTGGAAAACATGGAAAAGCCAACGATAGCTTGTCCAGACTATCTTGCTCCCGACAAAGTGCTGAACACGGGTTAACCACCCACGCGGCGCTCATGTCGGGCGCTACTCAAACAAGGAGTAACACATGCAACACAACCAGAAGACGTCTGACCTTACGCTGAAAATCAGCATCCGCTACCAACTCAATAGCACCACCGACGAATATCTTCGGTGCGTGCTGCAACGGGCAGCAGAACATATCAGTGATATGGGCTTGCTCACCGGTGAGACGGATGCGGAAGTGGTGGATCACAGCGTCGAAATCGACTGATCAGCAGTCCGAGAGCAGGACCCTAAACGGGTTCTGCTTTTTTTATGCCCGTCGCTCTGTCAAAATTATGATGAGAAAATCTCCAAACCAAGAGAACTCCAAGCAATGTCAGAAAAATCAGAAATCGAAATTGTCCTTATCGGCGCCGCTGAAATCGAAAAATTACTCCGGACCAGGTTTGGGGCAAAGGGCAGCGGGCTCACCCAGTTACTGCTGTCGGTAGGCGTGGCCGTCCCAACAAAAACAGCAAACCGTATATTCATTATTGCCAAAATACGCAACAAAGCAGCCCACAACCCGTCCGAGTTCACGCTCGAAAATGTGAACGGGTACATGGAAATATGCAAGCTGACCATTTCTGAATTGAAGCAGGTTGCCCCATCAAAAGCACCTCGACCAATTCATAAGCAGGCAAAAAGCCGATGGACAATCCGTCGCCGCCCTCCGGGCTTCGCCTATAGCCGCGTCATCGCCTATTTCGCACTGATGTTGGTGCTTGTGGCGACACCGTTTATCATTTTTATCAACGCAGTATTCATCGGCCCCAGATCCTGGGCCGCAACGGCATTAATAGCGGCGATGGCCATTGCTGGAGCCGGCACGCTGTGCACCCTGGCCTGGCTGCACAAAATCAGCACCTCTATGCTGGCCTTGGTAGGCATATCCACTGCCGCGACTCTTGCAATAAGCCACCAAGCAACCCCGCAAAGCACCACAGGATTCGCTTCGCTCGCACTCATAATGGGGGCTTTCGCTCTTGCCGCAACCTGCCCATGACAAAATTCCACCATCCTTGCCAACGGCCTGCTCGAACTCGATAAACGTCTGGAAACTTGACGGAAGAAACACGCCGCATTAGCATGAGATTTCACACCTCCCATATTCTTTTTTGAATAAAACAGCCAACCGGGAACTGGCGACGCAATATCGACCATCACTGGTCATTTCTTTTGGCGCTTTTTTCGTGCCGAAAACCCAAAAATAACAGTCAAAACACTGCCATTTGGGCGGTCCTATAAAAAAGGAGTAGAAAAGCAATGAGGAAACTCATCCTGCTGACGGCATTCCTGTGGCCGCTTTCGGCTACAGCTCACACGTGCATCCTCAATCAACAACAACAGCAAACCTTGCAGGCTGCCCTCCACATTGGAAACAAAGTGGGCATTGGCAAACAGCTTGCGGCCGTGGCCTTCCAGGAAAGCAGCCTGGGGGTCGAGCCCGACAGCCCAGGCCACTTTGGCGTGGGCAGCATCGGTTATGCGGCATGGCAGATTGTCATACACGCGCACCCGTGGCTTCAGCACTATTTTCATCACCACAACTGGGCCACCGTCCTCGTAAGCAATACCACGATTGCCTTGTGGGTATCTGCTTACTACATCAAATATTGCCGGGAACACGCGCTCAACTGGTGGCAGGCCATGCAGATGTATCGCTATGGATCACCAGATGATAGCGGTGATTACCCGAACCACATCAACCACCGCCTGGCGCAGATCCACCATCTCCTGATGGTTTCTGATAGCGCCAGGCAAACCGCCTACTGATTCACAGCAGGCAATTAACGCAAGGAGATCATCATGGCTTCATTGATACCACAAACACAGCTCCAGATGTTTTGGGCCGCACACCGCCGCGTAGCAGACGCCAACATCGCCTTCATGGAAATGGTGACCTGCAAGGAAAACCCGCTTACCCGGCGCGATCTCGAAGGCCTCATCAGACGCAACCCGGAGCGGTACAGCCGGTTCGCTCACTGGCTCGACAAACTACCTGATTGACGGGAGATACCGATGACCAAAGAACAGCTACTGGCCGATCAGGCCAGCCGCCGGGACGCCACCATCAACAACCTCTTTTTGGAGTTTGTGGATGATGGACTCACCCGCGAGGAACTGCAGGAGAACATCAAACGGCGGCCGCAGGTATGGGGCCGATTCGCCCGCTTTCTGGAGCAACTGCCCAGCAAGTACGACAAAAAATCGAAAACAGCATAGGGGAAAATCATGATTGAAAACCCATCAGTAGGACAGAGAGTAAGGCTTGCAACCACGTTTCTGCGATCCACCGGACAATACGATTACGAGGCCGCTAGTGCCAGGGGCATAGTTTCCGAAATAGGGAAGCGTATTGGCAGTCATTTTTACCTCAGAATCCTCTGGGACGGCGACAGCACGGGAAAAGGCTGTTTGTCCTGCAACGTGGAACGCGCTGATGCGCCATGCGCGGATTAAGCGCGAAACAACCAACAGTCTCGGTGGTCACATAGGCCGGCCACCAACCAAAAAAGGAGAAAAAAGTGAGTACCGGACTTTTTTTGATGGAGCATGGACACAACCTGCTCATGCGTAAAGCCACCCGCAAGGAAATTAAAGCGCGCGCCACCCCTTATGTGGATATGGCACAAGTCGCGGACCTGCTTCATTACCCAGGCGCGAAAGATCTCGACAAGGATCTGATGCGCAACGTCTACGACCTGATGGCAACCGCGATCAGTAATAGCGGCGACGAAACGCTTCACAAAGCGCTGGTCATGACATCCATGATGGGCCGCGATGCAGATTTTCGGGCGGTATGTCGATTTGTATTCCAACGCGGGCAACAAACCATTCCATGCACGGCATGGGGAACCATGGATGCCATAAATGCATGGAAGATCGAAAGCGCGAAACTCTCTCCGGGAGCCGTTCGCGGCTCCCTGGAGTGGCTGGTCGATTTCGGGCTGCTCATGCGCTGCGGGCACTTCTACAAACGGACCAATAACGATGGCGAGCGGATAGCCGACCCCGCTGACTTTACCGTGTTTTTGATAGCCCTCCTGAATACGGGCGGGCTACCATCACACATACGGCTGGGAGAGGATAGCGATTTCACGCTCGTCGAAGACTTCCGCCCGCCTTACATCACGGAAGAATCCGTACTCAAAGCGGCAGAAGATATCAGCGCAAAACATCTGAACGACCATGCGTCGCTGACGCTGCAACCACGAGGGCTCACAGCCACATGGCGCCCAAAGGGAGGATCACAATGCGCATAGAAACCCCAAAGCGGCTGCAAGCAGCCATCCAGCGCGCCGCCTGTTTTACGGACGGCGAGGTGAAACAGGCATTTCGCATGTTTCGCCGCAATAAATATGACCCCTATCTGGGTTCCGAGGCGGTGGTTTGTTTCGGCGGCGCGAGAAAGGTCATCGAGCACGGCATCCGCCACCGGCATCGCAGCCGGGTGCGGTAGACCGAAGAACCAGCCGCCACCTGGCGGCCATGCACATACAGCCCGGATCATCCGGGCTTTTTCATACAAGGAGACAGACATGGGTGTAGGCGTATTTAGCGAGAGCTTCGACGGGTTTGGAGAAACCTTCATAGCCGACACGATGGACCTGCTGGGACATGCAGGTTATGAAGCAGAACTCACTGAAAGCATGAAGGAAGACGGATTATGTGAACTGAAGCGGCTTGTGGATGACGAGGGCGGCAATCTGGAGGCCATTGCGGATATCCTGCAAAAGGCCAAGGCGGTCACCATCCGTCACCTGGCAGCTGACAGCAGCACCGTAAATATCGAGGATGAGCTGCAGGCCGTTCTTGAAGCGGCCCATGCTTTGGGCGTAGAAGGCGGTTGCGCCCGATTCGATCATAAAAATCTCGCTGTGGAAATTATGGAAGACGCGCAGGATCTATGGGGCAGCCCGCTGCTCATCATTCCGGCGACAGCAGATTTTGACGCAATCGACGGCTTGCGGAATTTTCCGCAATACACGGAATGGAGCATAAACCAGCAGGACCAGGTCTGGGGCGACTTCCTTCATATGCTCCAGGACACCGCCTGCGCAGTTGGCGGGCTCCACGTCACCTATGGGAAAGCAGATAAAGAAATGTGGATTGCCGCCCATTTCGGAGGTCCATACAACTGGTTAAACATCTACGTGAAACAGTGGGAGGGGTATCACTGGATCATCGGCGTAGCTCCGCATGAAAGCGTTCGCGACGCGTTGATAGATCTCGATGAAAACTATGTAGATCGTTTCATCGAACAATGGTCGCTACGCCCCAATATAGTGCGAAAAGAACTGGATAAAGGCGTGCAGTTGATGCTGGAGGTCTTGCGCTTACGGGCGAAGGCCTGCGGCTTTGAACCGAAATATCGCACGTCGGGATACACCACCGATAGCTATACGCTACCGGAAGGGCAGCGACTGACACGCGCCCTGGAGAAGGCCATAGCGCGTCTTCAGAAATGGGACCTCTCCCTCGCGGCTAAAATAAAGAAGGCCAATATACGGGCGGAGCACTTGCGCTTTGCCTGAAGCACCACGGCCGCCATCAAGGCGGCTTTTCTCAAAAGGAAACGCTATGCAAATTATCAAAGTACAGGGCAACAATCTCATCACCCATTTTCGCATCCGGATCGAGGACGCGGCGACGTGGACCAATGCTCAGGATATGATCGGGGGGTACAACCCTGCCGTATTCGACCGGCACGCCGAAATGCGCCAGGTCGAAGGGCACAAACACGGGGAGTACACGCTGGCCACCGAATACTGGCCAGACAACCCGGAACACGCAGCCGCGCTTATGGCACTGACCGCGCTGGACTTCAACGCTGGCAGCTTCGCGGCCATGGCACTGGCGCAGCAATGCACACAGATCTACACCCGGCGCATAACCAATGACTGCACGGCGTCTGCACAGGCATACGGCTTCGGGACAGGCGGAGACAGCTTCCTGCCCTGCGGCCACAACCCGTCGGCTTTTTATATGCCGTGGGAGGACGACGATGCCTTCAATGAGAGCAACTGTTACACCCCGGACGACGAGGTGGAGCCAGTCAGCCTGATCGACTTCATGTACTGCGGCATCCAGAACGCCTATCAACGCGAATTCGCAACAATGACCGAGAAGGCGGTTCATCTGATCCTTCAGGTAGACCACCTACAGGACAAAGAAGCCGAAGAAAATTGGCGGAACCAGGCGCTCTCGTACCAGCAATGGGCCAATGGTGCCGATTTCGTCAAAACCCTGGGTGGCACTGCATGAGCGATGCACAGCAAGCACGACGCTTCGTCGAGGGCTTTTGGGGCGCCATGCATCCGGCGGACTACGGGTATATCGAGAAGGTCGACGCCGATGGATATCACATTATCTGGATGTCCCGCGGCGGATCGCGGGAGATTGTCCAAGCAGTAAGAATCAAAGAACCGGTCGATATTTCGGCCTCACCCATAGGTATTCGGGTTATCATGCCGGAAGATGTACGCTACGAGTTGGCGCTGGCATGGCAGGAAGAATACTGTAAATAAAAGGAGCTGCATGATGAGTCAGGAAGAACTGAGAAAGCAATTGATGGCGCTGCGTGAACAGGGCCTCAAGTTTACGGATTGTGTCAATGTCTTTGGCGTACCCGTGGATACCAACACCTACGCGCTGGCGGCCAAAGCGCGTGCCGATGAGAGCTTTGGCACGATGGCGCTGGATGATGATGCGGTTATTGCCGACACCACGCTTGGCGGTGCCTGGGTATCCTGCTGGATACGCATTGAAAACGCAGAGGCGAGCGAATATCGCGACGCACGCCTGCTCATGACCGTTGATCTGGATGAGCGCGGGGTTTTCAAAGCCCATGTGGACGACATGGAAGGAAACACCATCCTGACCCTGTCCAACGAGGAAGATGAAGACGGTGAACTGAGCCTCGTGCGGGATGGCTTCATCAAACACCCCCGCGACACGGAAGGTCTGCTTGTCTACCTGAAGGAAATGGGCATGGCACCAGAGTCCGCATCGCTGGAAATTCAAGGCTGAAAGGAGAAAACATGAAACACACAGAATACCTGGAGTACGCCAGAAGCCATGAACCAGTAGCCACCTATACCGCGGCGGCGGGACAGGACTACGGGTTTGTCGCGGCGTTTTCGTATGGCGATAAATTCATCATTCAGCACGGAAATAATGGGGAAACGAATTTCGATGTTGCAGACGATCTTGACGACCTGCCAGGATGGCTGGAAAGTCCGGACCTCAATCCAGAAGATGCGATCGTGCAACAAGCCAACGTGCGCGGTTCAGCCGACGTAGAGGAAGCGTCGGAAGAGGATACTGGACCATTTATGGTGCTCCAGACCCGCTGGTGGCATGTGCCGACCGAAACCAGCCGGATGGTCTCAAGCGACGAAGATAGTTACCAAACCCCCTTGGAGTTCGGCTCCTGTAAGGAAGCGCAAGAGTGGATTGACGAGCAAGAGTCGGAAACATATCGACTGGCACACAACGAATTTGCGGCACCGGATTACAAGATAGTGACCGCATAGCAAGCATCAGAAGGAACCCACTACAGCCCGGATACTCCGGGCTTTTTCATAAAAGGAGCAAATGTGACAACCCTGAAAATCGTCACCTTGAAGCTATTGGTGGACGAGGCGGAACTCGCCGCCCACGGCCGAACCGTGGACAGCTACATCACCGCCCTGGTCGCCAGCGCCGGGAAAACGGAAAACGGCACGGCCATCATCGACCACTCCGTCGATTCTGAAGATTTCGCCTGTACGGAACTGGAGGATAGTGTCGTCAATGACACCTACGTTCCAGGAGATTTCGTGCGGAACTGGCTGGCAACAGAGGACAAACAAGGTGACAACAGCTATTGGTCGAACCAATATGGTCTTTGCAACAAAGACTTAGCAACGCGATTCGCGCCCATTGAACGCTACCGTCCATACAAGGCAACCATTATGGTCATCGACCAGTAAACCACGATCACCGGGCGCTAATGCGCTCGGTATTTTTTTGGCAAAAATCCATCAGAAAACGGTGTTTTAGGACCGATTTGTCAGATAAAACAAAATCAAAATATTGCATGAAATCCATGTTATTATTACAATAACAAACAGAAAATGGAATAAAAATGCAAACCGCCATACTGATATCTGCATACCGAAATCTAGAATCAGGACACGCCGACACGCCGGTAGCGGTCACTCCGGAAGTCTCCGCACTTCTGGAGCAAAACGCCGTGGTCGCCATCGGCGTATCAGGGGGCAAGGATTCAGACGCCTGCGCTATCGCCGTGAGCCGGTATCTGGACCAGATCAGACATCAGGGGCCACGTGTATTGGTGCATTCTGACCTGGGGCGGATTGAGTGGGACGACAGTTTGCCAAGCTGCGAGCGCCTGGCTGCGCGCCTGGGGTGGGAACTAATGGTGGTACGCCGCAATGCCGGCGACATGATGGACCGCTGGCTGGGGCGATGGACCAACAACGTGCGCCGTTATAACGACCTGTCCTGCGTCAAGATTATTCTCCCGTGGAGCACGCCGTCGATGCGTTTTTGTACCAGCGAGCTGAAGGTTGCGGTCATCACATCAGCTCTCAAGAAGCGATTCCCCGGACAGCAGATCATCAATGCGGCGGGCATACGTCGCCAGGAAAGCGAAAATCGTCGCCGCATGCCCGTATCCAGCCCACAACCGAAATTGCAGCGCAGGGGGCTTGCGGGCATCAACTGGAACCCCATCATTGAGTGGCCTGTGGAGGATGTATTCGCCACCATCGAATCAGCGGGCCTGCGACCGCACGAAGCATACACCGTGTACGGGGCAAGCAGAGTCAGCTGCGCGTTTTGTATCATGTCCTCAGCCAATGATCTCCAGGCGGCGGCCGGCTGCGCCGGAAATCACGAAGCGTACCGTGAAATGGTGGAACTGGAAATCAACTCCACCTTTGCTTTTCAGGGAAGCCGATGGTTGGGGGACGCCGCGCCGAAGCTGCTCTCAGAGAGCACCCGCACGCTCCTGGCCGAAGCCAAGAGAAAGGCTATCGAGCGCCAAAAAGCCGAGTCGGCCATCCCTAAGCATCTACTGTACAAAGCGGGCTGGCCGGATGTCGTACCCTCTGCGGCAGAGGCAGAGCTGATAGCCGGCGTCCGATCACAAGTAGCGAGGCTGCTGAATCTGGATACCGGATTCCTCACCGGCAAAGCGGTGCGCGCAAGATACGCAGACCTTTTCGACAAGTGCAACGGCAGTAGCACAGAACCGTTCGAATATGTGCCGGAATGGCAGGCGGATTTAGCGCTTGCGCTGGCTTAGAAAAACAAAAATAACGATAATATGTGTTATGATAAAATCACGTCGATATACTTCGCCATATTTTATGACGGTGAATATTGGCTAGTGACAAAGCTTTTTGACTAATGACAATAAATATTGGCTATTAACAGACAGGAGATCACATTATGGCCGGGGTTAATAAAGTTATAATTCTTGGAAATTTGGGGAAAGACCCGGAAATGCGGTATCAACCAAGTGGCGGCGCAATAGCAAATTTCAATCTTGCCACATCGGAAACATTCAAAGACAAGGATGGCAACAAACAGGAGCGCACGGAGTGGCATCGAGTGGTTCTGTTTGGCCGCACCGCAGAAGTGGCTGGCAAATATCTCCGTAAAGGCAGCAGTACTTACATTGAAGGCCGCTTGCAGACCCGCAAATGGACCGACAAAGAAGGTCAGGAGCGTTATACCACGGAGATCGTGGGCGACAGATTGCAGCTCATTGGCGGGCGCAGTGGTGGACAAGGTAACCATGAAGAAGAAGAAGATGATGAACTGCGCGGGAACTCACGCACCCAGGGCGGAAATCAGCGTAGCGCACCCGCGCAAAACAGCACCGGAGGAGACGGGAACTATCAACAAAATCAGGATCTTGATGATTATGATATACCGTTTATCACAGCATCTGAAATCAATATGTTAGGCAAAGCTGGAAAATCAAAACGCGTTAAGTTTTAAGAATAGATGGCGGCCACAATGATCGTGGCCGCGTGGCCTTTTTTATCTCGCCGTCTGCCCCTCAAATAAGTTGACCAGAGAACCATCAAATTGGCTGACCACACTCACTGAACCACGGGGTTGCCGAAGTTGGAGAAATTTGATGCAAAACTGGACGTTTAAGAAGGAAATACACGTGCGTATTATTGAACTACTAAAATCGTCATTCCGCATCTGGAAACAGGCCCCATGGGTGTTTCTCATCATCGGCGCCGTGCAGGTGCTGGCGGCCATATTGCAGATTTACTCGCAAAACAGCATGAAGAATTCCATAGCCGCAGGGCTGCATTTCTGGCCAGGGTACATCCTGATCGTTGTCGAATATTTGATGGTGATGCTGACCACGGTCAGCAGTGTATCCGTAGCCAACATCGCCCTCCGGTCAGGGGGTGGAGAAAAAATCACAAAAGAGCAAACCATGGCGGCCATAGGTACGACTCTCCGCAAACCGCCAGTACAGGCCGCCATCGGATTTCTGATGGTTCTGCAAATGTTGATTATCTTCAGCCCGTTGGCAAGCAACAGCGCGAGCGTATCCATGTGGATCAATATTTCCGTATTCCTCATCACCGTGCTGGAAGCTTTTTTGGTGCAGATCGTGGCTATCTCCGACTCCACATGGCTGGAAGCCATCAGAAAGTCTCCCGTGCTGCTGGCCAGAGAATGGTGGCTCTTGCTGCAACTCTGGACTGTCGCCGTCATCGTAGTTCTTCTCAGTGTTGTCACTTTTGGCATTCTGATGTTTTTTGCAGCGCCGATATATGAAATTGCACTCACGAAAATAACGTGGGACGATACAGCCACAAACGCGAAATAACGAGATCACAAAACAGATAAAAACGTAAAATAAGGTGGTATAATAGATTTATTAGAACTCTATATAATCTATTATGAGAATATTTATGGACCGCAAACTTCCAGCTTGCGAACAAAAGGGGGTGGCTGCATGAAAATCAGGGATAGAGAATCCAAGGAAACGGTGGACGTATGCGACCGGGATTGTCTTAAAAAGTCCTGCTACTGGCCGCGACCCAATCCCGGTTCTTTTTCGCAAGGCCGTGGATACACCAACACGGATGTTAAAGGATGGGTGTGCGGGACCCGCCATGCGCACGGTTGTCCTGTGGATCAACCACCTGCTTAGACGGCGAGAGGTGATTGCGAAGGTGGACGTGCAATCGGAAACGGCATGGGTCTACGATGACAAACCGGTCGTAGGTGCGCATAAATCGTCTCGGCAACAAGGAACACCGCGATATCGCGGATGTATTACGAGGAGGAAGCGGTTAGACGGTAGAATGTGTTATGCGCTGAAATACCGCAGCACAAGTATGATAGAAAAGAATATAAAGGAGACGCGGTGAGCGGTCAAAAATGTGCGAAGTGTGAATACTTGTTGGTGCCAAGAGGACGTGACGGCAAGCGACGAGTAATGCTGAGGTACTCTTATCTTTGCGTTTGCCCGGTGAGGGAAACGGATGCTGTTCTTCCTGACAGTATGAGCCGGTTTGACAGAGGCTATTTCATCCCAGGTCCATACACGTTGTTGACTGAAGGAAATGCTGGAGTGTTATGCCCGCGATTTGTGCTCAAGGAACGCAACCAAGCGAAAGTAAGTGGCACCATTTAAGGTGTGGTAGGCTGTTTACATAAGCAACTTTCCGCACATATTCTGAGGGGCTTGATCATGGTAAACAAATCATATCCCGCCAATATACACTTGGCTGTTGTCGAGAGCACAGAGACCGAATTGTTTCATGGTGCCGTCTATCACAACCATCCAGCACCAAGTGGGTCTGACAGGTGGCTCCTATCTGTTACCATGAATGAAGGGTTCCGGTCTCTCAGAAAAGCCACTATTGCAATCAATGCGGCGTTCCCTGATATCCAGCCATTGGATCTGCCTGCGATAAGCGATGACGATTCTTGTTGCATGAACGTGTCGTTGCCAGTAGGTGCGTTGTTAACGTGTCTGACTCCTAACCGGAAACGCATGGGAGATAGTGAGCCGCATATCGTGGAGATGCGGGAATTCGATTCTGTTCACGCGCCGCTATTGGATATTCCGATTACGCTTCATCAGTTAAGGTATCTTGTGCGAACTAAGCAGGTGAAGCATGACTCATCTTCCGGCGACGACCCTGAGTTAAATTATCGTTACGATCATTATTTAGTGATGCCTATGATTGACGATTCGACGCTTGCTGGGTGACCGAACGACAAGGGGAAGATCATGGCGCACTACAGACGCTCCCTGGGAAGCATTATAGTTTACAGCAACACCATTAGATGGAGGGATTGGCAAATGGCATTGAGCGTAAAGGCTGCGAAAGATCATTGTGGATATCAAGCAAAGCCGACGTTCCCGGTCTGTGGTAACTGTGGAGCGTTTGTTTCCGATTTCGAGAAAGTGGAAAAGAACCTGCGGTGTGTCGACCACGGGTTCACCACCAAAAAGATGGCGACCTGCAGGTTGTGGCGGTCTGGGGCGCAAAAATGAGACTGCACAAGAGAGATCTGCAGGGCTTTACCGTGCGAGAGGTCGAAGGCGAGTCATACCCAGGCCAGGATTCCGAAGGCGACGCGTGTTACCGCAATACGCACTTTCAAACCGAAGCGGAAGCATGGGCATCCCTGAAAGCCGAAGTGGAAGCACGGGTGTCCATGGCCGGTCGGGATGTAGCCCAAAAGAAGATAGATTTGCAGAATGCGCAAGAGAAGGCCGGCGAAGCGGCTATCGCGTTTGAAAAAATGACAGAAAATATGCGCCGGGCGGCAGAGAGATGGTGCGACTATGAAACTTCCAATTAAACAGCGCATTCTGAATGCCCTTCAGGAAAACGGGGAATCGCTGGAGTATCAGTCGCTACTTTACCTTGTTTTTCCCAGTGAGGAGTATCCCAGAGCGCGCAGGAACAGTTCTAACGGTGGACCTCCTGGGTGCGCCATGGCGTTAGGCCGTGCGCTGCGTGATATGGACTACCAAATATTCGATTCTAACCATGCGTATGGTCGGACAATTTCTATCAGGAAAAATAGTCATGGCGAAGCGTTACAAAACAGTCCGAAAAAGTCATGTCGATAACAGACGCTGACGTTGCAGGATAATCGAACGACAAGGAGAAGATTATGGCGTGTTGCAAGAAGATTGATGACGAGCATGTTGAAAAGATTCGTGGCGGGCGACGGTGGCTGAAAATCATCGGTGTCACGGTGTTTATGGTGGCGTCCGTGGCATCCGCAGCATCGGTTTGTGTCCTTGGGGCACCCATTATCGCTGCCCACCATCGTCTGGAGCACATTGTACGGATTCACGGGAAAGAGGTGATACAAATTAAAATACCGGTGATTACCGATGTCTTCGGCGTGTACGAATTCATCAATGTCCGTAAGAATATTGGGTTTGGGAACAAGCGCCATGTTGTCAAGACGCTTGTTCTGGGCGGAGGGCAAAATGAGTGACAAATCTGGCATCGCCTGGACGAACGCGACATGGAACCCGGTCACCGGCTGCACAAAGGTTTCCCAGGGCTGCAAGCACTGCTATGCGGAGCGCGAATGGGCGCGGCTTTCCGCCAACCCCAAGGCCACAGCCTATTACGGACGAGACTTTACGGACGTGGCCTGCCATGAAGATCGGTTGGGCCAGCCCTTACGCTGGAGTAAACAACGCCTGATTTTCGTGAACTCGATGAGCGATCTGTTTCACGAGGATGTGCCGGACGAATTCATCGACTTGGTGTTTTCTGTCATGGCCCTTGCAGAGCGTCACACCTTTCAGGTGCTTACCAAACGCCCGGAGCGCATGCGCGACTATATGACAGTGCATGTGGATCAGCGTGATTCAGCCCTGCATATTGCGAACGTCTGGCTGGGAGTGTCCATCGAAGATCAGGCGACGGCGGACGAACGCATCCCGCTGTTGCTGCAGACGCCGGCCGCCGTGCGCTGGGTAAGCGCGGAGCCGCTGATTGGTCCCATAGACATGGATGAGTGCCCGGTCGGCATGTCCGGGCCATTGCGTCCCTATGGCGGCACCGGCACGGACACGCCGAAACTGGATTGGATAGTGGTCGGTGGCGAGTCATCGGTATCTGGTGCCCGCCCGATGCGCGCCGAATGGGTGCGGAAGTTGCGCTGGGACTGCAAAAAAGCCGGGGTGCCGTTTTTCATGAAACAGCTTGGCGCGGCGTTCGTTGACGAAAAAAACGGCATAGCCGGGGCGGGGCTCAAGGTTGATCCGGATGTTGAGTGCGTGATATCCCGCAGGCTGCATGACCGCGCAGGCGCGTACATTGAGGAATGGCCGGAGGATTTACTGGTGCGGGAGTGGCCTTCAACCTGAAAGGCCGGAGTCTGCGGCTGCCAACACGGGAAAGGCTAAACATGGCAAAATCGGACGAAATCTATGCTCTGGCGCGGGCGGCGCTGTACAACGACAAGCTGCGGGCGTCCGCCACGGTTCAGTGCATCATCGCATCGGAACCGGCACGGTCCACGTTGAAACACCGGCTGGTAGGGCTTTCTGAAAAATCGCCGATCCACGGAACGGTACAGCGGCACCAATCATAAGCGGGCAAGCATTAGCGATTTTGCCAGAGGAATTATCAATTAAGGAGTGACAGG